>Ga0315293_10002673_pt1 | contig 17128 bp, 14 predicted proteins | sample YL17G13_20_MG_FD_203071 | JGI IMG/M metagenome (GOLD analysis project Ga0315293, IMG submission 203071) | Sediment microbial communities from Yellowstone Lake, YNP, Wyoming, USA - YL17G13_20 | ecosystem: Environmental > Aquatic > Freshwater > Lake > Sediment | place: USA: Wyoming | collected...
GGGTCAGGCTCTGTAGCCGGTATCAGGACGGTCGCCGTTTGCATTTCCAGGCCCGGTTTATTAAGCACACGCTTGAGCTCGCGTTCTCTATCGCGGAGATTATTTTCAGCAACAATGATTCCCTCGAGGCGCTGTGCGACACCGGCCTCGGCCCGAATGACCTCGATAGGCGGCCTTTCGCCGGAGTTGACAAAACGCTGGGCCTGCTCGAGCTGGGCTTTGGCCAGGTCATACTGCTGCCTTCGGACATCCAATTCTTTTCTGGCTGCGTAAAGTCGCCAGTAAACACGGTCAACGGCGGCAATGACACGAATCACTTCGAGTTTGGTTCGGGCATCGGTTATCTGGCGCTCGTATTCGGCGATACGAATGGCGTAGGTGTTGGCCCTTGTGCCGGCGCCGCGGAGGAGCGGCTGACTAATCGAGAGCGATGCATCAGAATCATAAGAAGGATTAAAGGTAGGATACGTGACATTTGTCTTGGTGCGTCTGTCGGCAAGGTCAAAAGTAATAGTCCCACCTGTTCGAAGAGGTATCCGGAGGCCATAGTCCATACTTGAGGCTTCTACCTCGGAGCCGACTAAGTCGAGCATTGACGCAACGGGGGTGTCGGTTTTGATATATGACATATTGGAGAAGAAGGCGGCCTCAAAACGGGACTCTTCTTCACTAACACGCTGGGCTGCAATGGTGGGACTGATGAGCTGGACCTTCAATTCGAGACTATTGGCCATTGTCAAGGCACGGCACTGCTCCAAAGTCAGTTGAAGCTCACTCGGGGACAATTGATTTGCATCGGGTTGGTTGGGTTCCTGGCTTTTGATTGCCTGCAACTGTAGTGTCTCTATCTGGCGCAGCTTCTCTCGCGGGATGGAAACCTCGTAAAATTTCTCGTCGCCCGGAAACGGTTCGCAGCCGGCCAGAAAAACAAGTGCACAAGTTACAAGGGCACAAGTCGTAAGTGCATAAGCTGCAGAAAGAGAGTTTCTAAATAAAATTTTTTTATTCATGTCTTAATGCCTCAATAGGGTCAAGTCTTGCAGCTTTAATTGCTGGAAACATTCCGAAAAAGATACCTACACAACCTGCAAAACCGAACGAAAGGGCAATTGCCCAGAACGGGATGTGCGTTTTTTCCAAAACAGGATTTATACTTGCTATTATCAAAGTAAGACACTGACCAATCCCGACGCCTACGAGGCCGCCGGTAAGGCACAAAACCACGGCCTCGATTAAGAACTGGGTCAGTATTGCAGATTTTTTAGCGCCGACTGCTTTTCGCAGGCCGATTTCTCTGGTGCGTTCTGAGACAGAGACAAGCATAATGTTCATAATGCCGACTCCGCCTACCAGTAAAGAGATGCCTACGATGCCGCCAGCGACCAATTTAATCACAAGCGCTATTTCGTTGAACCTTTCCAGAGCACTTTTGAGCGACTCAACCCGGAAGGTGTCGGGTTGTGTTGGTTTGACGTTACGGGTGCGGCGGAGGAAGAATCCTATTTCGGCCTGGGCCTCTTCGAGAACTTCGGGTGATTTGCTGGCAGCGAAGGCCCATATTCCGGGTTCGCCTAATTTGAAGATTGTGCGAAACGGGATGAAGACCTCATAGTAGTCCTGGCTATCAGGACCGAAATTTAGCTCAGGGCGTCTTTCGATGACACCTACGATGCAAAACATATAATGGCCAATCAGGATATACTGGCCGATGCAGTCGCGGTCAAGTCGAAGCTCGTCGCGCAGTTTAGGGTCAATCAGACACACCTGTCGGGCCTGCATATCGTCAATGACGGAAAAGGTTCGCCCGAGAATGACCGGACGGCTTTCGATTTTGTTGTAGGCAGGCTCAATGCCGGTGACATCGACGTTCTCGACGGACCTTTCAGCAAATCGGGCCGTGTGGCTTCCGACCGAACCTATCCTGCTGAAACAGGCCACCGAAGGGCAGTGCTCAAGCATACCATCAAAGTTTTCAGGTAAGAACCGAATGGTCCACCAGGATGCGTGACGCAGCGGACCTTTATCAGGCAGCCGCGGCGAAATAAATATCGTATTGGTGCCGAAGGATTCGACCTGGGTGAGGACCTTGTCTTCGAGTCCTGTAAGAGCCGCAATGACTGCCGTTACCGAAGCGACGCCAATGATGATGCCAATGGTTGTGAGGATTGAGCGGGTTTTATTTGTCCATATCTGGCCGATGGCAAGATATATGCTTTGATAAAACAATTGAAGAAAAGCCAGAGGCGCCGATAGAAGAGCTTTCATACCTGTTCTTCCTGCATGTTGCTTTGTTTTGAAGCGTGAAACATAGGGTCCTGCTCTGTCGGAAGATTACTGTGAATGCGGCCGTCTTTCATCCGGATTATCCGCTTTGCGTGGCAGGCCACGCTTTCTTCATGGGTCACAAGAATAATGGTCTGTCCTTCGCGATGAAGCTGGTCGAAGAGGCCGAGGATGTCGTCGCTTGTTTTGCTGTCGAGATTTCCGGTCGGCTCATCGGCAAGCAGGATACTGGGATTACAGATAAGGGCACGGGCAATGGCGACACGCTGTTTTTCGCCGCCCGAAAGTTGATTGGGCTTGTGCTTGATGCGGTCGGATAAGCCGACACGCTCGAGAACGCTTTTTGCGCGTTTACGACGTGACCACCAGCCATCATGCGAGTAAATCAGAGGGACCTCAACATTTTTTTGGGCGTTTAGCTGGCCGAGCAGCTCAAACGACTGAAAGACAAATCCGATTCGCTCATTGCGGATGCGGGCGAGCTGTGCGTCTCTTAATTTTGTGGTGTCCTGGTCATCCAGCTCGTATGAGCCTGAGGTGGCGCGGTCCAGGCAGCCGAGCACATTCATAAGTGTGCTTTTGCCCGAGCCGGAAGGTCCCATCACGGCTACATACTCGTTTTCCAACAACTTGAGATTTATCCCATCAAGGGCGTGGATGCACTCAACGCCGACCCTGTAAATGCGGGTGAGATTCTGGAGTTTAATTATCACCTTTTCAGTCATTCGCATCCTTCGGAATGTTTGCGTCGCTTTTCGCTTTGGTGCGACTTGCAGCTTTCTTTTGCTCTATTTCTCTCTCATCTTGAATTTTCTGGTCGTGCTTGATACTCTCAAGGACCTTATAAGGTCCAACAACAACCTTATCTTTTTCTGTTACACCGGCCAATATTATGGTATGGGTCAGGTCGCTCTGGCCGATTTTGACGGGAGTTACCACCGCTTTGCCATCGACGCAGCGATAAACGACCGTTGCGAAGGTTTTGGATTTATCGACCTGGGGAGAGTTTTCGCGAATATCCAACGGGAGACTATCAAGCTCACGGCCAAGGACCGCCTGAGTGGGCAGCTTAAGAATGTTTGAGTGTTTTCGCGTTTCGATATCCACGTGAGCGGTCAAGCCGGAATACAATTTCTGGTCGGTGTTTTCAAGCAATATCTCTGTGCGATAATATTTTGTTCTTGTCATCGACAGCATATGGGCGAGTGCAATAGATTGTATAGTGCCTTTGAATTCGCGGTCTGAAAAAGCATCCACGTGAACAGTTGCTTTCTGGGCAAGTTCCAGCTTGCCGACATCAGCCTCATCAACCTGAGCGACAAGCAGCATCTTAGAGAGGTCAGCAACCTCCAGAATCACCGTGCCTGGGTTATTCATTGTGCCGGTAATTACAAGCTCGCCGACCTCGGCATTAAGTCTTGTTATTACACCGTTGATTGGCGAGGTAATGGTGGTGTAGCTAAGGGCATCACGCGCCTGGTCGATTCTGGCATCGGCTGCTTCGAGGTTATGCTGCAATACCGTTAGACTAAGATGGGCTGCTTCGAGAGTATGCCTGGCGGCATTGAACTTGGCCTGGAGGTCATCGAGCTTGAGCTGAGTCTGGTCAAAAGTTGACTGGCTTATATCCTGTGATTGGAGAAGCCCTTTCTGGCGCTCCAAATCGCGCTGGGCCTGCTTAAGGGACGCTTCGAGGCCGGTAAGGTCCGCTTTCTGGCCTTCGATTCTTGCCTTTTCAACCTCTGTCTGAGCTGCCTGGGCAGCGCGGCTTGCTTCGGCTGAAAGAAGCTGACTTTCAAGGTCCTTTGAATCCAGACGCACCAGCATCGAGGGCGGCACGGGAGGAGTTGCACACGGGTCGCCGCAGGTTACAGAATTGCCTTCGTCGTATGGCAGCTCTATGATTCTTGCCGTGACCTTTGCACTTATCTCCACTTTAGTTTTGGGTTCGATTTCGCCGGGTGCGCTGACGAACTCAATCAGCTCTCCCCGCTGGGGATTTTCGATGCGGACGACCGTGGGCTTACGAGCGGCGACAATCTTACCTCTAACCAGCCAGCCGAGGCCGGAAAGAACCGCCAACGTTATGACAACCGCGATAGTAACTATGTGAGACTTTTTCACGCCGGGACCTTTCCTGTAACTTCTGACAATATAAATTTCACACTAACACAACAACTCTGGATTCCCGCTTTCGCGGGAATGACAAAAAGTGATAATCAATTTTTGTAAACATCAGTATATATTACTTATACGCCAAACCTTAAAAATCAGTTACATACAACCGCGAGAAATCTTTCTGCTTCAGGGGCACTCAAATCAAGTGCCCCTTCTTTGCAACGGAACGGCTATTATAACATCTGAAAGCAGAACAGAAAATCCGAATAAGGATTTGACAAACAAAAACGAAGCACGCTATATTGCAGTAAGCGTGAATCGTTACAGGGAAAATTTCATTGGTTGGAGAAACAAAAATGAATGTAACAGGCAAAACACATATAATTACTTACGTGGTTAAAAATGCGATTTTTCTTGGTTTGATGCTGATATTAAGCATATCAGCGAACGGCGGTGAAAAACCACGGTCTGGGCCATCGGTGGATTTCAGGCACGGGCGATTAAAGGTATCGGAGAATAAGCGGTTTCTTGTTTATGAAGATGGGACGCCGTTCTTTTATTTAGGCGATACTGCGTGGCAGCTTTTCCACCGGCTCAACCGTGAGGAGGCAGAACGGTATCTTGAGAACCGCAGGCAAAAGGGATTTACCGTCATTCAGGCGGTAGCCATAGCCGAGCTGGATGGTCACACCGCCCCGAATCCATACAGTCATCTGCCGCTGGTGGAGCTTGAACCGAGCCGGCCAGCCGTAAAGGACGGCCCGAACAATGACTATTGGGACCACGTCGATTTTATCGTTGCCGAAGCGAACAAGCGAGGGCTTTACATTGGATTCCTGCCAACGTGGGGCCGCTACTGGCACGACAATGTCAAGGACGGCAACCCGATATTTACGCCCCAGAACGCTGAGGTCTATGGCGAATGGTTGGGCAAAAGATACAAAGACGCAGAGCTGATATGGATTCTCGGCGGCGACAGGCCGGTCGAAAACGAAACGCAGAAGGCAATTATCGTTGCGATGGCCAAAGGCCTGCGCAAAGGCGACGGCGGCAAACACCTGATAACATTCCATCCTCCGGGCGGGAACGGCTCTTCCACCTGGTTTCACAATGAGGACTGGCTCGATTTCAATATGCGACAAAATGGTCACGTGGCGGAGTTCACCGGCCGCTATGACGGAACCGGCGCCGATTACGAGCGCACGCCGGTCAAGCCGGTGATTGACGGCGAGCCGATATATGAAGACCACCCTGTATCCTTTGAGGCTAAAAAGCTTGGCCATTCCATCGCCGCAGATGTCCGCAGACCCCTCTATTGGGACCTTTTCAGCGGCGCCTGCGGGCACACCTACGGCCACCACTCTGTCTGGCAGATGTGGCAGCCGGGCCGCAACCCAATCAACAATCCGCTGATGCCGTGGTTTGAGGCCATCGACCAGCCGGGAGCGGGGCAAATGCAGTTCGGACGCTTGCTGATGGAGTCACGTCCGTTCCTGACGCGTGTGCCCGACCCGGACATCGTTGTTACAGACCGCGTGCCGACGTCGGTGCCGGGCACCGGCCGATACCATTTCGCCGCGACGCGGGACAGCAGCGGCAGCTATGCGATGATTTATGCGCCGGTTGGCCGGAAGTTCAAGGTGAGGATGGATAAAATCAGCGGCTCGAAGGTGAAGGCGTGGTGGTTCAATCCGCGTAACGGCCAGGCCAAGCTAATCGGCGAGTTTCCCAATACAGGTGAGCGTGAATTTCTGCCGCCGGATGCAGGCGAACATCTCGACTGGGTGTTAGTACTGGACGATGCGGATAAGAAGTTCCCGGAACCAGGGGCGGTCAAAAGAAGTAATTGATTACTTGTCCGGCGTAACTTCAGCGAAGACGGATTGACTATTGAATATTGACTATTGGCAAAAACGATGGTTGTGCCAATTATTCCATTCGTGGTTGGCTTCATTATTCAAATTATTTTCCTTTTTCACTTTTCTCGCGGCTATTGACCGGCTGATTCGCGGTAGGGCTTGCCGTCCCTGTAAAGCTTCAGCCGGGACTCCAACATTGCCGTTGAGGCCTTGGGATTGCTCTGGACTATCTCTATAGCTTGTAGGGTCGTGCGGATAGCCTGGTCGAATTGACCCACTTCAGCATAAGCCGCCGCGAGCGTGTCCAGCAGAGGGGGCGACTTGTATGCCGTAGCCTTGCACGCCAACTCTGCCAACTGCACAGCCCGCGGCCCGTCACGGTGTTTCTTTTCTGGAGAGGTCGCCAGCACCCAGGCCAGATTGCTCGCGACAGTTATATCCCCTGCGTTTGCAGCAAAGGCGGCCTCGAGATGGGCGAGGGCTTCGTCATATCGACCGGTGCTGCAGAGCAGGGCACCCAGAAGACCATGAACTGCGTCGCTGTTGGGAGCGAGCAGAAGCGCTTTGCGCGCGTAGGGAATTGCTTCCTGCTGCTTATCAACTCGGGCCAGACAGGAAGCCAACAGATACAGCGACTCAAGGTGGTTCGGCTGCTCGGCCAGCGCCCTATGGAACTCCTCGATGGCCTTGTCGTATTCGCGGCGCTGCTCGTGAAGAATCCCAATGCGGTAATAAGTGTAGTAGTCTGCAAACTCTTGTCGAATCTCGGCGAACTGCTCCGGCCTGACATTGACAAATTCCGGGATGTTTGCGGCGCGGTCTGCCGCAGTAAAATGTTCCAAAAGGACGGCAGGCGTGTCGTTACCATTTGGGTCAATGTGTGTCAGCCAAAGCTGCGTGAACGGGCCGCCAACCTTGGATGTGAAGACCAGCCACTTGCCGTTGGGGGACCAACTGTGCCAGGAGTTCATCTTGCCGGAAAAGTTGCATCGCATCTTTCGTGGCGTGCCGCCGACCGACGGTACAATGTAGAGTGTGCTGTCGGGTCTAAGGAGCATAAACGAATCGCTCTGGCAGAAAACAATCCACTTACCATCGGGAGAGAATCGCGGGAAGTAATTGCTCTTCCCGTTGCTGGATGCCCCCGGCAGCGGTGCGGGGGAGCCGCCTTGACCATCATTGAAATCGACGCGATAGATGTCGTAGCGGAACTTTTTGCCGCCTTCAAAGAACTCAGCGACTTCATCCTTTTCGACGAGTGCAGAGGATGGGTCTTTAAGATTTGTAAGTGTGTAGGAAGTGCTGCGCGCAAAGAGGATGATTTTGCCATCGGGGCTCCAAACAGGATTGCTCTGGACGAACCGGCGGTCGTCGGCGCCTTTGAGCGGAGAAAACTCTTTTGTTTGTCGGTCATAGACCACCAGGATGCCCGCGACAGGAAAGAACCGCTGGGAGTAATCCAGCTCGTCCACCGCAGCGAACACGGACCGGTCCTTGACCGTGCTTATGACGTATCGACCATCTGGAGATATCTGTGACAGCAGTCCGAAGGTCGGTTCGTTATCATCACGGCGATAATCACTCCAGGAAATCACATTGTCCTTTGCAAGAATGGTCTTTGGCTGGATTTCTGTAATGACGTAAGAGCCTTTGTCGCTTCCGTAATCGACGTCCAGAGCGAGGGTCTTGCCATCGGGTGTGAAGGAATGACAATTGCCGCACACCTTCATCTCCTTTAACAAAACGAGCGGCTTATACGAAGAGACATCCCCCAGATGCCAGCGAATAGACTCGATATTCTTGAGGACGTGACGAAAGGGCAACGGCACATCGCGATAGAAGATGGGTGCACCGACGGGGTCATTTGAGGTGCTGATTCTTGCCTGTCCGCGCGATAGGTTTTGGTTTGGCTCTGCGCTATAGAAGCCAAGAATCGTGATGGTCGCGGTCTGCCCATACGACATACTTTTAATATGTTCCCAGATGTCGGGGCTGGGCATCCATCGTCGGGGTCTGACCAGCGGGTCCGGCGGTTTGTAGGCGGCCGCAGCTTCCGAAACGGTCCTGGGGTCGCTGTCACGTGCCGGTGGCGGCGTTGCACCTTGCGTAAGCGCGTAAAGGTGGTCGTGTCCGTTCCCGGAAACAACGTCAACCAGCCAGGTGTCGGCCTTCGCAGCCGGGTCGCTCCACACAAATGCCGGAGCGGCCATATCCGGTGGAAAGACGGCTTCGTCCAGAGGGTAGTCAACTATGAGCGGGAGCAGATTATCACTCGCCGAGGCTGCCTTCACGGCCTGAAGGATGATATTGCGAAAATTCTCATCGGACGTCGAAAGGGCAGGAGCTGATGGTGCAAAAACCACCGCATCCGTCTCGCCAAGAAGGGTATGACCTGCCGGACGTGCCTGGCCAACCAATACCCCAAGCACTATTACAACGATAATGGCGCTTCGCATAACACAGGTCTCCTGACCCTTACGGCCCTGGAGGTATTGTTCTGTTGCATTCTTCGGCATATAACCCAGAATAAATAACGAACCGAACAACGCCGGTTCCATAATGCGCGAGCAGGTTGTCATGCTGAGGCGTCAACAAATTCAGGACGAGCTCGCCTGCAGTGGTCAAGATTTTACGTCGTTACATTGAATAAATCTTGAATATCGGCTGACAAAAAAACAGGGCTGAAAGCATTTGCTCACAGCCCTGCTCGTATCTTACTTAACAAAGGTGCCTAAATCGCCCGGCGTCTGCGGAGCCAGGTGACAAATCCTATGCCGAGACCGCCCAAAACAAGAGCGCCCGGGGCAGGTATCACACCGGTATCACCAGCGACAATCTCGACGCCAGGTACGTTCTCATACGCCCATCCGTCAAATATGACGCTATGCGAACCGGTGCCGATGTTTGACTGGCCTGACATGTGCAGCCAACCATAATAAGGAGGCAGGATGACATCCGTATTCGCATTCGTCTCTCTTTCCAGCATAAGCCCGATGTAGCCGCCTTCTGCGCCAAAGTTGCCGGAGCCATACAGGAGAGACCAGTCGAAATCGTAAGAAAAGGAAGAATTTGGGCCAATCTGGGTTCCAGCCGGAAGGTTCGATGCCACGTTATTGATGCCGACTATCCCGCCCATTCCCATCATGATTCCCATCATACTACCTGGCACGTAGATAACCAAACGGGTACCCATCATGCCCGTTGTTTCCATCATCTTCCACGACAGGTCTATCGTGAAGTCGTCCCATCGGTCGCTCTGGCCGGCAATGTCAATCATCATAGACATAGACATCATCGGCTCCATAGGGTTTAGTTGAAGCGTTCTAGTCTGGGAGCCCGAATAGACAATGGCCCCAAAGGTCGGAGCTGAAATGGTAACAAAACACACTGTAGCCAACAGCAGGATTTTTTTCATTGTCTCCTCCTTTCAGAGATTACATTTAAGCCAGCACACTCCTTTATACGTTCAGCATTAACAGCGATTAGCTTATATCACTCATCTGGCATTTGTCAAGAGAAAAAAATTCAAAGTTAGGAATTTTTTTAAGCTCCCTTCGATAAACAATTCATTAGTTATAAGATAATCTATTGTAAGCACTTATAAGATTTCAAGGTGTTTGGTTTGACTTTTCCTGCCGGCCCATACTAAAATCTTTTGTAACCGTTCACGGATATTTTGACTTTATTAGCCCAGATTCCGCAGTTGGTTTAACAATAAGGTATCAATAAAATAGGTGCGCAGGGTTTTGCACAAAGATGGAACGCAAGATTATGTGTGAGGGCAAAGTAGAAGGGTTACTGCTTTTCTTTGAGCAGTTTGTTGATTGCAGCGGACAGCTCTCTTTTACTGGTCAGGCCGACCCATCTTTTTTGCACGCGTCCGTCTTTGACTAAGATAGTGGTCGGTATGCTATTTATGCTGAATTCCGCGGCACAATCACGGGCCTGGTCAGTATTAAGTTTGCAGATTTTGGCTTTGTCTGCATATTCGTCTGCGATTTCCTGTATGATTGGCTCCATAACCTTGCAGGCACCGCACCAGGGTGCCCAAAAGTCAACCAGGACAGGCTCATTGGCGCTATGAACGAGCCGGTCGAGAGCAGCATCTGTTAATTCGATTACGTTATCAGCCATTACCTCACCTTATCAGAGCTCCTGCTTGCGGAAGCTGCAAAGTAGGGACCTGCAAACTTTTAATAAAACGAGAGGATTTTAGTAGTGAGGCAGGGGTTTGTCAAACACTAATTTGCTTGATGTTTTGGTTCTTCGGCAGGCAGTAGCTCTTGCTGTTGGAAGGCGGGTGCAGGTATAGATTCTTTCGGAGGCAGTTCGGAGATTGGGATTGGTTCGGCTGTATCCTGCTTTTCGACGGGCTGTTTTTGGACATCGAGAGCAACTGCCGGTTTGACTTCCGCAGGTAGCTGGGAAATAGGTATCGGGGCAGGGCCGGCAGGAACGGAATTTTTGGCCTCGGCCTCAGCGATGGCCAGGATGGCGTTTCGGACGGCCTGCTCGGGAGGCTCATTGGTCAGGGGGCGCAAGTATATGGAGGATGAAAGCGCCGGCTGCTCGGCCCAGACCAATTTTTCACGAATCAGCTCCAGAAGCGCCAAAAATAGGCCAATCATTATGATGCGGCCGGCAGGACGGTCAAAGAGTCGCTCGAAGGTCAGCGGGCCTTCCGTCTGGAGGCGGTGCAGAATCTCGATTTGATACAAATCGATAGGCGTGTCGTCCTTAATATGCTGCAATTTAATGCTGACGCCGGTGGCTTTACATAAAGAGTCAAAGGCCTCGAGGATGTCCCAGACGCTGACCTGTTCGAGGTCGATTTGAGGTTCGGAGTCCGTGCTCAATCGGTCGATGATGACAGGCGGGCGGGCAAATCGCTCCATCCGGCTATCAGCGGCAGCAGCCAGCAGATTGGCGGCGTCCTTGAACTTTTTATATTCGAGAAGCTGGCGAATAAGCTGGGCACGAGGGTCTTCGAGGCCAACAGATTGAAGCTGGAGGTCTGCTCTGGGAAGGAGCATTGCGGACTTTATCTGCATAAGCGTTGCAGCCATTACCAAAAAGTCGGCGGCCAGGTCGATGTCGAGGTTTTTTAGCATTTCGAGGTAGCGGATATACTGGTCTGTTATCTGGGCGATAGGGATATCGTAAATATCGACCTCTTCCTTGCGGACCAGATACAAAAGCAGGTCCAAAGGGCCTGCAAATATATCGAGATTTACGCGATAATCGGTCACCTAATCCTCCTGTATATCCTCTTTCATATCGTCCTGCTTGCTCTCCTGCGTATCGTGAGATTCGAGAATCTCCTGCGCTTGCTGGCTTTGACTTTCACGCACCTGCAGTTTCACAAGCTGCAAAGGCAGAGCCGGGTAGAGATTAGCGAAGTTCTCGCCTGTCACAACCGCTTCAATTCCGAAATCAGATAAGAGCTGTTTTGCTAAATTGGCTTCGCAGGAGTCGGCGAATTGTGCAATTGTAATAAGTTCATCGGGCATGGTTAAAGCTCCAAGCCCACTGCTTTTCTGGCATCGGCGAGCGTTCCGGAGGCTACAGCTCTTGCTCGCTTGGCGCCATCAGCAAGGACCTTTCTGACATAGTCGATGTTGCTTTCGAGTTCGGTCCTTTTTTGGCGGAACGGCCCGAAATACTCTATCAATAACTCGGCGAGGCGACTTTTCACTTCGCTGTAGCCCATACCGCCAGTTCGGTATCTATTTTCCCACTCGGCTAATTCCTGCGGGGAAGCGATAAGTTTTAACAGTGCAAATACGCTGCATTTGTTAGGGTCTTTGGGCTGCTCGACCGACGTAGAGTCGGTAACGATGCGCATAACTTTTTTTCTAATGCTGTCTTTAGACTCGAAAATTTCAATGGTGTTTCCATAGCTTTTACTCATTTTTTGGCCATCCGTGCCGGGGACAATGGCTACGGATTCGATGATATATTCCTGGGGGATAGTGAATATTTCGCCATAGGCATTATTGAAACGGACAGCGATGTCACGGGTGACCTCGATGTGCTGCTTCTGGTCGGCGCCTACGGGGACTAAATCGGATTTGTAAATCAGGATATCGGCGGCCTGCAGGATGGGATAGGCAAACAGGCCATGATTGGGGCTAAGCCCTTGAGCGACTTTATCCTTGAAGCTGACGCAGCGCTGCAACAGTCCCATCGGGGTTATGCAGGAAAGGAGCCAGGTTAATTCGGTAACCTCTGGCACATCGGATTGGCGCCAAAAGACGGTTCTCTGAGTATCGAGGCCGAGGGCGATATAGTCCATCGTAACATCGAGGGTGTACCTGGCAACGTCAGCGGGAGACGGGTTGCTGGTAAGGGCGTGGAAGTCGGCGATGAAGTAAAAGCAATCGTGCTCGGCCTGAAGCTGAAGATGCTGGCGCATCGCACCGAAATAGTTTCCTATGTGAAGCCGGCCAGACGGCTGTATGCCTGAAAGAACTCTCAAGTTAAACTCCGTAATAAAAAACTAAGAATTTCTCACAAAATACGTTTTTACGTTACTAAAAGTCATAGATTGCCACGCGAACCTTCGGTTCGCTCGCAATGACGGTCTCTTTTAAGATCTCTAAAAAGTTAATCCGCCGCACATAAAGCGGATAAAAACTAAAAACGTAAAACTACGGAATTAGAATAGCGATTTAGCGGCGAAATGTCAAGAATTTAGAATTGGGAATTATCGAGGGGGCATTTAGCTGGTGCACGATGAGTATAAAGGGGCTCCTTCCGGGCGAAACTAAACGTCCCTTATCCCTATAAATAGGACGACCGTAATGTTTGACTGCTAATCCTCAAGAATCTACTTTGCAATTTATGCTCTGCCGAGAGATTTGAGATACCTCTTGGATTTGCAAAGTCCCATTCTGGAGGCTTTCTTTTTTACTGCCTCGGTTTGTCGGCCGAGCCTGGCAGCTATTTTGGCGGTGGGCGTTGCAGGAAAAAGTTTCTTGAGGATGTTCAGCTCTTTTTTCGCCCACAGTCCCTTAAGGAGTTTCTTTTTCTTTGCCATTGCGTGACCCCTTTCATTTTAATCCAGTTATGAATCCTATCCGCTTTGCGTTGTATTTTAACCTCGTCACGCAGGAATGCAAGAGTTTTTTTAACTTTTATGGTAAATAATTGCTGCACCCCCGCTCCCCCACTTCTGCTTTCACAGAAAGCTGAGGGGGAAGACGCGGGGGGCCTTGCAATGAAATCCAATACTTGAGTTGTAACGGAACAGCAGCTTTTTTATTTAGTCAAGTATTCCCATCAATACCAATTGAGCTTCCTGGCGAGGGTTCAATCCCTTACTGAGGTCTTTTTGTGCCTTGAGCAATTCCTGTTTGGCCTTCTCTTTGGCCTCACGCAGGGCTGCCAGCTTTGCCTTGATTTCTTCTGGTTTTGCTTCCTTGTTTTCCAGAGCCTTTCGGAGATCCTCGGTAATCTTAGCTACCGGAGTCTGGGGGGTTTCAGGACCTTGCCCGCCGGGACGTCTGAACGTTCCCATACCAAAACCCATTCCCATACCGCTGGTCTGACGGGATAGAGTCAGCACCTTCGTAACTTTCGGCTCAAGAGCCGTCCATTCTTCCTCAGTTGGTTGAAGTGACTCTTTAATCCTTGTCATCTGGCGTTCCATCATCATCTTTTGCATCTGCTCGGGGTCTCGCGGCATATTAGGGTCGCCTCTTCTTTGCCCGCGCTGGCCGGGTGGCTGGCCGGGTGCTTGTTGTGATAGCGACAGGCCTGTCAATACCACACCTACAAGGCATGCTATCGCAAGGATAAAAACCATTTTTCGTCCACTCATACAAAACTCCTTTCTCTAAAACGGTGTTAATAATGTTAAGTTACTTAAAAACTACCTATATGAATAAGACGCATTAAGGACGTTTTTTATTGCATAACTGCACAATAAATAATTGCGCAAAACTCGATTTACAATCAGTTCTGCAAGGTTATTGCCCGAATATATCCGTTAACAGTTTCTAACGCGTCCACCCAACTCGGCTTGAATTGCTGCCGGTTGATTGTCCTCTCTTTGCCTTGAAATTTTGTCACTTCAGCTAAACTTATCAGGCATATCGGCTGCTTTATTCAATCGTGAACATCGCTACGGTTTCCTGGTCTTTGATAAAGATACGGCTGCCTGATACTACCGGATGCGCGTAGGTCGGTGTATCGGAGACCTTGATACGTGCCAGCTCTTCGTACTGCTTGTCATTTGGTTTGAAAACTATTAGCTCGGAGTTGCTTGGCAAGACGAGCAGGCAAGAGCCGGCGCTGACTGTGGCTGAAAAACCGCCTCGGTCGCGCTGGGTTGCGTCTGTCCAGGCTGTCTGGCCGGTCTGGGCGTTGACACAAAAGAGACTTCCGCGGTCGGTGAGGCCGAATAGCAGTCCTTCACAGAGCACCGGCGTGTTAAACTGCGGGGCGACCTCTGCGTTGCTCCAAAGGTCTTTGGCGGCAAAGCCATCCGTCTGCTTTTCAATCTTGACGGCCTTGATGCCCCGGCCAGAACCCATATAGATTACCGTTTGCCCATCAACGAGGGGTGTGGAGGAGTTGTAAGCCCTTCCCTGTGGCACGAATGCCTGTTGCCACAGGAGCTTTCCATCGGCCAGGCCGATTCCTACGATGCTTTTCTCCGTCAGCGTTACTATCTGCTTGACGCCATCCGCTGTCAACAGAACGGGTGAGGCATAATCCGGGCCTTCTACAGTCCACTGCCATTTCTGGTCGCCGGTATTCAGGTCGTAAGCAATGATTGCCCCATTGCCCTTTCCGCCGAGGTGTGCTATGCACATTCCATCTGCAATTATTGGCGACGTAGCCGTGAAGAACTGGGGTACGACCTTGGGGAAGGGGTCTTTGCGCCACACGACCTTGCCCTCGGCAGCGTCCAGACAAGAGAGAACTCCACCCACGCCTAGCGTTACAACTTTTCCATTTGCTACTACAGGCGAGCTTCTGGGCCCCGGGTGCCGGGCGGCGGCGCCGGTTACGGCCTGCGCTGCGTATTTGTCACGCCAAATTTCTTTTCCAGTGCCTGCGTCGAGGCACAGGGTAACTTCTTCCTCGCCTTGTCGCGTGAAGACATAGAGCTTGTCGCCCACCAGAGCCGGTGTGGCGTCACCTTGTCCAACGGTTACTTTCCATTTCTGCGTCAGCTCCTTTGGCCATTTCTGGGGCGCGGTGAACCCGCTGACCTTCCCATCGCGATTGGGTCCTCGCCACTGCGGCCAATCCTGCGCGAAGACACAAGCTGCGCTTATCAGAATCACACAGCCCACCATTACGATACTCGAACGATTTGCATTTTTCATAACAATCTCCTTTCGATTCCAGCTAAGAGGCCCGCACCAAGCTGCGGGCTCGTCTATAATACTCTAATCCGTTACGGGCGATTTTGCAATACCTGCCCACAAATATAACAAACTCAAAAATTGTGGCAATACTTTCTATGCCTAAAATTATTGTGGTTTTCCAGCCGCTGGAACCACGTGCTTTTGTGCCAAAAATGGCCAACCACAATCCTTGGGATTAAGAGGGGAATCTTGCTTGACTGTTCTGCCCTGAGAGGATATAAAATGCAGCAAAATTGGGAATTTGACATCCAATTGGTGGTAACTGTAATTGAGAAGATGAACCCAGCCCTATCACGTGAATAAGAAGCGAGAGCTGACAGTAAAAAATGCTTTTTAGAGAAAACTTATACCCGGAATATCAACCGAGGCAAGCTCCACATTTCAATCCTGATAGAATTGTAATAACTAAAGGTAGTTATGAAGGCCAGAAGCAGCGGGAGCTGATAAAAGCAGTTTGTTCTGTGTATCCTGATACGCAGGTTATTGAGAGACTTGATTTGTCCCACAATCGCGTTGAGCTCGATAGCTGTGATTTCCTGACGCAGCATTATCAAGGCAAAAAAACTTTGGTTTTTGGGATACATAAAAGTGCCCTGCGCTACAGCGACGAGGACTGCAACGCCTGCCCGAATTACTGGCATTTTTCGCCATACGGTTTCTGCCCATACGACTGTCAATACTGCTATCTGGCCGGGACGCCGGGTGTAAAATATTCACCAACGGTAAAAATCTTTTTGAATCTGCCGCAAATCCTCAATCAAATTGATAGGGTTGCGTCGCAGCTAACCGAACCTGCTGCTTTTTATCTGGGAAAACTCCAGGATGCATTAGCATTAGACCCCCTTACCGGCTATTCCCGCATAATGATTCCATTTTTTGCCCGGCAAAAACCGGCTAAGTTAATCTTATTGACCAAAGGTGCCAATGTCGAAAATCTGCTCGACCTTAATCATCAAGGGCGAACGGTTCTCTCATGGAGTCTGAATCCACCTGAAATTAGTCGCGCTTTCGAGAAAAATGTTCCTTCATCTGAAGAAAGAATCGAAGCAATGCGAAAGTGTCTGGAAGCAGGTTATCCCCTGCGTGCAGTAATTATGCCAATCATTCCGGTCGCCGGCTGGCAAAACATATATGCCAATTTTCTGAAGAGTTTTTTAACGGCGGTGCCGCTGGAGCGTATCACACTCGGCCAAATTTGCAGTTATTCCGGTGCGCTGAAGCTTACAGAGCGAAAATTAGGTAAGCACAATCCAATCTCAAACCAGCTTGAGAAAACAAAGTCTAACGATGGTCGTATTCGATTCCCATTCAAACTACGAATCGAAGTTTATAAATACCTTATTGATACAATCAAAAAGCTCCAACCTTATTTGCGTGTCGGCTTATGTATGGAAGAGCATCGAGTCTTCAAGAGCCTGAATATGGAAGGCACTATCGGCTGTTGTAACTGTGTTCTCTGATTATGTATTCCCATATTACTCCCGCTAA
>Ga0315293_10002675_pt1 | contig 17121 bp, 16 predicted proteins | sample YL17G13_20_MG_FD_203071 | JGI IMG/M metagenome (GOLD analysis project Ga0315293, IMG submission 203071) | Sediment microbial communities from Yellowstone Lake, YNP, Wyoming, USA - YL17G13_20 | ecosystem: Environmental > Aquatic > Freshwater > Lake > Sediment | place: USA: Wyoming | collected...
TTGGGGCCCTCCAGTATTATCCAAGCTCGCTGATAAGGAATGTCATGAAGACGGTTACCGACACTGCGAAGAGGGGCGTCCAGTACGCCTCCGAGTCCATGCTGACGGTCTCCAGGTACCTGAAGAGCGTGAGGGAGACCCAGGAATACATAAGGGACCTTATGTCGGAGACGATGGGAACCATGAGGTTCATGGCCTTCGCCATGGCACCAATGGTGACCGGCCTGGTCGTCTCAATGTCACAGATAATCATACAGGTCCTCGGCTTCCTCGGAAGGAAGCTGAACGAGGTGGGCTTCCAGACGGTGTTCGGCGTAGATGCCAGCAAGATACTCGGCAACACCACGTCGTTAACCGCGACGATGTTCCAGCTGATCGCGGGAGTTTACCTCATGGAAGTCGCGCTGATCATCGCCATCTTCGTTACCAAGATAAGCAGGGGCGATGACAAGGTGGCCCAGTGGTACCTGGCAGGCAAGATGCTGGCCGTGGGAATCATGATATACATCCTCGTGACGGTCGGCAGCTCCATAATGTTTGGCGGGATGATAAAGGGTGCCGTCGAGCAGATTGGGGGTTAGCCCGTCAACGGATTCCCGTGAATGATGAGGGACACTCGCCGGTGCCGTTCGAGGCAATTTAAATCCAGCGCATGAAATTATTGCTTATGGGAATGAAAGCCCAGGTGGAAGACACTATTGGGGAATGGTGGCAAATTCTGCTTGTTCTGATTGCGCTTATTGGCATGGTGATTTTCATAACGCAGGGCCGGGGTGGCCTCGATCAGCTGATGCGCGGCCTTTGCGAAAGGTATCCCAGCATCCCTTTCTGCGGGACAGCAGTATCGCTTCCGGAAGGGGACACGAAAACAGCTGAACAGGCTGCGCAGGCCCTAGTTTGCGCAGTGAACACAGTCGCGAACGGGGCCGAATGGAAGGGCGAAGGGGGTGTGGACTGCAAGAAATTCACATACGTATCGGATTCCAGCACCGAATACACAGCGGATTTCGAGACCGTTACCAAAAGGATGAAGGGTGTGGGCTCCACGGACGAGGAGTGCAGGGCGTCATGCAAGGCCATATGCAATGACATTCCATTCTGCAAGGTCTTCGAGGACAAGGTCACCGCGGACAAGACGGCAGGGGTGTGCGTATGCCCGGCGAGAATACCCAAGACGCCATTCCTCAGATGCGATGATCCGGACTGGCGCAGCTGTGAGATTTACAACTTCAGGCTTCCGCAGAATGTCCCCGATACGGCATACAATTACATCGTCGACCATGGCGACCCGAACTTCCTAGTCTACTGGCAGTCTTTCCCGATGGAATGGGATACATGGTCCTACAGGTCGGACTGGGAGATGATTGCAGGCATCGTCGTTCTGTCGATCTTGCCGCCATTCAAGATAGCCGGTGCCCTCGGGAGAACCGGGATCAGCGCGGCCAAGACGCTGACGAAAGAGGGGGCGGAAAGCCTGATAGTCAAGGAGTTCGGCGCAACCCTCGGAAAGAGCATGATAAAGAACGGCGGACTTTCCTATGCAACGAAGAAGGCGGTCCGAAGCATACTTACAAAGAATCTTGCCGAGGTCATAAAGCGCAGGCTGCTTGACAGGACGGGCAGGGTCTTCGTCAGGGGCGCCGTCCTGAGCGGGGTGTCGCTTGCGAAGGAGCAGGCGGAAAGCATGCTCAACAAGTACAACGTCCATGGCAATTCGATAGTGCTTAAAAGGCCCTACATGCAGGAGCAGGTCTTCCAGCTCTCCGACGGCGTCAAAGGCAAGCCGGTTGTCATATCATGGAAGCCGGGTTTGCTCACCTCAACAAGGCACGTGAACGCACACCTCGTGTCCCCCTGCCAAGCAAAGAAGCTCGTGGCAAGGTCCGCCACGGTCTGGTGCAGGGAATACTATTTTAACGCATTCGATAATACGGCCATCTGCGCAGATTTGAAGGAGGACTCCGCCGGAGGCGATAACTGCGACATCTCCGCATATCTGGGCATCGACGACAAGTATGTGAGCTCGATAGAGGAGATCAGGAAGATGGCGATACAGGAGGAAATCGGGAAGCTGAAGGAGATGCAGAAAACGACGAACATCGTGATTGAGGAATGGAACTTCACAGAGAATATCAAGGAAAGCTATGCAAAGGATGAGAACGCGGTCGAAGGCAAATGGGAAAGCCTCACCAGCGTGGAGCCATGGAAGATAAGGATAAACTACAATGGGAAAAGCCTGATACTTTCCGATGACAATGACGACAGCAAATATGAGAGCTACGGCTTGGGGGAATGCAAGAAGGAGGCAGTGATAGTAGACCTGGACACGGGCTCCGGGAACCTGCAGAAGATGAGCGATGAATATAACTACTGCGTCGATAACAGGGGCACTTCTGACTACATCGGCGAATGGGCCGGCATAGGGATCGGTTCAGTGGGCGTGATAGCGGCAAGGTTCATCCCCGGCCCGGCCTGGGTCGCTGGGGTTTTAGTGCTGGCGTCGGTCTCGACTGGCACGGCCATAGAGGCCTCGAGCATATACCAGAAGTGGGTCGGGCAATGGCCCGGCGGAAAGGGGTGAGCTATTCGCAGCAATCTTTTATCTTTTCCGATTTCGTGCTGGGTCTTCATTGTGAATCTTCCTGGTTTTCAAATCGCCCATTTGCAATCAGGGTTTATTTAATTATAAAACAATAATTATTGTCTATGGGTATGAAATCCCAGATACTTTTTACAACCGGGAACGCGCTGCATATACTTCTGGCAATTATGGTTATTGCAGGATTCATACTGTTCATCAGATACGGCGCATCCGACCTGGCGCGTTTCATGCAGGGGGTGTGCGAACGCTATCCGGAGCTTTTCATATGCGGGAGCCAGGATGTGAGCGCCGCTAACTATAAGATTTCCAAGAAGTCGACCGAGGCGCTCGCCTGCGCCATAAACACCGTAGCCCAGGGAGCGATATGGGGCGGAGACGGGAAAATAGACTGCCAGAAATATTACGCCCAGGGCCCCGCCCCCGTCGCTGGCAGCCCGTCTCCGGCGGACACGGGAAGCGCGCAGGTATACTGCGACATAAATTACGAGCCCTTCGAATACCAGGGCGGCATGAGATTCGCGAGCGTCGCTTTCGCAGGGCTGTTCGCGGACACGGGCTCCGATTTCTCCGACTATGCGAGCAATCCGGACAAATACAGGGACATTGGCATATCCCTGGGCGACCCCGACCCGTGCGAGCAGTTCGCGAAGACCAAGGGGGACCTTCTGCTGCAGGAAACGGCCGACCTTCAGACCGTGACCATCGAGAAGAACCAGCTGAACAATATGAACCTGATAAGCAAGAACAGGCAGAAATGCACCATCGAGTTCGACATGCCGCTCGTACCTAAGGATATGCTGAGGAAGGAGGGGAATTCGCAGAAAGCGGATATGAAGGGTGAGTACCTGAAGGTCATGCAGGCCGGGGAAACCGGGAGCTGGTCAGTGGACATAACGGGCGATGACACAGCAGACACATATCTCACCGCTGAGCAGCTTCTCAAGCTGGGCGTCCAGGGCATCACAGGCGCGACACTCCCGCAAAACGGGGAATTCCATTTCACTGTGGAAATGGGAACGGCCAACTCCGTAAAGATAGCCGAATTCCAGGACCTAGGCCCCGTTCCAAAGGCATTGGAGATTCCGATGGCATGGCTGCTGGGCGGGATTGCGAAGGGCAACATCGAGCCCCTGATCAAATATGCGGACCAGATTTCCGTCGGCCAGACGTACACCGTGGACAGGATCAGGATAATCGAAGCTTCGGATTACACCTACGTGCCCACCTTAGGCAAGCCGGAGCCGGAGATCGTCACAACGGTTGGGATTGACTACACGGGGGACGGTATGATTGACAACAACATCGATGCATACGAGAAGAACATAGATGATGTCAACAAGGAATACAGGAGCAAGAACAAGCTCCCGCCTGACGGGAAGAATTCAGGCACGGCCCGCAAAAGCTGGCTGGAGGACGCATTCGGGATCAAGAGCCTGGCCGTCGGCCAGCTGATAGAGGAAAAGATAAAGCTCAAGCTGGCGTACGACCATGGGAAGACATTCGAAATCACCGCCTACTCCGTAAGGACGGGGAAATCCTTCGACGTTTTCTACATGAGCAAGGCCAAATTCCTTGAGTACGTCAACTCAGGGAAAATAAGGCAGCTGGACCTGGTTCCTTCAAGCAAGTTCATAATGTACATCTACGGGTTCCCGCCGGAAGACAGCTACAGGGTCTGCGAGAAGCTGTACCAGACCATGAGGGACATCAACCCTAAGACCTATGCAAGAGTCAGGGAAGTCCTCGCCTACAGGAAATACCTTGTAGATGACAGCTACATCCCCGCCCCCATAGGCTTCTCGGCAGGGACTCCCGTGCCGGGCTCGGACAACGAATACCCGGAGGTCGTGAAGACTGCAGCATGCAAGTTCAAGAAGAGCAAGGCGACATGCAATATCAAGGGCTTCAACCTGCCGCAGGACGTGACCAATGCAGAGAACGCGAAACAATTCGTCGCAGGCCTTGGGGACCCGGAGTTCATAGTCTACTATGAAGCGTTCCCGGAAGGGGAGGAATCGGCCTGGATAATGGAGTCCGATGACTTCCTTGTGGCCTCCATGGTCATGGGCGGCGTCGTTAACATGATACCCGTGGTCGGCAAGCTCGCAGGCAAGGCCTTCACCAAGGTCATCGGGAGAAGCGTTGGCGATATACTCAAGACCGCATTCGGGAAGCTCCTAGTCAAGTTCGGATTGAGGAAGGCAAGCGAGCTAACGGCGGAAAAAGCATTCGCAACTTTGAGCGACGATGCGCTCCGCGCCGTCCTCAAGAAGCGGTTCGGTGAAAAGCTGGATGTGGACATCTTTTTCAAGCTCGGGCCGAAGCTGGATGATGCGGTCCTTAAGAAAGCGGTGGAAGCCGATAAAAAATTGATAATTGATGAGATATTGAAGAAGTTGCAGGCAGGAAAGGGCCCCGATGAAATTACGAAAGACCTTCTTCTCGACGTAAGGCTTATTGGAAGCTCATCGTACAGGGAGATGGGAGACAGGGGATTCGGCGAGTTCGTCGGGGATGCTGCGAAGAAGAACCTGAAGGGCGCCTTTGAGGATGTCGTTAAAAGCAACGCCGACGATGTGGCGAAGGCGATAACCAAGATGAAGACTTGGCGCGGGTTAGACCAGACGATTGACGGGCTCTTCTCCAAGGACGCCGGGAGCTTCGCTGATGATTTCTTCAAGCCGCTGATGGAAAAGATGACGGAAGACGGCATCCCCGAGGCAGCGGCGAAGTCCGCGCTCCTAGAGACATTCAAGAACAGCGCGCGAAAGGCCACCATAAAAGACAATCTACAAGCGCTTTTCAAGACGGCCGCGAAAAAATACAACTATCTTCCGGAGCCTGCTAGGAAGCTGCTGCAGACAAAGACCGGCTACATCGCAGCGGAGTATGTGACCCAGAGCAAGAGCCTCCGCTACTTTGCCATAGAGGCGATGGATGAGGCCGGCATCCTTCCGGATGCCGCTGAACTGGAAGGCTGGGGGGTGCCGAAGGAGCTTGCACAATGCTTCCTGCTCGTCCCCGGAAAGGGGCTGAAGGGAAGGACTGCATGCCTGGCCCTGCAGGCGGCAGCGATTGTGATGGAGATCGGGGACAAGCAGAACGAGAAGTACGGTCCGCATAACATCGACAGCCTGACGCTCCACAGGACGATCTGGGATGAAGACATCTTCAGCCTTGCCCCGGCTGAAGGCTATTATGTCCAGCTCGTAAGGCCACAGAACATATGGAGCGGCGGCGGCCCGCAAAGGCTTTTCTTCGCATCGCCGTGCAAGGCCGACCTCAAGGTCCAGAAGGAAATGACTGAATGCGCCGTGCAGCCGTGCGAATACAAGTCCATCGCGAAGGAGAACTGCAACGAAAAAACGGGCACGGATTATGAGAAGTGCGAGCAGGACATAAAGGACAACGTGTGCGGCCATCTCGCGATATTCAAGCAGAACCTGTACTTCCTGCTGGTGAAGGGCCAGAAGACAGAGGACACGTTCCTGACAAAATACCCATTCTATTTCCCCTCGGTTGGAGGCGACGCCGGGGTCGAGATGGGCGCAATCGACAGGGAAGTATACCCGGAATACAGCGTCCTTCCTGACTACACCATGGCCGTGAAGCAGTGCTATTCCATGTCCATGATGGAAGGCGCCTGGAACACTGCGAAGCAATCGGCGCTGGTTGGGTACTTCTCAGGTCCGCCCAATGTCATGACCAAGATGACGGCGATCCAGGTGGAGCCTGATGCGAGCACGCTCGAGGGATTCTGCTTCCAGGGAGACGACCACAAGGAGTTCTGGCTCAAGGCGGCCGTGATAGCAGGCTCTGCCATAGCCGACATAGGCATCGCCGCGCTCAGCGCAGCGACCGGGGGGATTGCAGCGCCCCTTTTCTTCGTCACGGGCGCGGGCGCCGCCTATCTGGACAGGCAGATAGAGAAGTTGAGGATGTGGCCAAGCCACAAATGACCATGAGAACGAAAACGCGGGAACGGGTCATGAAGATTGGCATCCTGGCTATAGTTGCAGCCCTGGCAGCATCGGCGATATTCATCTACCTTTCAATGCGTGCTCCGGCCCAGCCGCCACCCCGTGGCCAGCCGATACCAGGCGTCCCCTATGCCTACCGGACCGCGGAAGGGGTCTTCATCAACGTGACGGAGGCTGCAGAAGGGGATGCGGAGGAGCACACAAACAGCAATATTGAGTATGAGAAGGGGCCATATTGGCTGCTGTTCGTCCCCGCCGGGATATTCAACGGGAACATATTCCACACGAGCTATGTGGATGGGAACCAGAAACTGCGGATGCAGATAAACGACACACTCGACCCACAAAACGGCATAATAGAGGGCTGGATGGCGTTCAACATCAGGAACAACGTGATGCACGTAAACGTATTCCTTGACCAGGACTGGAGGGACAAGGTGGGCGGCGCCACGACCATCATATGGGGCGATGACTGGGATAACATAAGGGATTTCAGCTGGCGCTCCGTCTCGCCGGGCATCTACACGGATGAGATTTCCTTCCCCGCGGACAGCCTCATAAGCAGCCCCAGCGCGAGGATCAATGTTTTCGTATCCAATGCCACGCTGGATATTATTAAACTCCCTGAACTAATGTCTTATGTTGTAGGCATGCAGTTCAGCTGAAAGCACAAATACATTCAACAATAGGTGATGCGATGGAATTGACACTGAGCACTGTGGTCGTGCTTTTGATACTTCTGATAGCCACACTCATATTCGCCAGCATAATGTTGGGATGGGGAGGCGAGGCGACCACATGGCTGAACTCCACATTCACGCCGTTCCAGAACCTTGTCCTGCGAAGATGACAGCGCCCGAAGGGGAAAACCCATATATTTTTAAGGGCGCCTTGACATAATTATAAACTATGAAGGGATTATCGCTCACGCTCGAACTCGTCATCATCGCCATAGTTCTTCTGGTCACTGCCCTGGTCATAATGACCATATTCGGGGGGCAGATAGCAGCGATAGTTGGCATCCTTAATCCCTGGTCGCAGGGCATGCTGGAATCCAACCTCTGCCAGCAGAGCTGCGCTACATGGTGCCAGCTCCACACGGGGAGCGCGGAGACAGACTGGTCAAGCCTCATAATAAAGACACAGAGCAACCCCTCCAAGTCATGCACAGATGTGATGAGGGAATCCCTCGGCTCAAACGCCGACATCGGGAAGTGCCAGTGCAGGGGAATCCCGGTTTCAGGCGGCACCACCGGCGGCGCCAAGGGAGCAGCCTGCACGGCAGCGACATCCCCATGCAGTTATGCCGATGGGACGACAAAAGCTGCATCCGTCCTTAGCAGCGTGTGCACGTCCGGGACATGCAATGTCGTCTGCAGCAGCGTCGGTCAGAAAACAGGCACCTGCAACTGATAATTCTCGTTCCAAATTGGGTGCCGGCCAGAGGCAATGCAGGCAATCTGCACACGGTTTTTAAGCCGATAGCGCCATTTTAATTATGAAGGGGGGTTTTGATCCGGAGCAATTGGAGCATATCATGATGCTTGTGGGCACAATAATCATCGCCGCCATACTGGTATGGTGGGCCACCGGCAAACTTGGAATTGCCGATTTCCTTAGCGCCATTGGATGGGGAGGCGGCGGCACGGATGCATGCCAGAAGCCCTCAAGGCCGGCGGATTTCGAGACCGTCTCGGCAAAGGCATACATAAGCTCGGAGAAAACACCGGCCGGGAAGCAGCTCAGCGTGCATAAAACTGCCGCGATTTCTGACAACGTGCAGGCCGGATTCCTAAGGGATGGCGACACGGTCTATGTCCAGTTCAACAAGGATAACCCATGGAACGGATGCTACAAGGTGGAGGACTGGAAAGACACGCTTGGGAAGAGGGAGGTTGGCATCTTCGTGGGCACTACTTTCAGCGAGCTGCAGAAGGCGGACGGGGAGATGACCAGCAGATACTCGGATGTGTGGATAGTACAAAGGGAATGATTCCCTCCATCCGCGGTGCTGGCATGCCAGGAAACCTATTAATTACCCGGCCGGCGAATAATTATGTATGAGACTGAAAGGTGGCGTGCCCGGCAGCTTGTTATTGGCCGTCATGGCAGGACTGCTTATTTTAGCATTGCTTGCGATTGTAATCGGAATGGTAATGAGATGGCTGTCCTGAAAATATCTCCCGGGGCTAGCGTTTATACCAAATTAATAGACATGTCCCAAATATATAATATATGAAAAATGGACTAATCACAATAGAAACAATGTTCCTGATCATTGGCAGTGTCCTTATTGCCGCTTTCGTAATCACAGTTTTTAGCGGCAGGATCGATTTGCTGTTTACCAATCCCTGCTGGCGGACCGTGACGAAGAGCATAGAGCCCCTCGACAGGAACCTTCCGGCAGAGCTCGTGCTTGATGGCGATTGCCTAAAAAAGGCCGTCTTCACAACGGACAAGGACACATGCGATATTGCCTGCAGTGAATATCCGGACGGCGACGTCGCCAAGAAGTGCATGGAGAAATGCACAGCAAAGGCGGCGAAGACATTTCTTGTGATGCTGCCGAAGACCCATGATTACGTCTTTGGAAAGGATGCGAGCATATGGAATCTGGGGAACATGGGGGATTCCAAGCTGGGCCGCGCCCTCAGCAGGGGGTTAAACTGGCTGGACGACGGGAAGCCCAATGTTCTGATACTCTCTTGCGAACTCAAGAGTATCAATATTGACAAGTGCGTCGGCCAGGGCGGCACATGGCTGTGCCAGCCGGGCGATAAGATAGAAACCTATAGAATCGAGGTTGAAAAGGCCACACAGAACACATGCGACATAAAGGCGCAGAAGGAGACTTTAGATCAGCATCTGGCGGGCGGCAGCTCAGGCGGCAATAGGAATGCCTGATTCCGGCCGCCGGATTGATATGGTGATTTTATGCAAGCCAGCAGAGAGATGGTGAAACTGATGTTTGCGGTGCTAATCGTATCCGCTTTCCTGGTGGCTACTTTGTATTTGCTTAATCCATTCCTCCGCCAGAATTTCATCGTGTTTGACGATACCATTGCCACGTACGTTGACACGCTTTCAGCTGTGGATAGCGGGACCGTGAAGATTACGGTGGAGAGGGGCAGCATAAGCAAGATCGATGTTGCCTACAAGAGGAAGAGCTATCAGAAGACGTCTGCAGCCGAAAACGCCCTGGACAGCATGGTGCCCTCGCAGATAGAGGAATCCATACCCGAGGATGGATGGTACGTCCTGGCCACATACAGCATCATTGCCGGCAGGGAAACGGTCAGCGCCACCAAGATAAACAGCTACCCGAAGGACGCGAATCTCAGGGCATCCCTCTTTTCCCCTACAAAAGTTTGCATAACAAAGGATCTGGGTTCTAGATACGCGAGGGTTGACAAATGCTGAAAGGACAGACCGGCACGGATTTGGAATATACCATGAGTACAATAATATTTGTGTTCACTTGCACCACCCTGTTCCTTGAAGTGCTGCTGCCGCTCATTTTCCTCAATTACACGCTTTCGACATCATCCGAGCAGATGAGAGCCATAGAGTTCGCGAATATAGCCGAGAGCCGGATGACCCGGGACTTCGGAAACGGGAACGGGGACTTGGATTATGAAAGGATATATCAGATATCCGGCATAGGAGCCTTGGGGTTGGGGAACAACTACATAATTATCAACTCGCTTTCGACAGCAGATGAATGGGCCTACGGCTCCCCGATAGAAGGCAGCTACAAGCACAACATTTTCACTACCATCGGCAGCTCCTATTTGGATGTGCAAAACGAGAAGAAGACCGTCCTAAGCAAGGGCCGCGAGTACCTGATCCACATCTACGCCACAGGCATCGACAAGGGCAGCATATCGTTCGATATATATTCGGATTACATATGCAGCGCGGCAATGCAGGGCGGCGATGCGGCGGGGAAGATGCAAAGTCCCCTGACGTCTGCCTGCAGCGAGATAACAGTGCTGGCCAGGCAGGAGGCCGGCGAAAGCGAGCTCAGGGACATGGCATCCACCGCCTCGAACACAGGGACGAAGAAGGTAGCGAGGATAGTGCCGAAAAACGACATAGCGGCCGAGCAGCTTATTGTGGCTGGCATGAAGCTTGGCTCCTGCCGGGATGCATCCACCAAAAGAGGCTACGAGTGCATCAGGTTCGTGGGCGATTTCGTCCTCCCCGCGAAAATGCATGCGGAAGTGGCAAGGGGGTCGGACTTCACTTCTGCGCCATCTGATTCCGGCGGCGCGGACGTTGGAAACCTGGAGGGGAATCTTGGAGGCTAGCATGGCATGCCTAGCATATAGCCGCCTGTGGTGAAAAATATGGGCAGAAGAAAAGGATTCGGTACTGTAGGATTGGTGCTCATAGCACTTATGGTTCTTGCTACAGCGTTGCTGGTAACGAACCTGATGCTGGACAAGGCAATCAAGATAAAGTCCCAGGCAAAGATATTCGTCGATCTTAGCGACCAGACGAGTTCCATGGCTTCTCTCATGAAATCCAAGACTGGAGACATTGGCTATATGGACGCGCTGGAGCGCGAAATTGATTCGCTGGACGCAGGGACCACAGGGGAGGAGATATCGCGCATGGCCGATCAGATGGACATATCGATCATCGTTTACGATAACAACGGGAAGATAAAGAAAGGCTACGGAAGCAGGAAGTATGTCCACATAATACCCTCAGAAATCCCCCTGCCCGGCGGGAGGACCTCAATCATAGGGCTGGGTTCAGACGTTCAGATGCCTGATGAAAAGAGCCCTTCGGGGGGAACCGGGAGCGGGGCCGGAGGGAGGTAGTATACATGATGTCATCTGCGCCATCAAAGAAAATGAAAGGGTTCGCGAATGAGATATACGCAGTCGGGCTGGTAGTCATCTGCCTGATGATAATGGCTTCCCTGATGCTCTCGCTTTCCGGTCCCCAGTCAAACGCAATGGATATTGCAGTGAAGAATCACGTCTATCTGATCCGGGACTCGCTTGACATGGCAAAGATGTACGTTGACAAATCAGCCGAGTATTCGGCCTATCAGGCCATGTATGACAACGGACGCAACGGAACCATCGTGGACATAGAGGAGCCGAGGTCCGTTGTATACGACGGGGTGATGTACTCCCTGTGGTATGACAGCAGGGACGTCTCACCCTCGGAGAGCGATGTCGCCGTTGCGCTTGAAAGCGCCATCAGGAAGAACCTGAAAGAGTACACGGAGAAGGAAGAAATCACCGAATTTTTCACAGTGAAAGTGCCCGATTACAGGAACATAAGGGTTTCCAACATCAACGACTACAGCATGAGGCTTGAGGCCGAAGGCTCAGTCACAGGTCTGGTTGTCCAGAGGACCGGCAGCGGAGGGGAAGAAATCAATATGCAGAAGCCCGCAAATATAGAGCTGGTGCTGAACGCCCCATACTTCAGGATTTATCGCGAAGCCATCGAATACCAGAATGCGGTCAAGGACAGGCTTGCTGAATGCAGGAAGCCTGAGCTGGAGAAGAATAATGAGGACAGGGGCTGCTGCACGTTCGACGCCAAGGTGCTTGACGCGCCGGACGGGATCTGCCTAGTCAAGGTCAATGTCTCCACAAAGAAGAAGTTCATCGTATGGGATTCGGAGAAGAGGAAGGCCGTGCTCAGGGAGATAAGCCTTGTATTCATGGAAAGGGCGCAAGTCAGGCACGGGTTCTCCGATGGCGATAGGATAATCGACCATGAGGATGGCGGCGCAACCTATGCGTACCAGTCGTCCTCAGGCAAATGGAGTTCGGATAAGGATCCATATCTTCATACCACCGAACAGGTGATGGAGGCCCTCAACGAAGTGCCAAGCTTGGGTTTCCTGTATACCAGATCCGACGGCACCCAGAAAGAATACACGGACACGGCGGCCCTTTTGAATGACATCGGATCCGGGAACCAGGGCGCATGACTGCATCTCAAAATGCCCGAATCCATCAGGCCAAACCTTTAAAAATTAATGCTCCAAATTAGTAGTACCAGCCAACTTCATGGTAATACAAAAAGCGAGTATTACATAAAATTCGGAGGTGTTAGCAATGGCAGAAAATGAAAGCGGCATGAATGAAGCGGTCGAAGTTGCACAAAAGAAACAATCAGGTCACCAGGAAAGGCACGCAGAGAGTGCAGGGAACGACCGGCCCCAGAGGGCAAGGAGAACAGGGAAGGTAGAGGAGAACGTCGTGCTTGTCGGGAAGAAGCCGACCATGAGCTACGTTCTTGCAGTAGTTATGCAGTTCTCCGATGGCATAAACGAGGTGCACCTTAAGGCCAGGGGAAGAAACATCAGCACGGCAGTTGACGTGGCAGAGGTCGTAAGGAACAGGTTCGTCCAGGGGGCGAATACCGGTGTGCAGATAGGCACCGACGAAATCATCGACGACAACAACAACAAGATCAACGTTTCTACCATAGACATAACCCTGAAAAAGTAGGGCAGAAAAAGGCAAACATCTACTTCTTTTTTATTTTAATTTAATGTCCAATGCCAGATGGACGAATAGCGATGGGAGAATAATTAATAAGCAGGAAAATAAAATATATTATTCCACAACCATAGTGCATCTTTAAGGCTGCGATTCAAATGGACAGGTTCAAAATAAAGAAGATCAGGGCAAGGGAAATTCTTGACAGCCGGGGGAACCCGACCGTGGAAGTCGATGTCCACACGGGCTGCGGCCTGGCCAGGGCGGCCGTCCCGAGCGGCGCAAGCACAGGGACCCACGAGGCGCTGGAGCTGAGGGATGGCGGAAAGCGCTACCTTGGGAAAGGCGTCCTCAGGGCGGTCGAGCATGTCAACAGGATAATAGCGCCCGAGATGCAGGGCCAGGACGTGAGGAAGCAGGCGGAGATTGATGAAGACCTCGTCGAACTGGACGGCACGGAGAACAAGTCCAAGCTCGGAGCGAATGCCCTCTTGGGCGTCAGCATGGCCGTCTGCAAGGCCGCCGCCATGGGCGAAGGCGTTCCGCTTTTCAGCCACGTGGCATTCCTTGCCGGCAACAAGAAGCCGGTCCTCCCAATCCCATCGCTCAATGTGATAAACGGGGGTGCCCATGCGGGAAACGAGCTTGACATACAGGAGTTCATGATACAGCCGTTCGCAGAAAATTTCAGGGATTCCATAATGATGGCCAGCGAGGTTTACCACACCCTGAAGGAACTGCTGAAGAAGAAGTACGGCCGCATTGCCATAAACGTCGGCGATGAGGGTGGCTTCGCGCCACCTCTCAAGAGCGCAGACGAGGCAATAGGCCTAATCCTGAAGGCAGCGGAGGAGGCGGGATACCACGGCAAAGTCGAAGTCGCATTAGACTGCGCAGCCTCGGGCTTCTATAAGGACGGGAAGTACCATCTCGACGGAAAAAAGCTCAGCACAGGGGAGCTAATCGACTGGTATGCGGAAATGGTCAGAAAATACCCCATAATCTCCATAGAAGACCCCTTTGAGGAAGAGGACTGGCACGGATTTGTCGCGCTCACAGAAAAAATAGGCTCAAAAGTCATAATAATAGGCGACGACTTGCTTGTAACCAATGTGAAAAGGATAAAGAAGGCCATCGAGATGGGCGCATGCAACGGCCTCCTGCTGAAGTTGAACCAGATCGGGACGGTCTCCGAGGCCATTGCCGCGGCAAAACTCGCTATGGAGAACAAATGGAGGGTCATGGTTTCCCACAGGTCCGGAGAGACGGAGGACTCGTTCATAGCGGACATGGTCGTCGGTCTTGGGACGGGGCTCATAAAATCGGGCGCGCCCTGCAGGTCGGAGCGCCTCGCCAAATACAACCAGCTTCTGAGGATAGAAGAGGAACTGCAGGCAAAATATATCATTCCAGCGAATGTTTTATCCCACTACTTATCATCAATTATTTATAGGGTAACGAGTAGAGTAATTAGATTAGACAAATCAAACAAATTGGAGTAATAGAAGCTGGTAGCATGAGGGCAGAGATAAAGAACAGGGTTATACTGATAATCAGGGACGGATGGGGCTACAGCGAAGAGACAAAAGGCAATGCTGTGAGGAACGCCAAAGTCCCAAACAACGAATATTATGAAAAACACTACCCATGGACCATACTCAAATGCTCCGGGAACGCAGTGGGTCTGCCCGAAGGCACCCAGGGCGGTTCCGAGCCGGGACATCTGACCATTGGCGCAGGTAGGGTGGTCTGGCAGCCATTCGAGCATATAAACCAGAAGATAAAGGGCGGCTCCTTCTTCAAGAACAAGGCTCTCCTAAGAGCCATAAACAACTGTAAGAAATACGATTCCTGCCTGCACCTTATGGGACTGTTCTCGGACCAGGGCGTCCATGCAACTATTGACCACCTGTACGCTTTGCTGGAACTTGCCAAAAGGCACGGCCTTAAGAAGGTGTGGGTTCACGCCTTCCTTGACGGAAGGGATGCACCCGAGAGGAGCGCGGATGAGTATATAAAAGAGTTCCTCGAGAAATCAAAAAAGATAGGTGTCGGGCAACTGGCCAGCATGGTCGGCAGGTTCTATGCAATGGACAGGGACAACAACTGGGACAGGACCAAGAAGGCGTATTTCCTGCTAACTCATGGCCTGGGCGTCGAGGAGACAGACCCCCTGAAAGCGATAAAGAACGCATATGAGAGGGGCGAGGAATCCAAGGAGGAGGGCAGGGCCGGTGACACCACGGATTATTACATAAGGCCCATAGTCATAGTTGACAGGCATGAAAAGCATCTGTCAGAAATCAAGGACCACGATTCAGTCATATTCTGGAACTTCAGGTCCGACAGGGCAAGGCAGATAACCGAGGCGCTCACGAGCAGGAATTTCACCCATTTCAGGAGAGGGGAAACTCTGAAGCTCACCTTTGTCTGCATGAGCGAGTACGACAAGACCTTCAAACTGCCGGTGGCCTTCCCCCAGGATGTTGTCAGGGAAAACCTGGGTATTATGCTGTCGAAGAATGGCTGCCGTCAGCTGAGAATCGCGGAGACGGAGAAATACGCTCACGTGACGTTCTTCTTCAACAGCCAGAATGAGAAGCCCAATCCTCTGGAGGACAGGCAGATGATACACTCCCCCAAGGTTCCATCCTACGACAAAAAGCCCGACATGGGCGCCTATGAAATAACTGATGCAGCAATAAAGGAAATTGGAAAGGAAAAATACGAGTTCATCGTCATCAACTTTGCCAATTGCGATCTCGTGGGTCACTCAGGAAAGCTCGAAGCCGGAATCAAGGCATGCGAGGCGGTGGATGAATGCGTAGGGAGGATTGTCAACCTCGGACTGGAAAGAAGCTATATCAACATTGTCACTGCTGACCACGGAAAGGTGGAGATAATGTTCTATCCGAACGGGGAGGTATGCCCTGCACACGGAACCAATCCAGTACCGTTTTTCATAGCAAGCAACGATGAGAGCCTTAGGAATGTGAGGCTGGCAAGGGGCAAGGGTTTGGACTCCGTCGCCCCAACTATACTCGAGATAATGGGCATAAAGAAGCCCAGGGAAATGACAGGGAAGAGCCTGATCATCCATTGATTTCCTCTACCTCCTTTATCAGGATTATGTTTGGAGGGTAGCGCTTTTCCCTGTTGCAGGGCTCCCTGCTCAGGTTCCTGTTCGTCTTCCTTATGAACCTGTTCAGGACGCTTGAGGTGAACCTAGCCTCCGGCGACCTGTGGATTATCTGCTTCACCACGTTTATCCTCTCATGGTAATTGGGCGTGACATTTGCAGACAAACCATCACCCTCCATGACAATCTCCAGGTTCTCCTTGAAGGCGGCGCTGAACCTCACGCCGTCTATCTCAATGCAGCTTATAGTCTCCGCGAGATACTCCGAATCACTGTCCCTTATGTCCTTCTCGACAAGGTTCCCGCTCCCGTCTATCGACCCGAATAGAGCCTTAAGCAGCAGCTTCATATTAAATAGAAACCATCGAAATATTTAAAATGGACTGGGGGAAATTACTTTCTGATTTCTTGATGGGAGGGGTTTTCATATCCGTAGCGGTGCTGATTGCAAGATTGCTGAGCCCCCTTGCCGGAGGAATTATTGCGGCTTTGCCTCTCAGGCTGGTAATAACCCTGCTCCTTGGGGGAGCGGGTGATTCAAGCATGGCTTACGGCATGATAAAAGGCGTTATTCCGGCCAATATAGGCGCATTCACTTTTGCGCTTTCATTGTCATTTCTCCCCGAGAGGTTTGATGCGAAAAACAGCTTTCTTCTGGCATCACTTGTCTGCATTTTGACTATGGCAGGCGTCTACCTGGTGATGTTCCTATGAAAAGATTCATTTTAGATTTTCTGATTGGCGGCTTCATGGTCGCGGCATCCCTGCTCGTTGCGGCTACCCTTTCGCCCATAGCAGGAGGCATAATAGCGGGGCTTCCGATAAGAATGGGCACAACCCTTGCGATAGTTGGTTACAGGGAAGGTGGGGAAAAACTCCAAAAAACAGCAAGATGGGCGCTTGTCGGTATGATAGGAAGCTTGG
>Ga0315293_10002676_pt1 | contig 17120 bp, 16 predicted proteins | sample YL17G13_20_MG_FD_203071 | JGI IMG/M metagenome (GOLD analysis project Ga0315293, IMG submission 203071) | Sediment microbial communities from Yellowstone Lake, YNP, Wyoming, USA - YL17G13_20 | ecosystem: Environmental > Aquatic > Freshwater > Lake > Sediment | place: USA: Wyoming | collected...
GCTCCCTTCGGATGGCTAATTCCGTGCGTATGGTATATTTACCCCAAGGGATGTAATGAAACCTGTATTCGTGAAAACCATGGCCACGATATCATTCCTCACACCGATGATCATAAAAGACGACAAGGCAGCGGCAGCACTCATAAAAGCAGCTAATTGCAGTCACAAACCTATTAGAAAAATTGATATCTCCAGGGAGCTCGAGAGTGGTCTTGTATCCCTGAAAAAGAGATATTCTCATTAACGAGCATCTTGAGAACTGGCGTGGATGAGCCTTCAATTCTAATGATACTTGCTTCCATCTATTTGGAAGCCTGTCTGCGCCAGAAAAACCTTATCTCCTGTCGTGGGAATGAAACAGAAAGGGGTTTGACAGTATCTCCTTTATGGATTCTGTGGTGGCCCGGACTGCTGAAGAGGCGGCATCGGTGGCTGAGCAGGCTGCTGCAATATCGACGTCGGTTGCTTCTTCTTCTTAACCATGAGGAGGGCAACCACGACGATGATGATCACTATCAGAACCACGCCGACAATCAAAGCTATCGGTAACTCCCCTGTGCCTCCCTGCTTCTGCGCGAAGGTAAGGCTGTTTATACTGGCCGAAAATACCCCTGAGTAACTGCTCCACTGACTATCGACGACTGCGAAAGCCAATGCGTATTGCTCCTTCCACACGCTGGAAACGACGATCACGAATCGCTCCTTCACTACTGTTCCTGACACAGTGACTTTCAATGTGACATCATTGGCATGCTCTCCGCCGACCGTCGTGTTCGCCGGCGCTGAGACAATCTCCACATTCGCGCTGCCGAAGGCTGTCTTCGCTTCGTCGATGCTTTGCGTCATAGCGGCGTAAAGAGTAGCGTCCGTTATGCTCCCAAGCCATGGGCCTGTCAGGAGGGTACCGTCGGCCTTGTATCCGCCAGAGGCAGGGCTTTCCATGTACAGATCATAGATCACTCCACCAATCGAATGGTTTCGCTCCGATATCCAACCTGATGGCACGTCTATGCTCACATGCTTATCCGAGAGGCTCACAACAGCTCCCTGAGCAGACGCAGATAGCAGAAGCATCAACATACTTGCAAGACACAACGCTAAGGATAAGATTCTCAACCCAACTCCCCTGCCCTAAATCCCATTCGACCCTATAATAAGATTCTTGACTTTACCCCGCAGGGTAACTAGGGGGATAGTCTTTAGCTGGAGCAGGTTCAGGAAAAAGCCTCTATGTTGAAGAGGCCCTCGCAGCGTCATGCCGATCCGCTTCTCACGATTTCAACTTTCCTCCTTTCCAATCCGTCCTGTCTGGGGTCTAGCGGACAAGCCTCTATTCGCGGTTCTCCCGCACTTTGGTGCTACGTCCATTCGTCAGGGACCTGCCTCAATCCTTATCACGCGATCAGAGTCGCAGCTTTTTCCACGAGGTTGAATCCTTGACAGTGAAACTCCTCCTTCGTCAGGAGCATCCAGTAGATCGTGTGAAGCAGCTTCCTCGCGGTCGCCACGGTCGCCCGCTGCTTCCCTCTCCTTTGAGCCACCTTCGCATGAAACTTCGATAGTTTCGACCCCGGACAGTAGTTCGTGTGGACATGCACGGCCTCGATCAATATCCACCTCAGGTGAGGCGACCCGTTCTTCGTGATGCTCCCGTGATAGCTCCTCGATGCCGACTGGTGAACGGTCGGCACCAGTCCCGCGTACGCGCAGAGCTTCTCCGGCCCGGGGAACCTCCGCACGTCGTCTATCTCAGCGAGGATCAGCAGCGCGCCGTAGAAACCGATCCCCGGTATCGTCGCGATGAGCTGCACATCCTTTCTCGAGTTGTACTCCGCCAGGAGGAACGACTCGACCTCTTTTATCTGCCCCTGGATGCCTTCCAGGCAGTTCAGGCTCGAATCGATCGTAAATATCCCGAGCGAGCGCATCCATCCGACGTGCTTGAAGGTGAAAGTCTTCTTGAGGCTGTCCGGCCTCCGGATCCCCCTCCTCAGCAGCTCCGCGTGGATCCTGTTCTTTATCGACGTGCACTGGCGGACGAGGTACGCCCTGTGCCTCACCAGCTGCCTGAGGTTGCGTATGTCCCTCGGAGGGACATGCGACCGAGGGATCAGATCAGCCCTCAGAAGGTGCGCGAGAGTCTCGGCGTCGACCTTGTCGGTCTTGACCTTCGCCTCCGAGATCGCCCTGACCTTCAGCGGATGAGCCAGGACGACCTCGAAACCCCTCTTCTCGATCCCCTCGTAGATGAATTCCCAGATGCCAGTGGATTCGAGCACGAACTTCGCGTCTTTGAATCGATCGAGGAAGCCGTCCAGAGCTTCCTGGGTGGACAGGAACCTCCCGTTGGAGATCACTTTTCCGGACTTGTTCATCACGCATGCCTGACAGAATTCTTTATGTACGTCCAGGCCGACGTATACCTTGGTCTCTTGCCGCATCGTTGTTCACCACATACGATATTGGCGAGGGACCTCTTCAACACACCAATCCTTATCTCTGACATCTCCCTTTCATCAAATAGGAGGAATGACTATTACGGTTCGCGCCGGAATCATCTGCGCATTTGTAGTCATTTTGTTCGCGCTATCCATTTTGTCAATTTCAACTACGACATCGTCCGATAGCAGGATATCGTGTGGCGGATTCTCTTTGGGCACAAGTCTAGGAACTACCTCGACGTATTGGACCGTGACGATTACTGCAATATCAGGTGGCGACCTTGTGCAAATGAACACGACTTATCTTGCGACATGGACTTCCGATGGAAAATTGACCGTCCCACCCGCTACTCTGGATAAATTCGAGTCACAACCGTCCATTGATTTGCGTGTTCGGTACTTCGATAATAGCAATCCGAACTTCATGGATCCAGGGGATGTTATTGCATTCAATAAGTCGGCTTTCTATCCAGGATGCACTATGAAGATTCTCACGGCCTCCGGCGAAGAATGGTATACAATGGCCGTGATTTCAGTGGGTAGCGCAAATGTCTCTAATCTCGATCCGCTCCCCTCTCTTGTCAATTATGGGCCTCAGATTTTAGCAATCGCCCTCGTTGCTTTGACTGCCATATCGATTTGGATCGCATCTGGAAAATGGGAGAAGATGATAAATGTAAAAGATCCGGAGGGGCGTGTGAATGCAATAAAGAAGTGGATGCCGCCCGCGTTCATAATCGCGGGAGTGTTGCTCTTATGCTTGGGATTCTATAGTTTCCCGGCAGTCTCCCCCATGATGTTTTATTTTTTCCCATTACGAGGTCAACTTTACAGCGCGATCTTCATTATCGCCGTAGTCCTTTGCTGGTTTGCTACATCGCTCGAATACTCCAAGTGGAAAAAGAAAATTGGATCGTCAAAGATGTTTCTATCTTATTTGCTTCTATCAATAGCCGTCTTGATAATATCCATCAGTTCAATGCAAGTCACGATGGTGGGTGTTGGGGGACCGGCATGCTGAAAGCTCATTCAAATCTGCTAGAAATCGGGTTTACGGGTGGGGCGATTGCCTAAGGGAAACAAGACGATCCTTGCGGGAGCGATTCTGTTTGCCATTGCGGTATTCTCCATTGCGGCCTATATAGTGACCGGATTTCCAGACTTTTCGTGCGGATGCCCGATTAGAGTGACCATCATTATCTCGACCATTGCTTCTCCGATCATTATCGTCGTCGCCATACTCTTAATCCGAAAGGGACGCAGAGAGAAAAAGCCGTGAAAAGGGTTCGAGAGGCTCGTAGCCCCTCCTTTCCGTACCTTCCCGAGATGATAGAGAGCAATCCGGAAAAAGCCTTATCTCCTGACGAGGGGATGACTAGACGAGGAATTGGTTTGGCAGAGATTGATGATTGTACATCCAAATCGAGAAGATATGGTGAACAGAAGCTTCTGAGGATCGTTATGGTGATATTGATTATCACTATCTTCTTCGCCTCATCCCTGCTACTTCTCCCAAATCCATCATCTGAGAATCCGTCCGCTACCATCCCTGCAAGAATCTCATACACTTCGCATAGTACGATTTTTATCAACGGCAACGCGAATTTCGCTACTAAAGCAACCGCCGAGTCGTGGCCCGGAGATGGTAGCTCAGGGAATCCCTACGTCATAGCTGGTTATGACATAGACGCGTCCTCCGCGAAAGGGATCGAAATATACAACACGAACGTGCATTTCAACATCAATGACTGCTACGTACATAACGGCGGGTCGAGCTATTCTGGCATATCTCTTTACAATTGCGCGAATGGCACTATCAGCAACAACAACTGCTCGGACAATCGTTTTGGCATATATCTCTACACATCGAGCAACAACATTGTCAGCAGCAACACCTGCTCGAACAACACCTATTATGGCATATATCTTGGCTTATCGAGCAACAACATTGTCAGCAGCAACAACTGCAGCTCGAACGATGATTGTGGCATATATCTCTCCTCATCGAGCGACAACACGCTGATCAACAACACCTGCTCGAACAACGCCTATTATGGCATATTCCTCGGCGGATCGAGCAACAACACCCTGAGCAACAACAACTGCTCGAACAATTATTATGGCATATATTCCACATCGAGCGACAACACAATCAGCAACAACACCTGCTCGAACAATAATCATGACGGCATTGATATCTATTGGCCGGGCAACAATAACACGCTGAGCAATAATACCTGCAGCTCGAACGATGATTGTGGCATATATCTCTCCTCATCGAGCAACACGCTGAGCAACAACACTTGCTCGAACAATTGGAATGGCATATACCTCTGGTCATCCAGCAACAACACTATCAGCAACAACAGCTGCAGCTCGAACGATGCTTATGGCATATATCTCCACTCATCGAGGGACGACACTATCAGCACCAACACCTGCAGCTCGAACAGTTGGCATGGCATAAAGCTCTACTCATCGAGCAACAACACTATCAGCAACAACAGCTGCAGCTCGAACTATGCTTATGGCATACAACTCGACTTATCGAGCAGCAACACGCTGAGCAATAACAATTGCTCGAACAATGATTATGGTATATTTCTCGACTTATCGAGCAGCAGCGTCATATCCTGGAACAAGTTGTGCAATAACTATCATTCTGGAGTCGACGTCTACTCCGGATCCTACAACAGAATCTGGATCAACACGTTCATCGGCAACAACCTAGGGGGGATCCAAGCAAACGACGACGGGACGAACAACCATTGGAACACCTCGGGCTCTCCCCACGGCTACGGCAACTACTGGAGCGATCTGACGACGCCCGATGTCAACTTCGATGGGATAGTCGATTGGTCATACAACCTCACGGGAGCCACCGAGGCGAAGGACTTCTATCCGTTGACAGCACCGCCCGGTTCACCGGACATCCTCCCTCCGAATACCACCTCTTCTCCATCTGGCACGATCGGAGAGAACGGATGGTATAGATCATCCGTCGTTTTGACTCTTTCAGCCATCGACTCAGGGACGGTGATCAATAGAGCAGGAGTGAACGCGACCTTCTTCCGGATTGGCACATCAGGTAGTTGGTTGAAATATTCCTCTTCATTCGTCCTCTCGAACGATGGCATCTCTACTGTCCAATTCTATTCGACGGACAACGGAAGCAACATCGAGTCGAAGAAGAGCACCGCCATCAAGATCGACACAAAGAGCCCGACAACGCACGCGACCATCACAGGTTCGAGCGTGACTCTTTCTGCTTCCGACAACGTCAGCGAGGTCAACTGCACGAAGTACCGCGTGGACAGCGGGACGTGGCTGAATTATTCTGGAGCATTCCAAGTGGCCGCTGCAGGCAACCACACGATCGAATTCTATTCGATCGACAATGCAGGCAACAACGAGAGCATGAAGACAACCTGGGTGAGCAACGGAGGCGACGGAGGTCTTGGTTCAATCTTCAATCAATACGGCATCCCGATTATAGGGTTCATCATCGCAATCATAGTTGTCATCGCCGTCTACCACGCCTTATCTAGTAAAGGCAAAGAAAACGAGTAAAACCCCGATCTTCCCACGGGAAGCACTCTATCCGTCTGGAGAGGAATCAGAAAAGCCTTATCTCCTGAAGAGGAGATGACCGGGCGAGGAATGGAATGAAGTGCCCGGAGTGTGGTTCCAATATTAATACGGAAGATGTGTTCTGTCGTAAATGCGGTGTTGTTTTTTCCGAGTCTTTCTCAGAACAACTTTTCGAATGCCCCAATTGCAGAAGAGTAGTGTCTGAATCTGAAAAATATTGTATTTGTGGAGAAAGACTCATTGATGACCCAAAGACTGTTTCGCGACGCTCTAAGAAAAATCAATATTCGTACAGCTCTGAGACAATGCCCATTTCTAATAATAAGAGTAGACTTCGATCTCGCTCTGTTGTGCTCGCAATTGTGATTGTAATAATTTTCATTTTTTCAGTAATTTTTTACTTCCAATTTTTATCGCCTCCCCAGTCATCTCCAACTCAGCCTCTCTATTCGATGATAGATGCGTATAACCTCCATGACGCAAATGGCGTTCTCGATTGTACCGTTTTTAAATATTCCTCACCAACTGATCGGGCTCAAGCGCTGAGTTCAATTCAATCCGAACTTGATTCCATCTCATACGTTTATAAAATTGATTATACAAATATTATCGACAAAGAAACCATGGAACCATCCCTCACAGGCGACATTGAATTGAATATTGCAGATCTGGAAGCCGAATTTGGAATTGACATCATCGATTATTGTGTAATTCAATGTGGCATTACAATTACAAAACAAGATGGTAACTCCGAGACACAATCTCTGAACGTATTATCGCTAAATATTGATTCCTCATGGTACATCTTTATCCCCGATCTAATCCCCCCTAGCGGTCCAACGATCAGTTTGGTTAAATCTGAAACTACTGCGAGCTATGTCCTTACAGTCCTTTCCATCAATGGAGCAAACCAAATCTCATCTTCTGACATGTACATTGAGGTCAGGAAAGCTGATGGATCAATCGGATTGAGTATGAGGGCTGTAAGCAGCTTGGTTCCAGGCACCGAATATTACGGTATCCAGTTTATCGATTCGACGATCATAGGATATCTCAACAGTGGCGATTCATTTTCTTTTGATAAGACAATCTACAAGCAAGAATCAAAAGTCACTTTTGCTAATAATCCAGACTTGGAAGGATTCTCCATTGGATATATACTTTAAGCCAGTGATCAATTGAGATATGGCATATAGTGCCAGCTTCCAGAAATGGAGTCTCATAAAGGGGTTTACGAAGGGCTCGTAGCCCCCCTTTCCGTACCTTCCTGAGGTGCCGATAAATCGCCTAGAATGTACCTTTTTGCTTCGAGCCAGTAAAAATTGTGGACAAAAAACCCCCTTCGGTCCACTCATTCTGACCGTGAGAGCAACCGGAAAAGCCTTTATCGAACTATTCACCTAATAATTTTGTTCGGAATCGTTGTGGGCAAAATGGAAGAGAATCCAACAATTGAGAATAAGCCAAAGCCGAAAGTGACGATGAAGAAGAAATTGATTGTATTGGCTTCGACTGTTGTCGCTGTAATTATTTTGCTGGCCTATCTGCTTGGACCAGGCTGGTCTCCAATCGCATCTATTAGGGATACCGACGGAGACGGTCGTGCCGATGCGAATGATCTGTACCCAAACGATCCGAAAAATTGGACCTTGGGCAAAGTGAATTTCTCATTCATAATTGATCATGATATGCTCGTCAACGATTATGGAATGGATATGCCTGCGGTTTACAACATGCATGTGACAACCCCCAACCTCATCGGCTCAAATCCACAGGATTTCGGTGGAATGATTGAAAACTCATCGGTAAGAATCTATTACAACCTCTCATTCCCGATCGGAGTCAGTAATTGGACGGAAATCGATTACACCATTTACATTCATTCTTCACCTCAGACGTTTTACGGAGGGATAAATGGACAAGGCCAAATTGATGCCTTCGACGGGCAATCTCGCACGATCATTATCTCAGATTATTGGATCCTGATTTGAATACCTCAGGAAAAAGCCTTATCTCCAACAGAGGGAATCCTCAATCGAGAAAATGGAAGAACGCCCAGAAGACATTGATCCCGCAATCTCAAGGAAGAGAACCAAGATTGGCCTTATCTCGGCCACGATAATAATTGTGGCTCTGCTCATCTTAAGCGCATATTACCTCCTGAAGACCCAATCTGAGTTGGATGATGGGATCATCTACATCAATCATTCTGGAATAACGATTGTAGGCAACGAGAATTTCACAGCGGAGAATGGCGTGACAGGTGGCAACGGCACGCCCGATAATCCATATATCATCGAGAAGTGGAGGATCATCCACTCAGGAATATCGCTTGAAAAGACATCGGCCAACGTAATCATACGGAATGTCAGCCTTGGTGGAAATGTCACCAATGGTAATTCGTTCATCTATTGCATATTTGTCTCGAATTGTACAATAGAAGATAGTACAATAATCGGCGGCGGAGGAGATACTGGAAGCTTAATGATTTTTAAATGTGACAACATCGCAGTGACCGGGAGCATCTTCTATGGACGCGAAGGCATCGAAGTTCAAGATTCGACAAATGTCTCCATACAAGACAACAGAATCACTTCCGGCCTTAGTTCGTTCTATAATGATGATGCTGCTTTATCTGGGTATTATGTCACAAATCTGCTCATAGAAGGCAATGATTTCACTGGCTCAGGGAGAATCTACATCGCCCATTCCGAGAACATCGTAGTCGTGAATAACATCCTTGCACGGGCAACAGATCCATACCTCTATCAAAACGTCAATGAAACGGTTTTTGGGAATGAAGTTGCAGATTGAGCACTTTTCTTACATGCATATGCTGTTAGGAAAAAGCCTTGAAAGGGGTTTGAGGGGAAGACGGGGTCTCTTCAAGTTCTGGCTGATAAATATCGCAGTTTCAGGCCCGGTATCATTCTAATATCGCCTGTTGAGCGATTTGCACACATTCGGGAAAGGGAACTTACTTCGGCGACGTCACAGGTTCAGCTCGATCACTCGCGACTGCTCGAATGAATCGAGCATCATGCCGTCTCTCGCGGACATGACGACGGAGTTCAACGGCATGAGTCCGACCAGCTCGCTGCCTGCGACGCTAACCCCGCGCTCCCCCGCCTCGGCCTTGATCAGCTCGTAGACCCTGTAGGGGGAGACGAGGTCGGTCCTTGTAATGTTCGTCGATACCTGGACACATTTGCCGGAAGACAGCTTTAGTCCAAGGGCCTTCAGCCCGACCAGACCGCTGTTCTTCTCTCGGATCGCTTCTGCAATCTCCTCCGCGACCTTGAGGTCCTTGGACCTCAGGTTGACGTTGAACGCGATCAGGGGCTCCCTCGCTCCGACTATGGATGCGCCGGCGGTGGGATGCAGCTCCGATCCCCCGAAATCTGGGCGCTTTTCCCTGTCCTTCTTCACGAGCTCCCGCATCTGCTCGAAACCTTTCAGGCGGACCTTTTCCAGCCGGGCCCTGTCCTCCCTCAGCGCGGCGAAGCCGTAGAGGTACGTCGGTATGTCAGTCTCGTTCCAGATCCTTTTCGCAAGATCCCTGGCAAGGTCGATGCAGTCAGCCATGCAGATGTCCCGTATCGGTACGAGCGGGATGACGTCGGCGGCCCCGAGCCTCGGGTGGACACCCTCGTGTTTGTTGAGGTCGATCAGTCTCTCAGATGCCCTGACGGCCGCGATGGCGGCCTCGACGACCGCGCCCGGCTTCCCGATGAAAGTGATGACGGAGCGGTTGTGGTCCGGGTCTGAATGCAGGTCCAGGACCTTCACGCCTGGCACGGAGTCGATCTCATTCATTATCACCTTGATGACATCGGGCTTCCTCCCCTCGCTGAAGTTCGGGACGCATTCGACTATCGGCCCCTTCAACGGCTTGGTGATGCTCATGAGATCCCCCGCCTGAAATCAGAATTCGGAATAATCATTTCCTCTTGATGTCGACGCTCGCGACGCGTTCGAGCACGAGGTCGATGCGCTTCTCGTCCGGCAGGGTCGAAATCTCGGCGGCGGAGACTCCGAAGCCGGAAAGATCCTTCGGGCCGGAGTCGATTATCGACTCGTCCTCCTCTATCGACAGCTCCTTCGCGAGCTTCTCCTTTATCCCCTCAGCGAGGTCTGCCACGCACACGATCGACTTGGTGTCCCTCTTCAGGCCGAGCAGTGCGACCGCTTCCTGGATCTGCCTGCGGCCGGACATGTAGAGCATCGTCTCCGTCGCGAGGGAGTCCGACACGTTCTGCCCGTTCTCGAACGCTCTGACCGCTTTCATCAGGGCCGATCGGATGTGGTCCGGGCCGAACACGCGCTTCGAATCCAGCAATCTGATGGACGCATCGGTCCGGTTCGACATTCCCGCCGCCTTATGGAGCATCGAATCCATGGACTCATCGGTGGTCCCCGCGAAGATTAAGAGCGAGCGCCCGCCGTGTTCGAGTATCTGCATATAGGTTCCTCATGAGTATGACATCTATATGATAACTGAGTAAAATCAAAGACTCGCTTCGGACCATCTCAGAAATCGCTCAACGCCTTCTGCCCGGCCTGCTCATTCTCCTTTGCCTTCACCTCGCTCTCCTGCCCGAGGTCGCGCTTCAGCTGGATCGCGAGGGATTGGCCGATCATGGGGATCCTGGCAAGCTTCTCGACGTCCGCCTCCCTTAGGTCGGCTATCGTCTTCAGCCCGTTGTCGTGGAGCGCCCTCGCCCTGACTCGGCCGACGTTCTTCATCTTGGCTATCTCCAGCAGCTCCTCCTTCACCCCTTTCGTTATCCTCTTGACCATCGGTTCGAGGCGCGCGTGGGCGTCCGGCCGGAAGATAGCGCACATCTGGTCCAGCGAATACGCCATCCACTGCGCGATGTCCATCTTGTTCCGGATGTCGCCCGGGCCGATCCCGAACTTCTTCTCGATCTCCTCCTCGCTCCTCTCCTGTATCCAGTCAAGGAGCAGCGAGGCGGTCTTCACTTCGGCCAGGAAGAATTCGTACTGTGAAAGGTCATCGGGGGGCTCCAGCAGCAGCTCCTTGCGCTTAACTTTCAGGAGATCTTCGACCCATTTTCCATCGTTCCTCCTCAGGTAGAGGGGCTGGAGCTCCGTGGTCGAGGCGAGCGCGTGAAGGATCCCGAACTCGCAGCCGTCGTGGAACCCGTCGAGGGCCTTCTTGAAGACGACTGCGCTGGCCGGGTCGAGGTAGAGGTCGCTCACCCTCCTCCCGAAGAACGTCGCCTTGACCTCGCCGGAGGGGTCCAATCGGATCATCTCGTGCTCCTCGAGGAAAGAGAGGATGCGCCGGATCGTCTCCTCCAGGAACGAGACCTCGGTCTGGACGGCGAGGAAGGAGTGCTCGATGAAGCTCATGATCTCCTCCTCCGAGCTCACGCTCTTCGTCGCGATCGCGGCTAGGATGTGCGATCTGAGCGCGGGCTCGGTCCCGAGCTTAGAGAAGATGTCCTCGGGGTCGGCCAGCAGGTAGTTCTCGAGGAGGAACGACTTGTGCTCCTCGTCCTTTGCGACGAGTATCGCCTCGCCGAACTTATCATATTTCGGCCTTCCGGCGCGGCCGCACATCTGCTTGATTTCGAGCACCGGTATCGATGCGTGTCCGAAGTCCGAGTTGTACCGGTTCATCTCGCGGATGATGACGGTCCTCGCCGGGAGGTTGATGCCGGCAGCCAGGGTTGGAGTTGCGACTATGCACTTGATCTTTCCTGTCCTGAACGATTCCTCCACCCTCCTGCGCTGCTCGTTTGTAAGACCAGCGTTATGGAAGGCGACGCCCGAGCGGATGCACTCCGAGAGTCTGTGCCCGAGAGAGGTCGGTTCCTCCTCATCGATCGATACATCTTTCGAAAGGCTCCTCAGCGACGGGGGCTTCTCGATGAAAGGTTTCACTATCGGGCGCAACGCCCGCGCCAGCGACTCGCTCGATCGCCGGGTATTGACGAACACCAGCGACTGCCCTCCGCCAGCGAGGCATTCCTGTACGAGGCTGGCCACAGGGTCCCCGATGTCCCTGATCGTCCGTGTGGAATTGTCCGAGAAGAAGATGCGCCCGTCGACATAGATGCCCTCTTTCAGGGGGACCGGACGCCACTCGCTCGTGAAATGCGCCGCGCCGAGCCACTCAGCGATCTGCTTCGAGTTCCTTACGGTGGCAGACAGGGCGATGATCTGCGCCTTGGGGTTGATCATCTTGAATTTCGTCAGAGTCACTTCGAGTGTCGGTCCACGGTTCGAGTCGTTCATCAGATGGATCTCGTCGGCGACAACCACCGACACCTTTTCCAGCCAGCTGGCCCGATGCCGCAGCAGGCTGTCGATCTTCTCGGAGGTCGCGACGATGACGTCGAACCTCTCGAGGTTCTGATCCTCCGCGTCGTAATCACCGATCGAAAGGGCGACCCTCACTCCGAGGTCCTCGAACTTCTTGAGGTCCTCGAACTTCTCCGAGGCTAGCGCCCTCAGCGGCACGATGTAGATGGCCTTCCTCCCCTTGAGGACCGCGCTGACTATTGAGAGGTATGCCACCAGCGACTTCCCGCTCGCAGTCGGGACAGCGAGAACGATGCTTTTCCCTTTGAGAGCGGCCGGAAGGGCGTCCTCCTGCGGGGGGTAGGGGTCCGAGTAGCCCTGCCTGCGGAGAGAATCCACCACCGCAGGCTCAAGATCGAGTTCCTCGAATTTCATCGGCATCCCCCCTCCTGGGAGGTTCGGATAAGTGGGTGTCTTGGTATATTGATTTCTTTTACTTGTCGCCCGCTAGAACATCCTGCCCCAAAAAGAGAAGAATTCCGATGAAAATCTGCTAAAACAGCGTATTACAATGTCTGGATATACAGTAGAAAGTATTAAAAAGAACTAAAGACCAATCTAACTTCGACATTGAGAGCATTGTTTACTGGCAGTTTGGAGACTATATATGAAAGGGTTCGATTCTGAGAGGCCTGAATTAGGATTGTCCGATATCGAGGAATGGATCAAGGCCAAGGAGTTTAACACGACCGCCGACCTCCCGATACCGAAGAAGCTGGTCGAGCAGGTCATCGGCCAGGACGAGGCCGTTCAGATCATTAGGAAGGCGGCCGAGCAGAAGAGGCACGTCATCCTCATCGGGGACCCGGGGACGGGCAAGTCGATGCTCGCGAGGAGCATGGTCGAGTTCCTGCCGACGGGGGAGATGCAGGACGTCATCGCGTATCACAACCCCGACGACCCCAACGAGCCTAAGATAAGGATCGTCCCGGCCGGAAAGGGGAAGGAGATCGTCGACGCGCAGAAGCGGGAGGCCCACGTCAGGCGCGACCAGAAGAGCTCCGCGCTGACGATGCTGATATTCATGGTGATATCGCTGTCGATCTTCGCCGCGATCATATTCGCCGACATGAATGCGATCCTCATCGGCCTAATCGGCGCGATATTCCTGTTAATACTGTTCAGGTACAGCGGCCAGAAGAAGGACTCGATAATGGTCCCCAAACTTCTGATAAGCCACCTGCCGAACGAGACGCCGCCCTTCATCGACGCTACCGGCGCTCATGCAGGCGCGCTGCTCGGAGATGTCAAGCACGACCCGTTCCAGAGCGGCGGCCTTGAGACGCCTGCGCATGAGAGGCTCGAGCCCGGCGCGATCCACAAGTCCAGCAAGGGAGTCCTTTTCATCGATGAGATCAACATGCTAAGGATCGAGAGCCAGCAGAGCCTGCTGACCGCGCTGCAAGAGGGGAAGTTCAGCATACTCGGGCAGAGCGAGCGGAGCTCGGGCGCGATGGTTAAGAGCGAACCGGTCCCGACCGATTTCATCCTGGTGGCCGCGGGCAATCTGGACGCGGTCGCGAACATGCACCCGGCGCTGAGGTCGAGGATCCGCGGCTACGGATACGAGATCTACATGCGCAACACGATGCAGGACACAGAGGAGAACCGCGAGAAGCTGATCCGTTTCGTCGCCCAAGAGGTCGCCAAGGACAAGAAGATCCAGCATTTCACGAGGAGCGCGGTCGCTGAAATCATCCGCGAGGCCCAGAGGAGGGCCGGCAGGAGAGGGCAGCTGACGCTGAGGCTCAGGGAGCTCGGCGGCCTCATCAGGGTCGCTGGCGACGTGGCCCACGAGGAGAACGCCAGCCTCGTCGACGTGCAGCATGTCATTACCGCAAAGCGCATCGCCAGGAGCCTGGAGCAGCAGGTCACCGACAGGGCGATCGAGAAGCGCAAGGAATACAAAACTATGATAACCGAAGGAGCTGCCATCGGAGTCGTCAACGGCCTAGCTGTGCTCAACGCCGAGTCGTCGATGGCGGAGTTCTCCGGGCTCGTGATGCCGATCGTCGCCGAGGTGACGCCTGCACAGACCAAGGAAGGCGGCAGGATCATCGCGACCGGGAAGCTCGGGGAGATCGCCAAGGAGTCCGTCCAGAATGTCTCCGCGCTAATCAAGAAGTACACCGGCGAGGACATCAGCAACCACGACATCCACGTCCAGTTCATCGGCACATACGAAGGCGTCGAGGGAGACAGCGCATCGGTCTCCGTCGCGACGGCGGTCGTCTCTGCGCTCGAAGGCGTCGAGGTGGATCAGAGCGTCGCTATGACCGGCAGCCTATCCGTCCGCGGGCAGGTGCTCCCTGTTGGCGGCGTGACGGCGAAGATCGAGGCCGCCGCGGAGATGGGTATCAAGACCGTCCTAGTCCCGAAGGAGAACATGAGGGACGTGCTCCTGGACGACAAGTACATCGGCAAGATCAAGGTCATACCGGTCGAGACACTCAGGGACGTCCTGCAGTATGCGCTGGTCGGTTCGAGGAAGGAGAACCTTCTCAAAAAGTTGGCAGCGCTGGCACCCGCGAAGGGAACGACCCAGAGAGGGATTATAACCTCCGACCGTCCTGTACCCCTCTGACCCATGGATGTGAGTCTGGATGAGGGGACTTCTCATAGGAAGATACCAACCTTTTCATAAGGGGCATCTCGAAGTGATGAGCGAAGCCCTTGACAGGTGCGACGAGCTCATAGTCGGCATCGGGAGCGCGCAGGAATCGCACACTTTAGAGAACCCGTTCACCGCAGGCGAGAGGATCGAGATGATACGGCGGTGCCTCGGCAAGGAGAAGCTGTCGAGGACGATTACGATACCGATCCCCGATGTCAACAGGTTCGCGATCTGGGTGTCGCACGTCGAATCGTTCGTCCCCCCATTCGAGCTGGTGTTCACCAACAACCCGCTCACAAGATCCCTTTTCGAGGAGAAGGGCTACAAGGTCACCCCGATGAAGATGTACGACAGGAGCCGGTACGCGGGAACGGTCATCCGAGAGCGAATGCTCGATGGGGAGAAGTGGGATGACCTTATCCCCCAGCAGATCCGTGGATACCTGAAGAAGTTGGACGGCGCGTCGAGGATCAAGGCGGCCACGAGCAAGGAAGAGTAGGTGGACCACGATGGCTTCCCCCGGGGAGAGAGTCGGAGAGGCGCTTCGAAGGAAGAAGCTCACAGTTTCTGCGGCAGAGTCTTGCACCGGCGGCCGTATCGGGGACAAGATCACAAACGTCCCTGGAAGCAGCGATTACTTCCGAGGGAGCGCCGTCACTTACAGCAACGAGTCGAAGGTCGCGCTGCTCGGAGTCGATAAGGCAACCCTTGAGCGATTCGGCGCTGTGAGCGAGCAGGTCGCTAAGGAGATGGCGCTGGGCTGCATCGGACTGTTCGGAAGCGATGTCTCGATGAGCACGACCGGGATCGCCGGACCGACAGGAGGCTCTCCTGAGAAACCGGTGGGGCTCGTCTGGTTCGCCGTGACCGACGGCGACAGGATTGCGACGGAGAAAGCCGTGTTCCCTGGCGATAGAGAATCGATAAAGGAAGCGGCCGCACTGTTCGCGCTGGAAATGATCACCACATTCGCCGGGGGCAAGTAGAACCCCGCAGAAAGCGACATGACAGCATACTTTCATTATCCAGAAGCGAGATTATCGTCAAGATTGGGATGTCAGAAAGGGATTACGTTAGGATGCCCACCGGAGTGGCAGACTTCGACAGCATCATAAAAGGAGGACTGCCAGCGGGTTCAGTTGTGCTGCTTCTTGGCGATGTCGGAGCCGGCCAACTGGAATTTGCCCTCACATCGGCCGCCAAGATAGGGCTCGTCATGGAGGATCCGAAGGCGCTCGAGTTCTTCCTCGGGCACGCGGCGAAGAACGGGAAGCTTCCAGAGTCCATGTCATACATCACATTCTCGAAATCCAGAGAGGACATCCTGCAAGAGGTGGAGCTCTCCTTCAACGAGGATTACTTCGAATCGCTCTCGAAGAACCTCAAGTTCAAGGATTTCTCGGAGGAGTACTTCATCAGGTCGGCCGTCCCGACCCATTGGGTCGGCGACACGAAGAAGAACGGCCTTTTCTCCGACAGCGGCGGCGACAAGAAGGGGCTGCTGGAGGAGTTCGTCAGCTACTTCGACGAGAACGCCAAGAACTCGATGATCATCGTCGACTCCCTGACGGACCTGATCGTCAACGAAACGATCCCGTTCAACGACCTCATCGCCGTCCTGAAAGGGCTCCAGCGGATGGCGAAGAAGTGGAAGGCGCTCATCTACCTGCTCCTGACCGACGACATCCTCGAGAAGAAGAAGCAGCAGATGGTGATCGACAGCGTCGACGGGGTCCTGATGTTCGAATGGACGAAATACCATCACACATCGAACCGCCAGAGGTACATGTACGTGGAGAAGTTCATGAGCGTGCTGCCGCACCTGGACCAGGAAAGGATATCTAGGTTCGCGACGCTAATCACTACTCAGAGCGGCTTCGTGGTCATAAACACCGAGAGGGTGGGATGAGATGACGGGCGACAAGGTACCGACAGGGGTAGGAGGGCTGGACGAGCTTCTTGGAGGAGGCATACCGAAAGGCCACATAGCCGTGGTCATGGGCGCGTTCGGCACCGGCAAGACCACGTTCGGGCTGCAGTTCATAAACCAGGGGCTGGCCTCCGGGGAGCAGTGCATATTCATCTCGCTGGAGGAGGACACGAAATCGATCCTCAAGAGCGCCGATGCGTTCGGGTGGAACCTC
>Ga0315293_10002678_pt1 | contig 17113 bp, 9 predicted proteins | sample YL17G13_20_MG_FD_203071 | JGI IMG/M metagenome (GOLD analysis project Ga0315293, IMG submission 203071) | Sediment microbial communities from Yellowstone Lake, YNP, Wyoming, USA - YL17G13_20 | ecosystem: Environmental > Aquatic > Freshwater > Lake > Sediment | place: USA: Wyoming | collected...
TCCTCAGCGAACTCCTCGAATACCTGGAGAAGCGATTTACCAGAGGGGATGTCCTCATCACGGATCATATTGTGCGGCGGCACCGTCTCCAGGCGTTTTCCCCGTCATATTTCATGGGAAAGAAAAAGTTCTTCAGCTATTCAAAGCCCGATTTCGATGCTTGCCAGGCCCTCATGCACCAGCAGACGAGGATACAGCGCTTCATCTCCATTGGACTACCTGCACCCGGGGACGAGTGGAAGATCCTCGATATAGACACCCTCTCGCGCTTCTTTGAAAATCCGGTGAGGTTCTTGCTAAAGGAGAGACTCCACCTTGCCATCGAAGAGGGACCTTCCCCCCTGGAGGACAGGGAGAACTTTGTCCTCTCTGGACTTGCTTGGTACCAGATCAGGCAACAGATGGCACAGCTTCGATTGCGTGGTTTCGATGAAGAGAGGGTAAGGTCGCTCATCAAGGCCGATGGTATGCTCCCACATGGCAGTCCCGGCGATGTCGCATATAGAGATGTGGCTCACGATGTTGGCAATTTCATCGAAACGGTCGCGTCGTATACCCATGACCTGAGCCCTGAACCAAGTCAGGTCGAGCTGGAGCTTAGAGGGTTCCGTATCAGCGGGTCGCTTATGCTCTCTCCATCGGGTCTCATCTCGTATCGGTGCGCGAAGGTCAAGTCCAAGGACCTCATCAGGGTATGGATACGCCATCTCGTCCTCAATACTGTAAGGCCGGAAGGCCGGAATACGAGTTATTACATCGGGACGGACAAGGTCTTCGAATTCCCATGGGTGGAAGGCAGCGCCGAGATTCTTCCAGGACTCCTCGATCTGTATCTGGCAGGGCTTGTTCGGCCGCTCCATTTCTTCCCGGAGAGCTCCCTGAGCTATGTCGAGGCCGTCATCGAGGGGAAAAACCCCAAGGATGCGCTTAAAAAGGCAAAGAGGGTGTGGAGGGGGGACGTTTTTAGCAGGGGCGAGGCGGAGGACGTGTATTATCATATATATCCCGGTGAGCTCGATCCCCTTGATGGGGCCTTTGAAAAGATCTCCTTCGAAATCCTCAAGTCACTCAAGGAGCATTGCAGGGAGGTGGGGCTATGAAGGAACTGGATGTCCTGCAGGCCCCCTTGGAGGGGAAAAACCTCGTCGAGGCGAGTGCAGGGACAGGAAAGACCTATACTATTACCACGTTCTATTTAAGGCTCATCCTCGAGAAGGGCTTCACCGTGGATCAAATCCTTGCGGTGACCTTCACGGAGGCTGCTACGGAGGAGCTCAAAGACAGGATCAGGAGGAGGCTCAGGGAGGCCTTGGATGCCTTGAACTTAGACGGCGCTTGCGATGCGGTCATGGCAAAACTCGTAGGCGCCGTAGAAGATAAAGAGGTAGCCCGCGTTCGCGTAAAACAGGCACTCCGCTCCTTCGATGAAGCGGCCATATTCACCATCCACGGTTTCTGCAGGAGGATGCTAGCTGAGATGGCGTTCGAGACCAAGTCGTTATTCGATGCAGAGCTCGTGAGCGACCAAAGTCAGATCCTGGAGGAGATCGTGGATGATTTTTTCAGGATGCACTTCTATGCCATGCCCCAGCAATTCGTCCGGTATGCTTATTCGAAGGGATGCACTCCGGAGCGGTTCCTCGGGCTGTTGAAGAAGGCTGCTCCGGATACAGCGATCATCCCCGAGGAGGAAAAGTCAGATCTAAGCTCTCCAGAAGAATTCAGGGAGGCATTGCATGCCCTCAAGGAGGAATGGGCCTCTTCGAAGGGTGAGATCGAACACATCCTCTTGAACGACAAGGGCTTGAACCGGAGTAAGTACAGCCAGAAACACATCCCCGGCTGGCTCAAAGAGATGGATGAATATATTGCCAAAGGAGGCGATTTCCCGCTTTTCGAGAAATTCCAGAAGTTCACCTCGAAAGGACTCAAGGAGGGAACAAGGCCGGGCTTTGAGCCTCCTCATCATGCACAGATAGAGATCTGCGACAGGATCGAGGCGTTACAGCAGCAAATGGATCAATATATCCTCTGGCTCAAGGGTGAGATCTTCCGGCATGTCAGGAGAGCGCTTCCACGGAGGAAGGAGGAGCTCGGACTCATGTACTTTGACGATCTCCTCGTAAGGATGCGCTCTGCGCTTGAGTCAGAGGGTGGCGATATCCTCTGCTCTGAGATCAGGAAGCGATTCAAAGCGGCTCTCATCGATGAGTTTCAGGATACTGATCCGGTGCAATACGCCATATTCAGGAGGATATTTGCCTCCGGGCCGCTCTTCCTCATCGGAGACCCGAAGCAGGCCATTTACAGCTTCCGCGGGGCAGATATCTTCACCTACATGGAGGCTGCGCGCGCCGTGGACGAGGGGTATACCCTGAAGAGGAATCGACGTTCGGTGCCGGGTCTCATCAATGCCATCAATGTCATATTCGGTCGTCATGCTCAGCCGTTTGTCTTTGATGGCATAACGTTCGAGTCCGCCGAGCCCGGAGATGATCCTCCCAAACCACGAGATTCACGAACCCCCTTAACGCTCTGGTTTCTCCCGTCGACTGGAGATAAGCCTGTCAACAAGGAGGATGCGGAGGATGAAGTCGCAAGTCATGTGGCCGTCAGTATATCGAATCTGCTTACGGAAAAGGCCTTTTCCCCTTCCGAGATAGCCATCCTCGTCAGGAAGAACAGGCAGGCCCGGCTTATAAGGGAAAAGCTTACGGCATTGAGGATACCATCTGTTATTTGCAGTGATGAGAATGTCTTTGAAAGTGACGAGGCATCTGAGCTCGAGATGGTACTCAGAGCCATTGCCTCCCCGGGCAGGGAGAGATATGTCAGGGCAGCCCTCGCTACGCCCATGATCGGGTTACATGGGGAGGATCTAGATCGTTTCGTCGGTGATGAAGAAGCTTGGGAAAAGTGGCTAGAGAGATTCAGGGGCTACCATGATCTGTGGAAGGATTTCGGTTTCATGAGGATGTTCAGGGAATTCATGGAGGATCTCGAAGTCAAGGCGAGGCTCGCTGCCCTGCCGAGAGGGGAACGGAGGATTACGAACATCATCCACCTCGCTGAGCTGCTGCATAAAGTCTCCGTGGAAGCGCGTTTCGGCATGACCGCACTCCTCAAATGGCTTTTAGAGCAGAAAGGACGAGAGATAGTGGAACACGAGATCCGGCTGGAGAGTGACGAGGATGCCATCAAGATACTCACGATACACAAGAGCAAGGGGCTCGAATACCCGGTCGTCTTCTGCCCATATGCCTGGGACCGTTCAACCATGAAGAATGGGGGTGATCCATTCGTCTTCCACGATAAGGAGAGTTCGGTGTTGACCCTCGATCTCGGTTCCCCGGAGAGAGAGGCAAATCGAATGCTCTCTGAGAAGGAGGCCCTCGCTGAGAACATGCGGATCCTGTATGTGGCCCTGACGAGGGCAAAGGAGCGCTGTTACCTCGCCTGGGGGAGGATCAACGAAACGGATTCGTCATCGCTTGCATACCTCTTCCATAATAATAAAGCGGCTGAGGAACCGAATCCCTCCGCACTGAAGAAGATCAAAGGTCTGAGTGAGGAGGAGATGCTCAGAGATCTCACGAGCCTTGGGAATCCCAACATCAGGATCGAGCCCATGGAGGAGGCACCCATCCTTTATACACCCTACCGGGAAAAGCAGCACCTAGACTACCGAGTGTTCAAGGGGTTCATCGACAGGTCCTTTGGGATTGTAAGCTTTTCTTCTTTGGTGAAGCAGAGAGAAGAGGAGTTGGATCTTGATGCAGCCGAGGGCAAGGATTTCGAACAGGTACCAGAGGATAGGAGCATATTCGGCCTGCCGAGGGGGGCGAGGACCGGCCTCATGCTCCACAAACTTTTTGAAAGACTTGATTTCCATGCAGCGGGGGATTTCCATGGCCTCGTGACCGAAACGCTCGAAGAGTACGGTTTTGAGAACACATGGCAGAGTGCCGTCTATGATATGGTGGAAAGGGTCCTCAAAGTCTCGCTCTATCCCGGAGGAGAGGAATTCACACTCTCGAAGATAAGTCAAGCGGACAGGCTCAACGAGCTCGAGTTCTATTTTCCTTTGAAATATACCTCCAAGAAGGATCTTACAGCCGTGTTTGAGAGATGCGGACAAAAGGATTTCTCTACCACGATCGAGAACCTGACCTTCGAGCCGGTAAAAGGTTTCATGCGGGGTTTCATCGACATGGTCTTCTCATTCAGGGGTAAATATTATCTTGTCGACTGGAAGTCCAACCATCTTGGGCCGAATATCGAGGATTACGACCCCGACTCTCTCAAAGGCGAGATGAAAAGGGAATACTACATCCTCCAGTATCATATCTATACGCTGGCGCTCCATCAGCACCTGAAGGCAAGGTTGCCCGGATACCGGTACGATGATCATTTCGGCGGGGTTCTATACCTATTCTTACGCGGTGTCGATGCAAGCAGCAATCATGGGGTGTACCGGGCCAGACCTTCCGAAGAGTGCATTGCGTATTTGTACGAAACCCTCATCGGGGAGAGGACGGGGGGACATGGGAGTGTATGAGCGCTACTTCTCCGAGATAGACTATCAGTTCGCCGAGCTCATGAAGAGGCTCTCCGGCGCCGAAAGCAAAGACCTCAAGCTTGCGGCATCGCTGCTCAGTAAACACACGCGAGATGGGCATGTCTGTCTCAATCTGAGTTCATTTGCCGGCACTACTCTGGAGGATGAAGCACGGACCCTCTGTCCGGGACTGGAAGAATGGATCCGCGGGCTCAAAGAAAGCAGGGTTGTCGGTTACCCGGGGCATCTGAGACCGATGATTCTCGATGATCACTTCCGGCTCTATCTCGGGCGTTATTTTGATTATGAGCAGAGGATCGCGGAGAGGATCCTGTTTCTGAACGGGCAAGGTAAAAACGTTGACAAAGGCATCCTCAAGGAGGGACTCAAACGTCTCTTTCCACGTTTTTTTGATGGAATCGATTGGCAGACGATTGCCGCCGTAACTCCCTTGATAAAAGGATTTAGCGTGATCACGGGCGGACCGGGAACGGGAAAAACGACAACGGCTGCTCGGATCCTGGCCCTGATCCTGGAACAGAATCCGCAAGCGCGCATAGCTCTCTGTGCGCCGACCGGCAAGGCTGCGGACAAGCTGTTGAAGTCCGTCAGCCTTGTCTTGCCTAGTCTTGATTGCCCTGAGGTGGTCAAGACAGGGTTTCCAGGAGAATCGTTCACCATCCATCGTCTCCTTGGATCAGGATACCGTACTATCTCTTTCAAGTACAATGCACAAAACAGGCTCCCTTATGATGTGGTCCTGGTGGATGAGGCGTCCATGGTGGACCTTGCACTCATGGCCAAACTCTTCGATGCTCTGCATGATTCGGCGCGACTCATACTCTTGGGCGACCGGGATCAGCTGGTCTCCGTTCAAGCCGGGTATGTATTGGGAGACATCTGCGATACGGGCAAAAGCCACGCTTACTCAAGAAGATTTACAGCACAGATGCATGACCTCACCGGCGCTCCTCTAAAAGGTGATGCCGGGGAGGGTTTGCAGGATGCCATAGTCGAGCTGCGGCGTAATTATCGTTTCGGCCCTGAAAGTGGAATCGGAAAGCTGAGCATGGCGGTGAATGAGGGGAGCGATTGCCTGGAGATCCTGGCCTCAGAAGTCCATGAAGATATTCGCTTCACCACACTCCCGGCACCGGGGGCGCTCAAGCAAAAGCTCAGGAATGCTGTCATCAGGGGGTACCGTCCCTGTCTTGTGGCCCGCGATTTTCAGGATTGTCTGAACATGTTCGGTACATTTAAGATCCTCTGCGCAATAAGGGAGGGTCCGTATGGAGTACTGGCCATCAATGCACTTGCCGAGAGGATTCTTGCCGAGGCTGGTCTCATTCGGCCTGATAGGCCGTATTATCATGGACGGCCGGTCATGATCACGGTGAACGACTACGGCCTGCGGCTGTTCAATGGTGATGTAGGCATCATCCTCAGGGATCCGGACGATGGACGGCTCTATGCCTGGTTTGAAGGCGCAGAGGAGAGGTCGAGGAGGATACCAGTGGGAAGATTACCTGGGCATGAGACTGTCTATGCAATGACCATTCATAAGAGCCAGGGATCGGAGTTCGAAGATGTGCTCATGATGCTCCCCAATCGGGATTCACGTGTACTGACAAGGGAGCTCGTCTATACCGGTATTACCCGGGCGCGTAAACACCTCGATCTCTGGGCTAGGGATGAGGTGTTGCAAGCCGCCGTGTCACGAAGAATCGAGCGCACCTCCGGACTCAGGGATGCCCTATGGGGCGCTTCTACTATCCATCCCTCTCCCTTTCACCACTCCTGATCCACGACTTCTCATCGTACCCAATAGACCAGGGAGGCCAATAGCCCGTTGGATTTGGTCGCTCCTGAACAAATGAAGAGGTGCGGCCAAATCCTATGGCCTTGCGGTCTATAATACTGCTGGAGAGTAAAATCAGACGTACCGAAAGCACGCCCTTGGGGGCGATGGTTGTTGATGACCTGCTTTACTTCTCCTGGGGAGAAAGGTGTAGGAGAAATTTCCCTCTCCTTCAGCCCCTTTTCGGGAAACAGGAGAGGAGGGAAAGGGTGTGGCTCATTTACTTGTCCCTCTGGTGGCTCAGGGAGAATCGCTCTTTAGTTGCTTGAACTTCGGTGCCTCCGTTTCATCGTCATTTCAGGATATGATCTTGATATCTTCGTCATAGAGAGTACGCAAGGTGGCCCCTTTTTCAAAAAGGTGTCACGTCGCATGGATTCCCTGAAATCCTTGACACCTTGCCGCAAAAGCAATAAGGCTGTCATAACATTCGTGGGATGAGGACGATGAAGAAAATCGGCGTTTTTGATTCGGGTATTGGCGGGCTAACGGTCCTCAAGGATCTCATGAACCTGCTCCCGGGTGTGGACATGGTGTATCTGGGTGACAGTGCACGGCTGCCCTACGGCACCAAGTCGTCGAAGACGATCATCCGCTACAGTCTGCAATGCGCTCGATTTCTCGTCTCGAAGGGTATCGACCTGCTCGTCGTGGCCTGCAATACGGCCAGCGCCTATTCCATCGAGGCCCTCAAGGATGAATTACATATCCCGGTGGTCGGGGTGATCGAGACAGGTGCATGCGCGGCTATCGCCACCGGCGCTGCCAAGATCGGGATCATCGGGACTGCCTCCACGATCAGGAGTGGGGCCTACGAGAAGACCATCAAGGGGCTTAGTCCGCATGTCGAGGTGGTGAGCAGGGCGTGTCCGCTTTTCGTCCCTCTCGTGGAGGAGGGGTGGTTCGACGATGAAGTGACCGAAATGGTTGCGAGGAGGTATCTCTCCGGGCTTGGTGAGGCCGGCATCGGCGCGTTGCTCCTTGGCTGCACGCATTACCCCCTCCTGAAGGGCCTCCTGATGCGGGTGATGAGCAAGGAGGTCCGGATTGTGGATTCCGCCCTCTCCACAGCCACGGCGGTGAAGGACATGTATGGCGATCTGCTCGCATCCGGGAGCGGGGGCAATGTCGAATATTATCTCTCGGATCTCAACCCGAGGTTCGTGGAGTTGGGCGAGATTTTTCTTGGTCATGAAATGAGATATGTATACGAGGTGGATCTTCGTGTATAATGATCGCTTGGTGAAGGGGGTATGAAGTCTGATAAGCTGAGCAGGGTACGCAACATCGGTTTTGTGGCCCATATCGATGCGGGCAAAACTACGGTCACGGAGCGCGTGCTCTTCTATACGGGCAAGATCCACAAGATGGGGGAGGTCCACGATGGCCAGGCCACCATGGACTTTCTGCCCCAGGAGCAGGAACGCGGGATTACCATCACCTCCGCGGTGACGACCTGCCTCTGGAATGATCATGACATCCACATCATCGACACCCCGGGGCATGTGGACTTCACCATCGAGGTGGAACGGAGCCTGCGGGTTCTGGACGGCGCCGTGATGATCCTCTGCGGGGTCGGTGGGGTTGAGGCGCAGACTGAGACTGTCTGGCAGCAGGCACGCAAGTATGAGGTCCCGACCATCGCTTTCGTCAACAAGCTCGACCGGCCCGGGGCGGATTTTGCCTTGGTGCTCGCGCAGATCGAGAAGCGCCTGGAGATCAAGCCGGTCCCCATCCAGATCCCCTTTTATGATGGGGATGTCTTCAAAGGGGTAGTCGACCTCATCAAGATGAAGACCTGTGTTTGGAACGAGGACGACCAGGGGGTAAAGTACAGCCTATTCCCTGTAGATGGGGATCTCCGGGCCGCGGCGGAAAAGGAAAGGGAGCGCATGTTGGAAAAGCTCGCCGATGTGGAGGATGCCGTCATGGAGCGCTACCTCGCCGGAGACCTCGAAGATGAAAAACTCATCAAGGCTTCCCTCCGCAAGGCGGCCATCGCCAACAAGATCCTGCCCGTACTCTGCGGCGCGGCGCTCCGGAACAAAGGGATCCAGCCCCTCATAGATGCCGTGATCGACTATCTTCCCTCTCCCCAGGAGGTCAAGCCCCTCATCGCGCACGTCAGGGGTACCGGCGACCTCCTGCGCATCGAGCCTAACCCGAATGGTCCGCTCATCGCCTACGTTTTCAAGGTGTACATGGATGAAGGGCGGCGGCTCGTCTACCTGCGGATCTACTCCGGGGAGATCCATGTCGGGGATGAGGTCATCAATACGACCCGGGGCGGGACCGAAAAGATCGCACGGCTCTTTCAGATGCACGCCCATCACAAGGAGCGCATCGAAAAGGCCGTCGCCGGAGACCTCGTGGCCGTCGCCGGGCTCAAGGATGGGGTCACCGGTGACACCCTTGCCATCGGCTGCGAAAACATCGTCCTCGAGCCGATCGATATTCAGAAGCCGGTGATATCGGTGGCCATCGAGCCGAAGAGCGGCGGCGAGGCCTACCAACGACTCATGACCACCTCGCAGAAGCTTATGGAGGAGGATCCGACGCTCAAGGTGAACGAAGACCCCGAGACCGGACAGATCATTCTGGCCGGCATGGGCGAGCTCCATCTCGAGATCGCCGTTGACCGGCTCAAAACCGACTTCGGCGTGGACATCAACGTCGGCAATCCCCAGGTCCTGTTCTGCACGAGCATCCAAGAAACTGCCGAGGTGGACATGCTCTTCGAGAAAAAGCTCGGTGAAGTCATGCATTCCGGCCGTGTTGAGATTCTCCTGGCCCCGAACAGACGCGGTGAAGGGAATAGATTCAATATTATCCCCTCTATAGACGATGAGATGAAGGGGCACACTATGTTGGGACTCACTGAAGCATGCCTTGCGGACCCTGTGTACGGCTATGAAGTGGTGGATATTGCCGTGACGGTCAGGAAGGTTATGATAGATGACAAGGCCACGGGCCAGGGGATGAAGATCGCCGCGCAGTTGGCGGTACAGGATGCCCTGAAGAAGGCAGGCCCTGTGATCCTCGAGCCCATCATGGAACTGGAGGTCATGGTACCGGAGGAATATGTTGGCGATGTTGTCGGTGATTTAAGCGCCAGAAAGGCGGGTATCGAGGGGGTCCTGATCAAAGGTAAGTATCATGCTATAAAAGCCTATGTCCCGCTTTCCAGGACCTTCGGATATTCCACCCAGTTGCGATCCTTGAGCAGGGGCAGAGGGAGTTTCAATATGCGGTTCTTGAGATATGATAGGGTGTGAGGTCTAGTATGCTGAAGCGCTACCAGTGGCTCATTCACCTCGGGATAATTACGGTCTTTATCTGGGTCATAGTCGGGATCGTCATGAGCATCACGGGTTATGTGCTCTATGAGCTTCCGAAACCTGCCAAGCAGCCCGAGATCTCTGTCGAAACGCAACGGAAGCGGCTAAAGGAGAAAGCATATTATGATCTGATCAAGACACGGGATTTATTCAAGGTGGAGTTACGGGGACCGGTGAGCGGCGTCGGCCCGAAAGAGGATACGGTGCGCCCGATTGCCGAGATGGGCATCAGCCTCAAGGGAACCATATCCGGGCCGGTTGAGATTGCACGGGCCATCATCGAAGAGAAGGGCAAGCAGCAGCTCTACCGGGTCGGGGACGAGATCATGGGCGCCAAGGTCCTGGCCATCTTCAGAAACAAGGTCATCATGGATGTGAACGGCCTGGAACAGATGCTCGTGCCGGAAGAGCCCGGCGCGAAGAAGGGCAAGGTTGCATATTCCGCCAGCGCCAGGGGCACGTCCAGCGCAGTCCCGCCGGGGTTGTCCGGAGGGGCTGCTGGTATGACGACTGTCATGCAGAACATGGAGCAGTTCCTGGGCAATTCGCGGGTCGTGCCGTACTACAAGGGCGGCGAGCCTTACGGGTTCAGGTTGAGCAACGTGGAGGATGACTCCCCGGTCTTCGCCTTCGGCGCCCGGTCGGGGGATATCATCCGGTCGGTGAACGGGATACGGGTGCGGACTCCTGAGGAAGCCTTCATGGCCTACCAGGGGCTCCAGAATCAATCCTCCGTCCAGGTGGAACTCGAACGGAGCGGCTCCTCCCTGACGGTGAACCTGCCGTTGAAGTAGGGGGAACACGAGAGGCAAGGGAGACATGTTCGAAAAATTCTTCGGACTCACTGAGAATCCATTCAATCTGACCCCTGATCCCAAATACCTCTATCTCTCTGAGGTCCATAAGGAGGCCATTGCCCACCTCCGCTACGGGATCAATGAACGCAAGGGGTTTGTGCTCATCACCGGCGAAGTGGGCGCCGGGAAGACCACCATATGCCGGGCCCTGCTGTCAACCCTCTCGAGCCAGACCCGCACGGCCCTCATCCTCAACCCTTCGCTCTCGGATATCGAACTGTTGCAGACCATCAACCAGGAGTTCGGGATACCGGCGACGTATGCCTCCAAAAAGGCCCTCCTCGATGAGCTCTATGCCTTCCTGCTCAAGGTCAGGGCTGAGGGGGAGAATGTGGTGCTCATCATCGACGAATGCCAAAACCTCGCGCCGGATGTCCTGGAGCAGATCCGCATGCTCTCTAACCTGGAAACCGAGAAGGAGAAGCTCCTCCAGATCATCCTGATCGGTCAGCCCGAGCTGAACGCTATCCTCGCCTCGCCGTACCTGCGGCAAATCAACGACCGCATCGTGCTCAGATATCATATGGGGATGCTTTCCCGTGCGGATACAAGGGATTACATCGCCCACCGGCTCATGATCTCGGGGTCTCATGGGGATATCAAGTTCATGGCGCAGGCCATCCGCCGCATATACCAATACTCGAAAGGGCTCCCGCGGAGGATCAATGCGCTCGCCGAACGGGCGCTGCTTATCGCCTTCCTCAAGGGAACGCGCAAGATAAACGGGCCTATCGTCGTCTTGGCCATCAGGGAACTCAAAGGCGAGTACGAACGCGATCATACCTACCGCAAGTTTCTGATTCCCTTATCCGCAGCCTGCGCCATCGTCGTTTTCCTCCTCATTCTTTGGAGACCGAACCTCTCCGGGATCCTGGGAGAAAGGAACGGGATTGCCAAGACGAACGATCTCCAAAAACAGCGCAAGGAATTCCTTATCGTGAGGGACGACTGGATCATCGGGGATTACGATACCTCGCTTGCTCTCTTGTATCAGCTCCCGGGCGCACAGAGCGGGACCGGGACTCTGAACCTCCATCCCGCTCCGGAATACTTGCAGAACATCGACCGGGCGTTCATCGCCTCGGTCGCGGGAGGGTATTGCGTCATCCACCATGCCGGACCGGAATCCGTCTGGGTGATCGCCCGGGACAAGGCCTTGCTCGAGCTGCCGCTCAAAAAATTCAGTGAGATCTATAAATGGAATATCATGGCACGCTTCCCGCGGGGCGGGACAACCGAAATATACCGTCTGGCGCATACCGGCGAGCGGGTAAAATGGCTGCAGACGATTCTCAAGGAGCGCGGGTATTTCGAGATAGAACCCGACGGCATTTATGGAGTCGAGACCGCCTCCGGCATCGAGCGGCTGCAGGAGACCTACGGACTCAAACGCGACGGCGTTGCCGGCGTTGAGACCCTGGAACTGATAAGGATCCTGGAAAAGACAAGGACTGAACGATGAGCTCGATTTATGATGCATTGCAGAGGCTCCAGGAAGACGGCAAGGCGTCTGTATACGCCCCTATGCATGCTGAAGCAGGGAAACGGGGGAGGTTCTGGATGATCGTGATCGGCGCCGTCGTCCTTTCTTCGGCCTCCACCGCTCTTATCTACAGCCACTGGATGGAAGACAAGCCACCGCAGGTGCCCAGGCAGGCGCCTCCATCGGTGACCAACGCCCCTGCAGCTCAGGCCCGGAGGCTAGATCCTGCCTGGTTGTTCGCCCAGGCAGAGCAGCAAAGAATGGCCGGGGACAGCCAAAAGGCCATTGAACTATACGTAAAGGCCTTGCATCTTGCCCCGGACCGTAATAAGGATGCGTATGTACGCTTGGGCACCCTGTACTTTGAGCAACAGGATTACGAGAAGGCCTCCCTCACCTATCATGCTGCACTCAAGTACTTTAAGAACGATGCCGTGCTCCTGAACAACATGGGCGGGGTGCTCCTGGCAAAGGGCGATACGGATGGCGCCATCGGGTATTTCAGGCTTGCCAGCAACTGCTCAAAGGATTATGTGGAGCCTGTATACAATCTGGCATGCGCCTATGCAAGGAAGGGAGACAAGACTATGGCATTGAGCGCCTTGAAAAAGGCCTTGAGCATGCATCCCGATGTGAAGCTCTGGGCGGAGAAAGATCCGGACCTTGAAGTCCTGAAAGATGCATGGTCCATGAAAGATACAAGTAAGGGGGAGAGATGAAGACGGTAAGGGTATTCATATTGGCTGTGCTGTTTTCATGCCTTGCTGTAGGCTATAGCTTCGCGGTGAAGATGGTGGAGGATCGGACCCCCACACAGGCCGCACCGCCTGATATGAAGGCGAGAGCGGGAGGCGAAAAGCAGGCGGGTGAACAGACAGCAGAAAAACCGGAAACCCTGGAGACAAGCAAGAAAAAGCCCCGCAACGCCAAGCAGGTCTCTGCGACCGAGGAGACGGCGACGAAGACGAGCAAGAGCGCCCAGTATGTCACCATGGATTTCGACGGGGTTGACATCACCATGATGATCAAGTTCATCGCCGACCTTACCAAGAAGAACTTCATCGTGGGCGATAACGTCTCCGGCAAGGTGACGGTGATCTCGCCGCGCAAGATGTCCATCGACGAGGCCTACAAGGTGTTCGAGAGCGTGCTCGAGGTCAACGGCTTCAGTACGATCCCCATGAACGGCGTGATCAAGATCGTCAAGTCCTCCGATGCCATGACCAAGGGCATCGAAACGAAGATGGGGGCGACGGTCTCCAAGGTCGACAAGCTCGTCACCCAGATCATACCGCTCAAGTTCGCGGACGCCGAGGACATGAAGAACCTTCTGACCCCGCTTATCTCCAGGGGGGCATCCCTGATCCTCTCCTATCCCCAGAGCAATATCATCATTCTGACCGACTCCCTTTCCAATATCAAGAAGGTGCTGGACATCATCAAGATCCTTGACGTGGCTGGCTTCGCGCAGGATGTGAAGATCATCCATCTCGCCTACGCATCCGCCAGCGATCTGGCCGCCAAGCTGAATCAGATTCTCACCGGCGGTGCGGGTGAAGCGGGGGCGCGTGCCATGGCACGCCGTATGCCCGGTGGAGTCGCTGGAAAGGAGGCGCCCAAGATCATCCCTTATGAGCGCACCAACGCGCTGATCGTCATGGCTTCCTCCCAGGACATGAAGGAGATCGAAGACCTCGTGCAGCAGCTCGACATCCCGACCCCGAGCGGGAAGGAAGATATCCATGTCTACTATCTCCAGCACGCCAGTGCGGAAGAGGTGGCCAAGGTTCTGAGCGGCATTCCGGCCCCCACCAGCCCCGAGGCGACCCCTGCCCCGGGCACCCCGGCGGTGGCTAGGACAACGGCCACGACGCAGCAGCAGAACTTCAAGATCTCCCCCGACAAGGCCACCAATTCCCTCATCATCTTCGCGGATCCCTATACCTACAACAATGTCGTGGAGACCATCAAATACCTCGACATCCCCAGGAAACAGGTCTACGTGAAGGCTTTCATCATGGAGGTGAAGACCAACAAGGACTTCAAGTTCGGGGTCGAGTGGACCGCCTTCGAGGATTTCAAATATGACCATGGCGAAAAGATCGGCGGCGTCCTCGCCCGCACGGGGACCAGCTTCGTCACCTCCCCGGCCGATCTACCGGCGGGGCCGCTGCTGGGCGTGATCGGCCAGGCCATCACCATCAACAAGGGCGGGGCCGAGATCACCTTCCCCAATATGACCTCGTTCATCAACGCTATGGCCAAAGACACGGATGTGAATGTCATCTCCACCCCGCAGATCATCACTATGGACAACAAGCAGGCCGAGATTAAGGTCGGCGCAAACATCCCCTATATCACCAAGGAAGACACGGACGCTACTAACATCAACCGCACCGTGCGCACCTATGACTACCGCGACGTCGGCGTCACCCTCAAGCTCACCCCGCAGATCAACCAGCACGGTAACGTGCGTATGGAAATCTTTCAGGAGATCACCACCCTGGTGCCCGGCCAGGGGGCAGGGGAATTCGCACCGACGACCCTGAAGCGCTCCGCTACGACCACCGTCACGGTCAAGGACGGCACCACCATGGTCATCGGCGGACTCATCGGCGAGACCCTTACCATGGGGAACACCCGCGTCCCCGGACTCGGCAGCATCCCCATCCTGGGATATCTCTTCAAGACCGTATCCCGGAACAGAGAGAAGACCAATCTCTACATCTTCCTGACACCGGCCATCATCGACACCGAGGAGAAGGCAGGCGCTCTCTATCGTGAAAAATACGGCGAGGTCAAGTACATCGAGAAGATCTTTGACAAGGACAAAAAGAAAAAAGACAAGAGTGCTCCGTCCGAAGGCAAGGACGTGAAGCCGGAAGAGGGCAAGAGCCAGATGAAGCCGGCAGAGGAGAAGCCCGAAGCAAAGCCGCAAACGCCGAACCCGGAAGAGAAAGCGGGAGAACAGCAAACTGGCAACCCGGCAAGCGATTTGAAGACCGATATGAGCGCTCCGGTGGCAAACCCGGGGGATAAACCGCAGGTATCAACCCCGGCCGCCAAAACAGGCGAGGTGAAAGGCGATGAAAATCCCCAGCCTTGAAGAGGCGCTCCGCTCCCAGAATCTCGTGGATGAAGCCTCTCTGCAGAAGGCCCTATCCCTCCAGCGGGAGAAGGGGATCTCGTTCAAGGACGCCCTCGTCAATACTGGCATCTTGAGCGACATCGATGTCCTCAAGGCCCTTTCCCGGCAGTGGAACATCGAATTCATGCATATGCTCGGCGACCTGGAGGTGGATCCCATCGTCCTTGATAAGCTCCCCGTCACTTTCCTGCGCCGGTACAACATGGTGCCCATCAAATGGCAGGACGAAACCCTCGTTGTGGCCGTAAATGACCCCCTCGAGCAGGAGCCCCTGTTCGATATCAGCCGCACGCTCGCCGCCAAGGACATCAAGCGCGTGCTCGCCACACGGCAGGAGATCCACTCCGCCATCAACCGCCTCAACGAGATGAAGAACGAGAGCGCCCAGGACATTGTCAAGGACATGGAGGAGGAAGAGGTAGACATCCTCCACGATCTGGAGAACATCCAGGACATCACGGTCATGGAGACTGACGCCCCCATCATCAAGCTCGTCAACCGCATCATGGTGCAGGCCTTCCGGGAGCGGGCCTCGGACATCCACGTAGAGCCATTTCCATCAGAGGTCAAGATCCGCTTCCGCGTAGACGGCATCCTCCACGACGTCCTGCCTCTGCCCAAGCGCATCCAGTCCGCCGTCGCCTCGCGCATCAAGGTCATGGCCAACCTCAACATCGCCGAGAAGCGCCTCCCCCAGGATGGCCGCATCGGTATCAAGCTCGGCGACCACTCGGTCGACTTACGCATTTCGACTGTACCGACGGTCAATGGAGAACGGGTGGTCATGCGCATTCTCGACAAGTCCTCGATCCTCATGGGCCTCGAAGAGCTCGGCTTCTATCCGGACGATCTCCAGATCGTGGCCAGACTCCTCAAACAGGAGCACGGCATCGTCCTTGTAACCGGACCCACAGGAAGCGGCAAGACCACCACCCTCTACTCCATGCTCAGCCGCATCAACTCCCCGGACAAGAACATCCTTACCATCGAGGACCCCATCGAATACCAGCTCAAGGGCATCGGCCAGATCCCGGTCAACACCAAGGTGGGCGTCACCTTCGCCTCGGGCTTGCGCTCCATCGTTCGCCAGGACCCGGACGTCATCCTCGTGGGCGAGATCCGCGACCTGGAGACGGCCGAGATCGCCATCCAGTCGGCGCTCACCGGACACCTCGTTTTCTCCACCCTGCACACCAACGATTCGGCCACGGCCGTCACCCGCCTCATCGACATGGGCATCGAGCCCTTCCTCGTCACCTCCGCGGTGATCGCCATCATGGCCCAGCGGCTTGTGCGCAAGATCTGCAACGACTGCCGCCAGAAATACTTCCCCGAGGACGAGAGTCTCATGGAACTGGGCCTCACCAAGAACATGCTCCATGCGGACGGCTACCTCTACCGCGGCGCGGGCTGCCTGGAATGTCTCAACACCAGCTACAAGGGACGCACAGGCATCTATGAGATCCTCGTCATGAGCGACTCCATCAAGACCACCATCCTCAAGACCTCGGACTCCAACATCATCAAGCGTCAGGCCATCGGCGAGGGCCTGCACACCCTCAGAGAGGACGGCGCGCGCAAGGTCGGGAAAGGCATCACGACCATCGAAGAGGTCCTGCGCGTTACCCAGCAATGATGGCCAGATAATCCCTCAGTCATGAAGAGAACCTTAAAATCTGAATCCTCCCGACCCCCCTTGGTTTCAAGGGGAGCGGCGGATGTCTAGTCCCCCTGAAGACTTAAGGGGATGGGGGGGGGGTGAGGTTTTCAGGCTTTATTCATGAATAAGGCATGACATGGCCAAACAGAAACGCATATACAGGTGTACGCTCTGTGGGGGAACTTCCGAGAAGTGGATGGGCAAATGCCCG
>Ga0315293_10002679_pt1 | contig 17113 bp, 13 predicted proteins | sample YL17G13_20_MG_FD_203071 | JGI IMG/M metagenome (GOLD analysis project Ga0315293, IMG submission 203071) | Sediment microbial communities from Yellowstone Lake, YNP, Wyoming, USA - YL17G13_20 | ecosystem: Environmental > Aquatic > Freshwater > Lake > Sediment | place: USA: Wyoming | collected...
CCGTAGATGCACCTCATTGGAAGATCGGCAAGAAAGGCGATACCGGCGGCGCCGACGGCTTTGACATGGGCCACCACTCCATGAAACCGGCTGCGTATCTCGTGAAAGGAGTTGGCGCGTCCTGGACTATGGATGTGAAAATCAAGATCAACAAGGCGGAGAACATCGCCGGTTCTGCAACGGTTCTCGGAAGATTGGGTGGTCTCAAGCTGGAAGGTACAGTGCAGTTAACGGTAGCCGAGCATACTGTAACCGTCATGATGCTCAATCCTCCTTCAAAGCTCAGGGCCCCACGCGGTGTGATCAATTGGTCGCTCAAAGGAGGTAATCCGGAGGTTCTTCTATCCTTGAACGGTACATACGTCGAATTGTACTTTCTTCCGGCCACTCCTATAGCCGCGTTCAATACCAATGGCGTGTGGGTGGAAGCGCTGCGTTTTGTTTGTGAAGACGCTAAAGCAACTCGCTGCAATTATCCGGAAGCAATCGCCCAGGCCATCACGCGGTACTGTCACTCCAAGCACAAGCGGAAATACGACGTCAAAGGGGGCGCCCCAAAATTCGGCGTGAACCAGATGGGAATAGGTACGTTTCAGCTGTCACGCTACCTGAAACGCAAGAACGCTACTGTGAATTGCTACGATCAGGCCGGTGCCCTTCAGACATTGTGTGGCAGTGTTGGCGTGAAGCTTACATGGCTTTTCCACGGAGAGCTGGAATCCATGAGCGGGCTTCCGATTGGAGGGGACTATGGGTTCATTAATGCCACCAATTTGGTGGGACGCGGCATGTGCAACAATCCTTTTTACGGTGGAACTCATGGCAAGAAGCTGGTCGGAGTCAACCACGGTTACAACGAACTGGCCAAGATAGTCAAGATCAGTGACGACAAGGCACGTGCGAAGGCACTGAAGAAGGCTAACAACTCAGGCCGGATCAGAACCTCATTCGGAAACCATGCTTACTGTGAGATTGAGTTATCGGGCAAGATACTTGACGCCTGCGCCGGGCCACATTGCGCCACCGAGGATCGCGCCCAGTACGTGGCAGCAGCCATAGACAGCAAGACCTGGCTGAATCACTTTTTCCCCGGTTTTCCGGGGAAAGTTAGCGGCATACTGGATTCATCGAATGGTGTCCCAGGGGTGACCAAAATTGTATGAAACTCACTTTGGTTCCGGTAGTGGCGCTGTTGGCAGCCGTGTGGATTGGCTGGCAGTGTCAGCAACCTAAGAATCGAGAGAATAGAACTATGAATCGATTGGAATCATTTAAGTCCGAAATCGGCTTTCAGACTCTGAGCGAGAAAACCCAGCCATATCAGCCAATCCTGTTGACGGCGACCAGCTTGGCCGGATTGGGGATGGTGTCGCTTGCTGACTGGACACCGTTGAGCAACATCGTCTATCAGATGGACGACAATTGCGTGATTCGTATTTGGGACCTCGAGCATGACAGCGTTACAGCCACTCTGTCTCTGATCGTGTCCAGCGCCGGTCAGGAAGCTGCCCGTCAGGCACTTTTGAGCATTGCCTCCAATACTTCGTCACCCTCTATTCCGTTCATAAAGGGTCCCGATGATCTTGGGGATCTGGCCATTGAGTATCCCGAAGACGATGAATTGCAGGACATTGTATGGACGCACGGCAACTACTGTGCGAGAGTCGGGATCGAGGACGGTGACCACGAAACCGCCCTCCGCTTAGCCAGGGACCTGGAGAAGTGTCTTGCCGGTTATGGTGTCTCGGATCTCACAACGCATTTGATTAGAATAGACTCAGTTGACCTAAAATCCGCATCAGTTAAGGTGTCGGAACCCTTTGAGATTGCCGCCAATGTCTCGGCCCCCGATATCAATCGCATCAAGATGGAATGTGTCTCTTTGCAGGGCAGGCTGGAGATTCAGGATCTGTCGGATCGGTCAGCTACAGTATTGCCGATTCAGAAAGGCTCGGACGTGCTTGTGGTTCGCGCTTTTGATACTCTTACTCTCCTGTGCGCGTCACGGAGGATTGAACTGAAGATCACGGATCAGTAGAACAAGGCGCCTCATCGTCCGCCGCAGGCGATCTGTTCCGCCGCGAATGTGTGTGAAGAAGAACGCATATGCCATTTGAAAACCTGATAGAGCAACACCTCTCCGAAATCTCCTTCCTCCTTACCCAGAGGATCGTGCTGTTTCATGATCCGGAGGTGGAGTGGCGGAGAATCGGTGAGTTCGAGGAGCGGTTGCTGGCGCATGTCGATGGGATAGTCGAGGGAGGCGAGCCGGCAGCGAAGATTGCGATTGAGTGGCTGGCCGATAGCGACCCGGACAACGTCCGCGCCGCCGCATACGCTCTCTCCTTTTCCAAATCCAAAGATGCGCTGCCGGCCTTAATCGAAACTTTGCAGAAAGCTGACCCGGAACTTGTCGCGGTGTTTGTCGATGCACTCAAGTTTACGGAGTGCTCGGCTCTGGCGTCGCACCTTCTCCCCTTGCTCAACCATGACCAGCCGCATATTCGAGCAGCAACAGTTGAAATACTCGGTTACCGCCGAGAGGTCGATGTCATGAAACTTGCGCTGTTGCTCGATGACCCGGAAGCTTCCGTCGTCGCTGCCGCCGCACGTGCGCTCCGGCGCATCGGCGCTTCGCCGGTGACACAGAAACTTCAGCAGGCGCTTGCACGGCTGGGTCACTCGGAGGGACTTGAGACTGCAATCACTCTGCTGGACGAGCCTTCACTCGCGGCATTCTGTGCCGACCCCAAGAATGACCATACCCGAGGCCTGCCGTACGCCGCCTTCCTGGATATTCCATTCAAGTCGGAACAAAGAACAGTCGCTGATATGCAGTGGTGTGGAGTCTATGGAAGCCCCGATCAGGTTGTCGAGCTGATTCAGGCGCTTGACGACAAGAATGCCGAGATTCGCGCTGCAGCGGCGCAGTCACTGGAGATGATTACCGGCGCCGGGATTGCGGAGACGGTCGAGGAGACCCAGGAGTTTACCGATCCGGATGGGAATGTCGTCGATTCGGAGACAACCTCGGTAACGAGAATTTCGCAATCGGCCGCAACGTGGAAGAGTTGGTGGTCACAGAATCAGGGGCAGTTTGGGAGCGGTGGAAGGCAACGGTACCGCCGCGGACAGCCGATCAGCGCCCAGACTCTCATCGCGGAGCTGACTCGCCCTATCGCCACATACTATGAGCGCCACGCCGCCGCCTGTGAGCTTGCGGCTTTGCATGGCGCCAAGTATCGCCAGTTCGAACCGGATTGGTTTGTGAGAAAGCAGATGGATGTACTGGCGTCGTGGCGATGATCGGCGGTCCGTTCTTTTCCCGTCTTCCACAGCGGATTTAGCTCTCTATCAACGAAGGTCGTAGCGTTCCAGGACAACTTCTGCCGAACCGGTCATTCTATAAGTGGCGGCCTTGCCCATTTCCACTAACTTTTGTGCCGCCTCGTGAACACATTGTGTCGGCCTTTGTTTATCTTCCGGATGCCAGTCGTACACATCGTTAAACCAGATGCGAACCAGAGGGCCGGCTGCAAATCGCAGCATCCCCACTCTCCGAATTCTAATACTCGGCAAGAGAGACCAATTCATTTGAAAAGCGCCCAGAGCCAGCCGCCAGTCTTCAACTTCAAAGGCGCTCTGCGCGACATTAACTCGCCCGTAACAAGCACAGTTCCACCTCAGTTCATATAAGATCGCCATAGTCACCCGCCGCCTAACACCCGAGTCCTCCCGCCAAAGCCTCAGGAGATTGACATTCAGGGGCATGCGCGGACCGGGGCCGTCAAGGAAATAACTAAGGTGCTTCCATGCAACGCCGTTCACCTTCATCCTCCGGAGTCGTGCGATTTCCATTGTCAATCTTGGCGTGTCGGAGAATTGCTCGCACACCATTTCAATCTGTTCTCTTGTTACATTTCCGAAAATGTCCATAAGGCCCTCGCATCCGGCTTGTGCCGCAGAATTCGAATTGCACTGTCCTCGGCGGGAATACAGCTCTGACTATCCAATGTCGCTCCCTTTTGGACTTTTGTCAATTAATAGCCGGCGGCTCGCCTGTAGCAATCCTTCTCCCTGCCGATAATCTGACGACAAGGAGTTTGAATGCCCGAAAGAGCCGCCGTATTCGGCGATATCGTGTCCAAGGAGAGCCGCCGGCAACTGGAACGGCGGTCGGTGAATCACCCCAACCGTCTGGTTTGGTCGAATGACACCACCATAAATGAGGATGTCGCCAACCTTGCCCTGATTCTCGTCGATCTGGACAATCCGCGCTTTCGGGATCCACAGTTCCTACTCTCACTGGCCACTCCCGGTCACCACGCTGCTTTAATCGGCAAGGTCAACCAACCGACCTTAGAGGACACGCTTCAAGTGTCGAAACTGGGAGTAGCTCAGGTGCTGACGCCGGATCAGTGCCTGCAGAAACTTGACCAGTTTCTAACCCAACTGGAGAGGCCGCCATCAGAGCCTTCGCCGCGCGAATCGACTTATTTCACTACCCGGGCGCTGATCGGGAGCTCGCCGGAGACCGCCGAAATTCGCAACACGATCAAGCTTCTCTCTGAAGTCGATTTCCCGAGCGCGCTCATTCTCGGGGAGACGGGCACAGGCAAGAGTCTTGTTACGAAAATGCTTCACAACAACGGCCTGCGCGCTTCGCACAATCTGGTCGAGGTCAACTGCTCGGCAATTCCGGACGAGCTGTTCGAATCAGAGCTATTCGGCCATGTCAGGGGGGCATTCACCGGAGCCGGAGCGAACAAGCCGGGATTATTTGAATTTGCGGAGAGTGGGACGATATTTCTTGACGAAGTCGGCACTCTCTCCGGCTCAGCGCAAGCGATGCTGCTGAAGATTCTTGAGGACAAGAGACTCCGCCGGGTCGGCGCGGTGGCGGATTCCGTCATCAACGTTCGCGTGGTTGCCGCGACCAACCGAAACCTGGAGAAAGCGGTGGCGGCCGGCACTTTTCGGGAGGACCTCTACTACCGTCTCAATCTGTTGACCATCACTATCCCGCCCCTTCGCAGTCGCCCGGATGACATACCGGCGATCGCCGAACACTATCTTGATTATTTCAGCACCAATTATGGCAAACCCGGAATCATCCTGCACACCGACACCATGGGACTCTTACAACAGCATCACTGGCCGGGCAATGTTCGGGAGCTTTGCAACGTACTGGAGCGGGCCGTGCTGCTGAACAAGTCGGGTGTCATCGCGCCGGCAGATATCAATGTTGCCATCAAATCTTCGCGACTCTCTTTGACCGATCGCCGCAGAATTGAGATCGAGGTGCCGCCACAAGGTATATCTCTTGAGGAAGTCCAGCTTGCCGTGGTCAAACAGGTGTTGAATATGTGCGGCTGGAACAAATCTGAAGCCGCCAGAATCCTTCGGATTTCCCGTCCAAGGCTGCGCCGGATACTAGAGGAAACCGGCTTGGAACAAAACCGTCGGACTATCGCGTAGCTGGATTGAAGCGATCCAGTTCCATCACCGAACCTTCAAGCTCTTGTCGTCCAGCGCAGTACAACGTCTCCTAAGGCGCCGCTGGAACAAACCGTGCCATAGCGTCGAGTTAGCTCCTTCCAAATCTAGCCCGACCCTTCAATCTATGCTACTGCACTGCACCGGCTTACGCGGTTGATGCGGGTCGGGCACCTCGATTGCATTACTCCCCAGAAGAAGTGCTCAAAGACCGTTGAAAGGAGAACCGTATGAAGTCACGATCTGGAGCCGGTTTCGCTCTGAGCAGCATCATGATCGCCATGGCCTTGGTTGCCTTGATTGGTTGTTCACAGTCACCGACACAGCCGACAACTTCCGAACCGAGACTGCTTACGCGTGCCTCAGCCGGCAGTTCGGGAGCAGCGCTGGCTCCCGTCAATCTGTATACAGAAGCGATAATCCCGTCAAGCCTGGGCGGTACGTTGTCGCTTCTTGATGTGGTTCTGACTGTTCCGGCAGGAGCTGTGAAGAACGACACACTTTTCAGCATTTCGATTCCCGATGATGAGTTGTTTTACAATGAATTCGGAACCAATGGACTCCTGTTTGCTGTCCCGGTCACCGTTACGATGTCATACCGTAACGCCGATTTATCGGGTATAACGGAATCTCATATCAAATTGGCGTGGCTGGATGAACGGACGAATGCCTGGAAGAGCATGGCATGTGTAGTGGACACGGTGTCCAAGACCGTTACTGGCGAGCTGTATCACTTCTCGGCGTACGGCTTGATTTCTGACTAAGTGGGCAATGTGATAGGATCAACCTCAAGAAATCAAGAGGATGACAATGAAAGCGACAGTAGAAACGAGACCGACGGCCGAACCGGCAATTGAGATCCGGGACAGCCAGACTCTTTTGGAGTTGGCGCGCGGTTGGCTCAAGCAAGGGAACCCGATTGTTGCCCTCGAACTGTTGCAGACCGCCCTGCGGACGCCCCAAGCCGCCGCCGACAACGCGGTCCGAGCCCAGATTCTCAAGGAAACCGGACGCGCCTACATGATGCAGTCGGACTGGTCCGCCGCTGAGTTCAACTACTTGGAAGCCCAGCAACTGTTCATAACGGTGGAGAACTTTCAGGGAGCCGCAGAGTCCAGTCGCAACCGCGCCAACATGTTCTTCCAGCGCGGCGAATACGGTATTGCCGAAGACTTGTGCTCTCAAGCTTTGGAGATGGCGTCACAGGCTGGTAGTAATGAACTGAGAGCGACGATTCTCAACACGCAGGCAGCGATCGAATCGGCCACCGGCCGTCATCGGGAAGCGCTCAAGAGCTTCCGACTCTGCCTGGCTGATTTTCAAACGTCGCACAATCTTATTCGACAGGGATATGTGCTCCTCAATATCGGGTTATGTCATATTGAGCTGACCGAATACGCGGAAGCAACTCAAAGCTTGAACGAATCGCTGGCAATCGCCCTGACTGAGAAAGACCTGAATCTTGTCGAGGTCTGCTATCAGAATATCGCCAAGTGCTATCTGGGTCAAAAGGAGTTCAGGCTGGCCCAGTCAGTGCTGGATACTGCCCGCAGAATTCTCCCGGGTCTGAATTCAGCAGCCTTGGACGCGGAGTTGATGCTGATCGAAGGGCGCATTAACCGAGCCATGGGGGATTTCTCGTCCGCCCAAGCAGTGCTTGAGACGGCCTTTCGCCAAGCAGTTGACCATCGTTTGGCGGCGCTACAAGCCGATATACTATTTGAGCAGGGTCAACTAAGCAGAGACACCGGACAGGTAGACTTTGCGGTTGCCAAGCTGAATGCGGCATCCCGCCAATACCGGCAGTTGGGCATGGACAAGGGATTTCAAACCGCGATACAGGCGATCGAGCAACTCCAGCGTGGCCGCCACAGGTAGGGTATGACGGACATAACGACAAGCAAAACGGCATCCCGCGCCGACGGGATGCCGTCTGCATGGGAAACCAACAACTCCAGTGACTGGGCCGCTACGGTGGACCATTTGGTCTGTCTGGCAAAGCAGGCCGGTCAGCAGTTCAACTTCGAGCAAGCCCTCGAATACATCCACGCAGCCGAAGAGATATGGGACTCCAAAGGACTTCCTGAATTCTCGATTGAGAAGCGAGCCGAGGTCAATTGTGAGGCGGGGAAGGCCTACACGTCGCTCGGCAAACTGGACCACGCCATCTCCGAGTATCAAAAGATACTATCCTACTGTTGGGATTCGAGCCAGAATGAAATCAAAGCCGAGACATTTACGCAGATAGCCCAACTCATAGCCAAACAAGGGGACCATGATCGGGCGCTCGGCTATCTGCATCGGGCGATCTCGGCTTTCCGGCGGCTTGATGACCGGTTGGGTATCTGCAAGGCGCTACGGAATCTGGGGGTCGTGTATGTGGAACTGGGGGAGTTCGAAGAGGCTCAGTCGACCTACTCCGAAGCGATTGCTTTGGCGGCCGTAGTCAGCGACCCTGTTTTGTACGCGGATTTGGTAAACAACCTTGGCGCCATCATGAACATGCGCGGCGAGACCGCTCGCGCGCTGGAACTCTATCAGGAATCGCTCGACATTTATGATCAGCACAAGGAAATTCGCAAGAGCGCCTATGCCCGAAACAATATCGCGATCACGTATCTTGAACAGGGACGGTTGGATGAAGCGTTTGAGAAATTCAAAGCGGCCGATGACATCGCGCACCAAATCAAAGACGCGTCGCTGGCGGTGATTGTTAATATCAATTTGGCCGACTTGTACGTTCGGCGCGGCGCGCCGGCGCAGGCACGGGTGCACTGTACGCTGGCGGAACAGCATCTCGCCGAAAACGGTCTGCGCAACGGCCATCTGGTTGAGATCAAGAAAATTGCCGGCAAAATCGCGGTCAGCGAATCCAAGCTACCTGAGGCTACGGCCGCGTTCACCGAAGCGTTAGCCATCGGTCGTGAAATCGGCGCGAAATATCAAGAGGCAGAGGTTCTGGCCGAGCGCAGTATTGTTATGCAGTCGCTTGGAAAGAATTTCGAGGCGTTAGCCGACCTTGAGGCAGCCTGGCAGATATTCAAGACCATGAAAGCCGAAGAGCGGCGCGCCAAGATCCGGACTCAGATCGAGTCCATCGAGCGGTTGTACCTCGAGGTATTCGATGCTATCTCCCGCGATGTCGACCACAAGGATCCGTACACTAAGGGGCACGCCGATCGAGTCGCATCGATCTCCCTCCTTCTGGCCCAAGAGGTTGGCCTTCGCGGCAACCAGCTCAAGTGCATTGTTGCCGCGGCGCTGCTGCACGATATCGGCAAGATTCGAATCGATGATGCTATTCTTAAGAAGCCGGGGCGGCTCTCCGATGAGGAGTATGCCCAGATCAAGCGTCATCCTCAGCACGGTGTGGATTTGCTGGCGGGCAAGGAATTCCCTTGGGATATCCGCCCAATCATCGGGCATCACCACGAACGAGTTAACGGTTCCGGCTATCCGAGCGGCTTGAAGGGGGAGGAGATCCCCGTTGGAGCGCGAATTGTCGGTATCGCCGATGTGTTCGACGCGCTAACGTCGGACCGAATTTACCGAACTGCGTTTGAACCGGTCAAAGCGTTGGAAATAATGCGGAAGGAATCAGGGACCACTTTTGACCCGATGCTCTTGAACACGTTCGTGCGGATGATCGAAAGCGGGAAAGCCGACCTGGCGATTAACGCCCGCACCCGACGGGATGAAATGTACGCAATCTGGTCCTCATGCATTTCAGAAGGATCTTCCCACCCTCAGGACGGGCCGGCCGAGCGCTCGGTTACTGTTTGATGGAGACTCGGATGGCAGTTACCGCAGGAAAGCAGGCCCGGCGCTTAGGCTCTGTCCGGTTACCGATCAGCACAATTAGATGCAGTTAAACAGGTTTACCGCTTTATCCCGTCGACAGCATCGACTAAGCTACCCCGAAATAGCAAACCACCCCGAAATGGAGTGGCTTGAACAAGTAAGCTGACATTTGCGGTCATGGGCAGCTTGGCAATACGTACCCGCCACCAATGAGATAGCTGACCAGCGCGCTCAGATCCGCCAGATCGACAATACCCTGCCCGTTGACATTGGCCGCCGTGCGACACGGCGGGGAGTATCCGCCGCCGATGAGATAGCTGACCAGAGCGCTTAGATCGGCCAGATCGACAATGCCCGTCATGTTGACGTTGCCGGATGTGCCCGGACAGCATCCGGTCACCTTAACGTCATCCACATACCAGCCCTCGTAGTTGACGGCTCCATCGGAAGTGAATCGGAACCGGATTTGCGCTACGCCCGAGTATGCCGATAAATCAGTTTCCACCTCGGTCCAGTCAAAGCTGCCCGAATAGCAGGGAGTGCCGGCCGGAAGTGAGGTTTCCTGATAGAGGGTGTGCGAGTAGCCGCCGGCCGGAGTCAGCGATGTCCACGGTCCGGATCCAGCAGAAATCTCGACCAGAGCGCCGTCCCACGCCAGCGTGTCATCCTGAATCTCGGCGTCGATGCGATGCCAGAATGTCAGCTTGGCCTTCTCCGGCAGCAATAACGGCGGGGTCCGCAACTCCGCGTCGCAGCCATCGATGTAATTATCTGCCCCGGGCCCCCCCATTTTCCAGCTCGTGGCACTACTATGAAAGCGATAAGTCTCAAGGTGCCATTGTTCGGCAAACTGCGGCGTTGCGACGCCATGGCGCCAGAATCCGGCACCAGTTTCCATGTTGTCGCTGAAGCCCGTCTTATTGCCCATGAAGACAAGAATAGAGTCAATGAATCCAGTGCCGCTCGGTGAAGACACAGTCAGTTCAAGTATCGCGATATGAGGATCCGGGCAGGAGGGGTCGATCTGGAGAACGTAAGGAGTCTGAGCCGCGGCCTGCTCGCCCCATACAAGATCATCATATCCAGATGTACCTTGGGTAATAGTCATGTACGGGTCACTGGACGTCAGTGTTCCGATAATGCTGTTAGCGTCCATACCGGCATTGCGGATGGTCGGCGTGAGGGCGATCGTTTCCCCGGCCTGCGCCCGGCCATCGCCGTTTCCCACCATTTCGGTCAGCGCGTCACCGACGAACTGTAGCACTGCTATAGTCTGGGGCATGATATGCGTTACCATGAACTCCTCGGCGGCTGGGCACAAGCTGTCCGGCATCCAATAGCAGTATAGGCTGTCCAGAACATACCAGGCGTTGTGCGCCTCTCCCCACCCATAGTTCATATGGAATTCATACTGCGAGCCGGTCTGGCGGTAGCCGTCGCACACAATCGAATGGCTGTTGATTCGATATTGAATTGGGCGACCGGCGTCGACCTCTGATTGAATGGCTCCGAACCAGCCGGGAAGGTCAAAGTCGATTCTGCGCTCTACTCGGACCTCGCTGCTGTACTTGAAGTACGTCGGAAACACGTATGCGGCATAGGCCGTCGATGCCCCTGATCCGCACTTTCCGTAGTCCATGTTGTGCGCAATACCGACATCGGAGCAAAGCTGCGCCAAGGCGGCGTTCTGTGCGGGAGTGCAGCCCGCATCACAACTATCCGGAATGTTGGCCCAGTCGTAAGCATGGTTGAAATCCGCAGTCAACTGCCCCCCAGGAGTACTACCCGAACCGCATGAATAGTCGCCGTCCCACATATATGAGTGAGTGCCGAATCCGATGAGCGGCCACTGCCAGAAGTCGAGTATCTGCGCGGTGGCGGTGGCAACGCATCCAACCACGCACCGCCCACCATACCCCATCGGGCAAAGATCATTATACGGCGCGCGCTGGTGCCAGCTGCTGGTGAGAAGCGGCCCGGCCTCCAGCATCGCCCGACGATGCGCCGAACTTAGATTTGCCCGGAACTCCGCCGTGCTTACCGTCAAGCCGTCCCACTTGGCCCTCTGCCCTTGACCGAATATGGCACCACCGGTGGCAGGTTGGACAGCTTCGAGACTGCCATATTCACGGACATAGTGTCCAAAAAGTTCAGAAGAGGTCTCTCGTACCAAGGCGATGAACCCGCCTTCCTGCAGCTCGGTCAGGTTGGACTCGTCCGAGTAGGCCTTTACAGGGGTCATCTCCTTCAGCGCCGACACCAACACATAACCCCGTGGTGAAATGTCGTACCATCGCGCGAGAATGGTGTCACCCATGGCGATGTCATGCGAGCCAATAACGACAGGATTCTGACTACCGGCCCATACGCCTTTCTCGTAAGTGATCTGAACAAGCCAGTTATTGCAGGCCTGTTCCATTTCGACCGATGTAGCTACTTCACTCAACACCGTTGGTGCAATCCAAACGGCCGTCACCACCACCAACGCCAACAGTTTAGCTGCTTTCATCAAGACGCTCTCCAGTCTTCTGTGATTACCATCCGCCAATATCAGTAAGTCGCAAGCTTGTAGTATACCTTAACTTACGCGTTTTGGCGCGTTTGGCAACAGCTATTATGGGCAATTTAGGATTTTTATAGTGCCGTCCGGTGAGATTATATGCCGGCCTGATGAAACCGATCATTCACGCTTAACCGCGAGCAACCGGTATCGCATACCGCGAACCCGCTGGTCGGGGACATAGCACACGAAATCGAAGCGATCGGGATAATCCCGGGCCAATCGACCGAGAAACCCATCATCGTCATAGGTCACGAGGTAATCGGCCCGAAAATCCTGCAGACAGCGCCACATTTCCGAAGTATTGACAAATCCATTTCTCAAGTATGGCTGGATCCGCAAGTCAGTGATTCCCCCCATATCGACAATATATCGCTCGGCGTAGTATCCAATCTCGCCAATCGGTTCGAGTGCTATACGCGCACCGACAGGAGTCTGATGTCTGATTGCCTCGCCAACTGCGCGGCGTAGTTGTTGGATGTCGGTCGATTCAATCCGGCGTTTCAGCGCGATAGGCTGCGCCACCAGGCAAAGGAGAATCAGGCCGACAGGTAGGAATCGAAAGTTGCGCGGCCTCATGAGAAGCGATGATAAGAGCAACAAAGAAGCCGCTAGCGCCGGAGCCAGCCACAGGAAATAGCGGAGTTGCAAGAGAGGGAAGGAATAACAGTAAAGAACCAGCAGCAGCCAGGTGGCGGATGGCGCCAACGCCAGATACAGCCATTGGTTACGGCGCAATTTCACGATCCCCCAGACAGCACAAACAGTAGTCAGAATCAGCAATGCGAAAAAGAGCGCCCCTGAGATGCCCGACTGCGCGAACTGTTTTACAGCAGTAAGTCCCCATCCCAAGTGATCCAGCACACCTCCCGATTCGAGTTGCCCAATCGTAATACCAAGATGCTCAGGGAGAAATACCGACAATTTCCCGGTCCGGGTTGGCGGCAGGAAGGAGCCGGTTTGCGAGTGAAGCCAAATTGGCCACCACGCCCACGCCACCATTGTAGATAGTAAAGTCTTCAGAGCGCCAATAACTCCGTCGGCTCTCAGTGCGACAAACAGAACGATGAGCAGCCCCAACGCCATTTCCGGTCTGGTCAACGTCAGTAGTCCCAAAGTCAGCCCTATCAACCAGTACCTGTGCCGGCGTTGAGAAGCCATGAGGTTGAGCAGGAGGCCGGAGAGGAAGCACAACAGCGCTGTTTCCATCCCCTCGACCATTCGGTCGGCGCCGATGTTCGGCAGAACAGCCGCGAAGATAACGGCCGTGACTGGGAAGTTCACGGTCAGCTTCCTCGCCAGCCAACGTGCCCAAAGTACTGCCCCACCTGCGCCCAAGAGGATTCCGAAGAGCTTGCCTATCACAATCGGGTTGGGCAGAAGAGCTGTCCCGGCCGCGAGCAAACCTGCCCAGGAGGCACTCGTGACGCCGAATGACAACTCACCCGGATTAAACGCCAGCGTACCGGACTGGGCAAGATTTCGGGCGTAGCTGAAAAATATGTAGGCGTCATCGCGCAGGACGCCGTCAGTCGCCACAGCATAGACTGCGGCCACAGCGGCGTAGATCAGAAAGGCCGACAGCGTTGGCCGTGACGCGATTGCGCCCCTTAAGCGCCTAATGGAGCCTTCTTTCCTCAACGCCCTATCGTCGCCTCGCAGAAGTTGCAGCGCGATTTCGTATCGTAGGTCGCATACACTCTGACTACAATCCTACTTTCCCTCCACAAACTGCCGTGCGTAATACTTGGGTGTCAGCTTCTCGCCGGTGGCGCGTTCGATCATCTCATCCCACCGGTAACGGCCGCCCGGATGGAAAACCCTCTCCACAAAGAACTTCCCAACTCTGCTATCGCCGGAGAAACTTGCGTTGAAAGCATCCGGCGTATTCAACAGGCTCTTCCCGATGGTCGCGGCAAGCTGAGAGGCCAGCAACTCACCCAGGACATAGTTATGATAATATGCCGGGTATAGGGCGATGTGGATTTTCGCTGCCCAATCAGGCTCATCTCGTCCGTCCAGACGGGCAAGACCCTGGTATTTTTCGACCAGATTATACCACAGCGCGTTCAGGTCCTGATCGGGATTGGCATACATTTCACGCTCAAAACGGACAACCACCTGTGCCCAGCGGCAGAATACGAGTTGCTCAAGACGGAACATTCGGCGGCAATCGTCCGCATACTTGTCTATCTCATCTTTCGGAACACCGGCTGATTGGACCAGCCATTGCGAATTGGAACTGAGCCGTCCGAAAAAGTTGGCCACCGCTTCTGTGGTTAGTGAGTGAGTGGCGCCGTGTAAGAGCCACGGCAGAGCGGGATCGTAGCAATAATCATACAGGGCATGCCCTAACTCGTGGAGCATGGTGTTCATCCAGTAATAATCCGGGCGCACGTTGCAGATAATGCGGACATCCCCTTCGCGGTCAATATCCACACACTGGGCGTGCTGGTACTTGCCGGGCCGCTCGTACAGATCGCTGCGGACCAGAATGCTGTCCACCGGAAGACCGATTCCCGCAAAGTACTTCCTTGAAAGCTCGACCGGGTCCTTACCCTGATAGAACGTATTCAGGTTCACCTGGTAGATACGTGGCGCTTCCTGGAAAAACCGATTCTGATAATGCCACGGTCGCAACTGATCTTTCGCTATGCCGTGTTGCCTCGCCAGAACGGAATCAATCTGACTCTTGAGAGCCAGGAACGGCTCGCGGGTCAGGCTGTCCAATTCGTCGAAGAGCGCGATAAGTTCCGCCGGGTCCTGTTCGCCCAGTCTGAGCTGCATATCAAAAAAGTCGGTGAAACCGAGTGACTGAGCGATTCGATTGCGCAGTTTTGTCAACTCGACTACTTGGGCCAGGACTTCACGTCCGATCTTTCTGCTGGCCCTCCAGACAGCTTCAAGTTCGGTTGAATTCACGGAATTCCTCAGGATGGAGTCGACCTGGTTGTCGTTCAGTTCCCGGTCTCCCACTCGGACCCGGTATGTGTTGAACTTCCGTTCGAGAGCCGTTTCCCGGTCAACGATTTGCCTAAGCAATGCCGGGTCAAGCTGATTGCCGAGAAATGCCAAGTATAGGATGTCCAGCTGACGTATCACTTGCGGGTCGGTCACTCCGGCTGATTGGCGAAGGGACTTTATCTTGTGAAATGCCGATGTGTCGGAATAAACCTCTTTCAGGGCAAGGGACGCTGCCGCCGACTTCTCGTATGCCGCCGAATCTCCGCTTGTGACCGCATCGAAGAATGCCCGCGAACTTTCGATCGAAAGCGGCTTAACTTTCGCTTCAAACTCTTGCAGGAAAACCCTCGCTTCCTGCTCACTATTGTCCAAACCTGACACGGGTGTACAGATGACCGCGCTGCTCACGAGCATCAACACGACACCAACAGCCGAACTCCTCATATCCTTCTCCTCATTCAAGACGTGCACGGCCGGCAATTAAGACTTCCGGTTGTCGATATGTACGAGATTTTCGATCAGCGGGCAAGTGGGCGTGTGGTCATGATTGACCGGAACTTCGCGCTACCGACGGGATTTTATGAAACCAAACGAAGAAATTAAGGGGAAGGCCTGATCTGGAACCTCTGGTCGAGTGACAATAACTCGGCGCTGCCTGTGTGCTCGCGGCGCCGGGCCTGATTTTCTTGAGGACTTCCGATGCGGTACGAAGCCGCCTGCGTTCATAGGACACTGGCCGCATCCCGTTTACCTCCGCACCGCCTCGGCGACTTCGGCAACCGGCTCAAACCGGGCCTGGAAAAACCGGAGTTGTTTTGGCTCATAAACGAACTTCAATCCCGGTACTCTCTGCGGGTGCTGATACAGCGCGATCACTCCTTCCGCGGCATATCGAAGATGGCTCTCCGTATAGACGCGGCGCGGGATAGTCATCCGCACAAGTTCCAGCTTTGGCTTGAGGTTCTCGCCGGTCTTTGGATCGCGACCGGATGACACAATACCGCGCTCCATCGTGCGTACACCGGTCTCCACATAGATCGCGGCCGCCAGTGCCTGGGCGGGGAGCTGATCCTGATCGATATGCGGGACAATCCGACGGGCATCCAGGAAGATCGCGTGGCCACCGTGCGGGACAACATGCGGCACCCCCGCCTCCCCCAGCAGCGTGCCGAGATAATTGACTTGCTCAACGCGGTAGCGGATATAGTCGTCGTTCTCGACTGATTCCCGTATCCCCTGCGCCAGAGCCGCCATATCACGGCCGCTCATGCCGCCATAAGTGTGCAGACCCTCGTAAACCACAACTTCCGCCTGAGCGTTGATATAGAATTGCTCGTCGTTCATAGCGAGAAAACCGCCGATATTCCCCAGCCCATCCTTCTTTGCCGAGCAGGTGCAGCCGTCGGTGTACGAGCAAATCTCCTTTACGATTTCCCTTATCGACTTGTGCGCGTAGCCCGGTTCCCGCTGCTGGATGAAGTAGGCATTCTCGACCGTGCGGGTGTTGTCCAGCATGATCTTGATGTCATATCGGTCGCAAAACGAGCGGAGCTCCTTCAGATTAGCTATCGAAATCGGTTGGCCACCGGCCATATTGACACAGGTCTCGTAGCTTATGTACGGAATCCGGTCGACGCCTACTTCATCCACCAGCTTTTGCATCTTGGCGATATCAACATTCCCTTTGAACGGATGCGAACTGGAAGGATCGTGCGCCTCATCAATTATTACATCTACAAATGCCCCGCCGGCAAGCTCCTGATGAAGCCGGGTGGTGGTGAAGTACATATTGCCGGGAATGTAATCCCCGGGCTTGATAAGCAGCTTCGACATGATATGCTCGGCGGCCCGCCCCTGATGAGTCGGGACGAAGTAGCGGTAGCCGAATACATCTTGTACTGTTTTTTCGAGATCGTAGAAATTCCTGCTGCCGGCGTATGCCTCGTCCCCCATCTGCAGCGCCGCCCATTGAGCATCGCTCATGGCGCTCGTGCCGCTATCGGTCAGCAGATCTATGAAGACGTCTTCGCTTCGCAAAAGAAATGTGTTGTATCCGGCATCTTTGATTTTCTGTTGCCGGTGCTCGCGGGTAGTCATCTTAATCGGTTCGACTGTCTTGATTCGAAACGGTTCAGGCAAATGCTTCATCTTCTCTCCATCAATCCCGGTTCTTTTTCTGGGCAAGTTTCATCTCGCTGCTGGGCGCGCCATAAGGTTGTTCCAGCCAAAATCCCGACCAATATGTGTAATTGGTTTGGAAATGTCCACTATTGCCTAAACCGTCAGTTGCGG
>Ga0315293_10002680_pt1 | contig 17110 bp, 37 predicted proteins | sample YL17G13_20_MG_FD_203071 | JGI IMG/M metagenome (GOLD analysis project Ga0315293, IMG submission 203071) | Sediment microbial communities from Yellowstone Lake, YNP, Wyoming, USA - YL17G13_20 | ecosystem: Environmental > Aquatic > Freshwater > Lake > Sediment | place: USA: Wyoming | collected...
GAAGGTACGGAAGGGACTGTCCCTGCTATCCGAGATCGAGATCGGAGATACCGTGTACGTCTCCGATCCCTCGGATCCGAAGGACGATTTCGAGGGGATCGTCAAGGACATCGTTGGAAGGGAGAATCCCTCCCCGTCCTATGTCGTGGACGGGGGTCGTTACGGACGGCAGCCCTTCGACAGGTCGAACATCCAGCTCGTCTCCAAGTGCGGCACCATCGAGGTCGGGGACAGGGTGAAGGTCGATCATCCTCCGCTCCCTCCAGATGAGGGGGAGGTCGTCGACAAGTTCTGGGATCACGAGGGGATCGTCATCGGCTACCTCGTGGATATGGATGATGGTTTCACCGCACAATATGAACCGAAGGATCTGCGACTGCTGCGACTGCTGAGCAAGGGAGCCCCAGATGAGTGAGCGATCTCGTTGGCAAGATGTCCTGAACGCACATCTGCACGACCAGCAGCCCCTGACGGCCGGGGAGGTGGACAGCATCATTCGCAACGATGTCGCCTCCGTTGCCGATTTCGAGGAGCGTCTTCCTGATCGCTGGTGGCATGATTCCTTCGATCCCTTCCCCGAGGGGTGGACGGACGAGGATGACATCGGCGTCGATGCCTGTTCGGGCGTCAGCGTCGTCAACGCCCGGGACATCCCCCCCGTGATGAGGATCGGGCGTCAGGGGGAGGAGGAACACAAGATCATCCTCCCTCCACTGAATCGCATCTCCGGTGTGGAGATGTGGGAGGGAGATGCCCATATCCCCGCTTTCATCGCTCGCCGTTTGGCGATGATGATCCTCGCCGCTCTCGGAGAGGTCGATGACATTCCTCAGAGTCCCGCCATCCGAACCACGACCTCAGAGGTGATGCGATCATGAAGGTTCTCGACCTGATCTCGAAAGGGCTGATTGGTCTCGGGTATTCCCCCGTCCTCGAAGAGGACATGTTGTCGGTCGCTCTCCCCGGTGATCTCACGGTTTCCCTTTCGACCGATGTGATCGATGACGCCGATCCTCCAGTGGAGGGTGATGTGGCGATCTGGGAGAAGGGCAATGTCGGTTATACGCCCACCAGCAGGGAGGACGCAAGACTCCATGCCATCCATCTCTTCGCCGAGGGATTGCAATCGCTCGGGCGGGACGACATCTCCTGCATCGTGGACAATGACAACAAGGACGGCGAGCTGTTCGTCGACCTGTTGTCAGATGAGGAATCGTACATCATCCGCTCCGATGACATCGAGTGCTCGGGATACGAGGATGAGTGAGGTCGACGACATTCCTCAGGGGAACCCGACCTGAACCACGATTTCGGATGAGGAGGCGACCAGCAAAATCGAGGGCATGTGTCAGCAGGTCCTCGACCGTTCTGATACCACCACCACGGGCCAAGCTCGACCTCCTCATCCAACCCATGCCGCCCATCAGTTCGCAGGAAGGGAAGACTGAATATGAGAGACCTCTACCCTCAGGACGATCCACGCTTCGTCGCAGACCGAGTCCTCGTCGACGCAGAGGAGGAGGAGGACATCGGGCGCTATCACGACCTCCACGCCTTCATGCAGTCGCTCGGAGGTGGCGAGTTCATCATCCACATCCACGAGGATCTCGATGATGAGATGGTCCTGAGGGCGACGTATCATCCCCTGGGAGGTGTGAATGGCAAGTGGGAGGTCTTCGAGGTCGAGACGGAGATGTCCGTGCTGCAGCAGGCACAGGAACTCCTCGACCGGCTGGCCCCCACCAAGCTGGCGGCGGCTGCCACGTTCTGCCTGTTGAAGATGAAGGGTGGCAGTCACGGATACGAATCCCTCTCCCTCGGCGAGCTGGACACCATCACCGACACGGACCCGGAGCTGAACTGACATGATGTCACGCAGGTTCGTCATCGAGACTCTCAAGGAGGAATGGTGGATCCCCATCATGGGGGGTGATACGGCGACCCTCGCCCTGGATCCATTCGAGAGGAACCATCAGAAACAGACGACAGGCTGCCGTCTCGTCCGACAGGGGGGCGGAGAGATCGTCTCATCATGGTCCGTGGATTCGAGGGAGTGGGACCCGAACCCGTTCGCCCGGGCCGACGGATGGCAGCTGACGCAACCCATCATCGAGGATCTTCGACTCCACATCCTCGCCCGTGTCCCCACCATCCCGGTCGAGCATCATGTGGAGGCTGCTGCACTGGCGCAGCGTGTCATCGATGCGGCAGGAGAGGGGACGGTCGCACTCTCGGTTTTCGAGAACGAGCACATCCTGTGGGAGATGAATCACTACACCAGCGAGGACACATCCATCGCCCGGGCGGTCCACTGCCTGCGCCTGCTGGGTCACCTCCCGAAGGATCATCCCCTGGTCGAGACGCTCATGGGGGACCTCGAGGGGGTCACCCCTCTCGTCAATGACGGGGCGGCGATCCTGTACGAGGCGTCTCCGGACTGGTTGAAAGGGGTCATCGAGTTTCGCATCAACATGTCCGACGAGTCCGGGCCCTCGATGGTCGAGGGGTCGTACCGCATGTACGAAGAAGATTCCGAGGCGAGGGATGTCGTCGATGGGTTCCTGAGTGCTCATCCCGGGGCCGTGTGTCTCGCCCTCAAGTCCACCGAGATCGTCGAGCATGTCGCAGAGCCTTCCGGTAGGGCGTGGGAGGAGAACACGGGAGAGGAGCGGGTGTTCCTCGGCAAGGATTCGATGCGTCACCTCGGCTTCTCCGTCCTCAGGTTCGATGGGGAGCGGTGGGATGTCCTCGACTCCATCGGGTCCTGCGTCGTCGGGGGAGTCCTCGACGCTCCCACGGCTCGCTGCATCGCCATCAACCACTGCCTCTCCGGGGAGAAGACCTACAGAGGTCGATGACATTCCTCAGGGAGCTGCCTGCGAAGGCAGTCCCCTGACAACGAACACTGGAGGACTGACGATGAAGACAGCACGGGAGATCATCGATGTTGCACGACTGTTGGACATCGGAGACCATCTCCGGGACCTCATCTCCGAAGAGGCACTCAGCGCAGAGGACGATGGGGAGGATCCTTCCGAGAGGGTCTACAACGCCCTGGCGGAAGAGATCAGATGCGCCCAAAGGGCTCAGGAGGCGTGCAAGTGATCAGATGCGCCCAAAGGGCTCAGGAGGCGTGCAAGTGATGGGGGTCTTTGCGCTTCGTCCGTCCCAACTGAGGTCGATGACATTCCTCAGGCCGTCATCTTCCGAAGCAGACATTCGAGGTGACAACCAATGGACCGCTACGATCTGACCCTCCAGCCGAAGACCGGGACCCATGTGGAACATGCGATGGCCGCATTGGACGGCGTGAGCATCCCCGAGTTGATGGACAGTGGGCGTGATGTGCCGCATCCCGATGGAGGTCCGTGTCTCCACGGTCCCGCCCTGAAGTGGTGCAAGGAACTCGAACTGGACCCCGACTCCCAGCCGGATGACCTCATCGAGGGGGCGAACGAGGTCGGTGGAGGATTCGCCTGCATCGAGGTCAAGCAGGACCCGTTCGTGCAGATGCTCTACTGCATCTACGGTGTCTGTAAGATCGGTGCGGAAGGCGAGTGGATGGATATGAGGTTGGATGGTGTCCGCATGATGCGTCACTTCGTCGAGATCGAGTCCGAAGAGGATGTCGTCATCCCGCCCACCGTCACCGGGCAGTTCGTCCAGAAGAGGGTCTTGAAGTACGATGTTCGTGTCCTCTCCGATGGCACCTATGAGCTGAGGGGGACATCCCCCTACGTCCTCGGGGACCGTCACCACGGGGAATGGCACGGGCCATTCCCGGTCGCAGAGTTCCCCACGATGTTCCCCGGGTCGGCGCTGCCGACCACCCTCTCCAACCCCAACGACATCTGAGGTCGATGACATTCCTCAGGAGGACCTTCCGCTTCGACAAGTGAGGTCGACGACATTCCTCAGGGGCCTGTCATTCGAGGTAGGTTTCGAGAGGTGGCATCATGTCAAAGACGACAGTCATGTTCCAAGGCCGTCACTCCTTCGTCGACTCCTACTACTCCGGAGGGGAATGGCACGCCGTCAAGCCCTGGCAGGATCTGGAGACCCCCATCATCGCTCACGCCTCGACTCGTCAAGACAAGCCCAACGCCGTCTTCCTGACCAGGGATGTGAAGGCGGGTCCCGTCTACGACGAGACCACCTGCCTGATGGGGCACGACCACTCGGAGCAGGTCTCCTTCGACGAACTCGAGTCCTTCGCCGCCTTCCTCGGATGGCCGCAATCTTTCGGGCGCAGGGTCCTCGTGTTCATCGGTGGCACCAACCCCCTCCGTCCCGCCCTGATGACAGGGGCGGGGCTCCAGCCCTTCTCCTGTGGGCAGGACGCTGACTTCTGGGAGAAGAGACTCATCGAGAAGGGACTCGAGGGTGTGTGGACAACCGGGAGGAACGCCGTGGTCTTCGAGTGGGGAGAGGTCGACGACATTCCTCAGGGGACTGTCATCCAAGGCAGGACCGTTCCGCAGAACCTACCGAAATCTCCTGAGAGACTCGTGTCTGCTTCCTGCTTCACAGAAACCAGTTTCGATGTGGCGTGAGCCACATCCAGAGCTGGTCCCTCCACAGGCGTTTAGCGTCTCTGCCGAACTGGCAGCGACGTTCACGGCGAAGCCGTGGTGGAGCTGGGGTCCTCGACTTGGTTTTCGTCTCGGACCAGATGGGAGAGACCGAAGGTCTCGCCACCCATCAGATTTTACGAGGGAGAGGCTTCACTCCCTCAACCTCATACCTGATTGTCAAGGTGCGACAAGGGAGATTCTACCCCGGACGAGTCAGAATCAAACCTCGAAGTGGATTTCGGTAGATTCAACGGCAACTGTTCGTAACCCTGACGATTCGAGGAGGTTCCCCAATGGACGACTACCAGACGACATGCCCGAGTTGTGAAGGGACCGACTGCCTTTACGTGGTGGAGGCGAACGGCAAGCAGATGCACAGCCAGCTCCACGGTGACGGATTCGAGGTCCCCGATCACGTCGCTCACGGCGACGACCACTCGACGGAAGACGAGAGGGTCAAGTGTGAAGAGTGCGGGAAGACCTTCGATCTCTTCGACCTGATGATGTGAGGTCGACGACATTCCTCAGGATCCATGATGGTGAGGCACGAGGACAATACGGGGTGAAGACCCCACCGAAAAGGAGACGAGATCCAAGATGGCAACAACAGTGGCGGTGACCGACACCAAGATCGCCTGTCCCCAGCGGGGAACCCGAATCAAGCCGTCGTTCAAGACCGCCGATCTCACCGGCGTCAAGCTGGTTTCCAAGAACCCGGCCAAGCCCGGCACCCGGTTCTACGCCTTCGTGATGGCCTTCATCGGCAAGGCCAAGCGGGTAGCCACCGTGCGGCAACTGGTGGACTTCGTCTGGGCTCATCAGGACGCCACTGGGATGCCCCGGGACACCGAGAAGGACGTCCTCCGTGACCTCGCCAACTACACCTCGGCGTGGCTCGATCACTCCAAGACGGGCAGCCGGGGCTACCACCTGCGCTGCAACCGAGTCGACGGCACCAGCGTTTCCAATACCGCCCTGACCGCCAAGTACGAGTACATCTCGTGGCGGAAGGACTCCTCGTTCGCCGAGAAGGCTCGGGAACTGGGCTGGCCCGTGGCGTGAGGTCGACGACATTCCTCAGGGGGCTGCCTCCCAAGGCAGCCCCCGAGACCACATCATGAAGAAGGGAACCAACATGGGCGCTGACTTGATGGTAACAGCAGTCGAGATCCCGCACGGCAGGGAGCCAGACTGGGGCGCTGCGAATCGACACCTCGAAGGTCTGTCGGATCGTGAGGTCATCGAAGTCGTCCTCCTCGTGGAGCATGGCGAGGACCTCGATGAGGACATCACGCTCACAGAGAACGCCGAGCAGTACGGAGTCACGGTGGCGAGCGCACGAGAGCGACTCGACACGGCACTGACGGAATGCGAGGAGGGTTGGTGCGGGGGGCGGCGGGGGATGACCTTGCTGTCGCTCGTGGCCAATGCCGTCCTGGTGGCCGCCGATCAGACCTGGGGCGATCCGGTGCCAGAGATCGATCATCTCGTGATGTTCGTGGAGTCGGGGATGGCGAAGGCGGCGGGCTTCCTGACAGAATGAGAGGTCGACGACATTCCTCAGGGGGCTGCCTCCCAAGGCAGCCCCCTGCGATTCGAGACAACAGGAGGACGAGAGATGAGGATCACACCCGAACAGGCAGCACAGGCCGTCACTCGATGGATCGTCCAGGCTGACCCCGATGAGGTCGCAGCGGTGTTCCAGAGCACCTTCGGAGTCGTCAGCGAGGCGAAGATCACCGACTCTGGCGAGGAGATCATCGTGGACCCCGTTGCTGGATTCTCGGACGAGGATCTCGTCAAGGAGATGGAGATGTATTTCGTCTTTCCGTTCCCGATCCCGGACGTTTTCGAGTGGCCCGAGTCCCTCACGGATGAGATCCTGAAGGACTTCGGGATCGGCATCGAGACCCTGAAAGATGCCACCGATCCCGTGGGAATGGTCATCTCCGCAGGGATGGACCTGGACACGATCATCGACAGGATCGAGACCGACCGCATCCGCACCGACAAGCGGTGCGGGGAATAGAGGTCGACGACATTCCTCAGGGGATTGTTTCTTGAAGTATGCCGGCACAGATCGAAGGAGTGATACAGATGCAGAAGCAGATCATCGTGAGCGTCCTCAACAGAGGAGACGGAGATTTCGGCCCAGACTACGCCCTCATCACGACCTCTGGAGATGTCTGTCCTCTCCGGGAGAGGATGGATGTCACGAACGACCTCGCCGTCACCTGCTTCGGGGGGCTGGATGAAAGGAAGCCCGGATCGGGATCCCTCTTCACAACCGAGTGGTGGCTTCGGCACCTGCCACTGAATGTGAAGTGGCTGCGGTATGCTGCCCTGACAGATGAGGATGGTGACGAGTTGGATACGGACTGGATGGGAACGCTGCAGGAAGAGGGATGGGTGGCGATCGAGGGCTTCGAGCCGAGACTCGGTGGACTCGACAGGTATGGCAGTCATGACAACGAGTTCGTCTCGGTGGATGCCGAGACGGTGAGGATGTTCCCCACCGGCAACATGACGGTTGATGCCGTCGTGGACGGAACATCCAAGGCGTTCTTCACCGAGGAGTTCCCCATGACATCTCTGGTGGGAGCCGAATAGAGGTCGACGACATTCCTCAGGGGGCTGCTTTCCGAGGCAGGCCCCTGAGGACGAGCACGGAAGTGACACGATGGAACACCTCGACCTCACCTATTCCTGGAAGGGCCCGGAGGGCTGATGATGAAGACGGCAGAACAGATCATCCGAGCCGCACAGAAACTCGACATCGGCGAATACTTTCAGTCCATCATCGAAGAAGCGGTAGAGTCTGCCAAGGAGGATGGGGATGTCCCCTCGGATAGGGTCTTCAACGCCCTTGAATACGAGATCGAGTGCGCCCGCAAGGCGCAGGGAGTGTGCAGATGATGCCCAACTACGAGAAGAGACTTCTGGCGAGGAAGAAGGTGCTGGAGGATGATCCCGGCGAGGACGACCGAATCGAGGAGATCCTCGACGTCGGTCATCCGGACCGCAACATTCCGAAGCAGTACCTCGTCGTTGAATGGGTGTACAAGATCCTCGCCCATGATGCCTACACCGTAGAGACTCTGATGGAGGCCAAGACCGGAATTGCCGGCGGCGGCACCGGAGATTCCGAAGTGACGGACTTTTCCGTCCACGACCTCGACGACGAAGGCAAGGAGGTCGGGGAGGTCGTCGTCAACTTCGTGAGGACCTTCCGCTTCGTCAAGTGAGGTCGATGACATTCCTCAGGGGACTCTTCCCCGAGGCAGGCCCCTGAGGTGACACGATGAGAGACCTGACATTCAGAAGACGATTCTACCTCGATCCCGATGCCTGGGGTGACGAGATCTTCCGAGAGGATGCCGCCGAGAAACTGGCTGACGAGAACAACATCATCGGTGTCTGCTGGCAAGACGGCCTCCCGGAAATCGAGGTCGAGCCGGAGATGACATTTGCCGACGATGAGGAGCAGGAACCGAAGGGCCTCGTCTGGAACATCACGGCGATGGACGGTTCCTTCCTGGGCAATGAAGGCAGCCCGGAGATGGCCCTCGCCGTGGCGGAGAATCTCATGTGGGATCGTCACGACATCCCGCCGAACCTGAGGGGATGATTCGAGAGAGGTCGATGACATTCCTCAGAGTCCCATCCTCCGAACCAGACATTCGAGGTGACCAACATGAGAATCGAGACGGACTTGAGCATCGGAGTCATCGGCTTCTACAACAGCACGGGCTACCGGGTGTGCCGGGTGATCGATGGCAATGTCGTCGAGGACCTGTACACGGCGGGCAACTGTCCCATCGACTCGCAACAGACCGTTCCCCCTGACCGGGGCGTCGGGAAGGAGAAGCTGCGGACCTGGTGTGAGCGGGAGGCGAAGGAAGAGGCGGTCAAGCGGGGCACTCCCTTCTTCGGTGTCGAAGAGGAAGAGGACGACATTCTGGACTGAGAGGTCGATGACATTCCTCAGGGAATCCGATGTGAAGGGAAGAGAACATGAAAACGAGAGATGACAAGAACTTCGTGACATTCTGGTTCACTGCATGCAACACGATGCCCCCACTGAAATTGGCGATCTCCTCGATGGTGCAGGGAGCCATCATCCTCATCGCCGAGAAGATGAGGCTCCAGAACAGATTCGAAGGAGATCACTGTGACATGGATCTCGGGGTGAAGATTCCCCTGAGACGAGTGGAGGCGTTCGTCAGCGAGATGTCGAAGACCGGCATCCCCATCGCCCTCTGTGGGACCGTCGACTGTCCCACGGAGAGGGCTGCGACGAGGTTGAAGGGGATGGGATTCGAGTCCGAACTCATCGAGTGAGGTCGACGACATTCCTCAGGGGACTCCGACTCGAGGCAGGAAGACATGAAATACCTGAAACAGGTCAACAACATCCGAGTCCACATCGGATCCCGTGGGGAGGGCCAGTGTCGCCTCAAGGATGGCACGGTGCTGGAGGAGTTCCGCACCATAGAACAGGCCATCGTGTGGGCGACGAAGACCGAGGACTTCCTGAGGCGGACAAGATGACCGACCGACAGCAGACGATCTATGCCGGCCTCATCCGTCTCCACTCCCTCGCCAGGGGGCCGGGCCACCTCTTCTCCACCGACCGGATCGCCGAGGTGACGGGCATCCACCGGCGTTCCACCCACAACGACCTTCAGGTCCTCATCGGACTCGAGAGGGTCCGTGTCGTCAGGGGAGACGGGAAGAGATTCTACGGAGCGAGGGACTATCGCTGATGGGCAGGCTCGGCGGCGGAGAGATCAGGATGTCGGAGCGGGATGGTGGATTGTCCCCCGTCGATGAGGACAGCGACCACCTCGTCCTCCACTGCTGGAATGGTCCCGTGCCCATCCCTCCCGACCTCCGGTCCGATTTCGAGGCGGCTGCGGCGAGCAGGGAGAATGTCATCGTCATCGTCCCACCGGCGGAATCCATATGGGCCTTCCTCCTCTCCCTGCTCGGGAGAGGTCGATGACATTCCTCAGGGGTCGCTTCCACGTAACATATCATCGTCAGACGAGCCACACATCACATCCCAATGGAGGTCGCACCGTGACCAAGGAACGGTTCAAGCAGTGGCTACAGGACAGGTTCTACGAGAGGGCTACGGGGGATGAGTTCGACGCCGGGGACATCCATCGGGACATCGATTCCGGTGAGATCGATCTGCCGGATGGGGTCGAGATGGTCATGAATCACATCGGGCACGACATCATCTTCAAGCTGGAGGACGGGATGTTGCAGTCCAATTTCGAGACTGGGATGGAGGACGAGACCATCTGGTTCTTCTGCGAGTGTCGGGTCGAGAGCAATATGTGGGACTACTCGGTGGGCGAGTTGGACAAGGCCATCGATCACGCCCGGGCTGCAGTGAAGGACCTGGAGGGGCTGAAGGGGTAGATACCCGCCGGCGCTGACACGAGAGGTTGGGTCCCACTGAGGTCGACGGGATTCCTCAGAGTCCCCAGGCGTATAGCACACCGTTCCGCAGAATCAAACCCCCAAAGTAGATTCGGTAGATTCAACGGCAACTGTTCGGAACCCTCAGAGGTGACACGATGCCATTCGCAACGATCAGACTGATCCCCACATTCTCCCCCTCGGATTTCGAGGTTTTCAAGCGGGAGTTCGCCACCGATGGGGGTCTCCCCCTCCACTCGAAGGATGAGTTCGTCGAGGTCCTGAGCAGGATGCAGTGTCTCGGGCTCCCGATGGACGATGTGGAGATCGAGCTGGAGGCCGCTCCCGATGCCAAGGTCTGGGCCGAGATCCAGGAGGCCGAGGTGGACGAGGGCACGATGTGGCCCGGCAGATGGGGGAGACGAAAGATCGTCCAGATCAACAACCTCCAGGTGTGGCATTACCCCGAGAATCCTGAGCACAGGGAGTTCGTCGTCCTCCAGCCTCCCTCTCTGTCCACGAGTGGGAAGAGGCAGATGTGGGAGGAGTTCGCCACGGCAGAGGCGGCCAAGGAGTTCTGTCGGGAGACCACCGATTTTGTTCGTGGGCGTGGCGGAGCCAGATGAGGTCGATGACATTCCTCAGGGAGCCAGTCTCCGAACCAGACATTCGAGGTGAGACAACGATGCCAACGATCGATTTCGGGACGGACGCCAGCCTCCCATCCAAGGCGAAGGATTGGGCGTTCTACTGGGGGAGAGAGGTCCTCTGCGAGCAGGAGATGATCCACATGGGGTGGACGGACGAACACGTCCTCGACATCCTCACGAACATCGTCCATGATTTCATCGATGAGGCTGGCCCCGATGATAACCGAGAGGGGATGCTGGAGTGGTTGGACCTCGACCCCACGGGGCGCTCCGCCATCGTCAAGGATGTGATGAAGGTGTTGGCAAGGGGCGTCTATCTTCAGTCCAACATGCGCCCCCGCCTGACGATGAACGTCCGCCACTACCTCTCGATGATGTACGGATGGTGGCCGGAAGGGGTCGGGGGCGCACCCCTCACGGATCACTCGATGTTCGGTGATGGGGAGGAGATCGTCTGTCGGTGTTGTGAGCGTCGGATGGGACGACAGGAGGAGTTCCGAGTCATCATTTACGGAATGTTGACCGAGGAGGATCCCGTGTTCACCAAGGTCCCCATCTGCTGGTCTTGTCTCAAGGGAGGGAGGACCTGAGAGGTCGACGACATTCCTCAGAGGACCATCCCTCGAACCAGACATCCGAGGTGAATGATGAACGAGATCAAGATCTCTGGCAAGCAGTGGGTGTACCTGTCATCTGCGGCGAAGTTGCTCCACCTGTACTCCGGACCGGTCGTGTCCGATCTGGTGCGCTGGCTCGCAGAGGAGCGCAATGCGGCGGAGGACATCACCGTGACGGAATGGGTGTCGGGGTTCTGGTATGTCACCATCGTGGACTCGCTCGTCGAGATGTACCCTGACGACAATCTCCTCGGGTTCACCGTCTCTCTCGAAAGGGACACGATCCTCTGGGTGAACGACTGCGACACGAGCGACTGCCCCATCCACGGGAACTGCTTCGTGAGGAGTGACAGGTGGATTCGCAGGTTGCGGAAGCGATTCCCCGGCATCACATTCCAGAGGAAGGACCGGGCAGGACTGGTCCACGACTACCGATAGAGGTCGACGACATTCCTCAGGGGGACTGACCGCAAGGCAGGCTCCCGACGGAGACATTCGAGGAGGTCCAAAACAGATGGCGAACGCACTGAAGCGTGACATCGAAGCGGGAGAGGTCATCCTCATCTCCTGTGAGGGGATGAAGAAGGGGTTGAGCGAGTTCGAGTTGCTCCTGCGTCTCAACGACGACGGATTCGGGATGCGGGAGGCCCTCAGGGGGACGGCGATCTACGGTAAGTGGGTCGACGGATCGGAGCCTCAGGGAATCCGGCGGGAGGGCTATGACATCTTCTGCTCGTGTCGCTCCGAGACGTGGGGGTGTCCCTCCTGTGGGACGTTCTCGGAGATGTGGTTCAAGAACGCCGATGGCAAGGTCAAGCTCGGCGAGGTCGTCAAGGGGCAGGCGTGCGCCTGCGGCAGGGAGTTTGACGAGGGCTCCTGGACACAGAAGGGGTAGGTGCGAGTGTCGGGGTTTTGGGTGCAGGTTTCGCTGCCATCGGGTTCGAGGCTGGTGCCGCCACGCTTCCTGTCGCCATCCTGGTGGGTGCTGGTGGGGTTGTCGTAGCCATTGCCGCCGGCATGTTCACCAGTCTTTTCGTCTGCGCTGGTGTGGTGGTGTACGTGGCGCTGACGAGACCAGAACTCCTTTCAGACGCAGAGGATGTTCCCTCCGATTGAGGTCGACGACATTCCTCAGAGTCCCCGACCGCAAGGCAGGCGATCACGATGACATACCACATCCTGGTCGGCATCCGTCCCTTCTGCACGTCCTCGCCCGCCGAACGCAAGCTGGTGATGGACCTCTGTGACGAACGGGGCAAGCACTACCCCACCTGCTCCACCTGCTCCACCTGCTCGCTCCAAGAGGCGAAGGAGAATGCTCGATTCATCAGTGGGATACTCGGGGAGGCCACCATCGTTGACGGGGAGTGCCCCGAGGACACCCGGGAGAGATCACTCAGCGAAGAGGGAATCGAGGCGGCACTATGACCGAGAAGATCAGGAAGCCAACACACAGGACCGGGATCGTGCAGTTGAGGGCCATAGTCGCCGATGTGGCGGGCGAGACGGGAATCTCGATGACGATCCTGAATGACCCGATCAGTCCGGTGCAGATCGTGAGCGGCACCACGAGGATCACTCACCCGGGGACACCCACCGAGGTGGTCAAGGACCTGATGAGCTGGCACAGGTGCTGGCGCTTCCTCAGGGACCATCCAGAGCATCGTCATCTGGATTGAGGTCGACGGGATTCCTCAGAGTCCCCAACCCCGAGGCAGTCCAGTGAGGTGACATGATGGCAACGATGAGTCAGCTCAGGTTGGTGGCATACGAATGGCACGGCGGTGGAGGCAGTTCTCTCTACCAGTTCGCCTCCACCGGGGGCAAGGTCCACTCCGAGGAGCACCGGGCGAACCTCGTCTCGGAGATCGAGGGCGACATCCGGTACTGCGGCACCGCCCCCTCCGTGGAGGACAACGGCATCGACGGCCCTGTCGAGGAGGCCCGTCTGACCCGCCTGCTGGCGCACGTCCAGCAGGCAGAGATCGGCGTCGAGATCGAGGACCCCAAGGACAATTTCGAGTGAGGTGTCGACATGCGCAAGGTCTACATGAAGGTCAACATCCAGGCGAACATCGTCGTGAACGCCAACGACGATGTGACCACCCAGGAGATCGAGGATGGGCTCCGCCTGACGCTCGAAACAGAGGGGGCGGATCTCGAAGACACATCCGTCGACTGGATCGAACTGGATGTGACCGATTCCAAGTGAGGAGTGAGAATGATGCCATTCGTGGTGTTCGTGGCGTACTGTGATGGTGACAACGACCTGCAGACGTTCGCTCGGGTGTACAAGAAGTACGACGGTCTCCCGACGGAAGATGTCTTCCGAGCGGCCAAGGGACTCGGGAAAGACGATGATGTCTCATACGAGGACCTGTCGCAGTGGGAGGATTCCCTGTGCCAGACATACACCTCCCACGTCTTCGAGATTCCCGACGGAGAGATCTTAGAGGAGATCCCGGGCAGCGGCTGGCCCAACGTCTTCCCCGCCTGAGGTCGACGCCGTTCCTCAGGATCCCGTTCTCCGAACCACATCAATGTCGGACAATACAGAAGAGAAGAAAGGACCGACTCGGCATGTGCGCACAGCCCAAGGAAGTCAAGATCGTGACGTTGGAAGGTGACACCATCGAGGAGATCGAGGCCAAGGCCACCGCCGTCGTCAACATGGGCGGGACCGTCATCGGCGGAGCTGGGGCCGTCTCCATCTGTGGGGACATCGTCCCGGCTCTCGTCATCATCCGCAGGACCGTCGATACCATCCTCTGCTTCGTGCCAGATAAGATCGATGAGGACTCGCTCGACGAGGACATCTAGCCGCACCCCCAGCGAGGAGGGGGTGCTGGACACCCGCCTTCTCGCATCTGGCGAGGAGAGGCCGCCATCTCCCGGCCCTCCTCGCCCACCATCCTCTCCGAGAGGTCGATGGCAAACCTCAGAGTCCCCTCCCCAGAAGCACTCCTCCGAGGTGAGACGATGTATCCAACACTGATCCAATTCGAGCACAGGGGACAGACCCTCCTGAGCGTGCGAGGCAAGAACGTGTCCTACATCTCCATCACCCCGGAGGAACAGGGGAAGACCCTGGCTCATGCCCTCGGATGCCCCCTCCTCCTGCGGCATGGAGACCTCTCCGAACTCACCTCTCTCGAAGCCGCCTACAAGGTGCAGGACGAGTGGGCCGACAGGAACGGAGCCACCGACTGTCCCGAGGGCTTCAACATCATCGGATAGGAATGAACAATGGCAAAACCAGAAGAACGACCGATGATAGTCCATAGGACCGTGAAACCGCACCACTGCTTCCACTGGGACACCCGCCTCAGCGACGAGCGGATGGAGGAGATCGAGGCATTCCTCGCCAGCCTCACCGATGAGCAGATGAAGATGATCGAGGACATCAGGGCCGACTGTCGGGAGGCGGCGGAATACGACTTCTTGGGTGACTGAGGTCGATGACATTCCTCAGGGAACTGGATCGAGAGCCAGTCCCCTGACAGACAATTCGAGGAGACCAACAATGTCCGAGTGCTACATCGCAACGAGACGCAAGGGCAAGACGGTCGTGTCGATGGACCACTACGCCGCAGGCGTGATGGACCACCGCAAGTACCATCAGGAGAACCTTGACCACTGGCGGAGTCAGGTCGGAAATGAGTCCTACAAGCCCGATTGCGTGCAGGGGCAGATCGCCTTTCACGAGGCAGCACTCAAGGGCGAGGGCAAGGACTCCTCCGTCAACATCGGAGGGTGTGAGGTCGAGGCTGCCAAGGAGGGGTGCTGGATCGTGGACGCCCCAGAGGCTGAGACTGCTTTCGTCCGCAAGTTGCGGCATTACGAGTCCCTCGTCTCCAAGGGGGCCGAGGTCTCTGACTGTTCCCTCCTCGTCGACTTCGACACGAAGACCGCCACCGTCGACCCGGAGAACGGGATGATCAACTGGCAGAACTACCTGCCGGACGGATGGACCGCCATCCTCGAACATCCCTGACCGATTCGAGGGGCCCGGATGTGGTCTAGCTCAAATGGCAGAGTTCTCCCAGCGGAACATGAGGGTTCGAGTCCCTCGCCACTCCCGATTCGGAATCGGGTTCCGACCGGGCTCTTCGGACACATCCATTGACGAACACCTCTCTCCGGAGTAGAATCTCATCTTGGAGGGGGAGGATCTCCGACGGGGGTTTAACCGTCCTCCCCCGTTCCTCCCCCTCCAATGTCACATTCGAGGTGCCACATGACCGACAACATCCTGAAACTTCTCCTACTGATCGCTGTCCTGCTGATCGCTGTCCTGTTCGTCATCAAGCCCCTCCTCAAGTGAGGTCGATGACATTCCTCAGGGGATTGTCCGTCAGGGCATCCAGGTGTCGAGAGAACCCCACCAGTGGGCATCACACCGAAGGAGCCATGCAGATGACCGACACCAAGTTCAGGCTGGTCGTGGAGTTCGAGCTGCTCCCTGGCTGCAAGGGACTGCTTCGGGAGCTGGCGGCAGAGCACAACGACATCAGGGACCGCAAGCTGCCCGTGGCAGAGGTGGCCCGTCAGATGCTGACCGCCGAGATGGTGTCCAATGCCGAGTTCGAGCATATCCCCATCACCATCACATCGTCCACCATCGAGGAGGTCACCTGACCCCGATGCTCCTTGCCCACCGGCGAACTGAGGTCGATGACATTCCTCAGGGATGATTTCGCCACACCACGCTTCCGTCACACGACCCCAAGGAATCGAGGTGAGCCGATGCCCAAGTACAAGATCGGAGATGTGGTTCGCACCCGTGGCGGGGAGACGTTCACCATCAGTTTCGTCGACCCCAGCAAGCCGAAGAACTGCTACCATGTCACCGGTGTGCGGGGCGGCAGGTACATCTGTGGCGACCACGACATCGTCGCCGCCAAGCATCAGCCGTCTTCCTCCCTGTCAACCGAGGCGAGTGGACTCGTCGACGAACTCAATATCGCTCACGAGATGTGGTTGGAGAACAAGGGCGTCAGTTACGAGGATTACTCCGCCAAGGAGAAGCCCATCTGGGACCGCCTGCAGGCCATCGATGAGGAATTGCGCCCGCAGGGCATGGTCCCGGGACGCCTCCTCAGGTGGGGAGCCGCCGATGGTGAGGCCGTCTACCTCCTGGTCTCCATCGGCCATACCACCTGCGACCTGAAGCACATCGAATACATGGACGGCTATTGCTCCCCTGCCGTCACGCTCTCGGGCAAGGCTCTCCGTGAGATTGTCGAACATAACCTCCGATATGCCGACAGCCTCGCCTCCTATCTGGCGAACTGAGGTCGATGACATTCCTCAGAGTCCCATCCCCCGAACCAGACATCCGAGGTGAATGGTGATCGAGATCCAGACCCCATACGAACTGCTGCAACAGTCCCCACTCCCGAAGCAGTTCCTGCTGGACGGCAAGCGGTACTTCTCAGGATCGTCCTCGGCGAACAGCGTTGCCTCCATTCTCACAGGAGACGCTCCACTCGGGAACCTGTCCTACATCAACGAGTTCAGCGAGCACATCACCGTCTGGATCGGTCTGCTGTCCGACCTGTCCTTCAAGCCCTTCGCCGTGCTGGAGGGTGACTCCGACCACACGAAGGAGCAGGCCAAGGCGACATACGACAATCTCGTCAGGTTGGGCATCTGAGGTCGACGGCTTTCCTCAGGGATAGACCACCCGAACCAGACCTGTGAGGTGACCAATATGAGAATCGAAGGCATCATAACAGCGGCGTTCTCCGATACCAGAGGGGCACCGGTGGTCGTCAACATCCTGCAGGACGACGGCACGCACCGGAGCGTCTCATTCGAGAGGAAGAACTGGAACGGG
>Ga0315293_10002683_pt1 | contig 17101 bp, 19 predicted proteins | sample YL17G13_20_MG_FD_203071 | JGI IMG/M metagenome (GOLD analysis project Ga0315293, IMG submission 203071) | Sediment microbial communities from Yellowstone Lake, YNP, Wyoming, USA - YL17G13_20 | ecosystem: Environmental > Aquatic > Freshwater > Lake > Sediment | place: USA: Wyoming | collected...
GTGTATAGGATCACCACTTGAATGGGTAGTGGTGTTTGGTGTTAGTAATTGTAATCAGGATATCATTCAATATATAAACACTGTTACAGGACAATATAAATTTTATAATAGTTACAATAATTTATGCTATCGGGGTATATGCGATACTTCCCGATAGTTGTCCAATTCAATATTTATTATATTATTATATTATTATAGTATGAAACTAACAAAAGAAAGCAATGAATTAATATCATTCTTTGTAAAAAATGATTGTTTAAAAACAAAACAAACAAAAAAAACAGATGCTATTTTAAAAAACGTATATGATGAAATTAAAGAAGGTGTTAGTTATGTTAATACAATAAAGGCAAAAATGGGTAATGCCTTTTATAAACTAACAGTAAAACAAATAACAAATAAAGCACAAATTATTTGGCCAGTTACATTTTATACAGACGCATTTAAACCAGAAGTAAAAAAACATATTTACGAAAATAGTAATGGTTTATTAACCTATAAATTTAATATGTTTGATAGAATTATAACTATAATATTTGTAATAGAAGAAAAAAATATGAATACTTTAATAGAAACATATAATAAATATATTGACTATATGTTAGTTTGGTTATATATAGCAAATATACATTCATCAAAAAAATGTGTGAAACAATTAAAAATATTTATATACCATACAAGTTTATTAAAACAATTACCAAAAACAAATATGCAAATATTAAATCAGAATAATGCAAATACGGGGTTTTGTATGAGTTGTCCAGTAGATTCGGAAATAGTTGTATTTCGGAAAGAGGAATGGTTTAAGGTATTTATACACGAGACATTTCACAATTTTGGATTAGATTTTTCATCAATGAATGTTAGTTTATATAATAAAAAAATCTTACAAATATTCCCGGTGAATTCAGAAGTGAATTTATTTGAATCATATACAGAATTCTGGGGAAGAATAATAAATGCTTCATTCTGTAGTTTTATAAATATGAAAAATAAAAATAATATAGATGAGTTTTACTCAAATACTGAGGTTTATATCAATTTAGAGAAAATTTTTGCATTTTTTCAGATGATAAAAATATTAGATTTTATGGGGTTATCTTATAATGACTTATATAAAAAAACAGTTGTATCCGAAAATTTAAGAAGAACGCAGTATAAAGAAAACACTAATATATTATCGTATTATGTATTAACTACTATTTTACTAAATAATTATCAGGATTTTTTATCATGGTGTGATACAAATAATACATCATTATTAAATTTTAAAAAGACACCAACACATATAAACAATTTCTGTGCGTTTATAGAGAAAAAATATAAGACAAAAAATATGTTAGATGGAATAAAATGTATAGAAAAAATATTTTATAATATGAAAAATAAAAATAAAATATATTTATTGGAGAATTTGCGTATGACTATTTGTGAAGTATCATAATATATAATAATTTGTTAGTATATATTATAATAAAATGTGCTGGAATAAAGATATATCATTGAATACATTTTTGTTTAGTAGTTTTGTGTTATGTTTAATAATATATAATAATGCATATACACGATATAAGATAGATGAGTTAAACAATGTATATATTTATATATTTTTTATGTCTTTTATATTGATGCAATTAATAGAATATTTTATTTGGATTAACATAAAAAATCCATTATATAATAGTATATTTACGGCATTGGCAACTTTATTATTAATATTTCAGCCGATAGCATCAACAATGATAATAAGTGATTACACAGTGAAAAAAAGATTATTACAGAGTTATTTATTATTTATAGTGTTGTTATTAATATATAGGTTTGATATAAAATTCTTAAATTCAAGTGTAAGTCAATTAAATCATTTACGATGGAATACTACATTTAGTGTTAAATATGTTAGTGATATAATAGGTTTTATTATTTGGTTATTTTTCTTTTTATTTCCATTATTTTATGAAAGATTTACTTTTGCTCTAATGTTTGGATTATTGACATTAATGCTAGTCACCTATAATTATTATAAGGATAATACAGTAGGTTCAATGTGGTGTTGGATAGTAAATATGGTAATGATATATTATGCGGCATATTTGTTGTTATATTTGCCGCTCTTTAAGTAGTTTTATTATATATATTTTCGATGTTGCCAACAATATACTAATTCTTTGTAATAAGGTTTACCACATTTTTTTCCATTTTTAGTAACTGTGCATATATATTTATAAGAACCATTACCGATTGATTTTTTATTCGATCTCCATTCTTTGATCGCATCATCAAAATCGATATTCACTTCAAATTGTTGCATTTTGTTAGTTTGTTGACTTCTTGTCTTCATTTTATAAATTATTTATAGTATATATAAAAATAACTTGTACGTTGTACGTTGATTCAATTTTTTATTCCATTACAATAAAAAATTGACATTATTAAAATATAAAAGATAAAATACATAATATAACAAAATGGGAATTCGAAATTTAAATCGTTATTTAAGAAATAATTGTCCTGAATCAATTAGGTGTATACCAATTTCTGATATTTCGCACAAGAAGATTGCGGTTGATATTAGCATTTATTTATACAAATATGAAACTGAAAATGCATTACTTGAAAATATGTTTACAATGTTATCTATTTTTAGGCATTACAATATTATTCCTATATTTATTTTTGATGGAAAGCCTCCTGATGAAAAAAAAGATTTACTTCAGAAAAGAAAGGAAGATAAGAAAACTGCTAAAGAAGAATATTATAAATTACAACAAAGTTTACAAAAGGTTACAAGTTTACAAGATGATAAAGACGATATTATTGCTGCAATGAATAAACTTAAAAGACAAATTGTTCAAATAAACAAAGAGAAAATTGAAAATGTGAAATCATTAATTAGAGCATATGGCGCAACATATTATGACGCTCCAGGCGAAGCTGATGAATTATGTGCGTTACTTGTTATTAAAAAAAAAGTGTGGGCGTGTTTAAGTGAAGATATGGATTTATTTGTATATGGGTGTAATAGAGTTCTTAGATATTTTAGTCTTGTTTCACATACAGTTGTATTATATTATACCAAAGGTATTTTCAATGAACTTAATATGACATATAAAGATTTTAAAGAAATTTGTGTATTATCTGGGACTGATTATAATATTAATACTAACAACAATCAAGTAAATTTAAAAATAACTATTGAACATTTTAATAATTTTAAAAATTCAAAAAAATCAAAGGAATCAAATAATACAACTTTTTATGATTGGTTACAACTAAATACGGAATACATTTCAGATATTCATTTATTAAATAAAATAAATAATATGTTTAACCTAGATTCAAACAATAACAAACTAAATAATTTTAATAATATTAAAATTGAAAATGGAGAAATAAAACAACAAGAAATTGAAAATATTATGAAGAGCGAAGATTTTATATTTTTATAATTTATAATTTAAAATGTATTATATTATTATATTTTTTATAAAATAGTAAAATAAATAATCCAATAGGACAAAATAGAGGTTCATATGAATACAAATATACCCAAATCATAACAAAAATGAGAGCAAATAATGATTTTCTTGGTATCATTGCATAACATTCGGCCGTTCTATTATATATCCAAAGTCCAGCAAAAATAACGGCAATAATTACTTTATTGTTGTAAGATAGATAATCATCAAATATCATTTTATATTATATTATAATATGTTATAATATGTTTACAAAAATATTCTTAGAAACAACAGATCCAAATCTTAGTTGGAAAAAATTATTTGGATTAAATATATTTTCAATGATAATTGTGTCAGTTGTATTTCATACTATTTTATATACATCATTTTGTAATATTGTTAGTTATATTTTTTATGAAAAGATGTTGAGCAAAAATATAAATATTCGTTTAATTATAACTTTACTATTAATAATGTTTTTTGGTTATATAGGAAGATTATTGCACGTTAAAGAAGCATACAAAGATTTCAATTATGACCATCATAAAACTCAAACGTACGTACAAGCCCATTATAACTCTTGGGTATTTATTGGCTAAATATAAGTATTTGAATATTTCATTAATAATAAAATTATTAATAAAATTTATTGTAATTGTTTTTATTTTTGTAATTATTATATATTTTTAAGCAGTAACAGTTGAAGCAACAACTGCCTTCTCACTCTTGTAAAAGTGAGGAGACATATATCGCTGGAGATTAAAATAAGTGAGCTCATCAGTCTTCTTCAGCTTCAAAAGAGTAGCCAGCTTGGTGTCAGGATTGATCTTGCGACCATTATCCTTATCCTGAAGCTTGTGAGCACGGATGTAAGTGTTAATCTCACGAGTAACATCAGTGCGAGCCATCTCAGATCCAACAGGCTTCTCCAAAAACTTGGCAAGCTCATCAGAAATCTTAGTAGGCTTTACAAAACCAGAAGGTTGACGATTACCAGACTTACGCTTTCTCTTGGCTTGTGATTTCTGAGCAACCTTAAGCTCACGAGTCCACTTCTTCTCGAGGGAACGATATTCGGTCTTCAATGATGCAAAAAGAGAACTCAATTGGTTAAGCTTGGCAAAAAATTCAGTGGATTGAGCCAAAAGATCACTTTGCTCACTCTCAACAACATCTACAACAGGAACAGTTGAAACAGTTTCAGGAACAGAAGAAGAGGTAGAGGTAGAGGTAGATACAACATCAGGAGTAGCCTTGGCTTCCTTTGACTTTGATTGTCTTGCGGCCTTTACTACGGGGGCAGTAACTACGGGGGCAGTAACTACGGGAGCAGTAACTACGGGAGCAGTAACAACAGGAGTGGTCTCAGTGACTTCGGTCTTAGATTTGCTTTGTTTTGATGGCATTCTATTATACTATATTAATATGTTTTCTTTTTAAATAGTTTTAACCCTTAAATATATTATTTGTTATTGTATATGGTCTAAAGTAATTTAATATTACAAATATAAGTTTTAATTTTATTATCATTTTGTCCCTACTTACATATGGTATACCGCTTCATATAACCATTGAAGTGATGTAGCCGCATCATAATTTACTAAAGTTAAGGCACTTAGAACATAATACGCACCTAAACATTTATTATCATTATTTATTCCTGAATTTACTAATCTTTCCATAACATATAATATTGGCTTTCGAATATCATTTAAATTATTCATTGTCTGGAACATATGATAATTGGGTAGTGTTTGAAATGGATTTCCACTGGGATAACATATTAATCTTTTCATTTCAATTGGTATATTTGCTCTATAATGCCATATATCTACTAATTCCCTTACAAATTTTATCAATTGATGTTTATTCAAACTTAAAAACCATTGAACATTTGTATAATTACCTAATGCATCCATATTTTGAAATAATGTTAAGGCTCTTAATTCTACAGACTTTTCAGGTGATACATCATTTGTTATATCTGAAAGTTCAGTTAATAATTCTATCTTTAACATTTTACTTAGTCTTAATAATGTTCTAAAGTTCTCAATAATTTTAGGTGATAATTGCTGTTGATTAAATGGATTTTTTACAGGACCATTTGATTTATCTATTAAATTATATAATGATAGCACATCAAATCCATATATAAATCCATCATCATCTTTAAAACTATAAAATTGTTTATCCTCTATTGTTGTTAGTTCATCCATTGATAAAAAGTCGAAATTATTTACACACAATGACCTATTCTTAAAACCTGGACCATGGCTATTCATATATTTTCTTTGTATATGTCCTCTTATTATTTTTTGCACTTTGATTATTATTTTTGACAAATGTAAATATGAATAAATTCTTGATATTAATTGTGATTTATTCCCTGATAGTTTTAATTTATATTCCTTTGCAATTTGTTTTAATTGTTTCATATTATAATTATATTTCAACAAATCTTCATAATTATTAATATTTGGAACTGTTTTCATTTCATCCATTCTATCTACGTTTTTTGAAATTGTTATATTTTTTGACGTATTACACTCTAAAAAAAATAAGTAATTATTAATGTTATCATTATTGTTCTTATAAGAATTCATTTATATATAATATATAAATATGTTTTTGTATTATTTTTTATTATAATATATTTTAATACAAGTTATACAAGTTTATACAAGTTATACAAGTTTATACAAGTTATACAAGTTTATACAAGTTATACAAGTTATTATAACTTATATTACAGACAAAATATTAGCTTTTGAAATCGATTTATTATTTTTTAAAATAACGATTTAAAGATATAACTACTATAGATAGTATAACATATAGAATGACTGACTCAATCGTTGACGGAACTAAAATTAATACTGAAGTGTTTTCATATTCGGCTCCTAAAGCCCACGCTTCCGGAGGAAAGGTTGTTAATTTATTTAATAAACATTTCAGAGAATCATTAACATTATCTACTCCTCTTATGTTGACGTGGGGAGCTCAAGAAGGAATGAATGACAAGAAGGAACCTAATGGAAAGTGGACTATGTCATTACAATTTCCCAGTAGTGAGTATACTAATCCAGATGCTGAAGCTTTCTTAGCATCAATGCGGGCTTTACAACAAAAGGTTAAACAAGATGCTATCACTCATTCTAAGGAATGGTTTGGTAAGGAGATTAAGAGTGCTGAGGTTATTGAAGAAAAATTTAATGTTATGCTTAGACACCCCAAAAGGTCAAAGGGATCTATTGAAATTGATGAATCTAGACCTCCTACTTTAACTGTGAAAATTCCTCAATGGTCAGGTATTTGGAAGCCTGAAATTTATGATGAAGATGGTGAGCCACTTTATATCAATGGAAAGGTTAATCAGCATTTATCTCCTCTTGAATTTTTAAAGCCTAAGACTCACGTCATTTGTTTACTGCAATGCGGAGGGTTATGGTTTGTTAATGGTAAGATTTCTATTACTTGGAATTTGAAACAGGCTATCGTTCAAAAACCCAAACAAACTATGGAAGGAACTTGTTTCTTAAAGCCTAAGGCATCTGACAAGGCTAAAATGAAAACATTGCCTCCTCCTGAAGAAGATGTTGACCCCGATGGAGCCTCTGCTACTATTGTTGAAGACTCTGATGATGAAGACGAACCGCCAAATTATAATAATGTTGAGAAGGTTAAAGAAGTAGATGTTGAAGAGGTAGTTAAAGAAGTAGTCGAAGAAGTAGTTGAAGAACAAGCAGTTAAGGAGGAAGTAAAGGTCGAAGAGGTTAAGGCTAAGAAGAAGATTGTTCGCAAGAAGACTACTGAATAAAATAAATGAAATATTATTGAAATATATTAAAATATAAATAAATGAATTATTATAAAAATATAAATAAATTATCAATATTTTTTTTAATTTCGTATTGGTTACGATATTAAAATACTTAATTTAATGCAATGTATTAATGCAAAATGATTTTAACAATTATATCTGCTTTAACATCAATATTATATATTTCCTTTTCTGATATTTGTGAAATACCTTGACATTTAAACCTATACAATTGTTCTTCTTTTAAATATAGTTTATTTAAAGGAATTGAAAACCATTTATCTTCCAGATTTATACTAACACATTTATTATTTTTTATTAAATCTAATAAATCACCATCCATTTTTATGTATTTCTCATAAAATATATTATTATTTTCATCAATACTTATGTTAGTTGGTAAAATTGGCTGACATAAAACAATAATTTCTGAACCATCTGGTGCATCAAAATATAACTCATTGTGCCATAATGGAACTATATATAAATCATTATCTATATATAATTTGTAAATATTATGATCTATCATATCCTTTAATGTTGGCTTCAATATAAAAACTCTATCATTTTTATACCTTTCTTTTATAATCAAACTAACAAATTCTAATATATCATTACTAATATATAAAATATCTTTGTAATTATACAATAATTTATATAATTCAATTGCCTTTTGCTTATCAAGTGTTTCAAATTTGGTTCTTAAATATACTAATGTTATTGTCTCATATCCTAATGATATCTCTTTTATTATGTTTGTTAAAACTTCACTATAAGCTCCTTTAAATAAAGATGAAATAAAATTACCAAGAATATCTTTATAACTAACAAAATCATTAGCATTCGCATTCGCATTCGCATTCGCATTCGCATTTGTCGCATTTGTATCATCATTAAATATTAATTCGTTTGATAAATAATCATATGCTTCACTTATTTTTTGAAATTTTTCTTTTGCATATAAATCATTATTTTTATCGGGATGCCATTTTAAAGCCAATTTATGATATTTCTTTTTTATATATTCATGATCTATTTTTGTTAGTTCAATATTATCTAATGATATCTCTAATTCATCTAATGCCGTTTGAATATTCATTTTTTCATTATAATCCATGTATTATTCTAATTAAATAAAACAAATAACTCTCTAAGTGGTAGATTGGTCTATAGTTATTATTATAATATTTTAAAAAATTATACGTTTTTAATAATATTTCCGACATATTATTCGATTTGATTTTATTTAACTCAATTAATTTTGTTAGTATATACCATATACAATGAGTTATATCTAAATTATATATAAATATGTCATATAACAAATCACGAAATTTGGAGAATTTTAATTCATCTATTTCTATCATTTCTTTTATAACATTATCGCAAATTATTTTATGAGGATACATCAATTCATATACACCTGTATGTAAATATTTTATATTACATATATTCTCAATCTTTAAATCACTTGGCAGTTTTTTTTTTGAACATTTTGCGTATAATATCTTGGTTGGTCTTGCAACATGGATTACTTCACACGAGTTTAATATAGAGTTGGAAATAAAACTTATTTCTTCTGTTAATAAAATATACTTTATATTTACAGACATTGCATTATTATCTTGCATATAACTATAAAAGTTTTCCAATAATTCACTATGTACGTTGTGAAAATTTTTACACACAATTATGCCAATTTTATTATTTTTAACTGATAAACTATCTACTATTTGTTGATAGATATCGTGCCATAATAACCTCGAATTACATCCTAATAATGACATATCAATCTCATAATGAATATCACTTATTTTAAAACAATATTGCTTTTTATCATATGTCAAACTTAATTTTTTTTCATATTTTAAATCTGTTGGACTATATCTTTGTATTGAATATAACATTTGACTATATTTACCAACCCCACTTGGACCATAAAATATTAAATTACCTAACTTATCCAGGATATCAGGAAATTGTGAATAATATTTTTCTAATTTCGGATGCAAGTTCATTTTTTTAACTTCATTTATATAATCTTCAAAATGGGTTTCAAGAAATTTCATTATATAGTTATAATAAATATTCTTTATTCATTTAATTAACATATAATATTAAAAACATTTTATAACATAATAAAGAAAAGAATTATGAATATAGTTAAACATTTAGAACAATATAAAGAAGATCACGTTTATTTTTTAGAACCTATTAAAAATAATATTATGAATAATGGGAAATTTATTAGAATTGTTTATTCAACACCTCTATTTACATTAAATGGCATTTATATAAGTTTTAATATTAATCACACATCTATTGATAAATACTATAACAAATATAAATGCTCATTTGACACTAGTCAATACAAAGAATTTATAGATAAATTTCGGGTGTTTGAAGAAGGATTAATTAAAAAAATTGGAATTATTGATAAAATTCCACAATATAAAATTTATGAACAATTCAAAAATGGTAATATTAAAGTTTTTTCTGACACTTATGACAAAATAGGCAATCATTTTTTACTTAAAATAGCAGGTGTTTGGGAAACTGCAACAGAATACGGATTAACATATAAATTTTTAATCATTTAATTTTTAATTGTTAACCTTGCGTTGAATAAAAATATAATACTACATTAATTATTATTAGAGCTGCAAAATTAAGGATATAACACAACCAAAATATCTTTGAGTAGGTTGAGGTTGATAATTGCGGAACCTTATCACTTGTTTTAAAGATATCTATATATATTAAACAAATTTGCACACATAAAAATGCAAATGATAAATACGAATATTTTAAATAATAACTGGACACATTGCCTGATATTATCCTATCAAAATAAGTAGATATCAAATATATTAGAAAACCTATTAACATCATAAACATAATTATTGGTATCATATCAATATATTTTGCGTTAAGAAATAGTAATTTTATTATCATAATAAAAAGAAGTCCAATAAACAACCCTGAATAGCCCCCCAATAATGCGGATAATGCATTTTGATTAGTCATACTTATTGTTATTCCAATTATAATAATTGATGTTATTATAAGAGCGAAAGGAATATACATAAGTTTTTTTATATCTTGTACGTTTGTAATAGTTTCAGATACCATAATTAATATACAATTATATATTAATTATTAATTATTAATTATTATAAATTATAAATTATAAATTAGAAGAACATTATATATCCTTTAATCCACCTTTTAATCCATCCTTTAATTCATCTATTTCTTTTTGCATTAATTGTATTTTATGAACTAACAAAGGTATTATTTCTAAATAATTTACTGACTTTAATTTAGTATATTTCATATCTGGTTTAGTTTGGACTAATTCAGGATATTCATTTTCAAGTTCATTTGCTATAAATCCATAATGTATATGTTTAGATAAATCATCCTTAAATACAAATGAACTCGGTTTTAAATTCATTAATTTATCAGTAATATTTATATCCAATAATTCGATATTTGTTTTTAGATTAATATCCGACGGAGATATTATACTTCCATCTACAAATAAATCACCTGGAATATAGAGACCTTGAATTTTTCGAGAATATGGAGTTATCACCTTCTCTTCAATACCACCTAAATTGCTATATCCAATAATTTTCCATAAAGGAAAAGGGGTTCCATAAACAAATTTTTTAATTGTCGCAGTGCTATTAGGTATTTTTTCATTATAATTTGCATTCATTATTTATATATTAATATATTTAATCAATATTTATATAATAATTATACTAATACTAATATAAATATAATTATACTAATATTTATATATGAATAAAAATATTTCTAATCATCGCCCATTAACCGAAAATTCTAATCAATATTTCTTTGAAAGAAAATTTATATCCATTTCGTCAGAAGACAGAGATATTACTAAATATCCTAATTCCGCTGAATTTGAAATGCTTCTACCTCAAGAGTATTTAAATGTAGCATCAGCTCGTCTCTATTCTTGGTCATTTCCATCTAACTATAATGTGTTTTCTTCTACATACTTTAATGTCACCATAACATTTAAATTTAATAAATTATATAATCCGGGCGAAAATGCATTTAGCGACATTTTAACAGAGGGCATTTTTGCAGCGTTATATTATAATTCTAACAATGAAATTGTAACAAACATTGAAGCTGGGTTTTATAATCCTGAACAAATGGCTACAGAACTAACAAATAGGTTTAATTATGCGGTTACAAAAGTAATTACTAATTTTTTCAATGATCCTTCGCTTTGGAATGGCAGTGATTATAGTGCTGCAAAAGTATTATTTGATAATTCATCAGGTTATGATAGATTTGTGATTGTATTTAATGCAGTATCGCTAAAATTATGGTTTGGAAATACGGCAGACCAATTTATACTAACAAATACATCTTCTGCTTATTTCACTAAAGTGGTTGTTTCCGCCAATTGTCTTAGAAGAAATCAATTACCTGAATTTTCTAATTGGGGATTGCCTTCATTTTTGGGGTTTACGAGATGCGATGCTACAAGTTATTCAGTTGAACAATATTTGCAAATGATACCCGATGGACCAGAAAAAGTTGATTTTAATATCACAGGTTCCGTCCCGAGATTTTTCTATGGTGATGTAAAATTAGGTGATGATGGTTATTGGCTATTACCTACTCTTCCCGGTGCTGTTGTAACCTTTATTGAACCACCATTTAAAATTAATTTTATGGGACCGGCTTATATGTATATGGAAATAGATGGATGGAATTGTATCGATGAAACATCTCCGTATAATTTGAGTCTCTATACAATTCAAAATAACCAAACTAATGGAATTGTAAATTCCAGTTTTGCAAAAATAGCAATTCCAACTACACCTATAGCACAATGGTTTGATCTTGACAGTAGAGGTCCATATAAATATTGGAATCCTCCAGCAGAAAGACTTAGTAAAATAAAAGTTAAGTTAAGATATCATAATGGAGTTATTGCTCAAATGGGACTATTTGACTATTCGTTTACTCTTGAATTAAGCATTTTAAAACCACAACAAGAAAGAATATATAGCATTGTAGACTCTGATGGATTAACACAACGACAAGGATTTGATAGTAGATTTATGTAACATTATGTTATTTTATTCAATATCATATTTTTGTTTTATCCAATTTAAAATCAACATTTTATCGCATTTTTTATAATCACTGTCGAACCCATTTAATTTCAAAAATTGTGGTGTCTTTGTACGGGGTTTTTTATAAAAAATGTAATCGCCATATTTACCTGTTCTTATACTTAAATAACTATTCAACTCACGCACAAATCCAACCGGTTTTGTTGGATCTAACACCGTATCACTATCTAGATATCTTATTAAATCTATATATTGAATTTCTTCTATTTTTAAAGAACCGAACGTTTCCTTTAAAGACTTCGTTTCTTTACCCCATTTAGCATACATACCATATTTTCCATTTTTTATAAATAAATCTTGACCTTTATATTTTCCAATAGCATCCTTGTTTACAACTGTATTATCTATTATATCCTCTAATGTTAGTTGTGTATTTTTTAAATCAATTCCTTTTTTTACTGGAAGAAACGTGACCTTTTTATTATCTTTTTTATCAGTGCACTTAACTACTGGTCCGTGTTTCCCAATAATTAATGTATGATTATCATCAATTTTTAAACTGAATTTTATTAATTCTTGTAATTGACTTGTAACATTTGTTAGTTCATTGTAACAACACTTACATAATTCATACCATAAAAATTGACCATTAGATATTTTATCAAGTGTGTTTTCCATTTCTTTCGTATATTCATAATTGAAAAACATATCGAATTTTTCAAGCAGAAACTCTATTACAATAATACCTAATGGTTGAATTACAAGTTTGTTTTTTTCATTTCCAAATTCTCTCGTACTAACAAGTTCAGAAATATCTTTATCCTGCAAAAAATAATCAATTGATTCTATTTCTTTACCTGTTATATTTTGTTTTTCGACATATTTTCTTTCTTGTATTTTATCAACTAGTGATGCAAAAGTTGAAGGCCTTCCTATTCCATTTTCTTCTAAAAGTTGAACTAATCTAGCTTCAGTATAATGTGATTTAATTTCGACAAGATTGAATTTAGACTGTATTTTTTTTGGATTAATACTAACATTTTGTTTCAATGATTGAATAAATTGGTAATTCTTTTCATTAGCATTAGTATTAGCATTTGCACTAACATTTGCATTAGCATTAGTTTCAACAATTTTCCAACCTAGAAAAATAGGTTGTTCGGTTTTATATGAAAATTCGGTTTTTAATGGTGCTGCAATTATTGCACTAATAGAATTATATTGTGCTGAAGGCATACACGATTGTAATGTTTTACTCCAAATAAGTTCATATAATTTTATTGCCTTTGCTGGTAAATTTTCTAAAATTGATGATAAACTAACAGGTCTTATTGCTTCGTGGGCTTCTTGAGGTGGTGGTATTCCCTTTTTTTCGGCTACCGTTTTTTTGTTTTTTTTTTCAGCAACTTTTTCAACTGTCCCTACAATAAGATTATTAATTACTTGACTTATATATTGTTCTCCATATGTTTCTTTAATAAATTGTCTAGTAACTTCAATAAATTCTTGACTATATTTTTTTGAATCGGTTCTCATATAAGTAATATAACCACCTTCATAAAGTTGTTGGGCATATTTCATCGTTTCTTTAGGTGATATATGTAATTCATTTGATGCTAATTGTTGTAAAGTAGACGTTGTTAGTGGTTCTGGTGGTTTTTTTATATTTTTCTTAGGAGCCGTAACTGAATAAATAAAATCCCACGTTTTACAACTTTCTAAAAAATGCATAACTTGTTCTTTTTCAACAAATTGTTTATTTAAATCAAATAATAAATTAAGACTTGTAAAATAACCCGAAGTATTATAAATTAGTTTACCAGTTGACTTTTTTATATCTAAATAATTGTCATAAACTAAACGCAATGCAGGGGTTTGACAACGTCCAGCAGATAAACTAGTATCGTGTGTTTTAGATACACAATTCCATAAAATAGGTGAAATAGTGAAACCAACTAACATATCTAATATCTGTCTGCCTTGCTGAGCATTAACAAGATTCATATTTATTTGTTTCGGATGTGAAATAGCGGATTGTATCGCAGATTCCGTGATTTCGTGAAAAATAATGCGTTTGGTGTTAGTTATTGAGAGATTAAATAGATCACAAATATGCCATCCAATAGCTTCCCCTTCACGATCATCGTCCGTTGCTATAATAACATCATCTGCCTTTGTAATTTCACCTCGTATTTTTTCGATTTGTTTAAGTTTTAACTCTTCTTGAATAATAGAATATTTCGTTTTAAAATGATCATTAACATCGATGTCTTTAAGATTAGAAATAGTGCGTAAATGACCAAATGATGCAATAACTTTATATCCTGGTCCAAGATATGATTCTATTTTTTTGCATTTGGCAGGCGATTCGACAATGACTAATGATGTTGGCATTTAAATTATACGTAAAATTATCTTTATTATTTAATTATTTAATTATTTATAATAATTTAAATATTATCTTTCTTCTGTATATACCGTAATCGTATGTATAAAAAAAATACAAGACCACTTTTTACAAATATTTATAACAATGGTCGTCTTGAAGACTTATATGAAAAAAATAGTTTAATGTATTTATTAATATGGTCAGGAGATCTTAGAACCACATTTAGTAACAGATCATTAATCGTAGTAAAAAATAAAGGTATTTATTCAATAAATTATGTTCACGTTTTTAGTAAATGTAAATTTACACAATGTATCATTTGCAAAAAATATAATAAAGATTAATATAAAATTGTTCTTTAAGTCGTTTTAATATATATTATTTCCAAAGTAACTTAAAGAAAAACAAGAAAACCTCTTTAAGTAGTTTTAATATATTATATTGGATTTTTAAAAAAAGCCAAAAGTAAATTAGGTTTTCGAAAATGGACATTTATAAATGTCCAAAATTGAGAACCTAAAGATAGTTTCCAAAAAACACACACCGAACCTGACTTGTGACCATAATGCTCTAAAAAATAAAAAAGGTTGAAAAAATGTGTTACCATAACTTTTTTACGAAAATAGCTTAAAGATATCTTCTTAGGTGATATTATGGAAACATTAGGTGACAAAGAAGTGGCAAATATTGAGTTGCATAAGTATCAATGCGATCAATGTGACTATAAATGCTCTAAAAAATATAACTGGAACAAACATTTAATGACAGCTAAACATCAATTTGCCACTTTAGGTGACAAAGAAGTGGCAAAAAGTAGCAATCAGGTGCAAGACGATAATATGCTCTCAAAATTTATTTGCAATATATGTAATAAAGAATACACCTCTAGAAACGGATTATGGAAACATAACAAAACACATCAAGATCAACTCAATGACGATATTTCCGACAAAGAACTTATTATGATGCTTATCAAAGAAAATGCCGAATTTAAAAATATGATGATGAAAATGGTTGATAATGGTATCAATAACGGCACCAATAATGGGTTAAACAACGGAATAAATCACAGCATAAATAACACTATAAATAACACTCATATTAACTCTCATAATAAAGCATTTAATCTTAACTTCTTTTTGAATGAGACGTGCAAAGATGCGATGAATATTTCCGATTTTGTAAACTCAATTAAAATAAACCTTGAAGATCTTGAAAATATTGGAAGAACAAGTTATATCGAAGGCGTCTCAAATATTATCTTAAAAAACCTTAATAACATTGAAAAACACCTAAGACCACTTCATTGCTCAGATTCTAAAAGAGAGATTTTATATATTAAAGAAAATAATGAATGGACTAAAGAATCTGACAGCAAACCCATACTAACAAAGGCTATTAAGATTATTGCTAATGAAAACATTAAACAAATTAAACACTGGGCAGAAAAACATCCCGATTGCACTAAGTCAAGCTCCAGAAAAAATGATTTATATTTAAAAATTGTTAGTAATTCTATGAATGGACTTACCGAAGAAGAAGGACGAAAAAATATCAACAAAATTATCAGTAATGTAGCTAAAGAAACAGTAATACAAAAAAATTGATTTAATATATTTAATATAACATTTATTCAATATATTATTATGGATACTAACAAAGAAAAAAATCAAGTCGTTATGATTAAGAGAGAACACGATAAAATATGCATTTTAGAAAACATTATTAAGAATATTAATGACAAATGTATTACTGAAATTGAAACTATTATTAGCAACCTAATAGATTCAATCATTGATAAAGAAAATAACATACAACATTTTGTAAACACATTAAAAAAACATATTAATCAACCACATATATTAGACATTATTATTAAACTATCTATTTCAATTGCTAATCAAACCCCGTATCAACTCACTATAAAAAATTTATTTCTTTGATTTATTCATTTGCTTAAATTGAGACCAAGATATATCAACTTGAGGACCCTTATATTCGGGTTCTTTTTTACCTGTTTCCGCATTTAATTTTTCCGCCTTTTTTAACGCACTATCAACATAAATTTGTTTTAATAAATTGCCGAATTCAAACGCACCTTCGTGTTGGTCTATTTTACCATCTTCAATATTTTTCAATACATCAAATGACCTAAATAATATGTCTAAATTGATCTCATCTTTTCTTATTTTATTATAAATATCTGTATAGTAAGTAAATAAAAAATTGCATTCGGTCATACCTTCTAAATGTATTTGTTCAGGGTCATCTTTATATTTCATTTTTAACATAATTAAATTAT
>Ga0315293_10002686_pt1 | contig 17095 bp, 13 predicted proteins | sample YL17G13_20_MG_FD_203071 | JGI IMG/M metagenome (GOLD analysis project Ga0315293, IMG submission 203071) | Sediment microbial communities from Yellowstone Lake, YNP, Wyoming, USA - YL17G13_20 | ecosystem: Environmental > Aquatic > Freshwater > Lake > Sediment | place: USA: Wyoming | collected...
GAAGTCCTCCCGCGCGAGCGTCGAGCTGACCACCTGCCCGTCGAGGTCGGCGGTGAGGCGGGAGAGCGCGAGGCCCAGCAGATGGGTGGCGGGGATGGACCGCTCCGCGTAGACCTTGCGCGCGATTCCATTCGGGCTCGCGCCCGCGGCCACCAGCTCGCCGGCGATGCTCAGGACAGCGGGAGTCGTGTTGGCGTAGCAGAAGCGGCCGGTGTCGGTGAGCACGCCGGTGTAGAGGCAGGTCGCGATCCGCTCGTCGAGCGGGACGGTCAGGGCGGGCAGCAGGCAGAAGACGATCTCGGCGCACGCTCCGGCGGCCGCATCCATGATCTGAACGTCGCCGAAGGTCTGGCCCGACCCGTGGTGGTCCACGTCTATCAGGTGCGGCAGCGACAGGAAGACCGGCTCGAGCGCGCCGACGCGTGCGATCCCGTCGCAGTCCACGACGATGCCGAGGTCGGCCCGCCAATCGGGCGGCTCGCGACGGACCCGGTCGGAGGTAGGCAGGAAAGTGTAGGCCGGCGGGACGGGGTCGACGCAGAGGCGGGCGACGCGCTTGCCGAGCTTCTCCAGGGCGAGGGCGAGACCAAGCATGGAACCGAGGGCGTCCCCATCCGGCCGCAGGTGAGTGCCGATGAAGACGTCGTTACTGCTGCGGATCAGTTGAGTCGCCCGATCCCGCGCGGCCGTCGCTGTCCTCGCGCTCATGGCGGATCTTCTCCAGCAGGTCTAGGGTGCGAGCGCCGCGGGCGAGAGACTCGTCCTCCGCGAACTCCAGGTGGGGCATGGGGCGCAGATGCAGCACGCTCATGAGCTCCGAGCGGATGTACCCGGCGGCGCTCTTCAGGCCGTCGAGCGCGTTGTCCAGCTTCTTGCGATTCCCGTAGACGCTGAAAAGCACGCGCGCCTGCCGGAGGTCGGGCGCGACCTCGACGGACGTGATGGTCACCATCGTCACCCGCGGGTCCTTCAGCCTCCGCTGGATGATGGTGGCGATCTCCGAGCGCAGCAGGTTCGCCACGCGTTGGGTGCGCCGTGACGGCATGGTCTATTCAACGGCCTTACAGGAACTCTAGATCCCGCTGGAGCACCAGCACCCGCGGCTCGCTCTCGATCAGGTTGGCCACCTTGGCCATCATCTCGTCCACAAAGGGCCGCTCGTTGGCAACTCCCACGGCCGCAAGCGTCGCAAACCGCGGGGAATCGAGTCTGTCCACCTCGGCGGCGCTGACGTTGAACCGGTTGCGGATGCGATCGAGCAGGCTCTTGATGACCTGACGCTTGTCCTTCAGCGTGATCCCGTCGGTTATCTCAAGCTCGACACTGAGCGCGGCGATGTGCATCTCCGATGCCTTCTTGTGCCACATATGGAGGCGGCGCAACGACGCGGGAGTGGGATGCCCAGGGCCGGCGGTGCGGCCGGCGGGCTCGGCCAGCGGGCAGCCCACTCTACCCGCGCCTCGCCCGGTGACTCCACTCGGCGAGCGCGCTAGAGGACGAGGCGCCTGACCTCGCGGTGCTCGACGCACTCGATGATGTCACCCACCTCGAAGTCGCTGAACCCCTGGACGGTGATGCCGCACTCGAAGCCCTGCGCCATCTCGCTCACGTCATCCTTGAGGTGTCGCAGGGACTCGACCCGGCCCTCGAAGACGACGTTCCCCTTCCGCCGGACCCGCGCCGTGGCGCCGCGGGCGACGCGGCCCTCGAGCACGTAGCACCCGGCGATCACGCCGATCCGGGAGGACTTGAACAGCGCCCGGATCTCGGCGCGGCCCACGACGGACTCCTCCGTCGTCGCTTCCAGCATCCCGATCATGGTCATGCGGACGTCGTCGAGCAGGTCGTAGATGACATCGTAGCGGCGGATCTCGATATGCTCATCAGCCCCCATGCGGCGCGCGGGCGCGTCCGCGCTCACCTGGAACCCGATGACCACGGTCGGCTTCGTTGCCGCAGCCAGGCTGACGTCAGATTCGCTGACATCGCCGACGCCGGTGTGCAGGAGATTGATCTTGACCTCATCCGTCTGCATCTGGAGCAGCGCGTCGTTGATCGCCTCCACGGTGCCCTGCGTGTCTCCCTTGAGGATCAGGTTGAGGACCTTGGCCGCGCCGGCGGCGAAGAGCCGGGAGATCTCCATCATGGAGCGCGGCCCAACCGCGACCAGCTCGGATTCGCGCTTGGCCATACGCTGCTCTTCCGCTATCGCCCGCGCCTCGCGGTCGTTAGCGACGACGCGGAACAGCTCGCTCGCCCCCGGGACATCGGACAGGCCGATCACCTGCACCGGTGTCGAGGGGCCGGCTTCGCTGAGGCGACGCCCGCGGTCGTCGGTCATGGCGCGCGCTTTACCTGCGATCGGCCCCATGACGATGCTGTCGCCGGTCTTCAGCATGCCTTCCTGCACGAGCAGGGTGGCCACCGCGCCGCGGCGGCGGTCCATCTCCGCCTCCAGCACCACGCCCTCGGCGGGGCCGGCGTCGCGCGCTCGGAACTCGCGCAGATCGGCCACCAGGAGGATCATCTCCAACAGCTCCTGGATGCCGGTCTTCTGCGTGGCCGATACGGGGACGTAGATGGTATCCCCGCCCCACTCCTCCGGAACCAGGTTCTTCTCGGAGAGGCGCTGCTTGATCTGATCGATGCCCGGGCTGGGGCGGTCCATCTTGTTGACGGCGACGATCACGGGGACGCCGGCGGCCTGCGCGTGATCCACGGCCTCCAGCGTCTGGGGCATCACGCCGTCGTCGGCCGCCACCACCAGGATCGCGATATCTGTGACCTGCGCTCCCCGCGCCCGCATGGCGGTGAATGCCTCGTGGCCAGGGGTGTCAATGAAGGTGATGCGGCGGCCGTTGACCTCGACCTGGTATGCGCCGATGTGCTGCGTGATGGCGCCGGCTTCGCCCGCCACGACGTTCGTCTCTCGAATAGCGTCGAGCAGGCTCGTCTTCCCGTGGTCCACGTGGCCCAGGACGGTGACTACCGGCGGCCGCAGGGGAGCGTCGGGCGCCGCCACGCGGCGAGGGACGACGCGCTTGGGGGGCACGGCAGGAGTCGGCTCGGGCTCAGCGACCGGCGCCTTTGCCGGCTTCTCCGCCACCGGCGAGGGGGCCGCTTCGGCGACAGGCTCGGGCGCAGGCGGGGGTTCCTCGGCGACTTCGGGTTCCTCGACCGTGACGGTGTAGCCCCACTGCTCGCCGATGAGGACGGCAAGCTCGGGCGAGAGGATGCCGTCTTCGGCGACCTCTTCACCCAGGCCTGCGGCAGCGCTGACGACTACCTCGGCGTCTGTGTCGAGGGCGGTGGCGAAGCCTACGACGGACACGGGCGGCTTGACGATGATGGTGGAGGTCTCCTCCTCGACCTGGACGTCGCTCTCGGCGGGGGCTTCGACCACAGGTTCAGGGGCAGGCGGCGAGTGCACCTGGGTGGCCGGCGCGGGCACCGCCGGCTTCGGCTTATCCTCGACCGTCTGGGCCGCCGCGCGGGCGCCTTTGCCCAGGCGCACCCGGATCACGTCCAGGTATTCCGGCGGGACGCGCGAGCTGGCCGTCCTGCCTCCCACCCCCAGTTCCTCTAGGAGGAGGAGGATATCTCTGCCCGACACACCAAGTTGCTTCGCGAGCTCATAGACCCTCATGCACTGCCTTCTTGCACTCCAGTTGGCGGACCGGTCTCTCCGGAGCGCCTAGGGAATCGCTCCTGGTGAGATCTCCGCACCACAGCTCCCGTTGAGCGCGCGGCTCTCACTGCAGCTCGCCTTGCCCTTCAGACTCCCCGGATGATTCTCGTTCGCCCAGGTGGCGTCTCACCTCATCTACGATGCTCGGGGCGACTGACACGCCGAGCGCGCGCCCGAGCTTCTTCTGCTTGACCGCCCGCGCGACACAGTCCTCGTTCCGGCACAGGTACGCGCCGCGTCCGGCGAGCTTCCCCGTCGGATCAACCTGCACGTCGCCAAGCGGTGTGCGCACGATCCGGAGCAACTCCGGCTTCCCGCGCACCCGCCGGCACGCGATGCACGATCGCTGCGGTGTGTGCCGCACGGTTCTCACCCGATCTCCCGAGCCACCTACATCGTGAGATCGCCCAGGAAGGCGTTCTGTTCGCTCGCGCGCGGTCTCCCGCACTCCCATGATCGCGGGAACGGAGGAAAACGCGTCAGCTCTCCGAGGCGGACAGCGATGCGTCTCCGGCGTTGGCGGCCTCCCCCTCGGGTTCCCTCGGAGACGGCACAGCATCTTCCTCTGCCGGCGCGGGCTCGACCGCCTCGCGCTCACCGACAATGGCGGCCTCCCCCTCGGGTTCCCTCGGAGACGGCACGGCACCTTCCTCTGCCGGCGCGGGCTCGACCGCCTCGCGCTCACCGACAATGGCGGCCTCCCCCTCGGGCTCGCACGGAGACGGCACAGCATCTTCCTCTGTCGGCGCGGGCTCGACCGCCTCGCGCTCGCCGACAATGGCGGCCTCCCCCTCGGGTTCCCTCGGAGACGGCACGGCATCTTCCTCTGCCGGCGCGGGCTCGACCTCGCCCTGCTCGCGGGCGAGGGCTGCAGCCGCCGCGGCCTGCTCGGCCGCGACCTGCTCGGCGGCCTGCGCTTCACTGCGAATGTCAATCCGCCACCCCGTCAGCCGCGCGGCCAGTCTCACGTTCTGCCCCTCTCGCCCGATGGCGAGGGACAGCTGGTTGTCCGGCGCGATCACGGTTGCGGAGCGAGTCTTCTCATCAATGACGACTTTGCTCACCTTCGCCGGGCTGAGCGCACTTGCGACGTACCTCGCCGGGTCATCGCTCCAGCGGACGATGTCCACTTTCTCGCCGCGCAGCTCATCCACCACCGCCTGGACGCGGCTGCCGCGGTGCCCGACGCACGCGCCGACCGGATCAACGTTCTCCTGCCGAGAATGAACCGCGATCTTGCTGCGCGCCCCGGCCTCGCGGGCCTGAGCCTTCATCTCGACCACGCCGTCGTGCACCTCGGGGACTTCGAGATCGAACAGGCGGCGCAGCAGCCCTGGGTGGCTCCGTGACACGAGCACGCGTGGAGTCTTGGTGGTGCGCTTGACTTCGAGGATATAGACCTTCAGCCGCTCGCCGAAGCGGTAGCTGTCCAGGTGGCTCTGCTCGGAGGCAGGGAGCACGGCCTCCACCTTGCCGAGATCAACGAGGACCGTGCGGCCTTCCCGCCGCTGGACCACGCCGGTCACGACATCCCCGTCGCGGTTGCTGAATTCCTCGTAGATGATCTCCCGCTCGGCCTCGCGGATGCGCTGTGCGACCACCTGCTTGGCGGTCTGCGCGGCGATGCGCCCGAACTCTGCCGGCGAGACCTCGATATCGAGGCTCTCGCCCTCCTCCACCGTCGGGTCGAGCCGGCGGGCATCTGCAACGGACATCTCGGCGTGCGGGTTCTCCACATGCTCGACCACCCGCTTGCGGATGAACACGGTGGCCGCGCCCGAGTTCCAGTCTATGTCTACGTGAATCTCCGATGCCGCGCCGAAGTGCTTCTTGTAGGCAGACACAAGCGCGGCCTCGATGATCTCGCTCAGCACGTTGAGCGGGATATCTTTCTCACGCCCCAGATCTCGTAATGCTTGGACGAAGTCCGCTTGCATGTTCGCCAGTTTCCTGTATTCAGTTATCTGTCGCCAGCCACGTGCGGGCCGTGTATTCGCGCCCCGTTTCGCGGGGTTCCGAACGCCGAAGAGTGGGACTACGCCCACTCTTCGGTAACGCACGAGCTAGACTACCGGCTCAGATAACGAGTATAACACAGGAGAAGGCGCTTTGCAACACACGCGCGCGCACGGCGCCGCGGAGGGCGGCAGCGGCGCGAGCAACTCCTCTCAGTCCTGCCGGATCGAGACGAAGCCCTCCAGCCGCCCGATGGCCGCTGAGATCCGGCCCAGGTCGCCGCCGCCGGGGATGCGGATCTCGATCTGGATGTCCTGCAGGCCGGCCTGCTCGGCATCGAGAACGCGCAGGGATTCGATGCGCACGCCCTCGGCCTCCAGCGCCTGCTGGATGTCGGGAATGCGGTGGCGCGCGTCGCGCATGCTGAAGGTGATCTGGGCGTCGCGGCGGCGCGCGATCACGCGCAGCTCGAGGGAGCGCAGCAGGGTGAGCGTCGTCAGCACGACGATGGTGGCGATCCCGCCGACCCACAGGCTCTTGCCGCCGATGCCGGCGCAGATGCCGATGCCCGCGACCGCCCACAGGCTGGCCGCGGTGGTGAGGCCGCGCACCACGCTGCCATGGCGGATGATCGTGCCCGCGCCCAGGAAGCCCATGCCGGTGGCCACCTGGGAGGCGATGCGGCTGGGGTCGGCATTGCCGGCGAAGCTCATGGAGGCGAGCGTGTAGACGGCGGAGCCGACACAGACGAGCACGTGCGTCCGCAGCCCCGCCGGGCGGTAGCGCGCTTCCCGCTGCCAGCCCACGATGCCGCCGAAGACCACCGCTACCAGAATCTTGAGGAGCACCTCGACCGGGTACGACACCGTTCTACCTCGGGCACGTCTCCAGCAGTAGCTCTCGCAACACCGGAACCACCTCCGTGGCGTCAACCGTGCGGGTGGCGCCGGCGCGGCGGCGCACCTCGACCTTCCCCTCCCCCGCCAGTCGCCCGACGACCACCTGACCCGGGATGCCGATGAGGTCGGCGTCCTTGAACTTCACCCCCGGGCGCTCGGCGCGGGTCTCGAGGAGCGCGTCGAGACCGGCCGCCTGCAGCTCGCCATAGATGCGTTCGGCCAGATCGCGCTGCGTCGCGTCGTCGTGGTTCACCGGGATGACGGTGACATCGAAGGGCGCCACAGAGGTGGGCCAGATGAGACCGGAGTCGTCGTGGAAGTGCTCGGCGATGGCGGCGATCATGCGGGTGATGCCCATGCCGTAGCAGCCCATCTGCACCGGCTTCCGCTGCCCATCCTCGTCCAGGAAGAAGGCATCGAGGGGATTGCTGTAGATGGCGCCGAGCTTGAACACGTGCGCCAGTTCAATACCGCGGTAGCTCTCGAGTGGATGGCTGCACTGCGGGCAGAGATCGCCCGCCTCGGCATCGCGAATCTGCGCCCACGTCTGGACCTGGAAGTCGCGGCCCCAGTTGACATTGAGCAGGTGCACGTCGGCCGCGTTGCCGCCGGTGACGAAGTTGCGCTCGCCCTTCAGCTCATCGTCGGCGATGATGTCAATGGGGAAACGGCGTGATCCTTCGCTTCGCTCAGGATAACATTCGTCACCGGGAGTGACCGGATTGAGGCCCACCGGCCCGGCGAAGCCCACGGGCGCCGTGCTGACCCGCTCGACGGTGGCGGCGTCTGCCATCTGGAGCTTGCCGCCGCCCAGAGTGGCGCGCAGTTTGTCCTCGCTCAACTCCCGATCGCCTCGCACAAGAGCGGCGACGACGCGGCCATTGTGCGTGTAGAGCAGCGTCTTGACAAGTCGCTTCGCGGGCAGATTCAGGAAGGCCGTGACCGCCTCGATGGTCTTGGCCTTGGGAGTGTTCACCGGCTCATAGGGCAGCATCTCCTCCGTCGGCTCGGCCATCGGAGGCGGGGCGACATTGGCGACCTCGGCGGTGGCCGCGTAGCCACAGTGCAGGCACCGCAGGTAGTGGCTCTCGCCCGACTCGGTGCGCAGTTCGAACTCCTTGGTGTCCCAGCCGCCGATGACGCCGCCGGAGGCTTCCACGACGTCGTACGGGATCCCGATGCGCTTCAGGATGCGGTGGTAGGCCTCCACCATGATGTCGAACGATCGGTCCAGGCCGGGGATATCGCGGTCGAAACTGTAGGCGTCGTGCATGGAGAACTCCCGCAGCCTGATGAGACCGCCGCGAGGCCGCGGGTCGTCACGGAACTTCGTCTGAATCTGGTAGAGCGTCAGGGGCAGATCGCGGTAGGAGCGGATTTCGCCGCCGACCAGTGTGGTCAACACCTCCTCGTGTGTCGGGCCGAGGCAGAATGAACGGCCGTTACGATCCTTGAGCCGCATGAGCTCTGGCCCGAGGTAATCGGCGCGGCCAGTCTTCTCCCACAGCTCGAGCGGGTGGAGGGTCGGCAGGAGCACCTCCTGTGCGCCGGCCGCGTCTGACTCCTGTCGGACGATGGTATCCAGCTTCCGGACGACGCGCAGGCCAAGGGGCAACAGCGAGTAGACGCCTGCTGCGAGCTGGCGCATGAAGCCTCCGCGAAGCAACAGCCGATGGCTTGCCAGCTCGACCTCGCCGGACACCTGCCTCAGCGTGGGCGCGAATAGATGCTCAGTGCGCACGTGGCGCTCCTATCACACGGCTTCGGCAGTGTAGCACCGAAACAGCGGAAATGCGTGCACATCCTTGACGATGGTTCGTTGTCATCCTGAGCGCCGCGGCGGCTGAGCACCAGCGCCGCGGCCGCGAAGGATCACGCCCTCTGAGTCTGCCGAAAGGCGAGATCCTTCGCGTCGCGCTGCGCGCTCGCTCAGGATGACAACAAGGCGAGACCGCTCGACGCCTACCGGGAGCATGTTACCCGCCGCCCTTCGCGACTTCCTTGCCGCGAGCATACGCAACCGCGATGTCAGCGCGGGTGATCTCGTGGTGGTACATCTCCACCGCGCGGAAGAGCTGCACGGCCTCCTTGTCGTTGAGGCCCTTGAGGCGCTGGAGGAGCAGGTACCCAGGCGTCTTGTCGCTGCCCCCCATCACCTTCTGGATTTCGGCGCTCTTCACGAACCGCTCATGAGCCGCGCGCTCCGCATCGGCCAGGCACGGTTCCAGGTCGTCCCACTCTTCCTTGGTCAGACGGACTGCGTCCACTCTACCCTCCGGTTCATCGCGCCGAAGCCCGGGGCTCAACGCGGCGCGACGGCGATCATCGCTTTCTCCTCCGGCGCAAGGCCAGCGATCTCCGCCTGCGCCAGCGCCAGCACCTGAGCGGGGCTGATGAGCCCCGAGAGGTCTACCATCCGCCCGCGCAGGCCGAGGAAGAGATGCGGAAGCTCGGCGCCCGCATCTCCGTATCTCGTGTGCTCATCGAGCAGCGCGGCCAGCACGTCGCGCACCCCGGCAGCGTCGGCGGCACGCGCGGTTCCTCGCGGCAGCAGCAAGCGGACGATCGCTTGCCCATCCACCAGGGCGAGCACCTCCTGCCGCTGCTTCAGCAGGCCGAACAGCCGGCGCTGCTCGCTCCCGCCGCGGTAGGCCCTCAGCAGGCCACTGTCGGCGACAACTGTGAGCTGGCCCCGGTCAAGGTGCATTGAGTTCGCCGCCGCGGCCGCTCGTTCCTCGTCTGAGGCGGCGGCCTGCGCCGGATCGCGCTCGCGCAGCTCGGTCTGCCCGGTGGCAACGGCGCGCAGGACTGCGGTGGCGGCATCGTACTCGACATCTACGGTGACGCTCTCCGGGTCCGCGCCGGCGCGGATGGCGGCCTCGGCCGCTTCCCGGCGGATCTGGAGCACGTCAGCCTCGGCCGCCTCGGGGACTGTTCGTTCGATCACATCGCGCACAACCGCGAGCGCGGTCCCGATCGCCGAGACCACCGGTGCGTTCGGGGACAGTCGGGCCGACATCCCGAGGTGCTCGCCCACCGCGGGGACGAGCGCGCTCGCCCCTCCCCCACCTGCCACCAACCCGATGGTCGCGGGTGTGAGGCCTCTGTCGGTGAGAAGCGCCTCGACGGTGCGAGAGGCTTTCAGCGCCGCGACTTCGACAAACGACGCGGCCGCCTCGTCCGGGGACTTGCCCAGGAGCGCGCCGAGCGCGCTCAGGCCCAGGCGCGCCGACTCCTGGCTGCCGAACGACCAATCGCCCTCGGGCACCAGTCCTGCGCAGTTGGCGGCGCAGGTGAGCGTGACCGCGACCTTCTCGCCGGCCCCGGTTCGGAGCGCCGCGTAGTCGGGCGGATCGCCCTCGACGGGGGAGAGCGTGAAAGCCTCCGGCTCGCCCCCGCGCCGCATGTCCTCCGCCGAAGTGAAGCAAGAGTACGGCAGCCCGGCCAGGTGCGCGCTGCGGGGGCCGACGTCGGCGATGCTCATCCCGCGCACGCGCGGCATTGAGCCGCCCGCGACCCCGATGGTGCGGACATCAAGGGTGCGCAGGAAGAGGCGGTGGCCGCCGACCTCGGCCGTGCGCAGCAGCGCGCGGCCGTGCTGGATGGCGGTGATGTCCGTGCTGGTCCCGCCGACCTCGAGGAAGATGCCGTCGCTGACGCGAACGTACATGAGCGCGGCCGCGACTCCTGCTGCCGGCCCCGAGAGCAGCGTCAGCAGCGGCCGCCGCCGCATGTCCTCGATGCTCATCACGCCGCCGTCACTTCTGACGACCATCAGCGGCGCGGTGATGCCGGCCTCCCGGACCGCCTTTTCGATCAGGTCGGCGGTGGCGATGACTTTGGGCAGCAAGCTGGCGTTGATCACCGCGGTGCGGGTGCGGATCCGCAGGCCGTAGCGGCCGGAGATCTCGTGCGTGCCCGTGGCCGGCACGCCCGCTGCCTGCGCGGCGGCCATCACGAGCCCCTCCCGGGACGGATCGTCCACTGAGAACGCCTCCGCCGCGACGATGGCCTGCGCGCCGCCTCCGACAAGCTCCGCGACGGCCGAGGCGGCGGTGGCGTCGTCAAGCCGCTCTCGGTCTACGGAGGCGTGGAGGGTGTGCAACTGGCGGCCCGGGGCGAGCTCGATATCGCCGAGACGGGTCTCGGACTGGGCGCGTCTCCCCTCGATGCCGGCGCCAATAGCCACGATCCCGACCGGCGCCACGTCCCCCTCGAGCAGCGCATTCGTGATCTGGGTCGTGCTGTAGGCGAGAAAGCTGATGTCCCCGAGGGATAGCGCCGACTCGCCCAGGAGGACGTGCAGCGCCTGAACGACGCCCTCTGCCACGCCGCGAGCTGCCTGGTGAGTGGTCGGCACCTTGGCCTGGGCCGCGAGCGCGAAGCTGGCCGCATCGAGAGCCACCGCGTGAGTGAAGGTGCCGCCGACGTCAATGCCGATGCGATATGTGGCCATGATGCGTGCTGGCGCCGCAGCCCCGGGGGAGGCGCGGTCAGCGGAAGGGCTTCTCCTGAATCAACAGCCCGCTGAGGTAGACGCGCACGACCGCGTTGGGCCCCTCCCCGGTCACCGTCTCCGTGACGACATCTCCCGGCTCGTGGTATTCGCGGTAGGCGACGTGCTCCCCCTGGCTGTCGGTGATGATGATCTTCACCTCCTGGAGGCTGGCGCCCGGAGGCACGGTGAGCTCGATGGACTTGCTGTGAGGGCCGGTGTCGGCGGGCTGATCCTCGATCACTTCGGTCTCGGGCTCCGGGCCTTTGCTGACGACGAGATCAACCTCGGTCCCCCGAGGCACTTTCCCTCCCGGCGGCGGATTCTGGCCCAGCACGTACCCCACCGGCACTTTCGGGTGGTACCGCGCCTTTTCGCGCTTGACCACAAGGCGCGCCTGCTTGAGGAGCGCCCGGGCGCGATCTACAGACATATCGCTGACATCGGGCATGGTCGCCCACCGGGAGCCCGAGCTGATGGTGAGGCGGACGAGCCGATCGACTTTGACGGTCCGGCCCTGGCCAGGCTCTGCTGCGAGCACGACGCCCTCCGGCTGCTCCTCGCTCGCCTTCTCTGAGATCACCTCGGAATCGAGGCCCGCCGATCGGAGCAGGCCGATCGCCTCCTGCCGCTGGAGGCCGACGATCTTTGGCACGGTCGTCTCTCTCGGGGCCGTGCGCGTCCACACCCAGATGGTGGCGTAATAGGAGCCCGCGATGAAGACCAGGATCGCCATCAGCTCGATGAGCTGGGGCCAAAGCGCGCGGCGGGGCCTGCGGGTCGCCGGCCACATCTCCCGCTTCGACGGCGGAGGAGGAGGCGGCGCGGGAGCCCTGGTCTGCCCTCCAGTCGGCCAGTTCGTCACGTCAGTGTCCTCGTCGCATCTGCGCGATCGCCCTCTGGTGCTGAGCGTAGGTCACGCTGAACACGTGCGATCCGTCAGCTCGTGCCACATAGTACATATACGGCACTCTGGCCGGTGTCATCGCGGCCCGGATGCTCGCCTCGCCCGGGCTGCAGATGGGACCGGGAGGCAGCCCCTCGTGCTGGTAGGTGTTGTACTCGCTTGGGACGGCCAAGTCCTCGTTCATCAGACGGGGCTTTCGGCCGCCGCCGAGCGCGTACTGCACGGTCGCGTCGCACTCCAGCTTGATGCCCCGGTCCAGGCGGTTCGTCAGCGCGCCAGCGATGATCGGGCGCTCCTTCTCGTGCTTCGCCTCGGCCTCAACCAGGGAGGCGAGGATGATGATGTCGCTCAGGCTGCGCCCGTCGTATGTCGGTCTCCCGTGGAAAAGCCCCTGCCAGACCACGATGTCGAAGCGGCGCAGCATCTGCGAGATGATCGCCTGAGCGGACTCCCCGACGTCCACGCGGTAGGTGTCGGGCCACAGATACCCCTCCAGGCTGCCCTGTGGGAGCGGGAACGGCGGGTCGAAGCCCGCGGTCAACTGCGCCTCTGTCAGGAACTGGTCCGCTGGGACGAGTTTCTCCTTCTCCACCTCCTGCGCGATCTGCTCGAGCGTATAGCCCTCCGGTATGGTGAGCCATCGCCACGCCTTGCGCGATCCGCGGCTGATCGCGTCGAGCATCTCCAGCGGCGTCATGGCCGGCGTCACCTCGAACCGCCCCGCCTGGATCCGGCGCCATTTGCCCGAGATGTAGGCAGCCGCGGCGAACGCGTCGGCGCTGCGGATCAGGCCGTGCGTATGCAGCTCGGCTGCCACTCTTGACACCGAATCGCCGCGCTGGATGGTGACGAGCACCGGCGCGCCGCGGCCCGCCGGGACGAGCAGACCCATCACCAGCGCGACGGCTATGGTAAGCAGCGCACACAGCGCTGCGATACGACTGATGAGCTTCAGGCGCATCCGCCCCCGACGCTCCGTTGGGCGTTCAGATAGTCCTGCAGCAGAACCGCCGCCGCAATCTTGTCAACCGCGCCGCCGGGCGGGGCAGGTCCCGGCCGACCGAGCATCTCTTCGGCCTCGACGGTGGTGAGACGCTCATCCCACAATACCACTTCCAGGCCCGACTGTCGCCGGATCGCGTTGGCGAACCGCCGCGCTCGGCGAGCCCCGGGGCCGACCGTGCCGTCCATGTTTAGCGGGTGGCCGACGACGACGCGTTCGGCGTTCAGGCTCTGGGCGAGAGCCGTCACCCGCGCCACGTCGCCTCGCAGCGAAGTGTGCTCGATGGCGCTGACGGGGCGCGCGATCATGCCGAGCGGATCGCTCACCGCGATGCCGATGCGTCTCTCTCCTGGATCAATACCCAGAACGATCACGCCATTACCTCCGGCGCCCGCGAGGCGAGGAAGACGACGGCGCCGAGCGCGGCGAGGATCGCGCCCATTCCGGCTGCTGGGCCCGAGTCGTTGATGAGCATAGCGACGACGCCGGCGATCAGCGCGGCGGCGATCCCCGCGGTAAGGAAGCGCTGCCCTTCGAGCGCACGGCGCGCAGGCGCGCCGCGGCGAAGCTGAAGCCAGAAGACGCCCGCGGCGATGAGCGCCGCGGGGCCGCTCCAGGGAGCTACCCTGATGACCTTGAGGACGATGGCTGCCTTGCGCGTGATGGTGTCGCCCAGGCCGGCGGTGCTCCCGCTGAGGAGCGCGGCGGCCGATGCGCCGATGTGGGAACGGTTCGGGGGCGCGTTCAGCAGGTCGAGGGCGGCGGGAACGACGACGCTCCCCGCGAGCAGCGCAAGCGCGGCGGCGACATGGCGGGCCTTCACTCTCGGGACTGAGAGCAGCCAGAGCGCCAGCAAGCCCACGGCCGCGGTGAACGAGCCGCCCCAGTTCGCGCCCCAGCAGGCGAGGCCGACGACGAGCGTCACGAAGATGCCGATGAGGGCGGCCAGGCGGCCTCGCGAGGACGCGACCTGCACCATCGCGCCCAGGCCGATGGTGGTCAGGCCGACGAGCGCGCCCATATGCTCGTTGCCGATGCCGTAGAAGCGAGAGCCCATCATGATGCCCATTTCGAGGGCGGAGAAGCGCATGAGAGGGGAGCCGTTCAGGACGTCGGCGACGATCAGCCCCGCCCCGAGGAGCATGGCAAGCGCGAGACCGAAGGTTGGACCGCGACGGGCGGAGGTCGAGCCGAGGAGGCCGAACGCGACGGCTATCGCGAAGGAGACGCCGAGGTAGAGCGCGTCATGCCCCGGCGGGATCGGCGCGGCGATGGCGAGGCCGACGGGGACGAACGCTACTCCCAGGGCAGCAGCACCCAGGAACCGCGTTCGCCGCCGCCAGACCGCCAGAGCCACGCCTGCGAGGGCGGCCAGGAGGCCGTAGACCCCATACAGCTTCGCCATGGGAACGCGAAGACGATAGCGGTCGGTGAGCATGCTGTCGAGGCGGTCGAGGCGGCGGAGGGGGGCAGAGTCGCCGCTCACCAGCATGGACCGCCCCGTCATGAAGCCGTCGTGCTCATGCAGACCCCAGAAGTCGAGTACCGTTGGTGCAATATCGGCAGCAGTGATGAGACCGGGCCAGCGCGTTCCGCTTCCCGTTAGCAATCCAACCGTCTCTGGGCCGCGGCTGTCCAGGAGGATGACGGGAGCGAGAGTGCGGAGGTCGGGGTCGGAGTGCGCGGGGGACACTGGTGAGAGGACATACACCTGAGCCGAGTACTCGGAGACGACTGACATGACGTCACCGATGATCGCGTCGGCTCGCCCGAGGGCGTCCTGACACCCAGAGAGCCAGGTGAGATCAATGGCGACGGCGGCGCACTTCGGCAGAAAAGCAGCCAATCCATCCCGTATGGCGGCCCTGGTGGCAGCCGGACTCGCGCGCGGGAGATGAGTGCCCGACATACCAAGCACAGGATTCCCATCGAGGGGGCTGCCCACGACCAGGAAGGCTGGACATATGGAGTCGCCGGCGTCACCGATGACGGCCCGCGAGAGCATCTCCACTTCGAAGGCCCAACCGAGCAGAGCCAGATCAGCACCGGTTCTGGCCTTTCCGTTGGCCGCTTGAGGCGAGCGCAAGTCCATTCGGATCGCGCCAGAGGGCGACATTCTGGCGGGGGGCAGCTGGCGGCCCGCAATCGCGGGACGGCCGGCGCCCAGCGTCGCCCACGTGCGGTAGCGGTCGGCATCCGAAGCGGATGCGACCGGCATCACGCCCACTGATCCCTGCTCGATGATCTGGCGGAGGTGGGGCAGGTCAGCGGACCGGAGTTCGGCCCACGTGGTGGCGGGGAGTGCGATGATGACGGTGCGTGGGCCACTGTGCGTGGGTGCGAAGTCGTAAGGCCAGCCGGCCAGGGGAGCCGGCAGTTGGACGGTGGTCAGACGGCTCGCGCCAGCGCTGGCGCCGAGCATCAGCGACAGGAGGAGCGCGAATAAGGCGGGCCAGAAGGCTCCAGGCACGCTACTTCCCCTGCGCGGCAACCAGCTCTCTCGCTTTGGCGAGCGCTTCATCCAGTCGCTCCGGGTTCTTGCCGCCGGCCTGGGCGAAATCGGAACGGCCTCCTCCCCCACCCCCGGCGACTTTGGCGACTTCTCGAATAAGGTTGCCGGCGTGGAAACCGGCCGGAATCAGGTCCTTTGACACTTCGCTGACGAAGTGGGCGCGACCCTCTGTCTCGCAGCCGAGCACGACGATGCCTGACCCGAGGCGGGAGATGAGATCGTCCGCGAGGCCGCGCAGCGCGTCCGCGGGCAGTTCGACGCGCTCGGCGATGAGCTTCACGCCGTCGAGTTCGACCGCGGCCCTGATCAGGTCATCGGCGATGGCGCCAGCGCTCTTCTGCTGGAGGCGCGCGATCTCGCGCTGGGCGCGCCGCAGCTCCCCCTGGAGCGCCTCCACGCGCTCTGCAAGCTTGTCCGGCTGCGCGCCGAGGGCCTCTGCCGCGGCCGCAAGCTGCTCCCGCTGTCGGGCCAGCAGCGCCTGCGCCTCCATGCCGGTGACGGCCTCGATGCGCCGCAGACCGGAGCCGATGCTGCCCTCGCTGATGATGGCGAAGCCGCCGACGGCGCCGCTGCGGTCCAGGTGCGTGCCGCCGCACAGCTCCTTGCTGAAGTCGCCGATCTGGACCAGGCGAACGGTCTCGCCGTACTTCTCGCCGAAGAGCGCCACCGCGCCCCCGGCGCGCGCCTGCTCCAGGGGCATCTCGCGGACGACGAGCGGCTCGTCTTGGAGCGCCACGCGTGCGACGCCGTCCTCGATCCGCTGTCGCTCCTCCGGCGTGAGCGCGGAGAAGTGCGCGAAGTCGAACCGCAGCCGATCCGCCTCCACCAACGAGCCGGACTGGAGCGCGTGCTCGCCCAGCACATCCCGCAGCACATAGTGCAGCAAGTGCGTGGCGGTATGGGCGCGGGCGAGCGCCTGGCGGCGTGGGCGGTCCACGTCGGCCTGTACCTGCTGGCCGACGCGAAGCTCCCCCTGCGTGACCTTGACCTTGTGCGCGTGGGCGCCCTCGACAGGGGAGTAGGTGTCGAGCACCTTAGCGGCCGCGCCATCGGCCCGTAGGACACCGCGGTCGCCCACCTGGCCGCCGGCTTTGGCGTAGAAGGGGCTGCGATCAAGGAAGACCTCGCCCTCCTCACCCGCAGACAGCGATGACACTGATTCTGCGGTGGTCACGCGCGTCTTGCCATCGGCGGTCCACTCTACATCGCGCGCGGTCCCAAGCTTGATGTCGATGACCTCGCTCTGGGTCGTGCAAGTGTCGTATCCTACGAACTGCGTCTTGCCGACCAGGCCTTCGTAACCGCCGATCTGAACGAAGGAAAACGCGCTCGCTGCTCCCGAACGCGCCTGCTGGGCCAGTAGAAGCATCCCGAAGCCCATGTCATCGAAGCCGAGGCCGTTATCAGCGGCGATCTCGGCGCTGAGCTCGCGGGGAAAGCCGTAGGTGTCGTGCAACTTGAACGCTTCCTCGCCGGGCAGGAGGCTGCTTCCCGCCGCCTTCGCCCGCTCGATCGCGTCCATGAGCGGGCCGTAGCTGCGCTGGAGCGTCTCCTCGAACTGCTTCTCCTCTTGCTGGATCCAGGTGGTGATGCGCTGCTCCGCCTGCCGAAGCTCCGGATAGATGTCCCCCATGG
>Ga0315293_10002687_pt1 | contig 17091 bp, 14 predicted proteins | sample YL17G13_20_MG_FD_203071 | JGI IMG/M metagenome (GOLD analysis project Ga0315293, IMG submission 203071) | Sediment microbial communities from Yellowstone Lake, YNP, Wyoming, USA - YL17G13_20 | ecosystem: Environmental > Aquatic > Freshwater > Lake > Sediment | place: USA: Wyoming | collected...
TAGAATTGGGAGATATTCAACAGGGAGTGAACGCAATTGCAGCCTCTGTATTAGACCAAAATGGTTACCCCACCGGCTATATCTCAATAGTGGGTTTCTTTACCAAGGAAGTAGCGCAAAGGCTTGACCCCCTTGCCGCTGAGGCGGTAAAAACAATATCAAAAGAAGCAGGGCATTTGATATTCTGGCAAAGGGTAAATAATAAGAGAAGTATCGCTTAAACATACTTATCAATTATGAAATTTATAAATTACTTAAGGCTATTTATTACTATATAAAAACTTATTCAAAGGAGGTTTTAAAGAATGAAGAAGACTAAGTATGGTAAATACGTAATACCAAAATCCGTAACGAAACCGGAACCGTATCCCACCATGGAATGGATCGGGGATATTGATTACAGAACGAATATGACATTTATGATTACCAAAGTGGTGGCGCCGTGTAAAATGGAGGAGTTTCCGCACTCCCATGACTTTGACATGTACCTGCATTTTGTTTCCTATGATTATGATCATATGAATGACCTTTTTGGCGAAATCGTCATTGGCTTGGGCGAGGAACAGGAGTTACACACCATCACGTCTCCGACCAGCGTTTATATTCCGGCCGGAATGGTCCATTGCCCGCTTATCTTTAAAAGAGTCGAAAAACCCATTATCCTCTTTCATACCAGCATCGCGTCCAAATACGTAAAAAAAGAAAACTCAGTCAAAAATAATTGAATTTCAGATCAACCTGATAATAACATTAATTATAAATGGCATAACGTAGCTCGGGGTAATAGAATGCCATAATTTTACCGGAACTGATCCCTAAAAACTAACGGATAATATTTTTTCTTAGCGAGGTAGATCGTAAATGTCCAATATTGATAAAAACAAAAAGCTTGTTGAGACACTCTGTAAAACCGTATTTCAAAAACATGAATTTAGTAAACTTGATGAAATAATGAGAGATGATTATATCCAGCACAACGAGGATGCCCCCCAGGGTAAAGTCGGATTTATACAGTTTTTCGAGGGGATATTCAAAGGCTTGCCTGATTTCAGCTATACCATCAAAAGAATAATCGCCGAAGGCGATATTGTGATGATGTACTCCACTACTACAGCTACCCATAAAGGAGAATGGTTAGGAAATCCCCCCACGGGTAATAAACTCAACTTCGACGTCGTCGATATTTTCCGTATTGAGAATGGAAAAATCGCCGAGCATTGGGATGTAGCGGATACGCTGAAGCTGTTTACCCAGGTGGGAAAAATAAAACAATAGGAATAAACTCCGGTAATTGAACCTCTCTACATTTGTATTGCCCACGATTACTTCGTAAATATAGAAATCTTGAAATCCAAAAATTAAAAATGAAACTTGACAAAAAAGGGGGGTCTTTGTTATTCTACGTGCAAAACATAAGTTCTATGTATAAGTCATTTACTTTAGTTAACAGTGTCTTACTTTGGTTAAACAACGAGGAAACTTCCAATAAGCAAGAGGAGGTGAAGACTGACCCAGAGAAATAACGACTAATCTGTAGAGTATTTGCAGGGAAAAAATCATGAGGAGGTTAAATTGCGCAATTATAAGTTAAACATATTTTTAGCAGTTATTACTTTAATTATTATGGTAGTTTCAATTCCTGCTATCAACGCCTGCTCAAAAACTACCCCGACAACGTCAGCACCAGCCGCCAAACAGGTACTGATACGGATGACAACTCCTGTACCTGCAGGAGACGAATTCGTAACTTGGGCCCAGGAAGGTATGGATAAATTCAATGCCCGTACCAACGGTGCCTATGAAATGAAGATGTTTCCCGGCGGACAACTGGCTAGATTTCCTGAGAGCCTGGATGCCATCAGGACCGGGGCTATTGAAGGGGGGATGATCCCGCTAGCCGCTTTCGGTGGTTCAGTACCGGAGTTCGGGCTGGCGGAATTACCTTTTTTGTATAACAACGGCGAAGCCAATGCTTATGCCGAGATCGCTTTAAAGGATATATACAGCGAAATATTACAGACGAAAGCAAACCAGAGGTCACTTGGTTGTATATTCGTCGGCACCCTTAATCTTCTGTCCACAAAGAAACAGCTGAAGACCCTCGAGGACTTGAAAGGCCTGATTGTCGGCTGCGATACTCCTCCTTCGGCCGACCTGATAAAAGCGTTAGGCGGTTCCGGGATAGTGGTGGACTTTACCGAGGACTACTCCAATCTGCAGAAGGGAGTAATAGATGCAAAAACTTCGGCTCCCCAGTACATGCTCATAGCTAAATTATACGAAGTTGCTAAATATTATACGGTTTTCCACGGTCTCGGTTCCTTATATTCATTTAATATCAATTCAGACGTTTACAACAAAATGCCGCAGAACATCAAGGATATCTTGAATGAGGAAATGAGCGCATTGGCAAAGAGTATAAGTCAGAAATATGTTACTAAATTTTATGACCTAGTACCCGAACTTACTAAAGATGGAGTGCAATATTACTATCTACCTGCGGCGGAACGCGATAGATGGAAGGCGTTGGCTTATCCGGGAACCCTCGCCACACTGGCCAAGTTTGGAGACGTCGGTGCTAAAATAAAGCAAATTGCTGACGATGCCAACGCCAAGTATCCTTACATACAAAAATAGCCCAGCCAATAATCTGCGCGATAACGGCAGGCTCCGCCGGGAGCTTGCCGTTATCGTCAGATTGAAGGACTTTCGCCTGAACCAGAAACACTTTATTAAAATTGTGAACCCAGGGTATTCCTAGCAAAGAAGTATAATTATGGAACAAAAAATCAAACAGGTATTGGACCCATGGATTGAACGTATCAATCAAGGTTTTGTAGTCTCTGCCGGGTCCTTAATGGTGATAATGGCTTTTCTTGCAATGTACGGCGCCATAAGGCGCTATGCTTTTAAAAGCCCGGAGCCCGTTTCATACGAGTTCAGCTGCATGTTTTTACTGATAAGTTTCGTATTAGCTAATGCTGCCGTAGAAAGGCAAGACCGACTTCTGCGGTGCGATTTGCTGCTTGAGAGGTTTCCTGAAAAAATCCGCAATATTATCTCGAATATTATCAGCCCGATTCTGGGGATCACGTTTTTCGGTATTATCACCTGGATAAGCTTTGGCGATGCCTGGCGTGCGCTCCAAATTGGTCAGGTAAGTCTATCAATGTGGCCAGTGCCTTTGTTCCCGATAAAGCTCTTTATTCCTATTGGCTACGGCTTTTTATGCTTTATTCTTTTGATTCGTTTGTTTCTTGGTCTGCTTCGCTTAAAAACATCACTAAAAGGATGATAAAGTCAGTACCAACTGACACTATTGGATGAACGGCTGGTAGAAATGAGGAGATGGTGTTGGATCCCGGTACGGCGTCAATCCTGTGTATAGTCAGCATGCTCGTGTTATTGTTACTGGGCGTGCCCATTGTTTTTGCCATGGGATTCAGCACGGTAGTTTTTGGGACTCTCGCTTTTGGACCTATGGCCCTCCAAAAAATGGGCTTGGTCACATTTTCATTATTCTATAACTTGTCCTGGACCCCTCTGCCGCTATTTGTGCTTATGGCCTGTATAATTACCGAAACCACTATAGGAGAAGACCTCTACAAGGTTGCCAGAAACTGGACCCCCCGCCTTCCCGGAACACTGATTAGCGCCAGTATTATGGGTGAAGCCTTACTGGCTTCCACGGTTGGTGTCAGCGGTGCTGCAATAGTGGCACTGGGTAAAGTGGCTGAACCGGAATTTAAAAGATACGGCTATGATAGAAGCTTGGCTTTAGGGGGATTGATGTGCGGCGGTGTTCTCGGGCCGTTGATTCCACCCAGTACTCCCTTTATTATATACGGGGTCATCGCGAATGTGTCGATAGGCCATCTTTTAATCGCCGGGATTGTACCCGGGATCGTCTTAGCCATCATGCTGGCCATTGTACCCCTGGTAATTTGCTGGCGAAATCCTAAGTTGGGTCCCGCTGCAGAATCAGTCAGCTGGAAAGCACGACTGGTATCATTGGGAAAGGTCTGGCCAGTAATTATCGTGATGGTGTCTATCATCGGCTCAATTTTCTTCGGCATAGCCACGCCCACCGAAGCCGCCGGAATCGGCTGTGTAGTCATAATACTTATCGCCGTTACGGTTTTTCACCTTCGCTGGAAAAGCTTATACCGGGCCATGGTCGAAGCCGCCGTGATAAATTCCATGATGCTGGTTATTATCGTTGCGGCTTCGTTCTTTTCTTATATATTAGCCAGCGCCGGCGTGGGAGATTTTCTGGGCGGTCTGATTACGTCTTTAAATGTCCCCCCCATCGTGATTGTTATCGCCATAATGATTCTTTATCTTATCTTAGGATGCCTTTTCGACTCGATTACTATCACCTTATTGACAATACCTATCTTTGCTCCGTTACTCACCAAATTAGGGTTGGACCTGGTCTGGTTCGGGGTGTTATACGTAGTTAACCTAGAGATTGGACTTATTACACCGCCGATGGGAGTGAATTTGTATTTTGTGCGAAATACTTTTAACATAAAAACAGCTGAGCTTCTCAAAGGGGCGACGCCATTCCTGATTACCCTGGTAATTTTTTTATTTATCATATTGTTTGTTCCTGAAGTAAGTCTCTGGCTTCCTCGTATGATGACAAAATGATAAGCTATCAACCCATTGATATTATACGCAGTGATCATATCAGAGAAGCCTATCCAGGTAAGTAATTTGGGATATAATTAGATTAGAACCACGGTAAAACTAATCTATCAATAACAGGGGAAAAACCTAATGTCTATTCTGGTCACGAACATTCAAGGTTATTCAATCCATGACGGACCGGGCATAAGAACAGTTGTATTCCTAAAGGGATGTGGCCTCGAGTGTCAATGGTGCAGTAACCCAGAGTGTATTTCTCCACACCCTGAAGTAGGGTTTGTTAAAACCCTATGCACTAAGTGCGGGAAGTGCGCGGAAATATGCCCTGTCGGCGCGCTGGTTTATGAGGAAGGCAAGATTCCGCGTATTGACCGGAGGCGTTGTTCGGGCTGCGGGGCCTGTAGTTCCGTGTGTTCTTACAAAGCATTCATTCTTTATGGCAAGCCGATGAATACTGGAGAGATTTTCGATGCCGTAAACCGGGATAAAATGTTTTACCAGGCATCGGGCGGCGGGGTAACGGTTTCCGGTGGAGAAGCCCTGCTGCAACCTCATTTAGTACACGACTTGTTTGAAAAATGCCGACAAGCTGGCATTCACACCTGCATAGAGACATCAGGATATGTAGCCGAATCTGCTTTAAGACAGGTCCTCCCATATACCAATTACATACTCTTCGACCTTAAACACTTAAATCCGGAAAAACATTTTCATTATACCGGCAAGCCGAACAGCCTTATACTTTCGAACGCGAAGATTGTTACCGAAAGTGGGATAGAAACGCTTTTCCGGATGCCTTTGATTCCGGGTATTAATGATGATAAGCAAAATATCAATGAAACGGCGGATTTTTTGCATGGATTGGGAGGGAAAGTCTGCCGTATTGAATTAATGCCCTATCACCGGTTAGGAAAAGGGAAATACGAGTCTTTAGACAGGGAATATCTTTTACCCCATGTTGTTTCCCTTGAGCCGGAATGTGTGGAATTAATGAAAAAGGCGTTTGAGGATAAAGGTATAACATGTACGGTATCCAGATGATATAAAATGAATAAAGAAAAGACCATGTGCAGCGTGGTTTATCAAAGTGGAGGTAATTATGGTTACAAAATCATATACCGGTGAAGCCTTGTTAAAACAGATCGACAATTTACAACTAAGTAAGCGTCTCTTTCAATTGAAAGACTCCATGTTCAGCGCCCCAAGGATAATCTCTGTTGACCGAGCCAGGCTAGCGGTAGAGTCCTGGAAGGAGACAGAGGGCGAAGATATCGAACTCCGCCGCGCCAGACTGTTCAAGAAAGTGCTCGAAGGTGTCCCCATAGCTATCCATGATTTTGATATTGTGGTGGGCAGAGAGACGGAGCATCTCATCGGAGCGCCGGTGTTTGTGGATGAAAACGGAGACTCAATCGCCGGGCTCTGGAACGATGGGGATAGCCTGAGTCGATGGATGGTATTTCAGGGTAAAAATGCCAAAGAAGAAAAGAATATCTTAAGGGAATGCTCCGGCTTTTTTGCCGGGAAAACAGCTCCGGACCACGTCAATGAGGCATGGCATTCCGTAGTAGGCACTTGGGCACAAGATATAACCGAAGCAAAAGGCAGCGACCCTACCCCGGATTCCGGTTATTTTCCCGGTGTAACCTGCCGGGGAATGTGGGAAAAGTTGCTATCCAAAGGTATGCGCGGCTTGATAGAGGAAGCTAAAGATGGTCTCCAGCGGTTTAGCAAAATGAAAGAGACCGATATAAACAAACTCTATTTCTGGCAATCGGCAATTATCGTCTGCGAGGCGTTGATACATTATGCGCAGAGGTATGCTGAACTGGCACGCCGTAAAGCGAATGAAGAATCCAACCCTGAAAGACGAAGCGAGCTTCTTGAAATTGCCAACATTTGCGAATACGTACCGGAGAACCCGGCACGAACATTTCACGAGGCCCTTCAGTCCATGAACATCATTTTAGTCGGCAGAGGGCTTGAGATGATGTACCCTCTCTTAGTCGGCAGAATAGACCAGTACCTGAAACCCTATTTTGAAAAAGACATCCAAGAAGGGCGGTTGACATTGGAAAGAGCCGCAGAACTCTTGGGAAGCGCGTTAACACTCTGGGGTATGAAAGTGGTTGTCCCGGTTGGCAAAACCCAGCAGGAAACCCACCAATTCAGTTACAGCATCAACAGTATAAATATCGGCGGCGTAGACAAAGGCGGGAAAGACGCCACGAATGCGTTAAGCTATCTTGTTCTCCATATTATAGGTTTAATTAAACTGTCATCACCGACGGTACTTCTTAATTGGAATTCGCAAACACCCCGGCGGTTGTTGCTTAAGGCTTTGGAAACAAATTATAAGACCAAGGGCGGCATTCCCCTGTTTGAAAACAGCGATCATGTTGTAGCAAGCTTTTTAAATGACGGAACACCCATAGAAGACGCGAGAAACTGGTACGGCCAGGGGTGCGTGACACCGATTCTTCCGACTAAAGTTGACCATAATGGAAGTGAAGGCAAAGGGGCGGTAAACGTTGCGCTTTTCCTGGATTTAACCCTTCACCGGGGTGTATCGCAAATAACGGGGAAAAAGGTCGGCATCGATGTCGGTGACCCGCGGAAATTCAAGACCTTTAGTGAATTATACGAAGCATTTAAAAAGCAACATAAACATATTGTTAGCCGGGTCTTATGGCTTGGCACTCTGGCTCAGAGTGTTGAGCCGAAGTATCTGCGTTTTCCGTTTAACTCTTGCGTTACCGGCCCTGGCTGTATGGAGAAGGGGCAGGATATTATTATTACGGACTCTGACCATAGCTACGGTATCAGCGACCGGGCTATTGTAGACACTGCGGACTCTCTTATAGCAATCAAGAAACTAGTATTCGACGAGGAAAAACTGACCATGGATGAACTCCTGAATGCTCTAGATACCAATTTCGAGGGTAAGAGAGGTGAAGAAATAAGACAAATGTGCCTGGCGGAGCCCAAGTTCGGTAATGATATCAATGAGGTAGATTTGATGGTCCGTGATGTAGGAAAGTTTTCCGGAAGTGTAATCATGTCATATAAAAACCCGTTTGATGTACCCTGTAAAATCTCCCGTGAAGGGCTGTCCTGGCATTATTTCGGGGGTCTTGGAATCGGCGCTCTCCCCAACGGACGCAAATCAAAGGAGCCGTTAAATGACGGTTCGATATCGCCGATGCGGGGGATGGATAAGCTTGGACCCACCGGCGTAATGAGGTCAGTAATAAAAGCAGGGTTTAAAGAGTCTTATGCTTCATGCCTGAACCAAAAGTTTTCCAGCACCGTCATGCAAAGCCCGGAGAGTCGTGAAAAATTAGCGATACTCACCGATACATTTTTCAGAAACGGCGGGCAGCATATCCAGTACAACATGGTGGATACTGAGGAATTACTTGATGCCAAAGCGCATCCTGAAAAGCACCGTGACCTGGTGGTTAGAGTGGGAGGCTTCAGCGCCTATTTTGTGATGCTTTCTCCGGAAATTCAGGATGACATTATTTTTAGAAGCACCCAGGGTTGTTAGAAACACCTTATTTTATCAAGATAGGAGTTGATGTATGCATCGTTGCGTATTTCGCTGAAATCGGCCGCTTGTTCGGAATGAAAACGGCCGGTTTGCTCCGAAAAACGCACATCGTGACATAACCGAGCTATTAGACACTGAACTTAAAGGTCCCATCAAGATGATGTTAAGCCAGATGCCGCCAACATCCTTCGATAATCTGCCCGCTGCCCGTGCCGCTTCCAAGCAGATGATGGCAACCATGAAAACGCAGATGCCGGTTATTCCTGGGGTTAATACTGAAGACCGAACGATCCCCGGTCCTGAGGGGTCTCCCAACGTTACAATAAGAATCTATCGCCCGGAAAAACGGGCCGGCTTGCTACCTGCCTTGCTTTGGATTCATGGTGGCGGCTATATGCTGGGCGATATTGACCAGGAAGATTTAGTAGCAAAACAATTCACGTTAGCAGGAAATTGTGTTGTCGTATCGGTAGAATACCGGTTAGCCCCGGAGCATCCTTATCCGGCCCCATTGGAGGATTGTTATGCCGCTTTAAAGTGGTTGTCAGCCCACGCTAATGAATTGAGAGTCGATCGTTCCCATGTCGCGATTGGAGGCGCAAGCGCTGGCGGCGGACTTGCTGCCGGGTTAGCCATCCTGGCACGTGACCGGGCTGAAATAAAAATCATGTTCCAACTGCTGGTATATCCCATGATAAATGACTGCAATATTGCACCCACCAATGAGAACCTGCCGGACGCTCTTTTCTGGACCCGGGAGAACAATTTAATCGGCTGGCGTTCATATCTTGGGCGTGAACCCGGCAGTGAGGGGATTTCCTGTTATGCTTCAGCTTTCAGAGCGACAAACCTGGAAGGGCTTCCCCCGGCATACATAACGGTTGGAGATATTGATTTATTCTCCCAGGAAGAATTGACTATGCACGGAGGTTGATTGCTGCTGGCGTCCCTACTGAGCTCCATGTATATCCCGGAGGCTGCCACGCTTTTGATATGCTCGTGCCCGGTGCTGATGTCTCAAAAAGATTTACCGCGGATATACACCGGGTATTAAAACGGTCGCTACATAGTTAATTGTTATTTAACACCTTTTTCACACATTCATAAGCCTTCCATTCAGGAGGCTTATCTTTTTTTAAGTTACCATTCTCCCGGGAGATTACTGATATAATAGATATCTTAAAATATCACTTGATGACTTTTTGTTGGATAGGTTGGATTGAACAAATGTCAGTTATGTTGGGTGGAAAGTATGAGGGTAACATTTAGTCATTTTGTTACTCGGTGGATGCCGTTAAAGCGGAATTTGAGTTCTTTACCGGAAAGCTCATCACTTGATGGTAGCTTGAACTCATCCATTCCTTTCCCCATTCTCCCAGGTCTACCCATTTTTTTGCTTGATGATTGTTCATATTTTAACCTTTCATAGAAATTAACGGCTTTTTTCAATTTGACATCGACTACCGAGAGCTTGTTTTAATATTAATGTTAAGACCCTTAACTTACAATAGCTTGTTTCTACTATTAGCTGCATGTGCGCACATTATTCAATCGTTATTAAAAAATCACTGCTATAACTCGCCTCTGTATTTGCAGATTAAAATATAACGGTATGAAAGAGTTTGACCCTCCCCCGTCTCCACCAGAAACGCAGCAGCCCCCGCGGGGAAAAAGCGGGGGCTTTATTATTTTACAGGAATAAGACGCTGGGCGTCATAGTAACGGGCATTATAGTAGTATAACCCGGTAGTTCGGCAGGTTTATAATGAGATTATCGAACCTGCTCACTATAAATTCCGTCAAGGTGCTGGCCGGTAAAGAGCTTATCCGTAGGCACCGAAATAATTGCTCTAGCTTCATTAAAGGAGGGGTAGTCTGAGAATACCTGATTATATAAGTTCGATACCCGGCAAAACCACTCCCTGCTTAACCAAATTCCGCTGAAGTGTACGATATTCAACCTTCCGGGGTGGGATATGCTGTTGTACTGCAATAGCGGCAGCCGTACCAGCAGCCTGCCCCATAGCAATACAATGAGGGATAAGGTTTGCCATATTATTGGAAGAGAAGTCTGATGAGAAAGACCGTCCCGCTACCAAAAGGTTATCGATTTTTGCCGGAACCAATACACGGTAGGGTATATAGACATGTTTAACATCTCCTCCGCCGGGAGGGCCGAGCCGCGGGAAAACGGCAACGGTATCTTCAAACTTCTTACAGTTCTGGAAATCATCTTTGGTGATTATGTATTCGCCGATCAGCCTGCGGCTGCCTCGCGTACCGGTTTGTGATGCCGTATCTAAAATGAAACTATTTTCAAATGTAGGAAAATTTTTCTTCAAAAACGCGTGGCCTTTGCGCATTATTTTTCGCATTTCCACCTCGAGTTTCGTGAGGTCCTCAACTTTTGTACTCATTAAGTCTGGTATCCAGTTGTTGACCCACATCACATCATTGCGAGGTGAAGGCAGTGGTAAAAGAACAGTACCCGCTACTTTGGTAAGCTCATGTATCAGTTCCCCGTATTTTTGGGGTTCAGATTCTTGAAAATCACAGTATTTTTGATAATCACAATTTCCAAGCCGGAAAACCAGCGCTAATGTGGCACTCCGGGCTTTCGGTTCAAAGGATGCATCAAAGGCTGCCCCGGCGGAAGGCAATAGGTCTCCATCGCCGGTACCGTCTATTATTATTTTTCCTAATATCGCCTGACGGCCGGATTTACTCTCAAAAATAATCCCCTCAACTTTACCATCGCATACGAGCGCTTTCGTTCCCCAGGAGTGCAGGAACAATTTTATACCGGCTTCTTCCACCATATCGTTTAGTATACATTTCAACAGTTCGGGATCCACCCAGGCAGTATGCTCAATCTTACCGTTAATCACATTACCAAAAAACCGGCTCCATTTTTTAACCAGTTTTTCATCGTTAGAACCTAAATCCTGCATACAGGGGCGGAGCGTCCCGCCAAGCGGGTCCAATCTTTCCAGCCATTCCAGGGAAAGACCAGCGATAACCGGTTCTTTTCCCCCATCGCTCATATGCGGAATTTGTATCACAATCCCGCCGGTAGCCATGCCCCCCAGGTGTCCATATCTTTCTATCAATATTGTTTTAGCCCCGTTCCTGGCGGCGGCTATTGCGGCGGAATGGCCTCCGGGACCGCCCCCAACCACAATAACATCAGCTTCTAAACACACGTTAGTCTGAAGGTTTTCCTGAATGACTTTTTGCGTTGAGACGCTTCCCATTTTAATAACTCCTTAGCTAAATGAAATAATTAATGTACGTATTTTTTTAAAGTCTTGATGCCTAAATAGTACCTCTGAGGCGGGGGTCGAGAGCATCGCGAAGACCATCTCCGACCATATTAAAGGCAAACACGATCAACATAATTGCAATACCCGGAGCAAATGAGAGAATCGGCAGGTCAAGGAGGAACTTATACCCGTCATTGACCATCGATCCCCAGGAGGCGCCCGGAGGCGCAATGCCTATTCCAAGGAAGCTCAACCCAGCCTCGGCCAGGATCGCAGAACCTAGCTGCATGGTGATCAGTACGATCATAGGAGGTAAACAATTTGGAAAAACATGCCGGAACATGATTAGTGTGTTACTGGAGCCCATCGACCGGGAAGCTGTGACATAATCATTCTCTTTAACCGAGAGCACCTGCCCGTGCATTAACCGGGCATATATCGTGGTCAAGCTTATACCGATAGCGATAATAACGTTAGTGATACCTCCACCAAGGAGAGCCGCGATAACGAGAGCTAATAATATCATGGGGAAAGCCATCAATGCATCGATGAGCCGCATAACGACCGCACCGTAGATTCGGCCATAATAGGCGGCTGTTAATCCCAGAAACATTCCAATGCTGGACGCGATAAAAATAGACACAATTCCCACCATGAGCGAAGTCCGCGACCCATAGATAACGCGGCTGAGAGTGTCCCTACCTAGTGAATCCGTCCCAAGCAGATGCTTTGAACTCGCTGGTTGCAAGGTTTCTCTCAAGTTGGTTTTATATGGATCGTAAGGGGCTAAAAGAGGAGCAAAAATGGCGACCAGTATCATAATGACAATGATGACGACTCCGACGATAACTACTTTACGGGAGGCCATAACCCGGATAATACGCCGTAACTCGCTAACGTGAGGTGTAACCTCGTTAAATGTATTTGTGGTTGGATCAATCAATTGCTCGGTCACTTGTTCTCACCTCTTTAGCCGTACCTGATTCGGGGGTCAAGCAATCCGTAAGTAATATCAACAAGAAGGTTAACTAGCACTACTACTACTGCTATGAAAAGAGTGACCGCCTGGACTATGGAATAGTCTTGGCTTTGAATAGCTTCCACTTCCAGACGGCCCATTCCCGGTATATTAAATACAGTTTCAATCAATACAGAGCCGCCAAGGATAAAGCTCAATCCGATACCACTCAAAGTAACCACCGGGATCAGCCCGTTTTTCAACATATGTTTCATTACAATTACCCTTTCCCGGAGGCCTTTAGCCCAGGCGGTGCGGATATAATCCTGACGGGCGACCTCCAGGATGCTGGAACGGGTCTGGCGAGTAGTCGAAGCGAGGGGAAAAATTGCTAGACAGGCTACCGGCAAAACGGCGTGATGCAAAAAACCCATAAAGTCAGTACCCGGGGGGACATAACCAAAACGCGGAAACCAGTCAAGTTTGAGGCCGAAAAAGTAGATCAGGAGGATACCCATCCAAAAACTTGGAACAGTGATACCGAAATTGGCGATTACGGTAACTACGGTATCTATCCATTTACCACGTCTCAAGGCTGAGATACTGCCCGCGATAATACCAAATACGTTGGAGACCAGAAAGGCGAGGATTCCCAGACTAAGGGTTACTGGCAGGCGCTCACCAATAAGCTTAGAGACTTTTTGATTGTAAAAAATTGACACTCCCAGGTCATTATGGAACAGGTCACCGATCCACCTAAAATATTGCATTACCAACGGCTTGTCCAGGCCGAACTGGGCCCTGGCAGCATCAATCTGTTCCGCCGTGAGTGTTTGTATATCCTGTGAAGACAGATAGATCAGAATCGGATCGCCCGGCAAAAGACGAATGACGAGGAACACCAGGAATGTGATGAGTATTAAAACCAATACTGCTTGTACACAACGGCGTAAAACATATGTTGTCATAGAGGTATTATTTCCAGACTTAATAAACCATCATTTGCCAGCGGAAGTAGGAGGCTGTATATGCTGACTTGCCGAAGGACATATACAGCCTCTTTGACGTTATTTTATTATACTACCAATTACATTCAATTCAAGCTGTTTTACTTGCTTATCCAGACTTTATTAACATCCCATGTAAAGCCGTCACCATGAGCCCCAACGCCCATATCATGCACGGACTTATTAGCGACATAGACTTCCGCCTGCACCCACAGAGGAATTTCCATCACAAAATCAACTTCTATCTGGACAGCTTGTTTTGCTAATTTAGCCATTTCAACTGGATCAGATGTCAGCATCATTTTACTGATTAGGTCAACCCACCCTTCCGGATAGCCCATGGACTTGGCTGCGAAACCGCTGGTGGGACTATAGTAACGTTCAAGGAAGGCACAATAGTTATAATCTGTAGCTCCATGAGTTACGTAGAAGAGTCCATTCTTCCAGCCGGTTGTCCTGGTTTCCGCCCATTTTGCAGCAGCCTGGACATCAATAGTCACTTTGATACCGATTGTGGCAAGGTCGGCCTGGATTGCCACCAGCGGGTCCTTCGGAAAGGCCACAGAAGTAATTATTTTGGTCTCGAATCCGTTCGGGTGACCGGCTTGTGCCAGCAGTGCTTTAGCTTTATCCGGGTTATACTGCCGTCCGACAAGGTCGGCCACATGGCCGAATTGCTCGGGTACGTTAGGTTGATAGACGGTTTCCCATACGCCGTAGCCGAAAGCATCCACAATAGCCTGACGATTAATAGCATATTCTATCGCTTGACGGACTTCTTTATTAGCGAAAGGAGAATCCGGATTGCCGCTGTCCGGGACGAGGTTCATAATGGGACCGCGCCGGGTGAGCCTCTGGTAACCTTGCTGCGAAAGTTCGAATGCTGTTTTGGCATCAGCACCTTCCCAAACAAGGGCATCACCGGCCTTATAAGCTATCGCTGCGGTGGTTGTATCTACGATATGAAAGTACTTTATCCCATCAACAAGAGCTTTATCTCCCCAGTAGTCGTCAAACCTCTCGTATTCCAGGGAAGTATTAGCAATAAAACTCTTAAATTTAAAGGGGCCGGTGCCTACAGGGTTGGTACCCGCCCAATCGGCTCCATTCTTCTCAACCGCGGTCGGGGAGATCATCGCATACGTCATGTTGGAAAGCTGTGTATTTTTAAAGCTTTTCAATGTAATGCGAATCGTGTAATCATCAACGACATCAATGGATTGCCAATCGGCAGGGGACCCGGTACCGCGGACCTTGAAAAGGTCCAGGTTCCATTTCGCAGCTTGAGCATTGAAGGGAGTGCCGTCATGGAATTTCACCCCTTGCCTTAGCTTGAACGTAATCGAGGACTTGTCCGGGGCAATCTCCCAGGAAAGGGCTAGTTTAGGCCGGAGGTTCCCTTTAAGATCGGCATCAATAAAACCTTCAAAGACTGGGATAGATGCAAAAATAGAAGCAAAACCGGCACCGGCTTTAATGGGATAACCCCAGCTAGTGGGTGCGTAGGGAGAGATTACCGTCAGTATTCCGCCTTTCTGTACGGTTGGAGTTGTAACTACAGGGGTGGTGGAAGTGGGAGTACTAGCTGTTGTAGCAATAGTTGTCTTAGTGGTCACAGGAGGGGCGACCGCGGTAGTGGTACTGGTAGACTTACATCCTGGAAGAAGCAGACTTAAGACGAGAATGATAGCTAGGGTAGCAAACAGTATCGTTCTATAACGCATTAATGCCTCCTTATTTTTATTTGTTCAGATATTAGCATGGTTTTTTATCATTGTCAAATATGATATCATATATGATAATAAGTCCATAATAAATGTTATGTATAATATATAAGGATGCTATTTGATTTGGAGTGATAAATGACCGAAAGGCGTGAATTCCGGAGCCATGATACCCTTAACGATGCTTATCTTTGGGGTTTGCTGGACCATACCAGGTCTCTTGTTTCAAGAGCAAGGGAATTAGAACTTACCCAATATGGAATATCTTTGGAGCAAATGTCTATTTTACATGCGTTATTGATTCTTGATGGGTCAGCTACCATTGATGAAATTGCGTCAATAATAGTGAGACAGCATAATTCAGTATCTACACTCGTCAACCGGATGTCCAATTTAGGTTTGGTAAAGAAAGGAAAGCCGCTAAATGAAAAAAAATATAGGGTGATAATAACGGAAAAAGCCCGTAACATCGTGGATTCCATACCCAGGAAATCGATAGAAATGATATTCGCTACTCTGTCCTTAAAAGACAAGGAACAACTGGCAACCTATCTTGAGCAACTTGTTATGATGGGGCATGAAATCATGGGGCATAATCATAATCTACCTTTTTTATCAAGAAAACCTGATTTGAGCTAAAAATACGATTCAACTTATAGACAGGTTTTACAGGAGCTCTTGTGAAGTGAAGTAAGTAGCTCTCTCGTGTGCTTAATTAATTAACTCGGGGATACAACAATTCATCTTTTTGTTAAATTTTGCCCTGTCCAACAAAAAGTCATCATGTGAAATTTCAAGAACTAGCACGTTTATCGTCCCGTCCTCCCAGGAGTTGAGAAAAAAGAGCAGAGGAATAACCTCCTGCCGTAAGTACAGCGTCCCAGGTGTTCGGTAAAACCCCCCCCGGATATTGCGGTCTATTTCGCCGGAAATGGTTCCGGATCTATCTTGATACGGTTCACGGTTTACATCCTCGGCAGCCTATTCATGGAAAAGCGTGACATGCTGCTGTCAAACGGTCAAAAAAGCTGTGTAAATTAGTATTTGAATACTATTATATCTTTGCTATATATTTAGAAAGCTGGATAAAAACAAGTTATTTTATTCCATAAATCACCAAAAAGCGGAAGGAAAGTGATAAGTATGGAAACATTAAAAATAGGTTTTGTTCCCGCCCACCGGGAACCCTTCGATGAAGACTGGGCGGCAAAAATGCGCCAGCGCTGTCTGGATGCATTCCCTAGGAATCCGCTGCTGGAAATTATCGTGCCGGACAAGGAATTTACCAAAGGCGGATGTGTCCGGGATGATAATGAAGCGGAAAGAGTAATTAATTTCTTCAGGGATGCCGGGATAAATGGACTGATAATCGGCACGATGACCTTCGGTGATGAAGTTTCCGCCCTCTCCATTGCTTCGGCCTTCCGGGATACGCCTATCCTGCTTTTCGGGACAAAAGAGGGGCCGTTTACCCAGGACGGCAACCGGAGGTCGGATTCGTTTTGCGGCACGCTTTCAATTTCTTCCGGCCTGCACCGGAGGAAGATAAAATTCATGTTCGGTGGCATCGTTTTCCCGGAAGAAGCGAAATTTCAGTCTTCCGTTGATGATTTCCTCCGTGTTTGTGCCATAGAACATGGTTTTATAGATGCAAGAATCGGACTGGTAGGCCCACGGCCAGAACGTTTCGAAACCTGTATTTTCAGCGAGGACCTGCTTGACCTGCCCCCCAAAAACTGGTCCAGGTATAATGTTAGTAAAATAAGACCAGAAAAAGGGGGAATACATGGTCAAAAAGGGTTACACACCGGAGCAGATCATTGGCAAGTTGAGGGAGGCAGAAATCCTCCTCAGCCAGGGATCCACTATTTCAGAAGCCAGTAAAAAGATAAGTGTTACTGAACAGACGTATTATCGCTGGCGTAAGGAATACGGC
>Ga0315293_10002688_pt1 | contig 17090 bp, 15 predicted proteins | sample YL17G13_20_MG_FD_203071 | JGI IMG/M metagenome (GOLD analysis project Ga0315293, IMG submission 203071) | Sediment microbial communities from Yellowstone Lake, YNP, Wyoming, USA - YL17G13_20 | ecosystem: Environmental > Aquatic > Freshwater > Lake > Sediment | place: USA: Wyoming | collected...
GTGGCCCATCGCGGCAGCGAGCAGGTCGCGGCCCGCCGTGGTCAGGAGGTTCCGCAAGATCGCGGCGTCATCCACCGACCCGTCGTCGTGGATGACCCGGAAGTGGACTTGGTTGGGGCCGAGACGCACGGCGTCGGAGACGTGGTGACCGCGCATGGTACGCACGATCGCCCCGTCATCGAGGTTGACGACCTCGATGCGCGGCTTGACGGTGATGAGGCGAAGTGGGTTCATGCCAGGCGCTCCTCTAGTTGCTCTTGACCTCGACGTGGGCGCTGTCGATGAGGGACATCGAGAAAGTGCGGGCCAGCGACCCACACGAGGGACAGGGGCGCCGCCGACGCTCGCGCAGGACTCGGTGACATCCCGAACAGGTGCTCGGGGATGGGGACAGATACCGCAGCAGGCGTCGCGTCGATGGCATCACGTCTTCACTCTAGCGGTGGTCAGGTGCCCACGCCAGTCTCGGCGTAGCGCGGGAAGCAGTTGCGGCACAGGTCGCTAGGATCGGTGTCCGCCAGGGTGTCCAGGATTTCGTAACCCCCCGACTCGTCTAGGTTGTCACCTTCCAGCGTGGCGAGGCCGTCCCCGAGGCGCACCCGCTTGTGGACGTGCCCCGAGGACTTGTCGCGGGTGTAGACGACGGTGCCTTCAACCGTGTTCACAGCATCGTGACCTTGTTGGGCTGGCCGGCGGGGGTGACGACCGTGACCACGGTTCCCTCGTCCAGCGTCGGGGCGCTGCTGCTGGTGGTGCGGGACACCGTGACGGCGGTCAGGGCGAGCGACAGCACGGCGAGGAACGCGCCCACGAACATGAGCACAGCGTCCTGCTGCTGCTGGGTGATCGCCACGCCGAACGAGACGGCGAGGATGAGCGCGGCCCGGATCAGGCCCACGATGAGCGCCGGGTCCTTGAGCAGTTCGGCCATGTCCCTCTCCTTAGGGTGCACGCCTATGCGTGCGATTTGCCTTCCGTCGCGCTGCCGGGGTGAACGCCTTGGCACTCTTGACGCCAGCCGCCTTCTTCCGCGCGGCGGGAGTCATCGTCCTCTGCGACGTGTTGGCCTTGGCGACCGGCTTGGGAACCGGCGTGTCGGTGGCCCTGGTGCGCGGGTGGGTCGTCGGCGTCTTGACGCCAGCCGGCGTCTTCTGCGCGGCGGGCGTGTCGGGACGCTCGGTGGCCCCGGTGTGCGGCGGCTGGATTGCCGGCGTCTTGATCGGCCAGCCATGAGAAATCCGCCCGGCGGGCGTGTCGGGACGCTCGGTGGCCCCGGTGTGCGGCGGCTGGATTGCCGGCGTCTTGATCGGCCAGCCATGAGAAATCCGCCCGGCGGGCGTGTCGTCGGTGGCCCTGGTGCGCGGCGGCTGGATTGCCGGCGTCTTGATCGGCCAGCCATGAGTCATCCGCCCGCCATCCTCCCTCGGTTCCACTTTGCGAGGCGGCTGGATTGCCGGCGTCTTGATCGGCCAGCCATGAGTCATCCGCCCGTCCGCCGGCACGCCGCTTGACGTGTTGGTTGCCTTGGCGACCGGCTTGGGCGCAGTCGATCGGGCGTAGGACCCGGCGCTCGGGACCTTCTGCATCGTGGTGGCCTTTGGCGTGACCGCCCTCGGCACCTTCATCACGGGATCGGCCATGTCAGATCGTCTCCTTCCACTTCACGACGCCATCGACCATCGTGGCGATCTCGTGCTTCACGTCGCCGCCGGGGACCGGCGGGGCCACGGGTGCATCTTCGACCGCGACCGCCGCGTTGGCAACGTACAGGTACGTCGGGCGCGGCTGCTTGTCTGGATAGGGGATGCCGGTCGTGAACAGGCCGACGCGGTGCGCCGACGCGTTGCCCATGTAGGGGACCTTCTGGCCCGCCTTCATCGTGAGGATGACTTTGCCCCCAGGCGCGTCCATCGCCGGGGCTGCGGTGATCGCCCGCAGGAGTTTGTTGCTGGTGAGGGCGATGCCTCCCGCAGCGATCATCCCATCGTCTCCTCTCGCTTCCATGATGAGTGCCTGCCACCCCGGCAGGGTGGCGGTGAACGAGCGCCACGTCGAGAGCGCCCACGTGTCGCCAGCGTACACGCCGTCCTTCGGGCCGAGCGGATCGCAGCGCACTCGGACGCCGTGCTTGGCGACGGCGTGCGGTCCCGCGAACGGCGTGATGCGCTCGCCAGCCGGGACAATGCCGGTCACGACGCACACCTTGCCGGGATCTTCCAGCGCCGCGGCGAGCGTCGGCCAGTCGCGGGTGAGGGAGTAGTCGGCGTCGGTCAGGCCGTAGCGAGCCTTGGCCGCGGGGATCGTCTGCTCGATGGTGGCCCCGGTGTGGGCGTCAGGCAGCCCCGCGGCTGCGCGGTAGCGGTTGACCTCCTCGATCGTCGGAGGGATGGCCTCGCCCCCGGGAAGCGCCAGCCGCATCGTCTCCAGCATGGAGGCGAACGTGCAGTCCTCCCACTTCCCCGGCTCGCGCTCGGTCACATGGTCGGCAGGCGTGAACGTCACTCGACTACCTCCTGCTCACCGTTCATACGACGTGCCTTACGTCGGCGAACACCAGCGTCGCCGCGAGGAGGATGAGCGCCCCCCGGGAGAGCGACAGCCCGGCGGTGCTGAACAACGAGTCGTTGGCCAGCAGGCCGATGCCGCTGATGAGCAGGCCCAGCGCGACGACGATGGTGCCCACGGCCATGACGAGCGCGACCGCCGCCCGGTCGTCGTGAAAGTGCTTGTACGCGGCAATCGAGCGCGGCAGGTGCCAGAACAGGAGCGCGAGCGCCGACAGCGACAGGACGATGGAGAGCCAAGCGTAATCGGTAGTCGCGTTCATAGCGTCCTCACGGTGCGTCGTACTCGTCGGTGGCCGGGTCGTCGTACGACGGAACCCGAGGATCGGTGTAGGGCGTCTGGTACTGCTCCTGCTGGTTCTGCGGCTGGCAGGTGGGCGGGTACTGGCCGGGCGGGTTGTCGGGCTTGCCGAGGAACGGCAGCCGGACGATCCCCTCGTAGCCGAGCAGGACCAGCGCCGCCCCGAGCGCGAGCGCGATCGTCGGCCAGTCGTCCACGCTGCGGCCGGGTTCCACGATCAGGTAGATGAACACCCCGAGGCAGACCAGCGTGGTCAGGATGCGGAGGAGCCGCTGCACCGGGTCGCGCCCCTCGCGCCAGCCGTTCGTCTCGGGCGGGACCATCTCAGAACACGGACCCCTCTCCGAAGGACGAGCCTCCAACGACGACGAGGGGGATACCGGAGTCCTTGGTCCAGCCAGTCATGTTGGCATACCGCTGACTCGCCGTCCCAAGGCGCCCCCAGGCAGACGTGTAAAGCGCTGGGTTCCAGACCGCGACCTCGTCGATCGTCCCGTGGAAGAAGCGCTGAAAGGTTCCCGATCCGTTGTCCTGGGCGCCGATGGAGAGCCTGGTTGTAGGGGTGTTGGGGGTATCTAAATATGGTCCCCCGGTCGTCACATCACTTCCTCCGAGCCTCATGGTCGTGACTCCGGCAGTACGGTTGATGCCGACGAAGTAGCGGGTGCCAATGTCGAGGATGCGGCCCGTCGTGAACCAGTTGACGCTTCCCAGCAGACCCCTCAACTCGCCTGTCTCGGTTATCGCGAGGCCGTACCCGTTGGCGTCCGTCCCGTTGTGGGCGATCATCGCCACCTGTCCCGCGGCCGGGTAAGACGCGGGCCTGACAACCGCGGACAACGACCACTCATCGAGGCCGGTCCAGGGAACGGACGAGGTGGTGACGTACTGCGTCGAGCCGTTGAACCCAACGGATGTGTTCTCGTCGTCCACTATGCCGCGCAGGCCGAGCGCAGGCGCTCCGACGTAGGTTCCAGGATGGGCGAGGGTTCCCGAGTCAGCGGCAGTCGTGCCGCTCAACTCACCGAGGCGCCACCAGCCTCTTGCAATGTACGCCCCCGATCCGGTCCAGTCCGCAATCTGTGTCGCCCACATCATCGCCCTGGTGACGGTCATGCAGCGGTTGTGAACCAGCGTACCCGTGGCGAAGGCGCCTATGCCGAAGGAGTTTGCGGTGTGGCAGTTTTGGATGACGAGCCAGTACACGCCTGGGTAGAGGGATCGCTGCGTGCCGGAGACGGTGATCGTCCGCTTGCTTGCCGCGCCGGCCGTGAACGCCTCGACGGCCGACCCATAGAGGATGCGGGGGTAGTTGGCGCTGCCCGGCCGCCCTTCGACTTCCTCTAGGTCGTAGATCGCCCAGTTCCACGCGCGCGCAGATGTCGTGTCCGTGTTCCAGATGCTCACCTGCTGCACAAGCATCCGGGCCGGGACGTGGATGGGCACCGCCACGCATCCGCCGCCGTAGGCGAGAGTTAGCGAGCCGGGACTCGTGGCGTTCGCCGGGAACCCGATCGGGTAGGCGTAGGGTGCTGTTCCGTCGGCAAGCGGGGGATGCCACTTGCCGAGGTTGGGGGAATAGGGTGGGGCGTCTGGACTCCAGGTGGCAACCAACTGGGGTTCAGACAGGTAGGCAAGCCCGATCCGGGTGTTGTGGGGGACGCTGGTATAGGCCATCCGCACCCTGGCGACGAGATACCACTCCCGGAACGTGGACGTTGGGTGGGTGATCGGGTTTGACGAAACCTGGATGCGCTCCGCACGGGCGGCGCCGGAGGGCGGATCGTAGGTGATGTCCTCCCAGGCCGACTCGACCAGGTTCGTTTCGGAGTCCATCGGGTAACTGTTGCCAAGCGCCACCGACACGGAGGACACCAGCGATGCGTGGCGGTACACCGATGTCTTCGACCGAACGCTCCCGGTCATGTGGGGCGGCACGGGAGCGTAGAGCGGATATGCGACACGACGAGAACTCAACTCGATCGTAACCTGCCCGGTGATCGTAGACCCGGACTGGTTGACGAGATCTACCGCGAGGTTCGCGGACGTGTAGTCGTTCCCGTAGGTGGTACGTTCCTGGGTCCTGTAGATCTGCGCGGAGACCGGGTTGGTCCCGCTGTCCACGATGAGCCGTGCTTCCCAGTAGCGGGAGAGCCGCTGCCACGCGGACGTGAGGGTGATCGGACTGCTATTCGGGATCGTCTCAAAGGTGGGGTCGGCAAGCGAGTTGGCGACATCCGCGTAGAGGGACACCTTGCCGAAGGCATCCGCACCCTGCGACGACAGACTGCCCGTGATCGCCCCGACGGCCACGCCAGGCATGGAGGGAGAGGTTGGGGCGATCCGCTCCTCCAGTTCGGCGAACCGGGCGTTGTCGAAAGCGGAGTCGTGGGAGCGCAGGGTGGACCGCAACTCCTCCAGGTAGGTCGCTACGTCCGTCAGCCTCGCGTCCAGGTTGGTGAGGCTGATCGGCTCGTTCATGTCAGCACCTTCCCTACGAGGATCTGGACCCGCTCTCCTGCCTCATTCATGATGGCCCGCGCCCCGATGACGCGCCAACTCCCGGTGATCGAGTCAGTCCCGTTGACGATCTCAACTTGGAACGTGTCGCAGATGTCCCACCCGGAGAACGGCGAGATAGCGCCGGGGACGAGGGTCAGCCAGAGGGACGGGATGCCCTCGGTTGCGGTCTTGAGCATCCGCTCTGCGACGGCCTTCTGCTGGTCGGACTCGACTGCGCTGCCAACGATGCCGGCCAGGGTCTTGATCGTGAACACGTCCTGCCGGAGTCCGAACACGGCAGAGGAGCCGGTATCGGCCGCGACGATCTCCGTCGCCCCGCCTCCGGCCGTCGTCCCAAGCGTAGCGAGGTTGTTTCGGAGGGACGCCCAGTTGGGGGCGAACTGGTAGTCGCTCACCGTGCCGTTGAGGACGAGGGGGACGCCCACCAGCGACCCCTTGTTCTTCCAAAAGTTGAAAGTGAACGTGGCCGTCCTGGAGATCTCATAGGTGACGTGGTGGGTCGTGTTCGCCCGGCCCATCTCGGTCAGGTCGTATAACAGGGCGAGGCGCATCTGGTCCATAAGGCCGAACTGGGCGTTGGTCTTGATCGGCGTCGTGTTGTCGGTCCCCAGCGGGTCCTCGATCGTGCCGGTAGCGACAAATCCAAGCGGCGAGTTCGTGGCGTTCTTCGCCAAAAGCCACTCGGGGGAAACGATCTGGGACCCGACCAGTTTCGTCGGGTACATCGTCCGGTATCCGCTGCGCGAGAGGGACAGAAGCGAGACGTAGTCGTAGATGTCGAACACGACATCGTCGCCGGTCGAGTTGTAGTCCGAGACGATCCCGTTGAACACCTCCGCGTCGCCCGCGGAGGAGACGCGGGTGATCCGGCAATGGGTCGTGAGTGGAACGATCGAGGAGATGAGAGGACTCGTCTGGTAGAGCGTGAAGAACCCCCGCCCAGGCAGGCGGTCGTAGCGACTCCAGCCGAGGTTCCGTAGGTCCCAGACCTCGGCAATCTTCGTGGCTGGTCCGAACGTCGCGTCGGACGAGAACAGTTCAACGACGTAGGCGTTCGTTACGACGTTCATCACGAACGGCGCGACGCGAACCCGCTCGACGGTGTTGGCGTAGCCATTCGCGACATAGATGTAGGTGTTGGTCGAGTCGATGCACGCATCGCGCGTGCCGCTGCCCGTGATAACCGTGCCGACCACCGTCATGTCCGAGACGCGGACTCGATCGACCGTGGTGTTGGTCCAGTTCGATACATAGACGTAGGTGTTCGTGGAGTCGATGCAGACAGCGAGGGGTTGGTGGCTGCTGCCGAGGGACGCCGTGCCGGTGACGGTCATGTCGGATACGCGGATGCGTTCGACGGTGTTTGCGTTGTAGTTCGCGACGTAGACGTAGGTGTTCGTGGAGTCGATGCAGACACCCATAGGGCCGTGGGAGGTGCCAACGCTGGCGGTGCCGACGACGGTCAGGTCAGAGAGGCGGATCTTCTCGATCGTTTCGGCGGTCCAGCACGAGGCGTAAACGTAGGTGTCGGTCGAGTCGATGCAGATGCCGCGCGGGGAATGGGCGGCACCAAGACTGACCGTGCCGGTGACCGTCATGTCGGACAGGCGCACCCGCTCGACCGAGTTGGTGAAGGAGCAAGCGACGTAGATGTAGGCATCGGCAGAATCGATGCAGAGGTGGAACGGACTGGCGTTCGCGGGGAGAGCAGCGGTGCCGGTGACGGTCATGTCCGAGATGCGGACCCGATCGACGGTGTGGTCGTCGCCATTCGTGACATAGACGTAGGCATCGGCCGAGTCGATGCACACGCTTTGCGGGCCGTGGGAAGCGCCAAGAGACGCCGTCCCGATGACCGTCATGTCCGAGAGACGCACCCGCTCGACGTTGTTGGCCTCCCAGTTGGCGACGTAGACGTGGGAGTCGGCAGAGTCGATGCAGACGCCGGTGGGGAAGTGAGTCGCACCGAGGCTAGCCGCGCCGGTGACGATCGGGTCGGCCATCGCCTAGTCCTTAGGGGCGCGCATGGCCCCACTCGTAGCGAATGGAGCCGACGTTGGTGGTGTTCGTGGCGACGAACGACGTGGTCCCGACGGGGGCGACGAGCCAGGTGGAGTAGTCGCTCGTCTTCAACGAGAACGCAGCCACGCCGTTCTTCTTGACCGAGCGCCCACTCCCGAAGGGGCCGCACGTCTCCATGACCACGACGATCGTGTCGTTGTTGACCATCGTGGAGAGGTTGAGTACGCACGCCACCCCGCCGGGGGGGCCAGCCGTGATCGTGAAGTTGGTCGCGCCGGCCCCGGTCATCACGATCGTCACCCGGAGCGGACCGGGGATCGTGCCCTGGTTGACGACGGAGGCCGTTCCGGCCGCAGAGTAGACCGAGGCGAGGGTCGTGTCGTACAACCGCGGGTCGGGAGACTCCAGGACGACCGACCAGCGCCGGTTGGACTGGTCGTTGACGGTCCACTCCGTTTCCGGTTGGCGCACGGGACGGACGTAGCGCGTCACGTTCATCCAGCCGGTCGGGTAGGGCGACGTATCGAGGGTCGGCTCCAGCCACGAGAGGGCGTACACGCCTTCGGTGGTGGGAGAGTCGCGGTAGCACTCGTAGGGGTCGAACGCGAGCCGCAGCGCCTTCTCGCGGTCCTCCATCGAGGCCATCTGCGACACATCGGGGACGAGGATGCGGCCCTGGGCCTGCATCGTCAGGAGTCCCTTGTGGACCCGCCCCATCGTGCCGCCCTGGGCCAGATGCAGCGCCTCCGCCGTCTCCCGGAACTGGGGCCGGACGATCAGGCGGTCAATCGTCGTCGTGTTCTGGGCCTTGGTCGCGTCGAAGACCGGCGGGTCGCCGGAATAGTGTTCGTTCAGGACGAGAGTCTTGTGGGCGTAGGTCGCCCTGCTGTTCTTCACAGGTGGCTCATCTGCCCTACGCGCGGGCGCAGGTTCGCGAGGAAGCGGCACTCGTCGGAGAACTCGCGCTCCGCCGCCGCGACGATGCCGATGATCTGGTCTACCGTGAGGTTCATCTCCGGGGCGACGGCCTGGCGCTCGCCATAGCGGGCGAACCTAGCGAGTTGCATCCGGTAGCAGATCGCCTTGGCCCGCAGGAGCGGGATGCGGTTGAACTCGGTGTCCAGGTCGTCCACGGCGGCCGAGGCGTACTGGCACGTCGCCGTGCCGCCTGTGCCACCGACCGACACGGTGAGCGGGATGGAGAAGGCCGACGCCCCGGTGACGGTCAGGACGTAATCACCGGCGATGACCGGGGTGCTGCCGGCGTGGCCGGCGATCGTGACCGTGTCGCCCGTGACGAAGCCGTGGGGGGCGCTCGTCGTGATGACCGTCGCGACGGCGACCGACGAGGTGGTGATCGTCTTGGCGGAGGAGAACGTCGAGGCGTAGGCAGTCCAGCCCCAAACGCGCAAGGTGTAGCCGGCCGCGCAGCCAGAGCGCAGGACCAGTTGCCTCGTCCCCGCGCCGTCGTCCTCGATGACGCCATCGGGCCGGGAGGCGATGCGGAGGGTAGAGTCGATGAGTTCAAGGCGGTTCAGGCGGCGGGCGGTGCAGGTGGCGTAGGTCGTCTGCCCCTCGACGCTCGGGTAGTCCTGCTTGACCGCCTTCCACACCCCGGTTCGCCAGAGCGCGGCGTAGCCGTCGGCGATGGCCGCGTTGCGGACTGCCAGGCTCCAGGGTCCAGTCTCGGAGTCCGTCGCGACGCCCAACTCCCCGTTGAGTTTCAGACGGAGGTTTGCGAGCGTCGTTGCCACGATCTACTCCTTCTTGCCCCGGTGCGCCCCGAGGATGTGGCCGTTGAGCGCCTTGTCCGATCCCATGACCGCGGCGCAGACCGGGCAGACCACCGAGCCGGGGGTCAGGGCCGGGACCTCGCCGGTGTCGAGGATGCGGATGTAGGGCGAGCCGAACGAGTTGACCCAACTCATCTTGCGACCGAAGTCGGGATCGTCCGTGTCCAACTCGGCGTAGCCGCCGGCGAAGTCGATCACGTCGTTGCTTCCCGGAAGGCCGGGTCCGAGGTGGAGGCCCGGCGTGTCCGAGCAGAACAGGGTCACGATTGCCACGAGGTAGCACTCCTTCCGGTAGCGGGGGGTGATGGGCGGGACTGGCTACCGATCAGCCCCGCCCACCCTCATTGGTCAGGCCGCCGCTTGGTTCTTGTCCCGGAGGGTCAGGAGCAACTCGCACCCGCCCCCGGTGAACGCCGTGCCTGAGCCGGCGAACTGAACGGTGATCGTGTCGGTGTCGGTGAAAGACGGGAGCGCCCCGGTGGCGACCCCGCCCTCTCCAACGACGCCGGCGTTGACGGTCCCGATGGTCCCCTGGGACGCGAGGAGCAGCGTGATCGTCCCCACGACCGTCCCGGTCGCGTTGCCGCGCCGGACGTTGAGGACGCGCGACCCCGCGACCGAGGCGGTAGCGGTGGTGACCACGTCGATGCGCTCCAACTCGCAGGCGAAGCCGAGCGTCTTGGAGAGCATGAGGTTGACCGCCCCGGTTGCCGCCAGGTAGGCGACCGACGGGATCTGGAGGGAGAGGATGGTCCGCGAGTAGTTGTATGCACCGCGGCCCATGACTAGACCGCCGCTTGGTTCTTGTCGCGGAACGTCAGCAGCAACTCAAAGCCACCGGCGGAGAACACGGTCGCGCCGGCGGTGATGAACTCGACCGTCATCGTGTCACCCGAGCCGAACTTGTTGGCTCCTGCGGCGGTGACGATGGTGCCGGCGGTGACGACCCCGAGCGTCCCCTGGTTGGAGAGGGTGGCGGTGGCCGTCCCGGCAACCGTGCCGGTGGCCGAGCCGTTGCGGACGTTGACCGTCCGGGTGGCCCCGGCTCCGGTCCCGACCGTCGTCGGAACCACGTCGATGCGCTCCAACTCGCACGAGAACGGGACGGTCTTGGAGAGCATGAGGTTGACCTGGTTGGTCGTGTTGAGGACCCCGGTGAAGGGGACCGTCAGAGTGAGGGTGTGCCGGCTGTACCCGAAGGGTGCGAGGCGAGGCATGAGCGACTTCCTCTAGGGGAGTCGGGCGGGGTTGCCCCCGCCCGCCCATGTGGACTACGCCGTGGCGAGGCCCGTGATCTTGGCGTGGGCGGCCTCGTTCCTCGTCTCCGAGGTGTACTGGCCGGTGATCTGGCGGGTGTCCTTGAGGGCGGTCGTCTGCGCGATGACCGTGACGCCGAGAGAGTGGTCCGTGAGGGGACCGAAGCCGATGCGATCGGACTCCATGACGAGGACGGTGTCCTTCGGCATATTCCGGTCGAGCATGATGTTGACGGTCCCGAAGTCGGACGAGTAGGTGTCCACGACCGCGCCGGCAACCCGGTCGGTCCGGGTGGTCATGCGCATCGAGTCGAGGAACTTGTTCATTTGGCGCTTCTGGAAGGCGTTGGCGACGACGTAGTTCGGCCGCCCGCCCTGGACCCAGCAGTCCTGGAGCGCCGTCAGGAGGTGGTCCTCCGTGAGATAGGCGCCCGCCTTGGCGTAGGCGTTGGTGGTCAGGACCGGCAGGATGCCGTCCATCGCGCCTGCGATCGCGTTGGTCGTGGCGACCTTGCGACCGGAGATGAGGGTCCGCTCCCACTCGATCCACGCGACCTTGAGGGCACGCCCGATCTGGGCGTCCATCTCGTTCTGCTCGACCCACTTCTTGATGGCCTGGGCCGTGCTGGTGACGACGATCGCGTCTTCGTAGATCTGGGTGAAGTTGAAGCGGCCGGCCTTGGTGGTCGTCCGCGAGCCACCGAGGGCGGCGTCCTGGAGGTTGGCGTTGCCGATGATGCGGAGGGTCGGCAGGCCCGAATGGGACAGCGGCGTGCTGCCGCCGTAGCCGCGGCCGCCGCCGGCCTGGTTGGCGACGACGAACGTGTCGGTGCTCATCGCGGAGGTCAGGCGGATCAACTCCACGCCGACCACCGAGGTCACTTCCACGATGTCGCCGATGCGGAACTTGAGGCCGCCGCCGGCGGTGCAGGTGGTGCTGGACAGGGCCACGTCGCCCGACGCCAACTCACCGATCGTCACGACCGTCGAGTCGAGGCCCCGGAGTTCGTCCTCCAGCCACTCGTGCTTGACCGCCGTGCAGGGGATGGACAGAGACGACTTCCCGATCAACTGGAGGAGCGGCACGTCGAACGGCGAGATCATGTAGAGCGTGTCGCTCATGTCGATCGCGATGTTCGACGTGTCGGTGTTGCTGTATCGGGTCGTGGTGACGATCGCCATTGTGTTCTCCCGTTAGGACGGGAGGGCGGAACCTACAAGCCAGCGGAGCGCAGGCGAGCCGCGATCCAGCCGGTCATGTCCTTCTTTTCCGCTGCCTCCCGAAGTTTCTCGTCATCGGGGAGGGGCGGGGCGTCCGATCGGTTGGAGTCCACGCGGACGGGTTCGGGGACGGGCGCTGCTTCGGCCACCGCTTCGGCGTGCGTCATGCCCTTGCTGCGTGCCAGGTGGTACGACTCAAAGGCGTTGACGTAGTCGGCGGGGGTGGTCGCGGACTTGAGGAGTTCACTCGCGCCCGAATAGGCCGTGATGACATCCTCGCCGTGAACGGAGCGGGCAATCTGCCACTCCGCCTCCAGCGCGCGCTTCTGCCACTCCGAGGTCTGGTCGGGGGTCCTCCGCGCCGGTCGCGCGGGTGTGGGGATGCCCTCGTCCTCGTCCTCTGGCTCGACCTGCTGCTGCATCCTGAGCGCGTCGCGCTCACGTTCTGCCGCCGCGCGAGCCATCTGCTGCCGCGTGAGTTCTGCCTGGGCCGCTTTGTAGCGGTTCTCCCAGTCAACCGTCGGCGTCGGAGACGGTGGTGTGGCCTCGGCCGGGACCGGAGTCGCTGCGTCCGGTGTGCCCACCTCTGGGGCCGGAGCAGTTTCCGGGAACGGGGCCGGAGGTTCCGTTGTCGCCATGCCCTACTACCTCGTGCTGTCTGCCCGGTAGGCGCAGACCTGCGAGGAAGCCTACACCCCGCGCGGAGCGGGCGGAAGTCAGGAGACGGGGGTGTAGGGGGCGGACGACTTCTCCTCCGGGGCATCCCAGCCGGTCGCCATCTTGTACCCCAGTTCGGCCACCTCGCCCAGGATCGGCACGTCGCGCAACGTCGGGTACAGGTCGCCGGCGATCCCCGGAATGAACCGGGTGATCGTGTAGACCGGGCCGATCGAGAGCGGGTTCTTGGCCGTCTCGGGGAAGAAGATGTCGCGCAGGACCGGGGAGAGGCCGACGCTCATGCCGCCGGGCGTCATCGGGAGGAGCATCTGGGCCGCGAACACGAGGGACGGGTTCTCCTCAAAGAACCGGGCGTACTCCGGGTCCTCAACCAACTTGCGCTCGTGGTCCGCGACCATCTGGTCGATCCCGTAGGCACCCAGGCCACCCGTGCGGATGCCGCCGATCTTCCCGTACATGATGCCCAGGAGCCACTTGGTCGCCTTGATCTGGTAGGAGATCGGCCAGTACAGCAGGTAGGAGTTGAGGACCCGCTCGACCTGCCCGCGGTTCGGGTTGCCGTACATCATCGAGCGGATGTCGGAGATCAGGGAGACGTTCCGGTCGTAGATCCGCGAATAGACCTCGGCCAGTTCGGGGTTGTTGACGAGGTCCTTCGCCAACTCGGCACCAACCAGTCCCTCCGGGTCAGCGGAGCGCATCAACTTCCCGTAGTAGGCGTCCATGACCCGCAGGTACTCGTCCGGGGTGTGGCCCATGTGGGCAATCGTCGCGGACAACTCGGGGTCCTGCTCCGCGATCTCCTTGAGCGCCCGCCGGAACAGCGCCGGATCGGCCTGGACCAGCCCGCGCAGGGCGTCCGGCTGCTCGGCCAGGAGAGTCCGGTAGATCCACTCCTCGCGGGTGACCGCGAACGGATAGCCGGTGTTCGCCATCGTGTCGATCTCGTCCACGGTCCTCACCGCGGCCCTGGTCTGCCCGAACATCCCCTCGTTGATCTCGGGCACCTTGAGGCCGGCGCGGCCGTAGTAGAGCGACGCTGCTTCCAACTTGTTCTGGGCGTGGAAGCGAGCGTCGAGGCCGAAGCGGAACATGAAGTATTTGGTGGTGACCCATTCGTTGTGGGCGATCGTCCCGTAGGTGTTCTCCAGGAAGTCTCCCAGCCGGCCGGGCGCCTTGGCTGCCTGGCGGCGGGTGAAGGACGAGGCGAGGCGCATCTCGTCGGCAATGCGGACCGCGTTCAGGCTCTCCGGGACGCCACCCTTGCTGCGGTAGTAGTCCTCCAGCACGTCGCGGGCGATCGTCTCCAGTTTCGCGTTCGGGATGTTCTTCTCGGTCGCGTACAGGGCGGACGACGCCGGCTCCTTGACCATCTTCCCGTTCTTCAACCGCCACGCCTCGCCGCGGGACTCCTTGGCGAACGAGCGCCAGGCGCTCCAGATCGACTCGGCGGCCTTGGCCGGCACGCCGTACTTCGCCATCTGCTGCTCAAACCGGGCGCGCGCCTCAAACATGATCTGCTGGTTGTTGAGGTGGAACGCCCGGCTCCACGCCTGCTGGAGACGCACGCTCCCGACCCGCTCGTGCCACGGCTGGAAGTGGCCCATGAGCAGTTCCTCGGACAGACCGGGCACGGAGTTCATATCGACGGCGACGGCCTGTCCCCGGACGGCGCCCGTCTCGGGATCGACCTTCCCGCGCGGGCGCGCCTTGAGCCCGTACTGGAGGCCCGTCTCGTCGCGGAACACGACCCGTCCAGCGACGCCCTCCTGCCCGAACAAGTCCTGGATGAGCCGGTTCGTCTCCTCCGACCAGGTACGCGGGTTCATCATGTGGCCCATCCCGACGACCCCGATCTCCAACTGGGCCTTCCGCACGTCCCCGACCATGTTGGCGATCACGCGCTCACCGAGACTGGCGGCCTCCGCGGCGAGTTGGCTGCCCATCCCCATGTTCGCGGCGTTGCCGTTCTCGATCTCCCGGAGGGCGGAGAGGAGGCCCATGACCGTCTTGGGGCGCTGCTCCAGCGTGCCGGTCAGGATGATCGAGAGGGCGTTGGCCCCGGCGTCCGACTTCGCCCACAGCGACTCGGGGATGAGCGCCTGCCAATGGATGCCGGCGTCATCGAGCGCGCGGGCGAGGCGGGTCGAGAGGCGCGTCTGGGAGGCGAGCGCATCGACGGCCTCGATCGGCACGTTCCGCAGCGGCGGGGAGGGCCGGACCCGGATCTCGTTGATGTTGACCTTGAGGTCGGCCAGCGCCCGCGGGTCGCCGGCCAGCGCCGCGGCGTCGAGCGCGGTCTGGGACTTGGGGACGCCGGGGACGTAGCGGTCGGCCTCCTGGACCAGCAGCCGGATCTTCTCGGCGTTCACGGGGTTCGCCAGGAACGCGTCGAGGGTCTGGTTGTTCTGGATCGCCAACTCACGAGCCTGCGCGCGCAGGAGCGGGTCGGCCTCCACGATGCCCTTGACGGCCGGGAAGGTTGACGGGCCGTCGAGCGCGTCCCGGAGCGACACGAGGGCGTTCTCGTAGTCCGTCTCGGCCAGCGGATCGCGGAACAGCGCGGCCTGCTCGCCCTTGCGGGCCTGCTCCAGCGCCCACTCTGGGACCTTGATCCCCGCAGTCCGGTTGAGGTTGTAGAGGTTGCGGCCGTCGAGCGCCGCGTCGTAGGTCGCTCGCAGCGTGCCCAGACGCTCGATGAACGCCTCGCGCGAGGTGACGCCCATCGCCTCAACCATGGCCGGGGTGATCTCCGTCTCGGCCGCAACGGCGCGCTTGCCGGCCTCGACCATGTCCGCCATCTCCCCGAAGGTGACGGGGGTCGTCCCCTCGGCGTACAGGGGCGACGTGGCGTCCGGGGTCTTTCGCAGGCTCCGCAGGAACCCCGGCGAGTCGGCCATCTCAGAGGCTTGGAACTCCGGCGGGGACTGGTTGAACCGGCGGCTCTCCTCGGTCTGCCCCGCCGAGCGCGACGGTCGGTTCCCGCGGGCGCGGATGGTGCGGCCGGGCGGAAAGCGCCAGGCGTTGAAGCGCGCCACCGCAGCGTCGAACAGCGACCCAGAGGTCACGCGGGCGTCAGCAATCCAGGACCAGGTTCCGTCGGCGGCCTGTTCGACAGAGTGCAGGAGGTCGTGGACGGCGTGAGCCTGGGCCGGAGCCACGGCATCGACGACGCTCTGAATGGCGTCCACCCGCTCTACCGCGTCGATCTTCCGACGCGCGCGCGCCACGGCCTCCGTGTCCGCCCTCCGCGCCGAGCGGATGCCGGACGAGAACGGGGTCATCGGGTCGCGCACGTCCGAGAGGAGCGCCTGCAACTTCGCCAGTTCGGCCTCATAGGCGGCCTTCTCGGAGATCGGCACGGAACCGCCGGCCGCCCGTCGGCGGGCGAGTTCGGCCAGGCGGTCGCCGGCGGCCCCGATCTGATCCTCGATGACGGCGACATCCGCGCCCCGCTTGACCCACGGGGCGGTCGTCTCGTCCATGTAGTTCGTCGCCTTGACCAGCAGGTCGTCGGCCGACGCGGCCGCGATCTCCGTCTCGGTCGCGAGCGACTTCTGGCGGACGAAGTCAGCGATGAGCGCATCGTCGGCCGGCGTGCGCGTCGTCTTGCGCAGCGCCTCGATCGTCTCCTGGGTCGTGTTGAGGGACGCCGCCCACTCGTTCACGGGGGCGTTGGGACGCAGGACGGGATCGACCCCCGTCGCCACCCGCACCGGGTTGGCCTTCCACTCCGCCTCGTAGGCCAACTTCGCCCGCTCCAGGGCCGTGTCGAACACCTGCCGCGGGACGATGTCCGTCGGGTCAACGAAGGGACGCCCGGCTTCTCCCTTCGCCACGAGGTCGGCCACCACGCCGTTGAGCGAGGGGTGCTTGGCCGACAGGGCGTTGAGGTCCCGGAGCGTCCCCTGCCGGCCGGGCGCGAAGATGGCCTCGATCGCCTCGCCCACGTCGCGCTGGCCCTGCGGGTTGAGGAAGTCAACGTAGCCGGGGACGGCGTCGAGTGCTTCCTGGGCGGCGGCCGTCTTGAGGGCCGCGTCGCGGTAGTCGCGGGTCACCATCTTGGCGACCTCCGCGTCGAAGCGGCCGTAGAAATCGTGGTAGGACCAGTCGCTTCGGAACCGGGCGATCATCCCCCCCGGCTTGTCCACTTCATCGAGGATCTGCTTGCCGTAGCGCGAGAACAGGGCTTGCGTTCGCTGGGCGCGCGGCAGCGCGTTGATCGCGCTCTTGGCCGTCTCGGGGAGTTTCTGGATGAAGGCGTCGGCGGCCAGTTGGACTACCTGGTCGAAGGCGTGGGCCTTCGTCTCGTAGACCCGCCCTGGGCCGATCAACTCGGCGGCGCCAGCCTTGGTCGTGCCGTACATCTTGGCGAGCCGGTCGAGAACAATGTCCTCGTGGTTGTAGAGGTGCAGGAACTTGCCGCCGGTGACCTTGTCCACCACGATCATCGGGGAGCCCAGGATCCGCAACTGGCCCTTCAACGCGTCCTTCGCCGCGCCGATCGGGTTGACCGTGAACGAGGACACCAACTGGACCGCTTGAGAGTCGGAGATGAGCGCGGTCCGGTTGATCTGGTCGAGGTAGGCCACGCCCTCCTTGTTGCCCATCGTCCGCAGGACCGTGTCGGTGATCGTGGACGCCCCGAAGTAGGTGATCCCCGACGCCAGCATGACTCGCTGGGCCTTCGCCATGACCGAGGCGCCGGTGGCGGTGATCCCGAAGATGTTGG
>Ga0315293_10002689_pt1 | contig 17084 bp, 17 predicted proteins | sample YL17G13_20_MG_FD_203071 | JGI IMG/M metagenome (GOLD analysis project Ga0315293, IMG submission 203071) | Sediment microbial communities from Yellowstone Lake, YNP, Wyoming, USA - YL17G13_20 | ecosystem: Environmental > Aquatic > Freshwater > Lake > Sediment | place: USA: Wyoming | collected...
CCATCTGCGTCTCCAACGTTTCAGCCCAGCCGCTATGTAATAACCGCTTCGATACTCCGTAGGCTCGCGTCGGGCCAGCGGCAAGCTGGACAGCAATGGCCCTGGCCTGCGCAAGCAATTCATTGTCCGGCACCACGCGGGTGACAAGGCCCCATTGCAGCGCCTCTTGGGCAGAGAACATACGATTGGTGAGCGTCAGCTCCAACGCGCGCTTGAGACCAACGATGCGAGGAAGAAAATAGGTTGAAGAGCCATCCGGCGTCAGACCGGCTCGTGTGTACGCCACCATGAACCGGGTTGTCTCAGCTGCGACGACAATATCACAGGCAATGGCAATGCTCATTCCGGCTCCTGCCACAGCCCCATGCACAGCCGCGACCACTGGCGCGTCCATCCGCGTTAACCGTGACATAGCGGCATGGAGGTAGGTGGTGATCTCCTTAACATAATACGGTAATTGATCGCCTTTGGCAGAAAAGGCCTTCAAATCACCGCCACCGGAGAATATCTTCCCTGCCCCGGAGATCAACACTGCCCGAATCTCAGGATCTTCGTCACAACGCAATGCGGCGTGCATGAGGTCTTTGCCCATTTCCTCGTTTATCGAGTTGGCTTCATTTGGACGGTTGAGCGTGATGTGGGCAACGTTGTCTCGAATGTCAAACAGAAGGGTTTTGAATTCCATCTTCATGACTCCTCCTTGTAATTTTGGAACAGTTTAATGATGTTGGATCAATGTGTCAATGTGAATTTTTTATTGACCTACTCTTTTACCCTTCGGAGTTCCATCACCACGGGATTGAATGGATCGGGGCAGGCAATGGTGGTCTTGTCTCGATCCTCTTCCCAGGGGTATTCTCCTCCATGTCGGAGCACCCGCCATGAGGGAAAGATGGCATGAAAAGCAGCGGGACAAATGGCCCGTGGGTCTCCTGATAGCCCTAAGAGAAAGTCCTTACTCAGATCAAATTCCTGACCCGCATAATGGCCGGCCACACAGGTCCCTTTTACAGAAACAATCTTTAAAACCACCTTCTCTGGATTTGCCATGAATGAGCCTCCTTCCAATCCATTATTTTTTCTGTCTCCAATGGATTATTAATAGAAATCGGGTCACTGTCAACCCTTCGACTCAATCAGGGTTGACCCTGAGCGGCGCTGCACAGACCAACCTAAAGCGCCGAACATTCGTCCGGGCGGCTCGACTGAGTTCGCCGAAGTCTCACCCCGAAGACTTAGTGCCGCCGAATGGGTCAATCCGAATCTGAAATCAAGCCTGTTTCGAGAGTAAAACATTTCAAAACTCTTTACAAAGAAGAGTTAATAAAATTAAAATAGATCGAGACGAGATATGGCGACGCAGAAGATATTAACCCGAGATTTTGTTCTCAGTTTCTTTGCCCAATTCACTTTTTCGTCTGTATTCTCCCTTCTTATACCAACCATTCCAATCTACCTTTCGAGAATGGGGGCCAAGGAGGCAGAGATTGGTGTTCTGGTTGGATCACTCAGCGTCTCCTCTTTAGTCCTCAGGCCTCTTGTTGGAAGAGCCCTTCTAAAAATTCCTGAAAAAAAATTCATGATCGCTGGAGCCCTCTTCTACAGCTTATCCTCCATTGCCTATCTCTTTGCACCCCCTTTCTGGCCCCTTTTGGCCGTGAGGGTCTTTCAGGGGATTGGATTGGCCCTCTTCTCAACTGCCTCTTTCACCTTGGTCGCCAATATTACCCCTGAAACCCACCGGGGTCAAATCATCAGTTACTTTTATTTATCCATCAATTTCGCTTTTGCTCTGGCTCCCTACTTTGGAATGCTCCTCATAAACCAGTTCAACTTCCCCTTTAACTTTAAGGTCCTCTTCCTGGTCAGTACGGGTTTGTCTTTATGCTGCCTATTCATCACACTTAAATTAAAGAAAATGCCAAGCGTTCCATTGGCAGATCTATCTTCACAGAAACAACCCTTCTTGAGTCGGGAAGCGCTTCCCCCAGCCATCATTGCTTTCTTGATCACCATTACCTGGGGAGCCCTGACGGCCTTTTTCCCTCTGTACGCTTTGGATCAAGGAGTTGACAACCCCGGCCTCTTCTTTGCTGCATTTGCCATCACACTCATTTTTGTCCGTGGTTTGGGCGGAAAGATATTGGATATCTATCCCAGAGAAAAAATAATTTTGCCCTGTCTCTTCAATCTTATCATTTCGATGGCCATCCTTGCCTTCTCCACCACCTTAACGATGTTTATTCTTGTTGCAATCATATGGGGAATGGGAACTGCCTTTCTTTATCCCGCCTTGGTGGCTTATGCTATTGACCGTGCGGGTTCCTCTCGGGGACCAGCTGTGGGTACCTTTACAGCCCTTACCGACTTGGGGGCAGGCATGGGCTCAGTCATTATGGGTATTGTCCTCCAATTGACCAACTATCCCATTATGTTTTTATGCTTAGCTCTCACGGGTATCATCAATCTCCTGTATTTTTATTTTGCCGTTAGAAAAAAACCTCAAGGCCTTTTCTCACCAATAGAGGGAGGGCCTGCCTGCCGCAGGCAGAGATAAAGATAAGGGGTCGATATGCCAATCTATGAATACCGTTGTGAAGATTGTGGGAAGATTTCTGAATTTCTTTTAATCAAAACCGATGAGACCTTTATCCCTCAATGCAAACGATGTAAAAGTAAAAAGATGTCCCGCGTCCTCTCGAGGGTAAGGGTGATCCGCTCGGAAGAAAACAGAATGGAAAGCTTAGCGGACCCATCGAAATGGGGCGACTTGGACGAGAAGGACCCTAAGAACATGGCCAAATGGATGAAACGGATGGGCAAGGAGATGGGAGAAGATCTGGGAGATGATGTAGACCAGATGGTGGATGAAGCGATGGAAGAAGAGAGAGCCTCCCCTTCGGAGAAGGAGTCCGAGGATTAAGGGAAATTCTAAATTCGAAGCACGAAATCCGAAACAAGCACGAATGTTCAAAATACAAATGACGCGACCTCTATAAATTGTCATTGCGAACGAAGTGAAGCAATCTCATGAGATTGCCACGTCGCTCCGCTCCTCGCAATAACCACGTTCGCTTCAATATTTTAATTTGTTTTGGATTTCGAATTTTTGAACAGCACAAATTAGAATCACCGGGTTCCAATTATAGAGAATCAGGTTTTAAAAATTCGAGGGCGCTTGCGGCATAGATTTTTGCCGTCAGCTCAAGATCCTCAACAGAAACCCATTCGTCCTTTTGATGGGGAATCATCCATTTCCCCGCACCAATAGTCACAATGGGAATTCCTGCCCACGCAGAGAGAAAAGTACCATCCGTCGCACCCAGGACACCCCCGTAAGTCGGTTCCTCTCCGGTGATGGATCGAATCGCTTTCGAAACAGCCTGGACAATCCTCTCTTCCCGAGAGGTCCTGGTCCAGGGCCGATCTTCAAACACATTAAGTTTTGACTGAAACGATATTCCTTTGGAGAGACCCTTTTCAAGTGTCTCTCTTATCTCTTTTAAAGGACCGGAATCGAGACTGGCATTGACCGATCTCTCTTCTTCCTTGACAATATCTTCCAACTGCTTCTTCAGGGCTTCATGAGACTGGCCTGGAACGGTCCGGATGTCGAGCAATGCCCTGCACTGGTAAGGGATGACATTGAGCTGTGGTTCCCCTCTCCCGGGTGCCTGAAGCACAGTGGGGGTGATGCTGGGATATCCTAAAAAGACGTCCTTCCCCAACCTTTCAATCTCCTCTTCCTCCAATTGCTTCATTTTTTCCAAAATGGATATCATGGGAGGAATGGGATTGAGGCCGGCTAAAGGCATGGCCCCATGGCTCATCTTTCCATTCGTGATCAATTCAGCCCGGAGGGCTCCTTTCTGTGTAATGCAGAGATGATTGTCCACGGGCTCACAGATAATCGCTGCATGGATGCCACTCGCCCATCCCTGACGAATAAAATGTTTCACCCCGGTCATCATTCCTTCTTCATCAACCAGTATTCCTAAAAGAATTTTTCCTTTAAAATGGATGCCTGATTGATTGATCGCCTGAATGGCCATCACCGCTGCCGCCAAATTCCCTTTGGTATCACAAGCTCCTCTTCCATAGATTCGGTTCCCCGCCAACCTCCCATCAAAAGGACCATATTTCCATTCGGAGGGATCTCCTTCGGTGACCACATCCGTGTGGCATTCAAACATCAGGCATGGGCCTTCACTTTCCCCATGAAGCACGGCGATGACATTTGGAGAACCAGGTTCCACTACCTCGACGACCACATCGAGTCCGATCCCTTCCAAGAGGCGGGAGAGATAGAGGGCTACTTTCTGCTCCCCTTGTTCCTGTCGCCGGACGCTTGGAATTCGAATAAGATCTTGTGTGAGCTGAACCAGCTCCCCTTTTTTAATCTCTTTCAACAGGCGATCGATCTTCAAAGCTCTTGCTCCCCCCAAATGTCTTTGTGCCGTAGCATCATTGCGTCTAAACCTGTCTGGGGCCCTGGGTCACTAATTCAATCACAAATTACTCAGGGTGTTATTCCCACGAAAGTGGGAATCCAGAGAGGAAAAACCTGGATTCCTGCTTCCGCCTGCCTACCGCAGGCAGGCAGGAATGACATTTCAAGGAAACGAATTTCTGATTCACCACATTATGAGTTGTCAAACTGCGCGAGAGGCCTGAATTTTTTCAAAGGCTCGATCCATAACTTGAATGGCCTGATCAATCTCCCCCTTCTCAACGGTTAACGGAGGTGTGATCCGGATGACATTTCCATAGAGACCACCCTTTCCAATGAGGAGTCCCTGCTCCTTTGTACTTTCGAAGATCTCAGCGACGAAATCCGGGGCAGGCTCCTTCTTCCCCTTCACAATCTCCATGCCTTGGATCAAACCCATCCCGCGAACTTCACCGATTGCTCTGTATTTTTCCTTCAACCCGTTTAACCGGTCTCTTAAATACATACCCATCTTCTCGGCATTCTGAACAAGTTTCCTTTTCTCAATCACATCGATGGTCGCAAGGATAGCGATGGCGGTGACCGGATTTCCACCGAAAGTGGAGAGGTGTGATCCTTTGAGAGAATCTCCCACCTCAGGCGTGGCAATCGTGATACCAACTGGGGCGCCATTGGCTGCTCCTTTGGCCATCACCATAATGTCAGGCGCCACTTCCCAGTGCTCGATCCCGAACATCTTTCCTCCTGTTCTTCCCCATCCTGTTTGAACCTCATCACAGATGAAGAGCCCACCATATTTTTTAACGATGGATACGACCTCTTTAAAGTACTCCTTCGGAGGAGTGATAAATCCTCCAACGCCCTGGATGGGTTCAGCGATAAAGGCAGCGGGATGTCCGGAAGTGGTGGTCTCGATCAACTCTTTCACGTCCTTGGCGCAGTCGAGATCGCAGTGCGGATATTCTTTTCCAAAGGCACATCGAAAACAGTAGGCGTTGTGGGCGTGTTTGATACCAGGGATGAGGCTTTCGATAAGACGATAATTACCATGAGCCGTGATATTCATCGCCAGAAAAGTTCCTCCGCTGTAACAATGACGAAGCGCGATGATCTCATGGCTTTTTGTATGAAGTTGTGCCAAGAGGATGGCTGTCTCGACCGCCTCTGCTCCACTATTGGTAAAGAAGGACTTTTGTAACTTGCCAGGAGTGATCTGGGCCAACTTTTCAGCAAGGGAAACGATTGGGATATTAGGATAGAGGCTGGAAGTATGCTGTAGCCTTTTCATCTGTTCACAGGTCTTTGAAGTGATCTCATCATCGCAATGACCGACACTGATGGTGACGATGCCTCCAAAAAAATCGAGGTACTCCTTTCCATCAATGTCATAGACGTATTTCCCCTTTCCCCGTTCCAGGATAAGGGGTTCTTTGTAATAAGTGGCCACACAGGGCACTAAATATTTTTTATGTTTCTCATAGATCTCCTTCTTCTCCATGGGAATTTCCTCCGATAATAATTGGTGCGCCCTCATTTATTGCCTGCCTGCGGTAGGCAGGGGGGCGATAAAAGATCGTCATTAGTAAATGCCAACGCCACCTCTGACCCGCTTGGGTGCGATGAAGATTATAGTCGATAACTCTTGTTTAATAAAGGGCCTTCCCCCCTACAATATTCCTTGCTCCTTCTCTCCATTCTGTCATTCCCGTGGAAACGGGAATCCAGATATAGGTTCCACATAAACATATAGGTTCCTGCTTCCGCAGGAATGAGAAGGATGGGTGTTTCCTCTAAGAATGGATCAGAGGATGGCTAATTCTTCATTCAGCAGGTCTGAGATAAACATGTGGCCGGGTGCATGAGTGATACAGAGATCAGGTTTGGCCTTCATCACAACAGCCTGGGGTGTCACACCGCAAGCCCAGAATACCGGGACCTCTCCCTTCTTGATGGTCACCGGGTCTCCAAAGTCAGGTTTTCTGAGATCTTTAATTCCAATCGTTGAAGGCTCTCCAATATGGATGGGCGCACCGTGGACCGAAGCATAGCGTGAGGTGATCTGAACCGCCCGAGCAACTTTCTCTGATGGAATGGGTCTCATGGTGACAACCATTGGCCCATGAAAGACCCCAGCGGGTTTGCAGGGGATGCTGGTGATATACATCGAGACATTTTTGTTCTCTTCAATATAGCGGATGGGGATCTTCGCCCGGAGCATTGCCTCCTCAAAAGAAAAACTACAACCTAAAAGAAAGCTGACGAAGTTTTTTTCCCAGAGACTCCTGATCTCTTTTACAGTCCTTTCTAACTTCCCTTTTCGGTAAATGTTGTAAAGCGGAATATCCGTTCTCATATCGGCATCCAAAGACAAAAACTTCGTCCTGAATTCTCCTGGTTCTAATATTTCAAGCAGGGGACAAGGTTTTGCATTTCTCTGGCAGAAGAGGAGAAAGTCAAAGGCATATTTCTGCGGAAGGATGACGAGATTGGCCTGAGCATAACCCATGGCCAACCCTGCCGTGGGTTTATCCCATTTCCCTCTTCGAATGATGGCTCGGATTTCTCCGGGATTGAGTTGTTGGATGTTTTTCATGATAGTTTTAATAATCTATTTTATGCCCAGTCGCAACCTTTCGTGACGTTATTTTTTCCGAGAGGATCGTCAGAGGATAAGCTCGAACCTTTGCTCAGTGACTGTTCTTCCCCATTGCTTGCCATCACATTGCTCGCAAAGCTTGAACCCAAATTTTTCATAAAGATGGCGCGCTGGATCGAGACCCGTAAAAGTCCAAAGATATACTCGGCCAAACTCCTTCCTTCGACAAAATTCGACGGCTTCTTCAAGCAACATCTTCCCGATGCCATGCCCTTGGCTCTCCGGTGCTACGATAAACCATCTCAGGTGGGCTCCTTGGCTATCATGATTGACCCCATCGATGGCAATGGAGCCTACAATTTTTTCTTCTACACTGGCCACCCAAAACCCGTCACGGGCTTCATTAAAACGCCGCAGAAACTCTGAAAGCTCCGTCGCCACTTTGGATTCAAAGAAAAGATGAAATCCCCAGCGCTTGTAGTAATACGTGCCATGAAGTTCAGCAATTCGACCGATCGCTCCGGGAATATAACCAGACAATCTTACACCGCTCATCGCTAAACCTTCCTATTTATAATCGACTGAACTCATCCCATCACAGATCACGCAGTAAACGCACCATACCTGGAGAAGCAATTTCTTCTCCAAAAGCGGGATGACTGTGGGTGGGCGTACCCCAGCATGTCTTTAATGGTTTTCATACACTTCTGTGCCTTATTGTGGCAGTAGTTTCTTTCCGTTCAATCGTTCCATTTGAGCAAGCCGGGTGCGGGCGTGCTGAATGGCCTCATGCAGTTTCTTCTGGAGGAGTTCCCGCGGCAGGACCTTAGTCCAATATGACGCTACGCGGATGCCGCTCTTTTCGAGTTCCAACAATTCTACAGTTTCCTTCTTCTTTCCCGCGCAAAGAATCAAGCCAATCGGTGCCCCTTCACCAGCCTTTTGCTCATATTTAGCCAACCACCGCAGATAAAGCTCCATCTGCCCTTTATCACCGGGTTTAAAATCACCCAGCTTTAGGTCAATGGCCACGAGTCTCTTGAGCCCACGATGATAGAACAGCAGATCAAGGTAATAGTCGTCGTTATCCACCTGGATACGCTTCTGTCTCGCAACGAAAGTGAAGCCGACACCTATTTCCAAGATAAAATTTTCCATCTCCCGCATGATCGCATCCTCGATATCCTTTTCGAGGTAGCGATCTTTCAGGCCGAGAAAGTCGAGGAAATATGGATCGCGGAAGACCAAGTCCGGTGTGAGTTTGTCCTCAGCGCGCAAGGTGTCAAGTTCTTCGCGGATGAGTTTTTCAGGCTTCTTGGACAGCGCTGTGCGCTCGAACAGCATACCGCCGATTTTCTTTTCGAGGGTGCGAGTGCTCCACCGTTCAATACGGCACATCTCGGCATAGAAGTCACGCTTGAGGGGGTCGTCCAGGGCGATGATATGACGGAAATGCGTCCAACCCAATTGTGTACTCAGTGCGTTCACAATCCCCTCGTCGGGGAATACTTCGGCAAACCGGATCATATGCCACAGGTTTCGAGTAGAGAACCCTTGACCAAACTCAGCAGCCAATTCTCTACTCACTGCGGAGACAATCTGCTCCCCGTACCCCGCCCTTTTTTCCTTCAGTATGTCCTGGCGGATACGTTTACCTACGCGCCAGTAGAGGAGTACCAGCGCAGAGTTCACCTGCCGCGCCACATCCTGGCGGGCCGCCGTGATTAACCCTCGTAGATCCTTAAGCAGAACTTTAGGTGTGATTGCTTTCATTAGATGGTCTCGTAATAAGTCCCATTCTGTTACCCTGAACTTGTTTCTGGTTTTTAATACGTCGATTTGATTAGATGCTGAACCGAGTTCAGCATGACGTATAGAGCCTTTTTAAGTTTCTCAACATCCTGTTTATTTGTTATATCCTTTTAAATTTTTATTATAACCTAAATTGAGCGGTTTTTTATTGAAAAGTCCAGCAATGTAAAGAGAAACAACTGTCTTCACGGAGTATGACACACCACTCAATAGGTGAAATAAGAATCTGTCATTCCTGTGAAAACAGGAATCCAGTTTCTTTTTATAGTTTCCTGCCTTCGCAGGAACGACGTCTGGACTCCCGCTGGAGTTTACCCCTGAGAAAGCAGGGGCGGGAATGACAATCTTCCTTCTTTGGATAGATCGCTCAACTTGGGTATAAATAACAATTGAAAATGCATCTAAAAATCTTCCACGATTAATTCTATTTATTGATTACTTTAATCGTGTTCTTATCATCGGCCGTCTTAAAAACACAGCCTGTGGTTTTACCCGCTCCAGCCGTTGCGTACATATACTCAATATCAATGCCAGCATTGGCGATCCTTTTGGCAACCTTCTGTAATTCTCCCGGCCTGTTCAGAAGTTCTACTTCAACCACATCCCTTTCTTCAATCGCGACGCCCAATGGTACAAGGGCTTTCTTCGCTTTAACATTGCTGGCAGTGGTCAGCATAAAATATGCAGTATCCCCCATCGCATAGGCGCATATGGCAGTGATATTGACCCCTGCCCCTGCGATGGCCCTGGATACCTCTGAAAGCAATCCAGCTTTATTGGGCATGGTGAAACTGATCTCTTTTGCTTTTCTTGCCTTTGCCATAGTCAATCCCTCCTTCATGTTTGTTTCTAATTAAATTGTACAGTAGGTGCTTCAAAAGTCAACCCTTCGACTCCCCAGCATAAATGCTGGGGCTTGCTCAGAGTTGACCCTGAGCGGCGCTTTACAAAACGGAGCTTGGCGCCGCCGAATGGGTCAAGAAATCGTTTTGTCTTATGAGATCCTATTCTTGCTGCGCGAAAGGAAAAAATTAAGATAGGTGCAGAGAATTTTTTGCTAATTGTCGATCGCTGATGGTTGAGCGCTTACAATCCCAGGAAGGCTTTTTTGATGATTTCGGCGTTGAGGAGTTCTTTTCCGGTTCCCTGGTGGATCGTCCGTCCGGTTTGAAGGACATAGCCACGGTCGGATAATTCAAGGGATTCCCGAACATTCTGTTCAACGAGGAGGATCGTCTTTCCTGACTCTTTCAATTTAGCCACGGCTTCCAGCATCTCATCCACTAGTTTTGGCATCAGACCTAAGGAGGGCTCATCGAGCATGAGGAGTTTAGGATTTGACATCAATCCCCTTCCAATGGCGAGCATCTGTTGTTCTCCTCCACTGAGTGTTCCACCTTGCTGGAGACTTCGCTCAGCCAGTCGCGGGAAGAGGCGATAAACATACTCCAGATTCTTTTTCACCTCCTCAGCATCATCGAGGATGTAGGCTCCCAATTCCAGATTTTCTTCAACCGTGAGGGGTCCAAAGATCAAACGGGCCTCCGGGACATAGGTGATTCCCTTTCGAACGATATCGGCTGTGGGAAGACGAGAGATCTCCTGACTCTCAAACTGGATCGATCCCTGAGAAGGATGGAGGGCGCCAGCGATGGTCTTGAGAAGAGTTGATTTCCCTGCACCGTTTGCACCGACCACAGAGACCAGTTCTCCCTGGTTCACTTCAAGGGAGACATTATGAATGACGGGGACGCCACTGTATCGGACTTCAATCTCAGATACCTTTAGCATACTTCTCCCCCAGATAAGCTTTGATCACCCGTTCATTCTTCACAATCTCCCTCGGCAATCCTTCAGCAATCTTTTCACCGCCATCGAGAACAATGACCCGTTGGGAGATAGGCATGACCACCTCCATGACATGCTCGATGAGAAAGAGGGTAATCTTCTTCTCTTGATGGATCTTTTTCAACAGATCCACCATCTCTTCAGTTTCTTTAGGGTTGAGGCCGGAGGCCACTTCATCCAGCATCAGGAGTTTGGGTTGAGTGGCTATGGCCCTCGCCAGTCCTATCTTCTTCTGGCTGGCAATAGGCAATTCATTAAGATGATAGGATTTCACACTATCCAAACCCAGAAAACCCAGGATGGCAGCAGCCTCCACTTTTGCAAGGTGGCTATCATCGGTCCTGCAGAAGGCGCCGACCATCACATTTTCAAGGACAGTCATTCCAGTGGTGACCTTCATGATCTGGAAGGTTCGTCCAATCCCTTCCTGATTGGTCATAAAGGGTTTGAATCCTGTGATCTCCTTCCCTTTGAAGATCACCTCCCCGGAATCGGGCTTATGATAACCAACAATGCAGTTGAACAAGGTTGTTTTACCAGCGCCGTTCGGACCGATCAAACCGATGATTTCACCCTGATCGATTTGGAAGGAGATATGGTTATTGGCCACCACACCGCCAAAGTCTTTGACAAGATCGGTGACTTCAAGAAATGCCACGCCCCACCGCCCCTTTTTTATCCACCCCCACCCTCTCCCTCCCCCATCGAAGGGGAGGGGTTGGGGGTTATTTTTTTCGAAACTGTTCAATGATGCCCCAGATTCCTCGAGGTTGATAGGCAGAGACAATCATGATTAGTGCAGCGTAAATCATAAAGTCAACTCCGATCAGACCTTTCTGAGCACCCAGCCAACTTCCGAGAAAGCGGTCAAGGGGGACTAAAAAAGCTGAGCCGATGATGGGTCCCCACATGGACCCCGCTCCTCCCAACATCGACATCAAAGCAATCTTGATTGAAAGGTCTAAATCCATCACCGAATAGGGATCGATATAAAGATTGTAAACAGCTAAGAATCCACCCCCCACCGCCACAAAAGCTGAGGCAATGGAGTAGGCCTTGATCTTGCACCACCGAGCATCAATACCAAGGCTTTCAGCTGCCTCTTCATCCTCTTTAATCATCCGGAGTTGATAACCCAATTTCGATTTTCGAAACCAGTTCATATAGAAAATGGCGACATAAAAGAGAGCCATGATGAAATAAAAATAATAAGTATCTGACTTGAATTGCATGTAAAGGAAATCAGGGTGATCATGGATGGGAAGTTCTATTCCCTTGGCGGCTCCGACCAGTTTCCAATTGATGAAGATGTCCTGAAGCACCAGAGAGGTGCAGATGGTGGCAATGGCAAAATAATGGCCTTTCAGTCGAAAGAGTGGATAGCCGATGATAAATGAATACCCTATGGCAATCAAAACCCCGATGGGCATCGATGCCCAGAAAGGAATCTTCCACCAGACCATCATCAGGGCGACGGTATAGGCGCCAATTCCAACATATTGCGCCTTGCCCAGCTCCACCTGTCCCCCGTAACCACCGATGGTATTCCATCCCATTCCAAAAAGGGAGAAAAGGAGGAACTGGATCGCCACAGCCTTGACAAAGGATCCAGCCCCGAGCCAGGGAAAGACAAGAAGGAAAAGGGTGAAAATGGCAAAGCCAACCTTTTCTGGTTTTGAGAAATCTCTGAAGTCGAAGGCGTCCCTTATTTTTTCCATCCAAACAATCCCTGAGGTCTCAAAACGACGATGACAAAGTAGGCAAAATAGACCACGGTGAATTTAAAATGAGGGCCAAAGAAATCCCAACCGGTCAGATGACCAACCATCGGAAATAACATCTCAATCATCCCGACTAGGATTCCCGCGAAGAAAGCTCCCTTAATACTTCCAAATCCACCCATGGCCACCGATGCAAAGGCGATCATGACGAAGAGGAGTCCCACCGTAGGATAGACATACCAGAAATTAACGATCAAACCTCCAGCAATGCCAACGGTTCCTCCACCAATCATCCAGGCAAGGGCATTCATCTGATCGGTTTTAATCCCCATATAATTGGCGGCTTCCTTGTTGAGCGCTGTGGCACGGAGGGCTTTCCCCAGTTTGGTTCGATGAAGAAGGTAGTAGACAAAAAGGAATGCAATAAGACTCAGAATGGCCGCGGAGAGCTTCGTCCAATCAAGTCTGAAGGGGCCCAATGAGAGAGTCTTTCCAACGAGCAACCCTTTTTGGATGATCCGGTAATCGATGCCAAAAAGAAATTGGGCAAGATATCTTAAGAAGAGCATTAATCCAAAGGTCCCAAAAAGTTGAGCAATCATCGGACCCCGGAGTAAGTATTTTACCAAACAGTAATAGGATGCCAAGCCAAGAAGCATTCCTACGATTGCAGAAGCAGGGAGGGTGATCAGAGGATCAATGTGGAGAAGGAGGCTTGTCCAGTAAGTGGTGTACATTCCAATCATCAGGAACTCACCATGGGCAAAGTTGACGATGTCCATCATGCCAAAGATAATAGTGAGGCCGAGGGCAACCAGAGCGAAGAGGAGTCCCATCAGGATTCCTTGGAGGAGTGAATCGAGAACGATCATAGGCGAATAGTTCCTTAAAATGTCAAATTCCAAAGTTCAAATGTCAAATCAAATCCAAAATTCAAATTTCAAAGAAAAAAATAAGTCATACAGCACCTCACGATGCAAGAATGACGACTTTGGATTTTGAGCTTTGACATTCCTTTGACATTTGCCTGCCTGCGCGAAGCCGCTTCGGCGAAGGCAGGGATTTTGAAATTTGAACTTAAATGGAGGAGGAATTTGACATGTCGAACTCCTCCTCCATATTTGGTTACTTCCATCCCGGGAAGGGATAGATCATATTAGCTGTGGCAAGATCAAAGGGATAGATGATTTCGAGCTCGGCTTTCCCCTCTTTCCACTGATACTGTCCGATCAAGCCCCTGCCCTTGATATTCTGACCCGTCGCATCGAATTTAATCCCATCCCATGGCATGACCAACTCATAGCCTGGAATGTCGATCTCATTGCATGCCTTCTGAATGGCCTTAGGATCAGTTGTACCGGCTCGGTTCAACACATAGGCCCAGGTTTGAACTCCTACAACCGATCGGGCGGTAGCTCCTGTCAAATCATCACCATATTTCTTCTTGTAGAGCTCATTAATCTGACCAGCCACCTTCTTCACTTTCGCTATCTTTGCAATAAAGACAGTCCGTGTCAGGACCCCATTGGTATCGGCCCCAAGGGTTTTGGTGAAGTCAGCCATTTCAAAACCTGCATTCTGCCCCCAGAGCAGGCGAGGAGAAGCTTTCATCCCTTTCAAGGTTCGGATCATCAAGATCGAGTCTGAAAGATAAGATGCAAAAAGCATGCAGTCAGGTTTTGCTGCGACGATAGCCTGTGCTTCAGAGGTTAAGTCAGGGGCTTTGGAATCATAAAGGAGCCCTTTTACAATATTGAATCCATACTCCTTTGCAAACTTCTCAAGGTCCTTACCAACACTGGACCCCCATTCCGTATTCTCGCAGGCATAGGTCAGGTTTTTGAGCTGGTCCTTGGGAACGGCTTTAACCCCTTTGACCTTCCCTTCTGTTAATCCCTTTAAAAGTTCAAAGAGATCTTTGTCAAAATACTCATCATGGGGGGTGGTACGCCAGAACCATTTGTACCCCCTCCGGGTGAGATCTGGTGATGTGGATGAGTCGTTGATCATGGGGATCCCGTAACGCTCGGCCACTGCACTGACGGTCTTGGTCACTGAGCTATTGTAAGCACCCATCAACCCAACGACCTTTTCATCGAGGATGAGACGTTTGGCCAGGTCTGCCCCCCGATCTGGTTCTCCCCTGTGATCGGCAAAGATCAATTTTATCTTTGCACCCCCTAAGTTTGGGATTCCTCCCCATTTCGACATGAGAACATCGATATTAGGATTTTTATTGTTTACCAGGTTTTCTGCCGTGAATTCCGCAGCCCTTTGCAGGTCCCTTCCAATGGTTGCCAGGGCCCCAGAAAGTGGATAAATCACACCGATCTTGATCTCCTTCTCAGCAGCAAAAAGGGTGGGAGAAACAATCAGAATAGATAAGATCGAAACAAACAAAAAAAAGAAAATTCTTTTACTTGCTTTCATACCGTCCTCCTTCATAACAAAATAAAAAAATTGTGAATTTCCCAACTTTTAATAAAAATGGTTTTCTCCTTCACCTCCTTCTTGTTTGACTCCCTTTAACTTCTCAATAGGCCGTCATTTTATCCATTCACAAGATGGATGTCAACAGTTCAATTTGGGGTTTTTGTCAATTCAGTTTGGGGTAGTGGATCATTTTGAATTTTGAGTGGTATCCATAATAATCCAATTATGGATATGAATTGCATAATTTGCATGTCAAATTCATCAATAACCATGATTTCAGAATTTAGGGAGAAGCGTTAGTTTGAAACTTAATGGATTAACGGCAGGAATATATCTTATGTTCCTTATCTATCCATACCAATTCAAAAATATTATCTTGATTAAAGAAGCCAACGGCTCTACATTCTTTAAATAATTTGAATTGCCAAGCAGGAGATTCTATCAGTTCGGCAGGCAAATTTTTGAAGCCTTTTGGTTCTGAGGTCTCTTCCCATTCAATAGGATGGAAATGATACATATGGGAAGCAATCTTAATTTCTTTCCATTTAAGTTGTGACATTGATTTTAATTTTTCAAACATAACGTGAAAGTCTTTGAGATTGGTTATGCATTGAACGGAATACTTTCTATGGGTATGCTCATAATGTTTAAAGGAAAATTCTGGATACCTATTATAAAAACCAACTTCTTTAGGTACAAATTTATTTTCTGTGGTTTTTGGAATTTCTTGAGCAAAGAACCGAGGCTTACCGCTTTTGGGAGGCATTTTTTAGATTTGCTTGTAAGACTTGAGTGTAATATTGCTTCATTGCATCAAGAGAGATTTCTGCCCTTTTTTTCTCAAACGCATCTTTCCAAGGGGGTTCATTATGAGACATATTTACGAGTTCGTGGGCGGTAAATTTAAAAAATACATCATAAAATTCATCTAAATAGTGTATTTGTCTTTCAGAAAAGATATTAGATTCTTTTCCCGTTGGTGTGTAACTAATTGACATAGATCCAAAATTTTTAAATTCATCATAAACTTCTTTAATAACGGGTCCCAAATGCCAAGGTCGAATTGCCTCTTTAAAAAGAGGTGCATTATAGTTAACAAGATACCATGCCTGGGCATAGTATAATAATTTTTGCAATTTCAAATTTGTAACTAAGTCACCTTCTTGGTGTGCTTTGCACAAAAAATATTTAGCTACATCCAATGCACTAAGATTGGCATGTTGGTTTTTCATGCCAACATTATACACAATTTAATTTCAGATGCAAGGATTATTTTAATGGATTATTTTAATGGGGTGTCAACTCAATTTGGGGTTGTCAAATCAATTTGAGGTCTCTGAAAAACAAAGCATTGGTCACTCTGAACGAAGTGAAGAGTCTGTGGAATTCTATATTATCACCTGGTTAGATTCTTCGCTTTCACTCAGAATGACAGAAAAGGGAGATTTTCAGAGCTCTCAATTTTGGGTTGCCTTTGTTCCCCTTTCTTTGTAAGATTAGATCGTGCAAGGGAATGCAAGGATGAACTTACATCAGTTCATCAAAAAGAAAGAACTGGTCGATTTAACCATCCAATTGGTCCAGACTTCAACAGAAAATCCACCCGGAAATGAAAAGGGTGCCGCGCAATTTTTGAAGTCTATCCTCCCGAAGATGGGTTTCAAAGTAAAAATTCTTCTCTCTCCAAAAGGAAGATGGAATGTCGTTGCTGAGAAAAGATGGGGTAAAGGTGGGAGAACGCTCATCTTCAATGGCCATCTGGATGTTGTCCCTGCTGGAGACCCCTCTCAATGGAAATATCCTCCTTTTCAGGGAAAACTCTACAAGGGAAGGATCTATGGCCGTGGGGCATCGGATATGAAAAGTGGCATTGCCTCTTTCATTCATGCCCTCTCCATGATTGACCGTTCGGAAATCTCTCTCCATCAAGGCACTGTCATTCTCCATCTGGTCTCTGATGAAGAATCACATGGTCATCAAGGCATGGATTTTTTAACCAAAAAGGGAGGAATACAAGGTGATGCAGCCCTTGTCGGAGAACCTACAGACCTCCACCCAGTGATCGCCCATAAAGGAGCTCTTTGGCTCAGAATTTCCACATTTGGAAAGTCGGCGCATAGCGCCAAACCCCACTTGGGTGTGAATGCTATTGAAAAGATGATAAAGTTGATGGATCGATTAAATTCCCTCCCTTTGGAAAAGGAACATCCTTTGCTTGGGAAGC
>Ga0315293_10002690_pt1 | contig 17076 bp, 19 predicted proteins | sample YL17G13_20_MG_FD_203071 | JGI IMG/M metagenome (GOLD analysis project Ga0315293, IMG submission 203071) | Sediment microbial communities from Yellowstone Lake, YNP, Wyoming, USA - YL17G13_20 | ecosystem: Environmental > Aquatic > Freshwater > Lake > Sediment | place: USA: Wyoming | collected...
TCGTCCATCGTGGATCAGGCATTTCTCTTCTCCTTTCACCAAACTCTGACGACTTCGTAAAAAGTCCTTCTGCTGCGTTGCGCTGCATCCTCAGTCATTGCGGCGTACACGCACGTACGCCTCATTCCTTCGTATTTGCGCGCCTTGCATCTTAATCTTTTTACATTGTCGTCTGGTTTTTGACTTTTTATGAGACCATCAAAGTTAAATGCCTGCATCACGAAATGCCTGTTCTAACAGATCGAAAATTCTCAATTCTAATGCCCAATAGTGAAGATACTTCTTATCCATTAAGTCTCCCTGTACTTTCATTATCCCCACTACATCATGCCATTGCCTTTCAGATGATTCTCCTCCCATTCGAAACCACTCAAGTTTATTGAGAATAACATCTTCGGGAGATGCAAGATAAAATTCATCAGCTTCTTGTTCTTCATCCAAAGTATCTTTTCTTTTCCTCTGAAAAGCGCTCTTGTCATATAGTCTATCTCCAATGATAAAAATATCTACTTTGAGCATAGTTCCGAGATGTATAAGATTAAATGAAGAACGTCTTTTAATTGCATCTAAAATCATTTCCTTGTCTATGTAGTAATCTGATTCAAGCATTTCTACAAGAGAATGAACGTGTTGTGTTTTTAAATCAGATACCAAATCAACGTCTAGAGTTGCGCGTGCAATCCCGTAGGCGGAACTAGCTACAGAACCACCAATATAATAGGGGATGCCTATTTTTTTAAATGCTTTTATTAAAGGATCTAATGCCACCAAGATATCAGGTTTTTTCATGTTGTCCTTCGATTCAAGTATTTATGGAACCGATCTGCTAGATCATTGCCATAATGATGTGCTACAAGCTTACATTGCAATTCATGCTTACTTAATTTCGGATTAACTCGCAAGACTGCCCTCCGAGAAAGCTGGATGATCGTCTGAGAAAGGGAACGCAACCGTGATATTCGTTCAGCTACACTCAATTGACGAATCAGTGAAATTTGCTTTTCCTCCATCTTAGGGTGGGTATCGTATGATTGTAACAATTTTTCTCCCTGGTTCTGGACTTTGAATTATTATAGTTGACAGTTTACAGCTTAGAAAAATCAATTATGAATTATAAGTTATGAATTATGGATTATAAATTATAAATTATGAATGACAAAAACACAGTTGTCAGTCAGCAGTCGACAGAGATCAGTAAAAAACCAGCAAAGCAGTTGACAGTTTACCGCTGACAGGGATCAGAAGTAAAATGTCAAATGTCAAAACCCAAATGACAAAAATACAGTTGACAGTTAGCAGTTGTCAGTTGCCAGTAAAACCGTAAAAACAGTTGATTATATTTTTTTGCTGAAAACTGCAAACTGTAGACTGTAAACTGAAGCAAGTTGACAGTTATCAGTTGTTAGCAAGGGCATAGTCTTCATGAAACTACTAACTCAAAAGGGAGGGGTTGTGGAATACCAAGAGTCTTCACAACATAGAGTTTCTCAATACCAATAATTTTTCCCTTCTTATTTTTTTTAAGAATCAGTCCTTCTCCTACCTCTTCTGAAATATACTCGTCCTCGGGATTACCAAACCAAATATCCATAGTATCTGACTCTTTACTATAATAGATTATTACTTTATCCATATTCTCTCTCCTTCTTTGATTTTATCAGTAGGATATGCGGTGATTAAAAATCCTTCTTCAATGAAAAAAGGCAAGCTGCCGCCGCTCCGAATTGATTTTGATTCGGCTGTTAATGGTTTTATGATGGTTGGCCTGTTCACCAGTTGGCCGGGCATCCTGTTGGCTAGTTTGCCGGTTTTCCAGTTTGCCGGTTTTCCAGTTTGCCGGTTAACTTGTTAGGTCGTTTTGCTGATCTTAAATATGTTATCAAACCGTTTATTAGTTTTGCAGTATGGGTAGTTTTTTCAAATAACTCGTCGAAAATGTTCTTTTCTAGGTATTTCTGATCTAGTGCAACATACAAATGTGATTGAACTTCTGAACAAGAGCGACGAGCGTATATTAAAAATCTTATGAATTCATCATTAGATTGACTATCAAAACCTTCTGCAATGTTTGCCATGATTGAAACGGACGCTCTCCTTAGTTGATCTGATAAACTGAAATCTTTTGAAAAATTGTTTGTAGATATGGCTTTATAGATTCTTTTAGTTAATTCCCTTGCCTCAATCCAACTATTGACTTCTTCAAAACATTTTATTTTCATGGGTTTGTTGGCTTGTTAGTCGGTTAGTTTGTTAGCCAGCTAGCCGGTTAGCCAGTTAACCAGTTATTTTGAACGGGTAAACGGGTAAACGAGTAAACTGGGTAACTTTACACCTAATTCAGGCACAGAGTTTTTCCAGTTGAGAATAATGCAGTTCGACCTTTGGTTGATAGCCAATAAGGTTTAATAGAATCCTGACCCTCCCTGAGTCTGATACCCAGTGGTCAAAAATACCCAACAAATCTTTGAAGGGGCCTGAGGTAACCCTTATGTGGTCATTTTCTTGAAAATGGTATGCTTTCTTTACAATGCCATTCTCATCAGTCCTGGCTTTGATTATCGATATTACTTCATCTGATAAAGCTGTTGGGTATTTGCCAAATCCGAGAATTTGGTTAACCCCCTTTCCCCATCTCACTAGAGGATAGTTTTCCTTAACATCAAAATGTGCAAATAAATAATTGGGAAATAGGGGCTTAATTTTTTTTATTGCCGTTCCGGCATTAAACTTAAATGTTTCAGTCCATGGCAAAAAGATGTTAATGCCATGTTGTTCCAAGAAAGATTTCGCCTGTTCCTCTTTGTGAGGTTTAGTTCTTATGACATACCAGTGAAGACCGGAGGGAAATTGATCCATGAAATACCTCTCATGTTAGTTATCAGTTTTCAGTTGACGGTTGACAGCAAAAGCTGAAAGACAGTTTACAGTTATCAGTTTACGGTCTACGGCTAACGGACAAACAGGTTGCAGTTTGAAGAAATTACATCATTGATTATAATTCAAGCTTTGATTTTACCTGGTTAACGATAATTTCATTTTGTGGCGCTTCTATTTTTTCTATCCCTTCTTCTCTTGCTATAATACCTGACCTTACCAAGCCTGCAATGAAGAACAGTATTCAGTTTTCAGGGATCAGGGAACAGGGATAGAAGATAATATTGATTATAATCCAAGCTTTGATTTTACCTGGTTAATGATAGTTTCATTTTGTGGCGCTGCTATCTTTTCAATGCCTTCTTCTCTAGTCATAACGCCTGATCTGACCAACCCTGCAATTTCAAATACGTAAGGGTGAAATCTGTATTTTTCTATATGAACCTGATTTGCAAGGCTGTTTAACAGGCAATTAGAAGAATTAGTATCGGTGTCCTGTGGTTGTTTCCAACCTAGTTCTTTGATTCTTTGGTAGATTGCCTCTTCGTTATAGTCAAGAAAGGCAAGAGGGTGGATATTGTACACTCCTCTTGCTAACTTTTCGAAATCAGATTCATTTAGAAAATAAGGCATAATAGCTTGTCCGGCCATTTTATACAGGGGATCATAGAATGATTTTTGTGAACTTTTGATAAACTCTGCATTTACCTTCATCACCGATGAGTGCACTGGCGCCTGACCAGGTGACCAACCGTATCCGATAAATGGTATATTTTTTTCCAATGCTAATTTTAGGGTAATAGATTTAACTATTCCCATACAAGAACTGCAAATAGTACTTGCCCGCTCAAGTGATTTTTTCGGGTAAAAATTATCTTTGATTGATGCAATGAAAATTTTCTTGAGCACATCAAACCGGGGTTTAAAAGTTATATGGTCAATTCCCAGCTTTTCGCACACTGTGTGCACATTATCCATCGTGTACGATGACAGGAACCCGTGGTCAAAGGTTACGGCGAGGACGTTGAGGTTATATTTATTTTTGAAGATGTCTAATGTATAGGTGCTATCTTTGCCACCACTGTATGCCATAAGAACGTGATAAGAAGAGGGGGCAGGGTTGAGGGTACAGGGTGCAGGGGTCAGGGAACAGGGAGCAGGGTGCAGGGGACAGGGGACAGGGGATGAAAGGCAGGGTTGAGGGTTCGGGGGACAGGGTTCAGGGGATGAAATACAGGAATCAGGGAGGAGGGGAGAAGGGGGAGGCAAAAGCTCTGTAAGAAGAGACTCAAACTTCTGGCGGTAGGTAGTTTTTAATTCCTCATTATGATCATGTCCTTTGTAGCTCTTACAGTAGTTGCACACGCCATCAGCATTAAATTTGATGCTGGGAAAGGTTTCAGGGAGAATACATTGGGTACAGAGTTTCATAGGAAAACCAGTTGACGGTTGTCAATCCACAGAAAAAGCTACATGATGCACGATGCATGATAGAAGATAAATCCGAAATCCCCTGAGTTAAACGAAACAAACTTGTTTAACCGGGCAGGCGAAATTCTAAATCACAGGAAGCTGGCAAGCGTGCACGCTAGCAAGCCTGCAAGGCGAATGATCAATCCTAAACAATATCAAAATTCAAATAACAAATGACCAAAAGAATGCAAGATTGTAACCACGAAGAGCACGAAGAAAAAGATGCATGATGAAGGATGAAAGAACAATTAACAAAAATACAATAAAATGTTACCGAATTCCCTATCTCTTGTTATAATTATCATTCCTTCTTGCTGAGCATACTCAAAGATCTTTGCATCGGTTGCTCCTTTCAATCCAACATCTCTTGCATCAATAGCATCGATGTTGAGAGATCGGAGTAAACCTGTGGTAGGGCGGGGCATATCTTCGTCTACCAGAAACTTGAACACTATATTGCCTCTAGGATATGAATTTCTTCGTTAGCCACCAGTTTAGTTGCATATTCTATGGCTGCCTTTATGTCATCCTCAGTTATTTCATAGTCCTCGCACACTTCCTGATAGGACATGCCACCGGCCAATGATCCAAGGATGATGTCTACTGGAACTCTCGTACCCCTTATAACTGGTTTACCATTTCTTATATTCTTATCAATGACTATTCTTTCCACCTGCAACCCTCCTTTAGAAAAATGGTATTGCTTCTCATACTACTAGGTTCGATAGCCTGTATAGTAATGTAATTTAGGCTCTTCGTCAAGTTTCCAAGAAAACGGTCTACATACAGTTGCCAGTTATCAGTTGACAGTTGACTTACCAGGGTACAGGGTCACAAAAACCAAATCTAGGGTACAGGGTCAAAATAATATGAATGCTTATTGTTTCAGTGATTTAATTAGGTTAAAGAGTAATTTTGATACTTCCTCAGTTAATCTTTGAACAACAATAAAATCGTCTTCTTGTAACATGCCCAAATCATGAGCAAGGGACATCTGAGTGTCTAACTCTCCGGACGATCCATACGCAATATTCAAGAACTGGATATATTCTTTTCGGTTTTTCCTCCTGTATCCTTCAGCAATATTTGAGGGTATTGATACCGATGCTCTTCGCATCTGTTGAACTAACCCATACTGCTCAGCTTTAGGAAAGTTTTCGGTTGCGTTATATATTTTCAATGCTAATGCATATGCCTTTTGGTACGCAATTAAATCTTTATAACTTTTTAGATTGTTAGATGTAACCATCTGTTTTTAATGTTCCCTGTTTCCTGAACCCTAAACCCTAAACCCTGTCCCCTGCTTTTAACGTGGGGGGGAGTACGCGTAAGTGCCAGGTGGCATTTTCCTTCGCTTTGAAATCTTTAAATGCTCTTCGTATTTGTTCGACTGAGAGCTGGAGCGTTTCAGCTACCTGATCTTCCGGGATGTGGCGCTCATAGGCATAGAGCAGGAAGTCAGCAAGCTCATAGGGCATACAGAAGTAGAACTGTTCATCTGTTACCGGTAAACTGTAGGTATCGGGACTGGGAGGTCGATTTATAATCTCATCAGTCACGCCCAGGTATTTTGATAATTGATACACCTGCGTTTTATAAAGATGAGCAATGGGTTCAATATCAACACCTCCATCACCATGTTTCATATAGAAACCCTGAATAACTTCGGATTTATTAGTAGTGCCAGCAACGAGATAATTAATCCTTTCTGCATGTTGGTAAAGATTGATCATTCTCATTCTTTGCTTTGTATTTTGCGCCGATGAGATTTCTAACCATTCACTAGCTGAGAGTCGTTTACTTTCTATTTCATTGTGGGGAGAATGAATGGTAAGGATGTGGTAACTGAGTCTGTCTTTTTCCAGTAAATTCTGTGGTAAGGTGATGTGAAATTTGTAGGTGTCATCAAATTCGGGAAATATCTTTTTAATAACCTGATTGCGAGTCCTATAGGTACCAAGCGCCTCGAGGTGAGGGGTAATGTCAACCCCCTCTACCGTAATTCCTAATTTTTGCGCGTGGTTGTACGCATAGATTTTGCTGATGGGATTTGATTCCCTTTCGGGAAGAATCAACCCTAACACCTTTTCTTTTCCCAGGGCGAGGACACAGAGGGTGCTCACCAAAGCGGAGTCGATACCCCCGCTTAATCCAACCACAGTGCCTTTGCACTTAAAATGAGTGAACACCTGTTCTCTGATGAAGCGTTGAACTCGCTCAGCTTCTTTTTGGCAATCGATGGCTAAGATGGTTTTGTTAAACATGAGCTTTTTAATTATGAATTATGAGTTGTTAATTATAAATGATGAATGGCAAAATCAAAAAAGGACTCCCTGATTTAGAATCTCCCTTATAAAAGGGTTACCTCTTTTGAGACTTTGTTCAACTTCTTCGGGAGTATAGACAATAACATCAAGAGGAAAGGTGCGTTGGAAAAATATCTTTTGAACTTGGCGCGACCTCTCATCTCTTCTTAAATTGGATTCCATGATAAGAAAAATATCTATGTCACTGTCCTCAGTTGGTTTACCCCAGGCATACGAACCAAATACAATAATTTTTTGAGGATTGAAATGAGTTTTTATTTTATCAGTAATTTGAAGTAATTGTTTATTTTTGGTAATTTTCTTTTGCATTATTGTAAATAATCAGTTGCAGTTCATGATATATGATGCAGGATGCAGGATGCAAGACAAGTCAATTCAAAACTCTAAGCACGAAATTCTAACCAAAGATATTTGAAATTTCCCCTCACCCCATCCCTCTCCCCACTGGGTCTGCCCGGCAAGGGGAGAGGGGCAATATTTGAGGGTATTGATACCGATGCTCTTCGCATCTGTTGAACTAACCCATACTGCTCAGCTTTAGGAAAGTTTTCAGTAGCTTTATAAGTTTTCAATGATAACTCATATGCCTTTTGATAAACAATTAAATCCTTATAGCTTTTTAGATCTTTTGACATCTATAATGTGTTTAGTTTTCCCTATCCCCTGATCCCTGACCCCAGTTATTTTAATGCTTTTTTGTCTATTTTCCCTGAACTGGTTTTGGGAAATGAGTCAATGAATGCAATGTATTTGGGTACCGCAAATGATTCTAAATTCTCTGAACAGTATTTTAGAATATCTTTTTCTGTAAGACTACTTCCATTGGTAGGAATAATGAATGCTTTTATGGCGTTCCCGAGAATTTCATCTGGGATTGCAATTACTGCGGCCTCTGCAACGCCCTTGATTTCATGAAGTGTATTTTCAACTTCCTTGGGACTTACCCTTTCTCCCCTCGTTTTTATAAGATCATCTTTGCGACCTACAAAGTAGAGATATCCTTCTTCATCCATCTTAAAGAGATCACCAGTATAGAGCACCTTTTCACCAGGATAGAGTCCTGGTTTTAGAACCCTGTCTGTGTCAGCTGGTTCTTTCCAGTATCCTCTCATCACATTTGATCCTCTTACTACGAGCTCACCTACCACATGAGGACTCGCTCTTTCGCCTCTTTCGTTTACAATGTATACCTCTTCATTGGGCATGCCTCTCCCAACGGAGGTGGGCCGTCTGTCAATTTCCTCAGGTGGCAGGTAGGAGACCCGTTTGCACTCAGTGAGACCGTACATAGAATATATTTTCACGTGCGGGAAAATGTCTCTCAGCGCTTTTATGTGGTTTGCCGGAAGAGCGGCACCTGTATTGGTAATATAGCGCAAATGCTGAAAACTGTATTTTTTGAGATCCTTAAGTTGGAGCAATAACGCAAAAATAGTGGGGACGCCAGGGAAGCCGGTTACCCTTTCTTTGATCATCTTGTCTATTACTACATAGGGGTAGGCGAATGATTTTTCAAGCACTACGGTTCCACCAAATTTAAAAGCCATGATGATTTGATAGAGCCCATAATCAAAGGATAACGGTAGGACATTTAAGATGATATCGGTTTCTTTGTTTCCTAGGTACTGGGTAATGGAGGTTGCCGCTGAGACCATATTGAGGTGGGTCATCATTACCCCTTTGGGATTTCCCGTTGACCCAGAGGTATAGATGATATTCGCGAGGTCTACATCAATACATGGCATCTCCGGTGGTGAAACCGGCTGCGGGTGAATGAAGGTATCCCACCCGATGAAGCATGGTGCGGCAGCGCAGGCAGGTAATGGGTTTTTCTGCTCCCCGCACATAATAACCGCCTTGAGGGAGCTTATGCTGGTGACAGATTGTGCAACGATTTCATTTTTCTGCCAGTGGCTGATAAGGAAAGAGGATTCTGAGTTGTTGAGAATGTATTCGAGTTTCTTGGTTTTAAGCGTGGCACTGAGGGTAGAGAAGACACCCCCTGCTTTCAGCACGCCAAAGAGAGCAATCACCGTTTCAGGTGAGTTATCAAGAAAGAGTGATACACGATCACCTTTCTTGAGATCTGCGTTAATGAGGGCGTGGGCAAGCTGGTTAGCTCTCTCATCAATCTGGCGGTAGGTGAACCGCTCATTTTGAAATATCAGCGCCACCTTATCTGGAGATCGTAGTGCGCTCTGTTCGAGAAAATGATGGACTAGCATAGTTTTAATAAATGACAAATGTCAAAATCCAAATGCCAAAGTTCAAATGAAAAAGTTCAAATGTCAAAATCAAAATGCCAAAGGGGATGATATTCAATAGCAAATGTCAAAATCCAAATGCCAAAATCTAAATGTTAAATCCAATGAAAAAACATCAAACAAAAATTAATCTCTGGCTTTTCGGTTAAGCAGAATGGAAGAAAAGATTAAAGTTAGCTCTTGAGCTTCATTCCCTAGAAAAGTACATTCCTTTTGTTTATCTGAATTAGCTTTCGCAATCATTCTAAGCCAGTGTTTTGTTTCCTTTGATTCTTTTCTGCAAAGAGATATTTTGTGATTAAAATCTTTTTTAGATTCAGCTCCATCTGCTTCCATATAATTGGCACCAATACTAGTGCTGGAACGGATAATCTGACCGATTAATACATTGTTGATTGAATTGCGTGATAGCGTTTTAACAAAATCAATTATTTTTTCAGCAAAGAGAGCAGTTCTCTCCTCAAGGTCGTACACTCTTGTTTCACATAGCATGTGAACTTCATTTGGCATTTGAGCTTTGTAATTTGTCATTACTCAACTCGGTTGAGTGGCAAGTTTTTTATTAATAAATCTCACGACATTATTCACTGAATCAAGGTTGTCAGGAATTAATTCTTCATCTTCTATCTTAATAGTATACTGTTCTTCAACAAATGATACGAGTTCCAGCATTCCTGTGGAATCAATGATCCCAGATTCGAGAAATGACTGGTTATTGTCGAGCTGATTTGTATCCCCGTCAACAAGAAAGTTTTCTGTGATAAAGTTCTTAATGGTTTGTTCAATCGTATTCATATAAAAAATCCCCAGTTGTTTATGCGGTATCTTTTAAAATAAATAAAAATACCTTATAGCTTGAAAATTAAGCAGTAAGTATATCGGTAGGATAGATTTTTTCTTAATAATCTTTTGCACCTGTACTGATAAATTTTTAATTGGTTTTTTTAAGTTATCGAAACAGGGTATCAGCATCTATTTAACAATATTCCATTTCATTGGATTTCTTCTTAAGTTGGTTTTTAATGACCTTACCGCTCAGTGTTTTGGGCAACTGTGTACAGAAGTTAATGTAGTGTGGAACTTTATACGCAGGAAGATTCTTGCGACAGTGTAATAAAATTTCTTTTTTTGTACAGGAAAATCCTTCTTTTAAAACGATGCATGCTTTGATACTTTCGCCCAGGATTGCATCATCGACCCCAAAAACAGCGGCTTCTTGAACAGCTTCATGCTCAAGGGTAATTTCTTCTATCTCTTTAGGTGCTATTCGGTGGGCCCCGCTTTTAATCATTTCGTTTTTTCTGCCAACAATATAAAAGTAGCCCTCTTCATCTTCCTTGGCAAGATCTCCTGTCCAAAGCCCTTCTTTTCTTAGGACTAGTGATGTTTTATCTGGTTCTGACCAGTACCCAGCCATAATATTTTCGCCTTGTGCCACAATTTCTCCCATTTCCCCTATTTTAACCGGATTGGCTTTCTGGTCCAGAAGCCGTAACCGTACGCCAGGAATTGCCTTCCCGATTGACCCCATTTTTCTAATGAGTTCCTTTGGTTCAAGATATGAAAGACGTGCACAGGCTTCAGTCTGTCCATACATAATATAAATATCGACGTGGGGAAGAGTAGTCTTAAGTTCTTGGATGACTTTTGGAGACATTGCACCACCTGCTTGGGTTACATATTTAAGATGAGGGAATTGGTAATTACGTATGGAGGAATTAGTGAGGAGGATTGCATACGTTGATGGCACACCTGAAAAACCATCAACTTTTTCTTTTGCCATCATGTCCAGTAGCACTTTAGGATAGACAAGACTCTGATGTACTACTAAGGTGGCTCCTATAGCGAGATGAGTTAATAGAATCGAGTTTCCGTATGCATAGAAAAAAGGTAAGACCACCATGTGACGCTGATTTAAGTTCAGGCTAAGGTATTGAATGATAGAATTAGTATTTGCTATAAGATTGGAATGACTGAGCATTACACCCTTGGGTTCGCCGGTAGTGCCTGATGTATAGATAATCTGAGCAATATCAGACCCTGTAGCACCAGTGAATGGTTGATTATCAAATGAATTTTGATGAGCAGAACTTATTATCTTTTTAAAATCAAAGCATTGAAACGGTAAAACTGGAAGAAAGGCAACCTTAATTTCGCTGATTGCAATAGAAGTGAGGGTTGGGAGTGAATTAGAGAGTTCTTGTAAATATTTGATGTATTTCATATGAGTGAGTAGTACTGATATTTGACAATGGTTAAATAAATACTTTAGTGTCCGAGTTGAAGTCTGGGTGTTGAGGGCGACTACGATACCTCCCGCCATTAAAATGCCAAAATAAGCGCTCACATATTCTGAAGGATCATCCATTAGGATTGCTACTCTGTCACCATGCACTATTTTTTGTTCATCGTTTAACCATCTTGCAATACCCTTAGCATAGTGCAGCAGATCACTATATGATGTCTTTTTATTGATCTGGATAATGACGTCTTTATCAGGGAATAATTCAGCAGAATGTAAAAGGTATTTTTGTATTAGCATTTAATAGTCTTATCAATATGTATCGAAAAAATCCTACTGTTTTAAAGTGTTAATTTAATTTTTTTATGTTTTGAGCAAAGTTAATAGCCTCCTGATGACTTGAAAATTGGCCGATCATGATTCTGTACCAGGTTTTGCCTTCAAATCCTTTAACAGGAGTGATGTGTAGTGGATAATTTTTTTCAATTAATGAATTCAGGTATCTCTTTGCGCCAGTGTATGAGGTAAAAGATGCAATGTGGAAAGAATAGACATGAGGAGCGAGTTCAACTACCTGGGAGTTGATGTCGAAAGATGGTAAAAATAATTTTTGACCAACAGAGATTTGGTTTATATCCTGAACGTCAGGATTCGCAGACTTGACCATTTCGTAAAGATTATCATTCAAAAAACCATACTCGTTGGTGAGTATCTTACTTAAGGTGTCTCCTTCCTTGACGACTAAGCTTTTATATTCTTCTTCTGCGCTTAAGGTAGGTGTTACGTCAGATATGGTTGCAGAGGGCAGAGGAGTAGCAACTGGGTTCACTTCAGGTGGGGAAGGCGAACTGCTCGATTGTGTAGATGCTTCTGCTACCGTATTGTGTGGAACTGGTGGCAGTTGGAGAGGAAGGGCAGCCTCTGGTGGTTGACGAGCACTCATCTCAGGGGGTGAGGAGCGTGGATCCTTTTGCTGGTCCACGCTGCCTGAGTAAAAAGAGAAGAATCTATTTTTTATGGTGTTTAATAAGAGTGGCTGGTAGAGAGATGCAACAAGAAATGCGATAATGAGTAAAAGCAGGGCGGCAAGAAATACGAGAAAGAGGATACCACCCCTTTTTTTCGTTATTTTTGGTGGAACCTTACCCTTTTCCCCAGTGATGGTTATTACTCGCTGCCTATCGAAATCAGCAACCACTTCTTTTGCGATAGCGTGATCAATGGTTTTTTCCCCTTTGCCATAGGCGGTGAGGAGTGCATTATCGCAGACGATATTAATTACACGGGGTATACCATGGGAATAATCACAGATCAGCTTTAGTGCTTCGGGGGTAAAGATATTATTGTCTGAACCTACGATGTGCAATCTATGACTGATGTAGCTTGCACTTTGTTCGTGGTTTAAAGGGGTAAGGTAACAGTTAATCCCAATGCGCTGTTTGAGTTGGCGAAGATGTGGTGATCGCAATTTAGTATCAAGCTCGGGTTGTCCTACTAAGACAATCTGCAATAGCTTGTCCCTATCGGTTTCTAAATTAGAAAGCATTCTGAGTTCCTCTAACACCTGGTGAGAAAGATTTTGAGCTTCATCAATGATTAACGCAACATTTTCACCCAGAGAAAGCTTGTCTATTAAAAATTCATTTAATTGATTAAGAAGTTCAATCTTGTTATTACTTTTCGGATTGACTTCAAGTTCCATTAGAATATTTTGAAGGAGCTGATTGAAATTTATGGTCGTGTTGAAAATAGAGATGGTTTTTACCTCTTTCTCCAGCTCACTAAAAAGGGCGTGGAGGAGGGTTGTCTTACCAGTTCCTACCTCTCCAATAATAGAGACAAATCCCTTTCGTTCTCCAATACCATACAGCATAGAAGCCAGGGCTTCCTGGTGACTGGGACTCAGGTAAAGGAAGCGTGGATCGGGTGTTACGTTAAAGGGTTTGTCGGTAAAACCAAAAAAGTCGTTATACATGGCGAACACAATTATTAATTATGAATTACAAATTATTAATTAGTGTCCGAACGAAGCCCCTGTTTTGGCTCTATGGTCATTTCAACCCCTTCGCTTTTGCTCAGGGTAGACTCCAGGAGAAATCACTGAATTTGCATGAGATTTCTCAGTCGCTCCGTTCCTTCGAAATGACAGCCGATGTAATGTGAGAGGGTTTTCGTTCAGCCACTAATTTTACATTGTATACTAGGGGATGTTTTTTACAATCCGGGGCCCAAACGTATTAGTGATGCATAAGGGCAAATGCTGCCAAATTTTGATCGCAATTTTATATTTAGGATTGTGAGGATTTAGTTCTGGCAGTGCACTACCGTTAGGTAGCCAGTAATGCCAATAGAGTTGTAGCGGCTTTGCTCCCCACTGTTCCTTAAATTTGTAGGTACCTTCATGCGGCGTGGACCTGCCAAAGTCGAATTGCTTGAATCCTCTGTCAGCAGCGTATTGTAAGGCACTCCAGTAGAGCATCATATTAGCGCCTGAAAAATTGTATTCTCGCAAGGAAGAGGCCCAGGGCATTTCTATCGTATCTTTGAAGCAAATGAGCATACCCGCGGCAACTGGCTTATGCCGGTAAAACACCACACACATTTTGGCTGCCTGGGGGAAGGTTTTTAGGATAGTAGCAAAAAATTTCTTGTCATAGACAGGGGTACCTAAATCTCGCATGTTCTTTGAAAACACCGCATAGAAATCGTGAAGGAGCTCACTTTCACCAATGACAGAGGTTAAACCTTCTTTCTCTGGCTTTCTAATCTGACTGCGTAGTTTGGATTTAAAACAGTTAAACAGCGCATCCGAATTGTCAGGCAAGTCTAGTACCATGGAGACTTTGGATGTTTTTACCTTTAAGTCTAAATCCTTATGACGGGAATGTCGTAATTCAATATGGGAAGCTTTTTCTTTTTTGGCGATAGCGATTGCTTCTGTTAACAGTGATTGTTCAATCATGCGGTTATCGGCAAGTACACCGCCATAGTTAAAGAATGGGAGAGATACCATAAATCTCCCAAAGAGATTACTTTTCATGAGTACCATGGGGAGAATGCCACACACGACTCCACGCTCAGATTGTGCTATGAGATACCAGGTGGGATGGCCGAAGGTATGCTCAATAACATTCTTCCACCCCATCAGGTGGTAGAGGGTTGAGTCAGGATGACTGTGTACGTATGAATCCCATAGGGATTTATCTAGATCTATGGCTAGTTGTATTTGCATAACCTAGGTAATCATTGTGTTACTTTGCGCATTTTTTATGGCATCTCTAATAGTATCGATATCCCTCTCGGTAAGGAATTCATGTAGTGGCAAGGTGATGATCCTTTCTGAAAACGAGGTTGCGTTGTGGCAATAAGTAGTGTGGTGAAAATAGTGCTTCGTGTCTTTAAAGAGATTGAGCGGAGTGGGGTACATACCGGTAGCTCCTATGCCGTTCTGGTTAAGGGCAGAGAGCACCGATTCCTTTTGCGTTCTGTTTTTCATTAAGAGGGGGAAACGCAGGAGAGGGTGCGTGCCGTTGGTCAAGAAATAGTTCTTGTAGCAGGAGAGTTTATGAGTGAGTAGGACTTCTTGTTGGAACCGCAGGGTGGTGAGTTGTGAAATATGTTCAAGCATGATAGTGCCCAGGGCAGCGGTAAAATGATCCATCTGCTTAATAGTAAAATCAAGATTAAAAATGGTTGTGCCAAGTTTTAAGAGGGGAAGTCGTTGGGGTATCCAATAGAGCCGGGGGTGCAGGAAAAGGGCATAGCAGAGAGCTTTGAGCATAGCACTCCATGAATTTTGCAGTGCTAGTGTTTTCACTTTTTTCTCGACGACCTCAGCAATGGTATCAGAATTGGTGGTGAGTGCTCCTCCCTGCATGAGGGTGAGTGGCTTCCCTCTCCCAAAACTAAAAATTCCCACATCACCGAGAGTGCCGAGAAGTCGTTGGGGTTCAGCGGGTAGTGGTGTTCCCAGGGCTTGGGCGGCATCCTCTATGTGAAATATCTTATGGGATGAGGTGAGGGAGGTGAGGACCTGCACGTCTTCAGGGATACCGAAGAGGTGAACGGATACTATCGCCAGTGTACGTTTTGAGATTTTGGTTTTGAGCTCAGCGTAGTTAAAATGAGTGCTATCTTTCTGAAGGTCACAGAGCACTGGTGAAAGACCGGCTCTGATAACTGCAGCGAGGACCGATGGACAGGTATAGGCAGGCATAATAACTTCCTCACCAGCGGCGAGTTCTCGTAAGCTGAGGAGAGCGAGGTAGAGCGCAGTAGTACCCGATGAAGCTAAGAAACAGTAGTTGACGCTTAAAAACTCCTGTAGTTTACGGGTGAACGCATTGGTAGTATCGCACGAATACATCATGGTAAGGGCTTGGTAAATTGCCCTCAGAGGAATACTACTGCCTGCTGGTGAAAGATAGCGAAGCATGGTGGTCGTCTCTTGAAACTATCGTCTCATAGGTTAACTATTACTTGTAGCCTGTGGGGAGCGTTTCTGGTAGCAGATTACTGCTTACCTTCTCCCCAAGGCTCGGAAAAAAGTCGGCAGGCGAGGTGATACATCTATTATTGGACACACTGCATAGAGCGATAGGGTAAATTAGTTAAAAAGATGCGTACTGATTTTACTGAGTGTGGTAAATTTAAAGTTTTTAAATAAATGACGCAATTTTTTCTCGGTTGAATCGAGATTAGTGTAGTGTCTGAATCTATTCACAAAGCTTGCAGGTATTCTCGGTTGAGAGGGATCAAGCTCCCAAGGATGAATGTAAATGATGGCAGGTTGTTTATCGGTGGTATTGAGTTTTTTAATTCCCCACTCGATTAAGGTAAGTGGAAGTAACCTGAGGTAGCCACCTCCCGCAATGGGAAAGTTATATCCAAAAATCCTTATGGTTGAGGGGGGAAACTCTCGCATGCTGTGTCCATCAATTGTAATGACGTGAGGGAATCGTTGAGCGTGTGGCATACCATAGCGGTCATGTCGTATTGGAAATATACTCGAATCATAGCTATAACCTTGTGCCGAGAGGATATTCAGCGCCCAGAGTGATGAGCTTGTGATAGAAAACGACGGTGCCCTATAGCCCTTGACCTTCGTGCCAGTAATGTCTTCGAGGATCATTTTAGTCTTGGCGACGTCCTCTGTAAACGATTCTTGGGAGTGTTGAGTGAGCATAGTGTGATCGTATCCGTGAGAAGCGATCTCATGCCCTTCATTTATAATGGTGCGAATAAGAATGGGTTGACGTTCTGCTACCCACCCTAGAATAAAAAAAGTAGCATTTACCCTATACTCATTGAGGATAGAGAGAACCTTTTCAACATTTTGTTGTATTCTGCTCTCCATAGTTTCCCAATGGCGCTTATCAATGGCGTGTTCAAAGGCTGTCACCTGGTAGTAGTCTTCTACATCTATGGTGAGGGCGTTTAGCATAATAAAAACAGGGTTTAGAGGTCAGGGTACAGGGTTTAGGGAAAAATAAAAATACAGTTGACAGTTAACGGTTGTCAGAGATCAGATAAAAAGCAGTTGACAGTTTACAGTAGCCAGTAAAAGCTAAAAGGCAGTTGACAGTGGTCAGTTGTCAGCTTAACCATTAATAGAAGCTGCAAACTGTAAACTGAAAACTGATACCAGGGTGCAGGGCTCAGGGAAAAATAAAAATACAGTTGACGGTTAACGGTTGTCAGAGATCAGTAAAAACCAGTAATATAGTTGACGGTGATCAGGGGTTAGGAAAGAATTATAAATTATAGCTTGTGAATAAAAGAGGAAAAATGATGAATGATGAGCGATGTGTTATAAAAGGTAAATAATCCTGTCCCAAATATGAGATTGCCACGCTTCCTCCGGTCGCTCGCAATGACCGAAAGGGAAATTAAGTAT
>Ga0315293_10002695_pt1 | contig 17064 bp, 18 predicted proteins | sample YL17G13_20_MG_FD_203071 | JGI IMG/M metagenome (GOLD analysis project Ga0315293, IMG submission 203071) | Sediment microbial communities from Yellowstone Lake, YNP, Wyoming, USA - YL17G13_20 | ecosystem: Environmental > Aquatic > Freshwater > Lake > Sediment | place: USA: Wyoming | collected...
GACCTACGAGGTCAGGGTTCTTTCTGACGGCTGGACCGTTGTGACGGCGGATGGAAAACGCTCCGCCCATTTTGAACATACCATTGCCATCACTGACGATGGAGCAGAGATATTAAGTGCCCTTTAAATTATGGTGTTACTTGCCCAAAATGTAAGGGAGCCTCTCTGTGGGCTCCCAAATTAGGCGGCCACAGAGGGCCGCCCCTACAATCCGTAAAATGAAAGAGGAGGTAAAAGGAAGGTTATGTATCGAGTGGCTAAGGATATGGTCGATTTAGTGGGATATACCCCTTTAGTAAAGATTAATCATATCGTTCCCAATAAAAAGGTAAAGGTCTATGCAAAGTTGGAGCGGTATAATCCGGCTGGTTCGGTCAAAGACCGAATTGCAAAATACATGATTGAATATGGGGAGAAGGAAGGTCTCCTGACGAAAGATAAGATCGTCATTGAACCCACCAGCGGAAATACCGGCATTGCTCTGGCGATGGTCTGTGCGGTCAAAGGATATCGATTAGAATTGGTGATGCCGGAGACCATGAGCATGGAGAGAAGAAAGATCCTCACTGCCTTTGGAGTGAAGATCATTTTAAGCGAGGGTTCCAAGGGAATGGATGGGGCTATTGATTTGGCTGAGGAGATGGCTAAAGACTCTAAATATTACATGCCTCACCAATTTGAGAATAAGTATAATGTGCTTGCCCATTATGAGACAACGGGTGAGGAGATCTGGAGGGCGACCAAAGGAAAGGTTAAGATGTTTGTCGGGGGTTTAGGAACCACCGGAACCCTCATGGGTGTTTCAAAACGACTGAAAGAATATAACCCTGAGGTCAAAATCGTTGGTGTGGAGCCCTATCCAAATTCGAGTATTCAGGGGTTAAAAAACCTCAGCTCCCAGTATGTCCCGGAAATCTATGATCCCAGCCGATTGGATGAAAAGATCAATGTGAAGGATGAGGATGCCTTTGAGATGGCAAGGGCCCTCACCATCCGAGAGGGAATCTTCTGTGGAATCAGTTCTGGGGCAGTGATGTGGGGGACATTACAGAAGGCAATGGAGTTAGATCGTGGTGTGATGGTGACTGTCTTCCCGGATGGTGGAGAGAAATATGTGAGCACTCCTCTCTATGAACCCAGCAAATGTTTTGAATGTCTGCAGAAACATCGGATTCCCACTTGCATGACAGCAGAATATATCACTGCTCTGGAGTGTCTGGTAAAAAATGAGGGCTGATGGTAACGCAAAAAAACGTGTTAGAAAACAGGCGATTCTTCTAACCGATTCATATTGAGTCTCCCGTAGTTAATGCAAATGTCAAACCATCTCATGCGTTTATATCGGTCAAGAAATTGAGAAAAAGGTTTTCTATTATTCAGTGTCCTTTGGCCTCGAGGAGGATGAATGATGCCTAAATTTACCGCCAATCTAACCATGATGTTCAATGAGGTTGATTTCTTAGATCGCTTTGAGCAGGCGGCCAGGGCTTGTTTTAAAGGAGTGGAATATCTGTTTCCTTATGGATGGAGTAAGGAACAACTCATCAATGAGCTGGGCAAACACCATCTTGAACAGGTATTGCATAATCTGCCGGCCGGTAATTGGCAAGCTGGAGAGCGGGGTATCGCATGCCTGCCAGGACGGGAAGGGGAATTCCAGGAAGGCGTGGGATTGGCTATTGATTATGCCAAAGCTTTAAAATGTTATCGTCTGAACTGTCTTGTGGGAAAGACTCCTCAGGGGATACCATCAGAAAAGGTTCGCCAAACATTGGTGAGTAACCTTCGATTTGCCGCAATGGCCATGGAGAAAGAAAACATTCGCCTTCTCGTAGAACCTCTCAATCACCAAGACATTCCCGAATTCTATCTGGCACGCACGCATGAGGCATTTCGGTTGTTTAAGGAGGTCAACCATCCCAACCTTTGGCTTCAATATGACGTCTACCATATGCAAATCATGGAAGGGAATCTAACGAGGACTATTTTAAATAACCTTTCTCGAATCGCGCATATTCAGATCGCAGATAACCCGGGACGCCATGAGCCGGGAACTGGGGAAATCAACTTTACGAACCTATTCCGATTCATCGATGAAGCAGGATATGACGGATGGATCGGTTGTGAATACATCCCTTCCGGGAAAACGGAAGACGGTCTCCAATGGATCAAACCTTATCTTTAAAGGAGGAGGAACATCATGACAGAGATAGGATTTATCGGTTTAGGGATCATGGGTAAGCCCATGGCCAGCCATCTGGTAGCCGCTGGTCACACTGTTCATGTGTGTGATCTGGTGGAGGAATCGGTTAAGCACTTGTGCTTGTTAGGTGCCAAGGCCTGTAGCTGCTGCAAAGAAATAGCGCAGAAATCCGATATCATTTTTATTATGGTGCCTGATACGCCCGATGTGGAAGCAGCGCTATTCGGTGCGGAGGGTGTCGCAGAGGGCCTTAAGCCAGGTTCGATTGTCGTCGACATGAGTTCGATCTCTCCGATTGCTACCAAGGAATTTGCAAAAAGGCTTGCTGCAATGGGGGTAAAGATGCTGGACGCACCTGTATCCGGTGGCCAGGTAGGAGCTGAGAATGCCACCCTCTCGATTATGGTCGGGGGACCTCCCGAAGTGTTCAATCAGGTCAAGCCGTATTTCGAAAAGATGGGCAAGAACATTGTTCATATTGGTGATCACGGGGACGGTCAAACTTGCAAGGTGGCGAACCAAATCGTGGTGGCTCTCACCATTGAGGCGGTTGCTGAAGCTCTGCTCTTTGCCTCCAAGGCAGGGGCTGATCCAGCTAAGGTAAGGACAGCACTGCTTGGAGGATTTGCTCAGAGCCGTATTTTAGAACTGCATGGTGAAAGGATGATCAAGCACAACTTTAACCCTGGATTTCGTATTCGATTGCATCAAAAAGATTTAAACCTCGCATTGGAAGCAGCCCGCAGTCTGGGATTGAGCTTGCCGAATACGTCGTTAGCGCAGGAGTTATTTAATGCAGTGGCTGCACAGGGGGGTAGCGATTTAGACCATTCCGCGATGGTGCTTGCTCTTGAAAAGCTTGCCAATCACACCATCCGTGGATAGCTCTAGTGAACGTCGTAAATAAGTTGGCACGGATAGGATGTCATGGCGAACCCTTCACTTTCTGTCATTTTGAGCGAAGCGAAGAATCTCATCTCTTCGTTCAGGGTAAACTCCATGAAGCCTTGTCCCGAACAGAGTGAGGGAACTCTGGAGATTGCCACGCCTGCGTGCCGTAACGCTTGCCTGAATCATACAGGTTCGCTTGCCCCAAACAGGCACTCCAGCGTGCAGGCACGTCGCTTCGCTCCTCGCAACGACAACTTTCTTTTGGCGTTCGCTATCACTCATCATGATTCTTCCTTCGGGAGGAAAACCCATAGCCCTTGGTTTCCTCCTGCAAGGCGTTTTTTGATCGCTGTATAAACCCGTTCGCAGTGGGCTGGCAGGTCATAAACCCTCGCCCCAACCGCATTGGCAATAGCATTCGTGATGGCCGGTGCAGCAGGGATATTTGGCATCTCGCCAATTCCTTTCGCACCAAAGGGTCCGTGGACATTCGGGTATTCAATGTAGAGGGGCTTGATTTCAGGTGCGTCGAGGGCCGTCGGAATGATGTAGTTCTGAAGATCAAGGTTCTGGATCATCCCGTCCTTCATGACCACCTCTTCCATAAGGGCGTACCCCAATCCCATCATGACGCCACCCTCGATCTGACCTTCCACCATTATCGGATTGATCGCCTTGCCGATATCGAACGTGGCGACCAGGTTGAGAACATCCACCGCGCCCGTCTTGACATCCACCTCCACTTCCGCCATCTGGGTACTGTAGGTGTAGACAAAATACGGAGATCCCTGCCCTGTCTCTAAATGGAGAGAAGGCTTCGGCGGGGTATACCACCCCTGGCCCATCATCCTTCTTCCTGTCGCCATGCATCGCCTGGCCGCTTCTTTCAGATCCACAAACCGGTTCGGATCATCTCGGTCGTAGATGCGGCGGTTCTTGGCCACCAGTCTCTCGGTTGGAATGGCCAGAAGTTCAGAGGCCGACTCGATCAAGGATCTCTTGATGGGTTCTGCCGCGATCAGAATGGCATTCCCCATCAAGGTGGTGGAACGGGAACCCACTGTAGGTCCTGATTCCGGAGCCACGTCGGTGTCCGGCGCAACAATCCTGACATCCTCGAGGGTCACACCGAGGGCTTCTGCCGCGATTTGCGAGAGGGCCGTGTAAGATCCCTGACCCATCTCGGTGAGGCCCTGGAAGATTAGTACGGACCCATCTTCCTGGAGGTGGAGATTGACGCCGCAGCCGTCTCCGGAGGTCCCAATGCTTGTCCGGTACCACCCGATGGCCATCCCGAACCCCCTTCTTTTTTCGGCCTTCTCCACTTCTTCCACGGTGGGTGCTGGCTTCCATTTTTCGCTCCAATGAAATTCGCTTCTCGCCTTCTCCATGGTATCCTTCAAACCCACGCTCTGGTCGAGAACCTGGCCGGTCGCTGTCTCCGAACCCAGGTCAAAACAGTTCTTCATCCGGAGCTGATAAGGATCCATCTTAAGAAGGCCTGCGAGTTCATCGATCAGGGACTCGTGAACGAAATTGACCTGGGGTGCTCCAAAACCCCTCATTGCACCGCCATAGGGATGGTTGGTGTAGACCAGGTAACCATCCACCTTCACATTCGGGATCACATAGGGTCCGGCAAGCATGACCACTGCATGGGCGTGGACACCACCCGCCGGTGGGATGACAGGACCCAAAGAGGCATAAGCCCCCTGCTCGTTGTAAATGGTTCCTTCGAGGGCCACAAAGGTACCATCCTTCTTGGCACCGATTTTACAGGTGATGATCATGGGATGGCGCTTGCAGGTTGAGAGGGTGATCTCTTCCCTGTCGTATTCCATCCTTACCGGTCTCCCAGTCTTCCACGCCAGAAGGGCTGCCCGGGCACCAATATCAATGGGAGAGTCCTCCTTCCCTCCAAATCCTCCTCCCATCGGAGTCTGAACACATTGAACCTTGTTGATCGGAATTCCTAAGACAGGAGCAATATTCCTGCGAACCGTAAACGGCGCTTGCATCGGTCCTTTCACGGTGATCGTCCCATCGGGGTGTGGGATGGCGAGGACGACATCCGGTTCGATATAGGCGTGTTCTAAGATCGGGACCGTGTATGTTCTCTCCAAGACCAGGTCAGCCTCTTTGAATCCTTTCTCAGTATTCCCCTTTCGGATTTTGCTTGTGTTTAAAAGATTGCCCTTTTCATGGATTTTAGGAGCATCGGGCTTCATGGCTTCGATCGGTGAGAAAACAGCCGGAAGAGACTCATATTCCACTTCAATCTGTTCAAGGGCCTGGATCGCAATGTCCTCGGAGATGGCTGCGGCCAGGGCGACTCCGTCTCCGATATATCGGACCTTATCCCCACAAAGAACAGGCTGGTCGGGGATGATAGCTCCAAAACCGTTTCTTCCGGGAACGTCCTTCGCTGTCAAAACGGCGACCACGCCGGGTACAGTCTTTGCTTTTTCCGTATTGATCTTTTTTATTAAGGCATGGGGATAAGGACTCCGAAGAACTTTTCCGTGGAGAACCCCTGGATAGTCGATATCGGCGCCGTACTGTAATTTCCCGCGCACCTTATCATAGGCATCCACTCGAATCATGGATTTTCCGACCGTGCTCAACTCCTCCATCACTGGGGGCATCTCCAGAACCTTCTCTTTGACCAATACCTTCTTCTTTCTCTTTTCTTTCTCCATCATTAAACCTCTTTACTTGGAATGGTCTTGCTCGCCGAATGAATGGCGTGGATGATCTTCTGATATCCCGTACACCGGCAAAGGACACCTGAAATGGCCATCTTAATTTCCTGGATCGTAGGTTTAGGATTTTGATCCAGGAAATTCTTTGCTGAAAGAAGCATCCCTGGGGTACAGAAGCCGCACTGGATAGCTCCTTTTTCGACGAAGGCTTTCTGAAGGGGATGGAGTTCCCCATCTTTTTCAAGCCCCTCCACGGTTGTAATCTTGCCCCCATCGGCCTTCATTGCCGGAACCAAACATGAAGTCACCACTCTGCCGTTCAGGATGACGGAGCAGGCACCGCACTCCCCGGCCCGGCATCCCGCCTTGGTCCCTTTTAACCCTAAGTGATCCCGGAGCACATCGATCAAAAGCTCATCCGGTTCCACCTCCAGGGTGACCCTTTGCCCATTCACCTCAAATTGGATCTTCTCCTTAGCCATGCCTTACCTCCAGACGCTCTAATCCTCTACGAATTCCCCGTTCGACCAGATTGGCGACCATCTCCCTCCGGTACTCCTCGCTTCCTCTCAGCAGGCTTGTCCGGGGATTTGCTTCCTGAGCGGCTTTTCTTGCCGCCTCCCTCATCACCCCATCAGAGATGGAAGTGGAGGCAAGGATTCGCTCTGCCTCTTTCGCCCTGAAGGGAGTCGGAGCCACAGGGCCCAAGGCAATTCTTACGTGATTGAACTTCTTCTGCTTCACGTCCGCCGAGACAACAACGGAGACGGTCAATATGGGTAAGGCCAGCGCCTTCCGTCTCGCCAACCGGAGGGAAACACTCGATTCATCCCCTGCCAGCGGAGAGAAGAAAATCTCCGTCACCATTTCACGAGTGCTGTCCACCACAGTCTTGCCGGTGTCAAGGAAGAACTCCGTCATGGGAACAGTCCGTTCCCCCTGCTTGCTCATCACCTTCACCTTTGCATCGAGAGCGAGCAAGGGGATCGTTGTGTCTGCACCGGGTTGACCGCTCACAATATTGCCAGCGACCGTCCCGAGATTCCGGATCTGCGGAGACCCAAGTTGCGAGGCCCCTTCACTTAATGCCAGGGCCTTCTCCCTGAGCAGAGGTGATTGGGCGACCTGGGTATGTGTCACCAGAGCCCCTATTCTGATGACACCATCCTCTAGCTTAATTTCACCCAACCCGGGAATCCAGGTGATGTCCACCAGGACCTTCGGCTCTGTTTCCCGTTTTCTGATCTGAGGGATAAGATCGGTGCCTCCTGCAAGGAGCCTTGCCTGCCCCTGAAACTCCTCTAATATCTTGAGTGCTTCAGGAATGTTTTGGGGACGGAAGTACTTTTCCCAATGCAGGCGCTTAGGCCAAACCAAACTTGATTCCAGCCTCATCGATTATCCTCCTGTAACTTTGTTTTTAAATCGCCCAACGGTATGGACCCAAAGGGATCGGCTCCTCTTATACTTCTATGGGCTTAAAGATTAACACCACAGCCATCACAGCAAAAACCATGGCCTCTGCGGCCGGTCCCCAGAACCTCCCCGTGATCGCCATCACCATGCCCAGCACAAAGGCGGAAATGGTGGTCCCCTTCAGGCTTCCAAGCCCCCCCACGATCACCACGGCGAAACTGATGAGGAGAATGTGAAAACCCATATAAGGGTGTACCGTTGTGATCGGGGCGTAGAGAACTCCTCCTAAGGCAGCGAGGCAGCTTCCCAGAACAAAAACGATGGAAAAGTATTTGTCGACACTGATTCCCAGACTCCTCACGGCTTCCCTGTCCTGCAGGCCAGCGATGACGATCTTTCCCACAATGGTTTTTTTGAAAAACAACCAGAGGCCAACACAGATAGCCAGGGAGACGGCGATAATGATGAGCCGGTAGACGGGAACCTCGATGGAAAGGAAAGTGACGCTTTTGCCCACAGGGTCACTCAGCGGAATGGGGCTTGTTCCCCAGATCCACTTGACGAGATCGACCCCGATTAAAAGGACCGCGTAGGTGGCGATGATGGCATAGTCGATCGATTCTCCATAGAGCCGCCGGACAATGAACTTCTCAATAATGAAACTGATCGGAATGACCACCAGGATGGCTATAAGCAATCCTAGAAAAAAATTGTTCCGGATCAAAGGCAGAGCGGTAATCAGGATGTATGCCCCGGTGGTGTAGATCATCCCGTGGGCAAAATTGACGATCCTCATGCTCCCGAAGGTCAATGAAAGCCCGATAGAGATGATATAGAGGATTCCTCCGATCGTCAGCCCGTAGATAAGGGTGCCTATCATGCTCCGTTCATCCTCCGGTCTGTGTCCGGCTCTTCCAGACACTGATGATATTTCCCCAAATTCCCTCTCTAAACTTAAAGACGAGGACCAGGAGAGCGAGTCCCAGAAACATCTCCCATCTTGGGATGTATCTTGCCAGATAGTTGCTGATCAACATGTACGAAACGCCTCCCAGGATGGCGCCGTAGAGGTTTCCGGCTCCTCCAATCAAAGCAGCAAAGATGACCTCCACATTTCTTGTCGGATCAATGAAGCTTGGATTCACATAGCTATAATTGATTGTCGCAAGGGCACCCGCAAAGGCAGAGATGGATGAGGACAGAACAAAGGTGATCCACTTGTAACGATAAGTATTGTATCCAATGAATTGTGCCCGCGTCTCATTCTCCCTAATGGCCCTCAAGAGGATGCCGTAAGGGGAGGAAGTTAGTCTTTTTAAAAAATAGTAGGTCAAACAGAGGCAGAACAAGGTGAGTCCGAAAAAGACCTTCGGATTGGCGATGTTCAGGAAGGGAATGTTCGAAAAAGTGAGGGAGAGGCCATCCTCACCGCCTGTAAACTTGGCAAAGGCCACGAGGGCCAGAAAGTAGCCCACCTGATTGAAAGCAAGATTGATCAAGGCGAAACAGGCACCGGTTGCTCTGACGACGACAGGTCCCAGGATCGCACCCACCAATGCTCCCCCACAGATTCCAACGAGGATGGCAACGAGAGGGTTGGTTGTTGTGTATCGCACCAAAAGGCCGGCTGCATAAGCACCGGAGCCGAAAAAGAGCATATGGCCGAAGGAGAGCCTGCCCATGTGTCCGTAAAGGAGGTCGAACCCGAGGACAAAGATACAGAAGATGATGAAATCTGTCGTTCGGTGGATAGAGGTAGCTGAGCCCAGAAGAATGAATCCAAGAGCGATCAGAATGACTCCCAGCGCCCCTGAATCTCGAATCTTTGTCGTCACATCTTTTCCCTTATGTATTCTTCCTCATTCAACAATTGAATAACTTTAAAGATAAGCCTCCAGGGCATTTGACTGTTCGATCACAGCCCGATCGTTAATTTCCTTGAAGATACCTCCCTCCTTCATGATGTAGACGCGATCGGCCATTCTCGAGACGACTGAGAGATTCTGCTCCACAATCACCATAGAGAGCTGTCCCTTCATCCTTACGATGACGTTCAATATCTCTTCGATGATTCCAGCGGATAAACCCTCTGTGGGTTCGTCGATCAGAAGAAGTTTCGGCTCTCCAATCAACGCCCTGCCAATTAAAAGAATCTGCCTCTGGCCACCGCTCAATCCCTTTGCCTTGGAGTCCATCAGAACATCCATCCTGGGATAGAGATTCAGAATCCTTTTAATGGAATCGGAAACCTTCTCTTTCGTCGGGTAGGCGGCCAGCTCGATATTTTCCCTCACCGTAAGCTCACTAAAAACTCTCTTATCCTGAAACACATACCGAATCCCCATGAGGGAGACCTTCTCAGGGACAAAACCTTGAATCGGTTTTTTATCAAAGAGAATGGAGCCCTGGGAGGGTTTGAGAAAACCCGCGATAGTTTTCAACAAAGTCGTTTTTCCGGCTCCGTTCCTGCCCACCATACAGATCACCTCTCCCTTGAAGAGGTGGAGGTTGATGTTATGCAGGGCCTTGGCATGACCATAGTGGACATCGAGATCGTTTACGGCAAGGAGCATTTCACCTCTTCCCTTCCCCAGTAAACCTGCCTGACTAAGGGATCGCAAAGAACCTCTTGCGGTTTCCCCTCGGCGATGAGCCGTCCCTCATGCATCACGCTCAATCGTTCCACCAGATCAACAATCCGCGAGATCTTATGCTCGATCAGGATGAGCGTAAAATTCTTTTTCACCAGCCGGATGAGGTCCAACACTTCGCTGATTTCGACATCGCTCAATCCGGAGAGAGGCTCGTCAAGAAGAAGAATACAAGGGTTCAGGGATAAGGCCAAGGCGATCTCTAGTTTCCTTTTATCTCCGTAGGAGAGCTCGAAGGTCTTCACGTTTGCCCGATCGCTGATCCCCACGGTCTGTAGTGCCTCAAGACAAGCATCCACGGTTTCAGCGTGATGGACATCTTTAAAGAAGAATTTTCTCTTCGAGGCGTAATTCTTGTTGAAACGAATCTTGGCTAAGATAAGGTTGTTCAAAGCCGTGAGAGATTCAAAGACAGATACAAGTTGAAAGGTCCTCACCAGCCCCATTCTCACCCTGTGATAAGGAGGTACCATCGTAATATCTTGACCCATGAAGAAGATTTTCCCCTCACTGGGTGGGAAGAACCCGGTCAAGAGATTGAAAAAGGTCGATTTCCCGGCTCCGTTGGGACCGATGATGCCGGCGACCTCTCCCTCTCTTAACTCGAAGTTCATATCGTGGACGGCTGTGAGACCGTTGAACCTCTTGTAGAGCCCCTTTGTCTGAATAAGGATGCTGTTTGACAAACGACACCTTTGGAAGGACAGGGGAACACTTCCCCTGTCCCTTTCATCTGATTAATAGCCCAGTTCTTTCAAAGGTGGGAGGTAATCCTCTCCCGTGTAGGCCCCGAGCACTTTCACGAGGTCCCACTTGTCCTTTTTCTCCTTAGGTGATTTTCCAACGACGACGAAGGATCCATATTTGAAGAGGGGTTGATGGTCGGTTCTCCAGACCCCTGGCCCTCTCATCGAGTCAAATTTCGGGTTGTCCTTGATTGCCTTCGCAATGGCGTTCGGGTCTATCGAATTAGCAAGCTCAATGCCCCGAATGGCTTCTTTGACTCCGATGTAGGCAATCGCCGCATAAGGATCGGGCGGATAGTTATATTCTTTGATATACTTCTTAACGAATTCATCGGCGGCTTTAACAATGGCAGGATCATTAAAACCCGCCATGTTCCAATACCAGGACATCAAGGAATTAACTCCTTCCAGAGCCTCCGGCGGGATACCGCCCCCGAAAATGTTCGTCATCCAATTAAACCAGATCTTTGTGTTTTTCTTCAATCCGGTTTCGTGGGCCTGTTTCAGAACATTGATTGCATCGACTCCCCAGTGGGCCATCATGACGATATCGGGTTTCTTTTCGGCAATCTTCAAAAGGTACGGTGTGAAATCAGGGGTTCCCACGGGGGATTCTGCATATTCCCACTTTGCCCCGTATTTCTCGATGGCATCCTTGGCGCCTGCTTTCTGGTCCCAACCGAATGCATAGGCAGGGGCGAAGAAATAGATATTTTTATATCCGAGTTTGTTGATGATGTAAGCCGCTCCGGAAAAACCGATGGCGTAGGCCCCTCCGTGAACGCCAAAGGTCGTGTCAGCAAGTTCATCCTTCTTGAACATCGTCATCGGGGCAACACAAACTGAGAAGTAGGGAATGGGCGTTTTTTTCACTTCTTTATTGAGGGCGGCGGAGATGGCCGCAAAGGTGGACCCCACGATAGCATGGACTTTATCCTCATAGACCAGTTCTCTGAACCTTCGGAGAGCTACGTCGGGCTTTGTCTCATCATCTCGGGTAACAAATTCCACTGGAACTTTCTTGCCCCCTATCTTCACTCCCCCCGCTTCGTTGATATCCTTAATCGCGAGCTTGGATCCTTCAAGTTGGACCGGACCGATTGGTGAGCCTGCGCCTGTTAACCCAAACATCAGCCCTATCTTTATTTTGTCGACCTTTTGGGCCCAGACGTTGCTGGCAAGCCCCATGCACAATATGAACATTAATAAAAAAACGAAAATGATCCCTTTCTTTGTCTTCATACGCGTTCCTCCTTTTGATTATTTTTAAAGCAAGACTTGGAAACTGGATGGTTTCTTCCTTCGCGTGGGAATCAAAAACCTTCCTTCCATGGAAGTTGGGTCACCCCCGGTTTTCCTCTTAATTAACTCTTATAATAGTGATACCGATTTGTCAAGATGACCCGTGACCCAAAATCCCGATATAGAAAGTTGTCATTGCGAGCGAAGTCCTGTACCGCATGGTGTACAGGGCGAAGCGAAGCAATCCCTTATTTTGGACACAACTGATTTACAACTTGTATTTGAATTTCCTCAATAAATCTTTTCTCCAGGCAATCCCGTCTTCTTTTTCAACCCCTTTTGGAGAGAAACCATCAATGACGCCGAGGACGCCTCGGCCCTGTTCTGACTGGGCCAGGATTACTTCAACGGGATTTGCCGTGGCACAGAAGACGGTGCAGACCTCCTGACACATCTTCACGGCATTAAGGACATTGATCGGGAAGGCATCCTTTAAGACAACCACAAAGGTATGACCTGCTCCAATCTTTAGGGCATTCTTCTTGGCAACCTCCTTCAAGGTCTCATCGTTTCCCTCAATCCGAACGAGACAGGCACCCGAGGCTTCACAGAATCCGATTCCAAATTTAGCATTGGGAACGGACCCCACCATAATCTCGAAAAGATCTTCGACCGTCTTGATGAAATGGGTCTGACCAAAAATGATGTTACAGCCTTCTGGAATCTCCAATCGCTCAATCTTTAACTCCATGATTTACCTCCTTGATTTTGAATATACGATTAAAAGCCTTTAAAAGGGTTCAAGGATTCAAGGGTTCTTAGGTTTTAGTGTATTTCACTCGACCCCTCGAATCCTTGATCACTCGGATCCTTTGTTGTTAGAACATATCGTTAGCCAGGTGAATTGTCAATGCGGCAGTTTTCTGCTTTTCATCGAGCTATGCTTTCAGAAGAGAAAAATTTGAAAGAGAAGGACTTTAAGGTTAAGATGAAAAATCAAAAATTGAAGACAGGAGGGGGAGGAATATAAGGAAGGAGGTTACCTCACATGAAATTTTCAGTTGCCTGCAACTGGGACCCAGCACTATTAGAGCATCTCAGCCATGAATCTTCCTCGGTAGATACACTTTTTGGCCAGATTACCGACGACCCATTCGGTGGGGGTCGGGGCTCATTTCTGGCACCGAAAGTCGCACGTGAACAGGCTAAGGAATTCATTACTGATACGCGGAAGCGGGGTTTCCATTTCAACTATCTCCTCAATGGCGCCTGTCAGGACAACCTCGAAATGACTCGTGAGGGGAACCGAGTTCTCTTCGACCATATCGAGTGGGTGGCTTCAACAGGGGCAGATATGGTAACGATCACACTGCCGATCATGCTCGTATGGATCAAACACCATTTCCCTCATTTCAAGGTTGTGGTGTCGAGTTGGGCACGCGTTGCCAATGTCAAACGGGCTAAATATTGGGAGGACATCGGCGCCGATCAGATCGTTCTGGCTGAATATGCGACGCGTGACTTCGCTGCGCTAAATTCATTGCGGCGATCTCTTCGCTGCAAACTGGAGGTTATTGCTAATCCATCCTGTCTCTACATGTGTTATCTCGATACGAACCATATCAACATGATGTCCCACTCGGCACAGGGAGGCCATATCAGTGGGGGGTTTGTGTTAGACCATTGTCAGGTCTATTGTCAAAGAATGAAATTGGGGAAACCGGATGAACTCATCAAAGCCCGTTGGATACGCCCCGAAGATGTTGGCGATTACGACGAGATAGGTATTGATTCGCTAAAATTGCTTGAACGATTCCGGAACACTGAGACCATGATGCAAGTGGTTCGCGCCTATGAGCAGCGGCGCTTCGATGGCAACCTCGTTGAACTCCTGACTCTCCCCCGACGGAATGCCTATAATCCACCTAATTTGGAATACCTCATACGGCCCGACCTTGTGAACATTGACTTGATGCTCGAGATGGCTGACATTTTCGGTTATTCTTTCTCTGATGTGATGCAGATCGATAACCGTGCCCTGGATGGGTTCGCTGAGCATTTTAAAACCCACGACTGCTACCACAGTTCGTGCGATGAATGTGGCTACTGCAAGCGATGGGCGGAAAAGGTGGTACGAGTTGATCAAGAAAGGCATCAAGCCATTCTCAAGAAGTTTGATGCTTTCATCCAGACCATCATCAATCGTCAAACACTTACTGAAAATGTTTTGCCAGATGTGAGCAATATTCGGCTGAGTCCAGAAGCAGCCTCGGTATTAGACAGTTTGATGGCCTTTGTTCCACCTCCGTTGGCAGAAATAGCGAGATTGAAAATCATCAGTGGCGCAGCCCAGATCGCGGCCCAACAGGCCAGGGATGAATTCGGCACCGATGGAGTTGTTGGTACACAGGCGATTGCCCTCGCATTCTGGATGGGTACACCAGAGCCATCGCGCGACCCCGTTCGCCAGGCGCTCGAACAGATGGGACTGTGGCAGTATATCGACGCACCGGGTGTGGTGTGAACCCACATCAAACTATGTTTTCTTTTCTCCAACCTGTTTAAAGATATCCGTTAACGGGAGTGTAAGCCCCACCTCCGGTTGATAGCGTAAAAAGCTGGGGATAGGGTATCGTATTCCTCTTTCGTGAGTCCTCGCTAATCCTTCAACAAGATCTTTGAGATGTGAAGCGGGTAAGGCATAAGCCACTTCATGGTCTTGGGCCGTTGCCCAAACCCGGTCACCGTTTCCAGGAATGACCACTTTAGGTAATTGGTCTAAGAAAGCCCCAAGAACTCCATCGCCGCATGAAGCTGCCCGGCCAGAAAAAGAACTGGTGATTGGTTGACCTGTACGCTGAGTGCTCCCATGTAAGCAGCGCATGAGTTGAGCAGGATTTAGATAGATCAAGATGACATCTGGTTCTATCTTGGTCCACTCCAGAGGGGAATAAACCACTGCCTCGCATTGGCCCGGCTTCAGAGTTCTGAAGGATTGGAAGATGTTAAGAGCCACGGTGGTATCTGAGGCGTAATTCATTCGTATAAAAAAGTTGAGCGCATCTTCTTGATTTACTGGTTCCCACCCATAAGTATGCCCTGAAATAGCACAACCTAAGTCCTCCTTGGTCATAGCAATGGTCCAACCATACTTTCGGCAGATGGCTTGTGCCTGACAGTGTGCCATTTTGATTTTAAGATCTTTAAGAGGAGTCCGAGTTTCACTTGGAATCTCCATTTTGTCTTTTAAGATTTTTATCGCCACCGGAAAAGTGTCAGGGTTAATATAACGCCTTAATTCCTTACCAAGTTCTTGCCATTCTTTCATAGAGGTTTTCCTCCTGTTTGATCGAAAATGATTTTTTATTTGACGAAGGTCAACTTTTTATGGGTGAAACTTAAATACTTAAATTAATGACCGGTGAAGAAGTGATGCCCGGTCTCCCAGAAAAACTCTGGCCGTGATCCTCATTCTGAAAAACCTCGAAAAATGCCTTCGTTGGGCGAAACCCTTAATGGCTATGGCTTTGGTCGCTTCCAGAAAGGGCCGGTTTTTCCAAGCTCTGCAAGCGTTGTGACCATTTCCCGTGCATACTCTCGACTACGTGAGACCCAATCAAGGTCCAGGCGTCTGCGAAAATAGCTGCCCGAAAAGAGTTTGACCAAGTCTGAAAGTGAAAGGATACCCTCGGCAGTGGCTGGGTCGAAACGGGCCCAATTCCGAATATGCTCTTCCGACCGGAAGAGGTTCATCGTGCTTCAGGCATAGGGAGCGTTTTCAAACCACTTCCAAAAGGGCACAGCCACATACCCCATCAGACCTTCAGGCTCGGTTCGAAGGATTTGCCCGTCGCGGATTTCCACACGAATCGGGAACCCGCAATCGAGACAGGGAGCATCGATCTGAACTGTTTTCCCTGGAAAGAGCCAGCAGACTGCTAGCGATTCGAACGCTCACTGGCCAAACCATTTCTGCTGACCCTCGATGGTTATCCGATACTGAGTAGGAAGATTGTTAAACGGGGCAAAGGAGGCGATATAGTCAGTATTTGGAAAAAGCCATCCAGGAATCCCTGCTGCAACAAGGTCGTGAAGGGCTTTTCGACCTTCTTCCACGGAAATTCCCAACCCGGAGGCGATCTCCGTATAGTGCGGCGCCTGCCCAGATTCCACCATTCTTTTCATAATAAAATGAAATGTCCGATCTAAATCAGTTGGATTGGTCATCATGCTCACCTCCTGTAAATAAGCGTTATCAATTCTTCCTCAATCTTTTTGCTTTATTCTCTAGAGCTCTTTTGCCACCTCGGTAGGCTTTTTTATGTTATAAAATCCTAACCACCACCGGAAAAGTCTCAGGATTGATGTAACGCCTTAATCCTTTGCCTAGATCTTGCCATTCTTTCATGGGATTTCTCCTCCATCAGATTGATTTTCACAGTGCGGACATTTCTTCCAATATCTGAAGGACTTTTTGGGCGGTATTTTTATCGATCTTCCCTAAGCGTTTTATCAATCGAATTTTGTCTATCGTGCAGATTTGGTTGAGAACACCTTGTCCCTTTTTACCTTGAAAAGTTAAATTGACATGGGTGAGGTAATTCTCATTTTACAGTTTCTCTTTGAGATATATTTTCACGTTTTCAACGAAGTTTCTGTAGATAGGCTCTGTTTCCTCAATAAATTTCTTAATCGAATTCCATCTTACATCCAGATATTCATGTGAAATGATGTTTCTGAGTTTCACCCATTCAGAAAGGCGTTCAGTGGTTTCTTTATCAAACCCAGGGATGAGAGGAAGAGAGGCTACGATTTCTTTATAAGTCTCTGGAAGAGGTATATTTTCAGATACCAGAATGATCTTAGCAATATCAATAGAAGAATTAACGATATTTTCAATCCATCTTTCTATGTTTCTTCTTTTGCTTCTGTCTTTATTATATTCCTCCCAAGAAAGGGATTTAAAACTCTCCCAATCCTCGAGCTCCTTTTCAAGAAAGGTAAGATGTTTAATAAGCCTAACTTTATTCTCTTTTCTCAAATTTTTCCCGTTCCTTATAATCACTTATGATCAACCCTGCGAAATCTTCAGCGACATCGGTAATCACTTCCATAAAATCCAAATAAAGTCCCCAGTCTTTTATTGCAAGAGGGACTCCCCTAATGGCACTTGCCGCCACGCTGGCAGAAACCCTGTTCAAAACAAGAAGTTC
>Ga0315293_10002696_pt1 | contig 17064 bp, 15 predicted proteins | sample YL17G13_20_MG_FD_203071 | JGI IMG/M metagenome (GOLD analysis project Ga0315293, IMG submission 203071) | Sediment microbial communities from Yellowstone Lake, YNP, Wyoming, USA - YL17G13_20 | ecosystem: Environmental > Aquatic > Freshwater > Lake > Sediment | place: USA: Wyoming | collected...
CCCGCACTCGTTACGTTAGGACCTCCAGGAACATATCCAGCAGCTCGCATTTCACCCATCGCTACCGCGATAGCTTTAAGCTTTTCTATGTTGGTTACCGGATTAGTAATTTTTTGATTCATTTTAGCAATAGATTTAGCTTTTATGTCTAGTAACTTTTTGCTGATCCAGAAAAGTGCACAAGAATCTGTAACGCCATCAACGTAGTTAAGATTCATGGCTGGTAAAACAGAACCACGACCTTTTACATCGTAAAAGTAATTAGCGTCTCCGTAAAATTTCATTATGTCGGTATAGCTAGCTACTGCTAATTTAGCGTTAATTATAGTTGTATCTTTATCCATGTCGATTATAAGCTGGTTAATAGTTAGTTTTAAATTTATAAGTATAAGTAAGGACTTGTCAAGTTTGTTATCCGTACCTATCAAATAAGCATCTTTTGCAAGGCTGTCTATAGAGTTATTGATTTTAAATGCAACCGTAGGATTATCAGTTCCGCTGTTAAAAATAGGTCTTATTTTATTAACTGTTGCAGATTGGTTTAGTGTACTGTCTTGGTTGAGTGCTAGCTGGAATGCATCTTCTAAATCGGGAAGTTTGCCTACACCTTCAAGTAGATCTGTGACAGCCTTTTTAGCTTTAATCGATTCTTCTTCGTTTTTTGCAACGTCTTCTTTGAATTGTTTTGTTACAGCTGCTATATCTGCTAATTTTTGTTTATAAGCTGCTGCTGTCATGCTACTGGCATCGGGTGCGGGTTGACTAAGTAAAGGATAGTCACTTTCTGTAATTACTTTTTTAACAGCAACAGCTGCGCCATATGCTTTTAACGCTTTAAATAAGCTGTTGTTTGGTTGTAAAAGACCTTTATAATAAGTCTGCAGCTTAGCCCACGCAACTTTTAGTTTTTGTTTAGCATCAACGGTTGACGCGCTAGCCACGGCGTTGAATATTGGTGCTGCTGCTGCATCGGTTGCGCTGGTAGCATTTATTATTGAATAAACAAATGTATCGCCTAAGTTTGCTAAGTCTCCGGGTAGTCGTCCATCTTTACGACCGATTTGGTAACGGCTGTTAGAAAGTTGTGCGAGGTTTATTATGGCTGACGCTATTCTACCGAGTGCACCAGCCGTTCTGGTGGCTAGAAGTCCTAGCGATCTATTAACGTCTGTGAATATAGCGTTTGTTGTATCGGGGTTTACTTTTACTTCTAAACCTGCTGTTGGATCGTTATTTTCGATAGTACCGGGGCGCTTCATTGCTTCGGTGGCCAAGAGTGTTGTATGTATACTTCCAAAGTCACTAGCGTTTTCAACCTTACCTATTTCAGCTGTGCTAAATAATCCTATCTTTTGACCCCATTTAAATACATTTCCATTCTCTAACCAAGGTAATTTTTTTATTATTGGAATATTACCTAAACTTATTTCCCATTTTGCTCCTACTTCTCTGGCTCCAGCTAGATAGTCGGTAGCTTGATTTTTTATACTGGATACCAACGATGTTATTCCAGGAGCCCTAGCGACCTCAGCGCCCTTGACACCGGTTTGCGTAACGCGGACTCGCATACGTTCTAGTAGGCCACGGAAGTCGAAGCACTGGACTCTCACGACCCTGGCGGTCTCGGCCTTCGGATCGTCATCCCAGGTATAGTCTTTGATGAACCCGGTGAACACCGGCATCCACAGGTCTAGATACGCTTTACTGCCTGGTTGTTCTGCCCCCGATACGTGTGGTAGCCGTACGAATACTCTGACGGCATCGTGGCGGTTTAGTACGCAGGAATGTGGATTGAGTGGGTACAGCCACATGCCTGTGTGGCGATCTATTTGTGCCTCGCCATCTTTACCGCTTGGGTTGACACGGTTGTACTTGTTCTTGTAGATGATGAACTTGGCGGTATCGTCGATTCTCAAGTTTGCGCGTTTGAACGAGCTTTTAATTTGTTCTACGCCGTGGCGGTCAGCTCTTGATGCTGCTACGTTCCACAGTTTTGGATCTAAACCGTTACATATATCGTTTTGTGTGATAATAAACATATCTTGATTGTTGTTTAAATTAAACCGGCACGTATTCATTCCGCCGGTCGATTCTACGGTCCAGCTGATAGAACCCTCTACGTACTGGGTTACTTCTGCACCCTCGACAAAAACGCGGAATTCGTTTGCCTGGACACTATACTGATTTTCGTGGAACGTTATGGCGGAGTCCAGACCACAGATCCACGGGTTGTTTATATTTTGTTTTTTTGATTCTCCTTTTAGTTGTGCTACCGTAAGGCTGTTTTGACAACCGATTGCTATTCCACCGCTTAATCGGTTTCGATATTTATTATCATCGTTTCCAACGATACCGTTATTTTTTAATTGTATATCGTTTTCTTCTCTGGCAGCTATTTTCTTTTGTTGATCGTCTGGTGGTGGTAGTGGAGCACTCAGAGCACCGGGGGTACTGGTTGAGGCTGCAGATCCACGCATTCCTTTAGAGAGGACAGGTTTTGATGAAACTGTGGCCACTATTGTTTTTCTTCCCGTTGTTTAGACCGCTGGCGTTGTTCTGCTGCGCCTCTAAGTTGGTGTAGCAGTAATCCTAGTTCTGTTCCCACGACAGTCTTGTCGGCTGTAGATTTCTCGGTAACGGTTTCGGTAGGGAATTGTTGGCTGATTAGTGCCTGTATGATTTGTTCTTTATGCTGGTCTAACTGAATCACGTCTAGCAGGTCGCTGGTAAATTTAATCATGTTGATGGTTGTGAACAGTTGTTCAAACACACTACGGTCTATATTTCGGTTACTTTCACGCGCGACTGCTTGGTCTTCGGTAGCCTCCGGGACTATCGAGACTACCAGGTCATATTCTAGTCTAGCGATTGCTTTGGCTGCACCGTCGGCGCGTTGAAACGCCTCGTCTAGGATGTTGTATACAGCCTCTTCGAATTCACCGTCTTGTTTATTCTTGGTTGTCGTCATCGATCTCCTCGGGTTCAGGTAATTTTTCAGTCGTGATGTTGGTTCTGATAATTTTACCGTCTTCAATGTCGATGTGGTCTGTTGCGGCCAACTGGTACTTTTGCTGCAGTACCTTGCTCAACAATGCCATGTTTCGACGACTTACTTCTTGTTTGAGTTTTAGTAACTCCAGTTGTGTATCGTTTAGATCGATATCTCGATTGGCCAACAGTAAACGAAGGAAATCATTTTCTTCTAATTTTTCTTCCATGCTGTTTACCTCGTTGGTTAAAACCCTGATTGTTATCTATAAGATAACTTATATAGCGTTGTGTTGGAAAATACGCTTAGATTTTTCTGATGTCGTTGGTGTGGTGGAAATTTTCTCTGGTTTGTGTCGTTTCCATTGTCCACGAACGTAACGGATAACTTTTTCATAAGATTCTCCCGTGATGGCAGCGGTTTCGATATGGAAATCTTGATCCCATACACTAGCTTTATTTTTTCCTCTAAACAACCAACCGCATTGTTCATACAGCGCTTCTGAACTCCTGTACCGTAAACTATGGATTATTTTATCTGGGGTAGTTGACGATTGAGCTTCTACTACAACATGGACATGATCTATTTGAACGTTCCCTATGAGGAGTTTCCAACCGTTATCTTTACAACAGTCAAGAATCGATTGTTTTACAACCTCGACGGCGCCATGAAACAGTTTTGGTTTTCCGTAACACGATAGTGTTGCTAGGTAGCGTAAACAACTTCGCGATCTTTGAGGTTCTATTGTTCTGCTTTGTTGTAACACTGTGGTTTCTTCTGTACTGATTTCTTTATAGACAGACATGACGGACACATTTTTATCTACAGGACCCACGTACTTACGGTCGACAACCCCTTGACGATGAAAAGACCTCCATAGTTCGTTGTTTGGCTTGTTGATCTGTTCAACTATTCCATCGAGGTACTGTTTTGCATCTATTGTTTGACAACCATAGAACCGTATCGTTAGGTATTGATCTATTTGCTGTAAACTACACAGTTGTCCTTTGTTTCGTCGTAGCTCCGCTGAAACGATAGAGCTGGCCCGCTTAACCATAGTTTGGGGCCACACACCATAGTTTGGTGTCAATAGAGCAACATACTGAAGGTTGTCGTGTATCGTAACGGTTTACCTAATGCTGCAGTTTATTTAATTTAACCCAATTATAACGGTCAATTTAACTACGGTGTTCCCATACTGTTTATAACGGCTCCACCTATGCCATTGGTTAAGTGTTTATAATGGCTCACTTAATAGCTCCACCTATGCCATTGATTAAGTGTTTATAATGGCTCACTTAATAGCTCCACCTATACCTTCCTAGGTGAGGGTGCTGATTTCCACATAACACCCTGTTGTTATTATTGATTTACGTGGAAGATTTTGTTGCTTTTTAGGCGTTGCATTGGGTGTCTAAGCCCCATTTCTCTGAGCCCACCAATGGTTACCGTCTAGTTTCATTTGTAGTGTTAAGGACTCTTTAGCGTTGCCGATATGGTCTTGAACGTCTCGACATAAGCGTTCCAAGAAGTCCCATTCGTTTAGTACGACGAACAACTCTGGGATCATCAACATGGTGGTTTGTTCTGCCGATGGTTTAGAAGTCTTGTCGGTTAAAATTCCAGCGGCCAGTAAGTCACTCTTGGCTAAAATTTCCAGCCGGTTCAAGGCCCTGATAATTTTTCTGGTAGTAAGGTGGATAGAGGCGACGCGATCTAAGCGTCCTTGTAAGGTAAACAAAGCTTCTTGTGCTTTATTCACTTCTTTACGGTTATCTGAAGTCAGGATACTAGGTAAAAGGCTTTGAACTTGCAGGTACTGATTTAGTTCTTGTATAACAGCTGTATCTAACTTGAGTTGTTCGCGGCGGTCTCGTAGTTCTTCTAAAATAGCAACAAAAGTTTCGCGAGCCCTTATCTTAGTTAAGGTTTCTTGTTGGATAGTATTTCCCATAATTTTTCAGCGCAGGTGTACCTAGCCGTGTGGGTGCGGCGCTGCTCCTTTTGGGTTAACAAAGTTTTGGGTAGGCTAGACTTCAGCTTCTTTGACTTCTTGTTCGTTTTCGGTGTTTTGTTCCTCGTTTACGTCGTCCGTTACGATGCCCTCTCGGGCTCGTTGTAGCGCGTCCGCTACGGTGGGGTGGTCTTGGCTAAGCTTGCACGTTGTTACGTCTGGTTCACCGTTTTTGATGTTTCTGCTGCTACCTAGTTCTACGTATCCCTGATCTTTGGCTACCTTGAACAGTGCTTGGCATTCTTCTATCGATCCCATGCCGGCCCTGGTCATAGTCTTGGATACGAAGAACCCTACGCCGACGAAAGGTAACCGTTGTTCCGTTTCGTTAAGGAGCCAAATGAAGTCATCCATGGATGGTCGCCACGTATCATCGTGGTCTTTGTTTTCAGCAGTGCCTTGGTCTTTTTGTTCTAGCATGCTTGTGTTACCAAGAACGTTATTCAGGTCCACATGGACAATCAGATCGTGTAATGGTGCCGCTATTTTGTTTACTTCCGTGTACACTAGTACAACAACGTTTCCAGCCGACGCTACACGTCTGACTACTTCGTAATACTGATCTGTGTATCCTATCAAACAGTATACCGTTTTTTCTTTTGCCAGTAGGCTCTGTTCTAGCAGGTCAAGTGATAACACTTCGGTGATATCGTCTTCCGTGACGATACGTTTGTGGTACCTTCTACCCCAGGCTCTCTCGTCAAGTAGATCGGCATCAACCTTTCGTACATACAAGAACATTTTTGTTACAGCCCCAAATCCACGGGCAAACCCTATGATAGATGCGGCTGTTGCCCTTTCATTGTCAAACAGTGCGTTGTCGTTCGAGTCTCTAGTGAATCCGTCGGCATCGATAAACAAGTTTACAGTGTTCTTGCTCATAAGCTTGTTTACGGTGTTGTGTGGATCTCTACAAAGTGCTGAAAAGTCCATGATTTACCTCTTTTGTAGTGCTAGAATCTAGCGCCATAGTTGGTTAAATGGTTGGTTTTTTGCTTGATTGTAGCGATCTCCTCTTGTATCGGTGTTAGCGAATGTTTCGTGTGTTACATCATCACCAAGCTCACCTAGGAATCTAGATGGTACACGTGGTATTAACTTGTTACCATATACGCTAAAGCGATTGTGGGTAATGGTTAGTCCATGTTCCGCTCTCGTGATCGCTACGAAGAAAACTCGTCGTTCTTCTTCTATGTCTATGTCTATCTCATCTTCGCTTTTGAGTGTATCGTCATCGCGAAATTGTTTGATGAACGGCATGTAACCGTCGGTCACGCTAACCACGTAGATGTTTTTGAACTCCAATCCTTTTGATGCATGACATGTCATTAGTGTGATTTTGTTGGGATCGTCCTTGTTGTCATCTTTGCTTTGCATGAGCGCGGTCCATTCTAGGAATCTAACAACACCGCCACCTTTATTGGTGTCGAATTCTATGGCTGCTTCGATTAGTTCGTCCAAAATATCTAGGTCCTCGCTTTTTGAATCATTGTTTTTCTCGTAATAAACTCGTAATCCAGATGCAGTGATAATTTCTTGTACCATTATCGCGGCGGAGTCGGTAGAGGTGTTGTATATTTTTTCTAGCGTGTTCTTGAGTTTGGTTCCTCCCGATACTGTTTTGATTTTTTTTAGTGGGTTTATATAAGTGTTGTTCGTGAATAATTCTATAAACGAGCAGTTATGTTCTTCTTTGTATTTGTATAGTGCCTCAAAGCTTAGGTCTCCTAATCGGCGTGGTGGTACATCGTGGATGCGTTTGAAGCTTGCATCGTCGAATTTGTTAATCCGTAGTCGCATATACGCTAGTATACTCTTTACAACTTTGAGGCCGTAGAATCCTACACCTCCAATTACTACGTGTGGTATGCTTTGGGTGACAAGTATCTCCTCGAAATGTCTGGATTTAGAATGTGTTCTGTATAAAATTGCGAAGTCGCTCCATTTTGCTCTACCGCTGTTTACTTTTTGTACGATATCGTCTACAACGAATCTGGCTTCCTGGTAGTCATCCTGTGTTTCTACGCATCGTACTGGTGGTCCGCTTGGACGTGTTGCTTTGATGCTCTTTTCTTTTCGTCGAGTGTTATATCTGATAAGGTGATTGGCCGCTTCTGCAATTTCGGGTGTTGATCTGAAATTTTCTTCTAGTAAGTATATCTTTACGTTTGTTTTGAAGTCGCGTTCAAACCGGAAAATGTTTTCTGGTTCTGCGCCGTTGAACATATAAATAGACTGATCTTGATCTCCGACTACGTAGATGTTTTTCCAGTAGCTGGCCAACAGTTTGGCCAGCAGGTACTGGGCTGGGTTTGTGTCTTGGTACTCGTCTACCAGTAAGTACTTTATTCTTTCTGAATACTTGTATCGGATTGCTTCGTTGTCACGTAATAGTATGACGGCCTTCATGAGTAAGTCCGCGAAGTCTAAGCTGCTGGCTTTCTGTAATATTTTTTGGTATTGTTCATATACCTTGCGGCTATGTTGTTCTAGTTTAGTCTCTACCCCTGCGGTCACCGCTATGTTTAATAGTTCTTCCGGTGTACGTAGTTTCATTTTCAGTTTGGCTATGTAGTTTGCTTGGTATCTTGGTCCTTCTGGGCCGTTTAGTTCTTCTACGTATTTTTGATTTTTTTCTAGTACCTTGCTTATTGCTTGTATGGTGTATTCTTTAGAATCATCACCGTCGCATATAGTAAACTCTTCTGATATACCTAATGCGTTATGTTCTTTGCGTAAAAGTCTTGCACAGAATGCATGAAAAGTTGAGATATGAATTCCGCTAGACTTAGTTATCGGTAGTGCTTTGGAGATGCGTTGTCGCATTTCGTTGGCTGCCTTGTTCGTGAACGTGATCGCTACAATGCCGTTAGGGTTGGTGCCGGCGTTTACTAGTTCTACGATTCTGTAGGTAATGCATCTAGTTTTTCCGCTACCTGGGCTTGCTAGTACTAGTGCGGGTCCTTCTTGGTGCAGTGTAGCGGCCCGTTGGGAGGGGGTCATCGATTCTAGATAATGTTGCACAGTTATAGCCCGTCTTTCCAGTGATCACGAGCTTCACGGTGTGCTGAAGCATCAGATCCAGTGTCGTCGTGTTCTCTAGTTCGTCCGCGGTAGCACCATAAATAGTCAAACTGTTCCAAACCAGCAGCATATAGTATCATGAATCGATCCATTTTGATAGGGATAGGATTTTTAATTCGTATGTCTAGATCGTCTGAGTACGCTAACGACATATACCAAGTGTTAGCATGTACGATTGGATTACCAATATGTAGTAAAAGGTATCCTATATTACGTTCACGTTGGTGCTGTTTGGACTTGCTGTATACACCTTCTAATGAAATAAGTCCTCCATGTTGAGCTAGGTTTTGGTAGAAAATTTCTTCGTCATGTGTTCTTTGCTTTAGCTTGATGACGTAGCCGTTTTCTCCGCATTTAGTAATAAAATGCGGATCGTATAGGTTCCATTCTGTAATTGCTAGTTTTTTTGTGTTTTCTAGGTGTCCTGATCCTTCGTTTTTCTTTTCCGTACTGACTTCTGCTCTGTCTTTTCGGTCACTACGATTGATTGCGGCATCATATACTCGATGATGCCGTTGTCTAGTCGCAGTGCCCTTATCGTCAGTAGCTTGCTCTCGCTGCTCCACCCAGCTATTTCTAGTGGGAGTACCGACGGTGACAGTTTTATCAGTTCTGTCAGGTAGCGTTCGTTTAGGTTGACGACGCATGATTCACCTGTTTGTATTTTGATGTCTGACGCTTCAATTTCAGCATCAGCATCCGCTTCGATTGTTTTTGATGCTATTATGATTTCGTTGCAGCTTATTTTTAGCGCTAGGGTCATGGTATTGGTACCGTCGTGTATATCTTTTATATTAGTGAGCGCGTCTTGAAATGCTTTGCGCAAAACCGTGAAGGAGAATTCTTGGGTGGTGCTTCTAACTTCTGCTGAAAGTGCAGCCGCGTCCGACAACGGTACCATTAAGGCCGGGAAAAGCAGTGTAACCTCGTTTGATATAAACATTACTTGCTTGACCTGACCATCTTGATCGCATTCTGTACCGATACCTATACGTTCTGATTTTACCTCACTCATGATCGCGGCTATTGCACTTGATTTTAATACAAATTTGATAGGCTTTTTTATTTTTATATCCGCACTCTTACGTAGATACCGCGCAAGTGTGAAATAGTCGGCGCCGGTAACGCTCAATATGCCATCGGAATCTTTTTGTTTGATTACGAATTCTAGTCTAAGATCGTCTTCCTTTAAGCTTGGTTTTATCGCTACCGTGTTGGTAGCGTCAACCAGAAGTTTTGTTGGTAGCATCACTTCTAACGTGAAGTTGTTTTTTGGCCTGGTGCTTTCTACCACGCCTACGGTAATCTGATCTGTTTTTACTTCAAAGTTGTACTTGTTGCCGTGGAATAGCAGTTTGTCTTGTGTGTCGTTTAACTCTACAGTTACGTCACTTTTTAGTTGTATCTTGGCAATAGTATTGATGTTTATGCCACATGTACCAGGGCGTAGCGGTTTTGCGTCGAGCTTTTTCTTTAGGTAGGTACCCATGAAGGCGCTTTCTGCCATTACGTTGTCGTCTTCTACGGTGAAGCGGCAGTATAGGCTATCTTTTGAAGCGCTGCTGAGTGATTGTAGTGCTTGAATCGATTTGAGCAGGCCTTTTAGTTCTGTAGCTGATATTACAAATTTCATCGATTTTTCAGCGCTGATACTCCTAGGAGGAAGCGCTGCTCCTTATGTGTTTTTTGTTCCTGCCAGTATTCTGATATCGTTGCTGCTGTATTCTTTGTTGCTTATTTCTTTTATGAATTCAGTTAGTTGTTCAATGTTTGCGCTATATTCTTGTACTTGTATCTTGATATCTCGGTGGAGTTGTACAACGCTGAAGTTGCGTTTTATAGCTTTGGTACAGGCTACTATTCTATCGGTTAATTTTGGGTATGTCCACTTTGGTGATGCCAGTACGTTGTTGATTTCTTCTGGGTTTTCTGCCAAGTTGGCGAGTTCCAGCAAGACACTCTTTTTTATTCTGGGGACACCTCTAGGTATGTTGTCACTGGGATCTCCAAGCAACGCTTTCATCATGGTAACGTTATTGGGTACGACGCCTAGTTTTCTTAAGCACGCTTCACTAGTTATCTCGCTTGATCTGGTCAATATCGTGACGTTTGGGCCAAGAAGTTGCCATAGGTCGTGATCTTCCGAGATAATCGTTACGATAAGGCCCCTAGCTTGCTGTTTAATGAACGCCGCGATGGCATCGTCGGCTTCACCCTCCGGTGCTATCACGATGGTGCTGTTGGTTAGCTGTAGGAGCTTGATGACCATATCGCTTACGATTGGCGCGTCTCGCTCTGGATTGTTTCGGTTGAGTTTGTATTCTGGTAGTATCTTGGCCCGTTGTTTTGACCCAGTACCTTCTAATGCGAATACGAAGCTACGGTGTGGGTACAATTTTCGGTAGCGGCTCAGCATCGAGATCAAGGTTGTGAATACGAACTCTGGTTCTGACACTGATTCAGCACGAATCAGCACGTTTGATAGATCTAATATAACGTATTGATTTACTTTATTAAAAATAGGTTTCATTAAGAATTGTTGTTCCATTTTTCTGTACCTTGCGGATTTTTTGATTTTTAGTATTGACTTTATTGTTTTACGGACTCATATTGAACTATGGATTAACCTCACAAGGAGGTGTGTTATGCCAATGAACGTAAGCAGAGAGCAGCTCAAGATCCTCAACCGGTATCCTCGGCACACAGGTGTATGGCGTTCTCTTGGGGTTCGCCTGTCTGACAAGACCCGTGTAGTCGTGGCCAACGGTCAAGTACGTCTTATTCGCGCTGCATAGTTTCAATAGCCGCCAGTTTTCCACGCACCACTTGTGTTTGTGTTTTTATCTTCTTTTGATGAATCATCTGTGGCAGATCCAGTGACTGCTTCTGATGTATCGATTTGCATGTAGTCAAGTCTAAACTTTGACAGAAGCTTGCGTGGTTTTGTATGTCTAGCCTTGGCTAGTTTCAGCCACACGTCTCCGGTTTCCTGTTCTTCATCTTCTCGATACTGCCAGTTGATCCAGTAGTCGGTGTTTTCTTCGATTGCTCTACCGTACTTTACGTGATCTTCTTCACTCATCTGAGTTAGTAGTATTATCAAGCAGTTGAGTCGTTTTGCCATACTTTTGAGGTAGCGGCTATACTCCATCTGCATTTCCCACAGGTTTAGGTTCCTGGCGTAGAACAGCGTTGCGTAGTCTATGATGATGCTGTCGTACATGAGTGGGGCTACGCAGCTTTCTAGTTTCATTGGTGTAAAGAATGGATCGTTGACGTCCCAGATTGAGAATGTGCAGTTTTTTTCGTGTCCGTGGAGGTGAAATGCTTTCCACGCAGCGTTTAGCTGTGCGCGTTTTTCTCCAGGTAGGTCTTTAGAGAACCGAATGCGTTCATGTAATACACCGCTGATGTTTGCTGCTACTCGTTTCCACAGTTCGTCTTCGGTCATTTCCATCGAGACGTATAGGACGTTGTGGTTAGATCTTTGGTACTGATCTACTCCCATGCACATTGCAAGAGCTGACTTACCTCCACCTCGTGTTGCCGATATCGTTAGGAGTGTTCCACGTTCACATCCGTTTATGAGTCGGTCAAGTCCTGGGATTCCGGTTGAGATGAATTTGAGTGGTGTGAATGTGGAGATTTGTTCCATTATTTTTTTAGCCGTCTCGTGGGACTGGCGTTTGCCTATATGGGTGATTGGTTGTTTGTTGAATCCACTTCCTACTTTTATGAGGGTCCGTTCCATGATGGCGGTCATGTCATCGATGACTTTTTCGTCTACCGCGCCAGTGGATTTTTCGTTGATTTCCTTGATGGCTTCGTGGAATACACGGTTGTTACGATGTAGTTTTAACTGATGTACCAGCTCCTTTATCATACTTAGCGTAAATGTTTGTGCTGCTTGTCTCTGTTTTGGTGTAACTCTGATCCAGTCTTGTGTGCTTTGTGTAAGTCCTGGATCTTGTGCCAGGTCTACACACGCTAACGGTAATTTGCCCAGTATTAGTAAATTGTCTACCCGTTGTCTAACTTCACTTCCATATCGACTACCGTAATCATCATGAGCTGTTTCAGCTAGTATGTAAGCCCTGATTTGAGGGTCTTTGGTTTCGAGCATGCAAACTAGAAGTTTTAATTCTGTTTGTGGTGAGATCAGAGACATGGTTTAGCCTTCAATTTGTATGTCGGATACTTTTAGCGCTACTGTTGGGTATCTACCAATGCGATTTACACACCAATGGTATGGGTTTCTCTCGGCTACCGGTACTACTATCCTGATTGCATATTGGAATCTAAGTAGTAGGTCACGAACTGTTTGTAGTCTTTCTTTTGTATTACCAACGGTATTATGTATTATAATACAGTATGGGTATTCTTTATTATATTTTATACCTTCAGCTGCATCAATAGTGTAGAGTTTAATAGTTTTTTCTGTTGATTTTTTTAATTCTTTTTGTATGTCTACTAGTTTTAGTGCTATGTAGTAGGCTAAGTAAAGACCGCCGTTATCAGTAGGACCAGAGGATATTATTATTAGTGGTTTTTTTCTGGGTGTTTCTTTGATTAACGCTTTGACCCATTGTCGTTGTGCTATAGCCGATATACTGTTTGGTCCTAATTCGGTTGTGTGGAATTTTACGCTGCTTAGTTCAGGTTTCCAGAATTGTTTTCTAATTCCTTCTTGTGCTAAGTCCCTTTCGTAACGTGTTGACGCTAAAAGTCGGTCAATTTTGCTATCGTTCGTTAAGGTAGAGTTGTTCATGACGCCGTCTCCATTTGCCAACGCCTTCTTCTTGTGTATTTTCGATGTTGATTAGTTTTACATCCCAGTTGTTAGATTTGCACATAGCAAGTCTGTTTTTATAAGCCCCGGTTAATTGTCCTTGTTGTCCTGCACCGTCAACGTAATCACGGATAACTGGGTTACGTTTATTTTCTAGCCATCTACGTGCGCGTCCGTAAATTTGTGTGGTTCTAGGTTTAGAGCTTAAGGGTGTAACAAAGTGTAGGCAGTCTATGTTGGGTAAATCTACCATGGCCTTTAAAACTTTTCCGGCACACAGAACTTTACAGCGTCCACTTCTTATCTCTTTGTATATTTTGGCACGAGCCTCTGCTTTCACTTCTCCGTCCACATATTCTGCGGTGTAACCATCTTGAATAAGTCTTTTGTACACATTTTTGATTATTTCTCTACGTTCTCCCATGATCAGGACTGTTCTTCCGCTGTCGATGTCGGCATAGAGAAATTTTTTAATCGTGTCGTAACGTTCCTCTGATTTAGCAAGGCAGTTCATAACTACTGTCCATTGATAGTGCGGTGGGTAGTTTTTATTGTAGATCCATCCTGGTGCTGTAACTCCAGTTCCTATGAAGTATACGGTTGGCGGCATTTGTTTAGCTGTTCCGACTGCTACTACTGGTCCTATGATATCAAACACTATATAGTGTTTGTTGTCTTCTCGTTCGACCGTTGCGGTGAGTCCTAGGATAGCAAACGCGTTTATAGATTGTATCGTTAGTGCTGCTACAGGAGCACCGAAATCGTGTACTTCATCAACTAGTAAAAAGCTGAAGTCGTTTCGGTGTTGTTTTATAAATTCTATTCCAGCGGGTGATTCAAATGCTTGTACTGTCGCGACTGTAATTGGAAAAAGTTTGCGTTTCTTGGTTGATTTATATGCACCTATTAGTTCTATATTGTTTTCTTTTTCTATCTCTAGAATGTTGGTATGTTCTTGAAATGCCGCAATCCATTGTTTGATACCGTCGGTCATGGTACTGATAATTAGGGCGGTGAGTCCTAGTTTGCATGCTACCGCAATTCCTATTACGGTCTTGCCGCTACCAGTGTCGCCTTTGATGATGCCGTAACCCTTTTTTAGGTATTCTTCTGCGCACCTTTTTTGGTCAGGCCATCTATGGTCGGTTAATACTTTTTGTGATAGTTTAAGTTTGTAGCCAATGCAACTGAGTGGTCTGCGATCTTCGTGTGATCGTGTTAATAAACGTTGTAGTTTTTTTAGGTTTCCACGTGGAAATTCTACGTAAGTTGATCCGTCTGGTAGGACGCGTTCTCGATATGTTTTTATTTGTTTGAATTCTGTTTTTAGTTCTTTGACTGGGTTACCATACTGATCTTCTTCAACTTCACCGTATTCATTTTCTTTTAATTCGTAACGAGCTTCGGTCCATTCGTATGTCCAGTCCTGTAACATCTGGTTATTTACCAGGTTACTAGGTACCCAAAGTTTGTTGGCTAGTATAATTTTGTCCATATGATGCGATCGTGTCTAATACTCTACTACCAACGCGATTCACAGTCAACTTTATTTTTAATTAATGCCTTCCCACTTATTGTAGTATTCGATTATACCGGGAATTACTTCTGGATTGATTATCCCGGTTTCTGGATCTTGTGTTGTTTCATAATGTTCTGTTTTATTTGACCAAAAATAAACTCGTTTTATATTGAATTTGTCGGTTACTGGATTTAGTAGCACATTTATCCTGATGATACAAACTTGTTTTATGACTACTACGATAGCATCCCACGATAAACCATCCTCCATTTTTTTTATTCTGCTTCGACTAATAATGACGTATAGGTTTCTTCCCTTGTAGTAGTCCGATGTGTTTCGATATATGTCGTCGGTTATCGGTAGCGTATCGTATATTTGGGATACCATCAGCGCTATCGGTATAGTGTAACGTCGTTCAAATTCTTGTAGTCTATCTGTTTGTGCAGAAGGGTGTGACGGTTTATATATTATTGCTTCTTTGGAAAGTATCAGGTTTTGCATGCCTTCGGGCGGTTGGTATATATACCCCTCTGGTTCGTCTCGCTCAGTCGCTATTCTTTTAAACTCTTCGGTAATGCCTGTAGGATCTTTTTCTTCTGTCATTTTAATTTTCCCTTTTTGGTCTGATTATAATTTCTCTAGCTTTGTTTTTTAAGTTTCCTTCGTGGTCTTGGTTGTCTGGATCTTCGTATCCAAAAGATGTGTATAAATCGTTTCTTCCAGCACCTACAACAGAGATTTCTCCGTAGAAAGCTGGACCTGTTTCTCCTGGTCTGTATTGTTTGGTAATTATTTTTTCGTGTTTTACTCCAATCGGTTGAATACGCCAGTATCCTTTTCCAGAAGTGTCTAGATCCCACGCGATAGCAAGAAATTGTGATGGTGTGTTCTGTAGTACAAACAAGCGTTGTTCATCAGGGTTCACTTGTATTACGATAGGGCTCTTATCACCGAATTTAAGCGTATCCAAAATTGAGCGTTGTGTGTCTTTTTTTTTCAACAACGTTACGCCCCGATTAGGTTTTCCCACGTGTCTCGCTTGATCCACGCTGCTTGTCTGTCATGGTTTAGCAGTCCTTGTGTTTTTATTATTTGTGTTTTATATACAGTTTTAATCTTTGTTTCTCTGAGGATAAGGATTGGCGCTATTTCACCTGCAATAATAGGACCTGTTAGCGTATTGATCTCGCCAACCTCTACGAAGAAACCGATAAATTCGTATAGGTCAACACCGAAGTTATCAATGAATGTTTTTATTGTAGCATCAGGACCTAGTAGAGCTTTTACAATGTCGTCTATTATACCTTTGCTCGACATTAGTACAAATTCTACGAAAGTATTGTTGGATGTCTTTTCTGTTGTTAGGCGTTTTTCTGTCAAAGCAGCTATTGCTTGTTTCAGGCCTGATGGTGCTGGTCCATTTACACCTGTTCCTACTAGTAGTTGATCTCCAGTACTGTGGTTGTCTTTTGTTGGCATTTTTTGTACTTCCTAGGTAGCCTGTTCAAGTACGTCGGCTACTCCTTGTTCTACTTCTTGTTCTTGTTTTGTCTTATACTGATTCTGGTAGAACGCGATAGTATCGTCTATTTCTTTTGGGTTCATAGGTGTGATATCGTCGTTAGTAACGCTTATGGTTTTTCCGTCTAGCAGCGCTATTGTGTTTAGCTCTTCGAATTTGATGCCAAATGTATCATTACTTCCTTGTACGATTGTCATTACGATACCGTCGACTATGTTGATCTCGGTTTGCTTGTTATTATTGGTATGTAGTTTGATCATTAGTGTTACGGAGTACCTTCCTACTGGCCACTTGTTTATGTGGATTCCGTCGAGTACGTTTTCTTCTAGAAAGTCAGGCGATGCTAATATTGGGCTGTAGTACGGACCATCCGACACTTTGTATTCGGTTCCTTGCACTTCTACATCGACGGCACAGTGTACTGTGTATGATGTGTTGTATATAGATCTAAGCATTCCGTATTCAGGTGCTGCAAAACCAAGTACTGCTGTTTTATACTGGCTTGCTTCTTCTTTAGTAAGGAATATTGGTATGTTTGGTTCTTGTACGTCAACACGGTATGTAATTTTTTTTGATAGCTCGCGTCCTGTTAGGTTACCGTTTTGATCTGTTTCTTGTAACGTAATAACATCACCAACGTTGAGAGTAAGGTCTGGTGATGCTGTTATTACTTCGAATGTTCTGATACCGTTTTGAACAGCTTCGAATATTTCTGTATTGTAGTGACGTTTTACATGTTGGTACTGTATGACTGACATTTTAACCGCCTAACATAGTTTGCAGCCGCAAATAACACAGTGTGGGCAGTGGCCAATTTGGCGAAGCAGTCCGTTTTGTTTACATTCAGGACACGTTTCAAAAGTAGAGTTTCCCATAATATCTGGTTTTAGTAGATAGTTGTTATCATTTTCTTCGACGGTTTCTTTTGTATCTGAATCCGTCATAGATCCTTTGTACTCATTTTTACTGTCTGGCGGTGAGATCAGCTTGCGAAGTACTTTTACTGTTTCACTTTCTTCTTCCAATACGTTGATGTAGTTTTCCATTGGCTGGGTTCCTAGTGGCAACGAAGATAATGGAAAGTCTCCTGCTAGGTATCGTTGTAGTAATTGTGCAATACCATCAGGCATCGATATTGTTGCTTTAG
>Ga0315293_10002700_pt1 | contig 17051 bp, 13 predicted proteins | sample YL17G13_20_MG_FD_203071 | JGI IMG/M metagenome (GOLD analysis project Ga0315293, IMG submission 203071) | Sediment microbial communities from Yellowstone Lake, YNP, Wyoming, USA - YL17G13_20 | ecosystem: Environmental > Aquatic > Freshwater > Lake > Sediment | place: USA: Wyoming | collected...
GGGTCGGCCCCTAAAAACATCTCCCTTTTGCGATTAGGCTCAAAACCTTCTCTGCTGTGACGACTATACCCCAAATCCAAAACTAAACGCGAAATCAATCCGCCGGGACTTCGTGGCGGAGTAGTGCATCAATGCGGTCAAAGGGAAAAAAGAAAACCCTGTGAGGATTAGCCCCGGCAAGGGGCCGATAAAATTGGCCTTTTATTTTCTATTGACCGTTGAATAGATAATTAAGCGTTTTATAATTGCAGTTTTGCATGGGTAAAACACGATCTCAAACTGGTTTGTTGTTTGCCAAACTGTCGCAACGCCCGTTGGGCCGACCGACGCAGGTCGCTCAAATCCTGAGCATCTTATGCTTTTTGTCTGTACTCTTGGCCGAGTGCAGCTGTTATGGGGGTGTCTTTGAGATATACCCCGCAACCGTGGATTCCCAGGAGGAATTTGAAACTATCGCAAATTCCCTTAAGCCAGGCGATGAGCTGGTCCTGCGTGGAGGCGTCTATTCGCAGAACAGCCGACGGGCGGTTACCGCCAAAGGTACTCCTGCTAAACCCATTGTTATTCGAGCTGCAGATGGGGAAAAACCGCTTCTGACGCGCCCTGCCGATAACATAGATAAGCACAATAACATTGAGTTTGTTGACTGTGCATACCTGACCATCAAAGGCATACGCCTTAAAGGTGGAAATAGTGGAGTGCGGTTCATTGGGGGACACCATATCACGTTTGAGGAATGCGAGATTTACGAGACCGGTAACAATGCACTAACAATGAATAGCGGAGACTGTGATTACTTTATTATCCGCAGAAATCATATTCATCACACAGGCCTGAGCAACTCCGGCCCTACAGAGGGGGAAGGCATGTATATCGGTGTCCATAATGGGTCGTATATAACTACGAATAGTCTAATTGAAGGTAATTATATTCATCACTTACGCAGTACCAGTGATGGTGGAAATGATGGTATTGAAATTAAATTTGGCTCTTATGGAAATATAGTTCGTGATAATGTCATTCATGATACAAATATTGGCAGGCAATATCCCGGTATTTTCGTATATGGCGGCGGCAAAGAGACCAACATCGTGGAGGGAAACGTCATCTGGAATGCCGGTGAAGGTATCCAGGTGGTGTCTGATGCGATTGTGAGAAACAACATCATTTTTAACTGTTCGATGACCGGAATCACAGCAGCTCCCCACGCTGCTGTGCCCGCGATGCGCAATGTCGAGATTGTCAATAATACCATTGTGAATCATCCCAGAGGTGTGCTTATCCGATGGTCGAAAGCAACCAATATGGTTTTCTGCAATAATGCCGTTTATTGTCCAGAGGCTGCTGCTGTTGATGCATCTGGAACAGATAGTGCTGTTTTTAGCTCAAACTACGTTGCAGGCGGTTTAACGGGCGTAGTGATTGATAACAATTGCTTTTATGATGGGGGCACAATTTCAACGGCTTTTAGCTCGCCAGGCGCGAACGATTTTTGGCCCAAGCCAGGCTCTCCTCTGCTAAACCACGCCGCTCCTGATTTTGGTCCAAAGTTGGATTTCAACCGTACTGCAAGAAAGTCTCCCTTTGATGTCGGTGCCTATGAAGCGGAGGGATACGCACAAAATCCTGGCTGGCGGATACAGGCAGGATTCAAGACCAGCCGCTAACTAAGTTGAAGATATTTTACATCCCATAAAGTTTGCGCCATCCAGCTAACTTAAGAGTACAAATCATCGTTGTTGTAGAAGTCTTTCCCCGAAAAATATTTTCGTTGTTGGTTTATAAGCTTTCTTCTTGCATCACCTCTACTGCGCAGAGGATTGGCGATTGGTTCATTGATGATAATTTTTCGTTTTTGGGAACAAGTTCGACATTTAGGTCACAAGTAACTTGGACGTTGTCGAACTGTTTCACAATAGCCCTACCCGGACCTGCGGCTTCCTTTACGATGTCAAAATCGTTAAGTACCATCTGGCCTTGCAATTTGATGATGAATACGCGCTGGCCAGCTTGCTGGTTTTCCAGCTCTGCGAAGTAGAGTCGAACCGTATATTTGGACGGCTTATCCTTCTGTCCCAAAAGCGGTATGGTACAGCGCTTTAGGCCTTGACCACCGCAAGTAAATACCCAGGGTTTGTCGGCTCCAGATACAGGTTTTGCCTCGCTACTATGGAAAAAGTATCCGCCACCTTCCAGAAATTCGGTTTGTATTTCGAGGGGAAAACCCATCGCCTTTCGGTCAGAAGGTAGTTCGGGTCTGGGATATGCAAACCAGAGTACACCATCGTTATCGCGTCTATCACCTGGAGCGCCCAGGTTGATAGCCAGGTGACGGACAGGTGTATTGGCTCCGCCGGCGCTATAAATTGCCCATCGTTGATGGTCAGGAGACGGCTCCAGAGCAAGAGAGCAGACTATGGGATAGAGACATAGACAGCCGGCGCTGGCTTCAGGTATCAAGGCAAGTCCATCGGCGCAGATAGCATTAATCCAGCAGCCGGGGCGATGACCGGCGAAATGCCGGATGCCACTATCGTCGCGAAGGTCATAGTAGGCGGTGTCACCGGAACGCATTAAAAGCATTTGGGGGCAAGCCGATATGGCCCCACAGTGATGTCCAGGTCGCAGGAATTGCCACGGTGTTTCAGTATCGGTTAGTGGGTGGTGACGCGTCTTTTGCTGGCCGGTTTGCAGGTCAAAGGCCCAGGGCTCGGCAATGACGGTGTCGCCGGTGATAATAGGTCGGTGACGATAGTTTGCGTCTTTTGCCCACAACAACTGGCCATTTTTAGCAGATAGAGCTGCCAGGCGTCGGCTGGAGAATTCACCAGCAAGGAACTGTCTCCAATAATGGCCATTGGCATTGGCGCCGCAGAGCAATAGAACGCCGTCGCTATAAATGACCGACAATTCACCCCCACCTATACCGATTTTGCTGCAGTCGGTGACATCGACTGGTTTGACCCAGATTTTACCGCCTGTTTTGGCATCGAGGCCGACTGCGAGGCGGGCATCCATTTTCTTCAGCTGCTGTTCTATTTTCTTTGCCTCTTCGGTGTTGAGATTTTTTAGATGAGACTTGTCGCCGCTTAGTAATTCCTGTCTTTGCTGTGGCGATAGAGAGCTATCGATAAAGAATATCCAGCCGCCACCGATAGCGATGGTCAGGTTACCGATGTTTTTGCCGTCATAGGTCCAGAGGGTTTGGCCGGATGGAGCATCAATGGCAAAAACCGAATCGGAGGCGCCGGTTCTTGTCAGTGTGCTGCCGTAGAGGATGTCGTCAACGTAAGCGATGTATCCCCATCTGCGCGGAGTATTTCCGGGTGCTGAAGGCATCCCATAAGTCTGGCGAGTTTCGCCGGTTTCGGCATCGAGGCGGAGGCATTTGTCGTTTACTACTACGAAGAAACTATCCGGCGAGGCGGCCAAATTGCTGCATTCGACCTCTTTCAGGTCTGTGCGTATGGCACCAGAGATGTTACGTTTCCACTTTAGCAGGCCGTTGTATGAGTCGTAAACCATAACGATGTTCTCGCCCTGAATAAATAAGCGACCATTGACGGCAAGCGGTGAAGCGGCGGCCCCGTGACGATTGACCATCGGTGCGGGGCCAGGTTCACCAAACCACAACAAGCTCAGGGGGCCACCGAGAATGAGGTCGTCGCTGCAAGCAGTATTGCCCGGCTCTGCATACTGGTGAGTCCACTTACCAGCACCCGGCAATGGTCCGCGTTTCAATGTTGCCCAGCGTCCGTTTACCTCGCTGGTTCGGCATCGGCCTAATTCCAGCTGCATCATCCAATTTTGCAGTTGTTCTGAAGAAGGAGCCGGCACCGTATTTGCTCCTGCAGCAGGTGCTCCAAGACAGATGACGCCGCCACAGGGTTTTAAGTGTCGAGCAATTTTGTTGGGGTCGCCGGGAATTTTCCCTGTTACAATCAAACTATCAGAAACAATCAGATTGGCAAAATAGTTTGAGTAAGGTAGTGACGAAAGGTCTGCCTGGTCGATGGTTATTCGCTGGCCATATAATCCTGCGGCGTCGAGAGCTAATCTTGCAGAATGAGCTTTTTCCGGATCGGGTTCTACACCAATAATAATTAAGTCGGTGCGGCGAGCCAGTTCATAGGCCAGTCGGCCATATTCGGCGCCCAAGACAAGGCCATATCCTTTGGTAACGCCTGTTTCCGTAATGAGAGCTTCGGCGGCGGCTTCATAGATGCTGGTAAGCTCATCTTCAGGATAAGGATTTGCGATAGGATGGCTAACTCTCTCGGCTGTAGGGGCTTTATCCTTGGCAGTATTGTCTGAATCAAAGCAATAAATCTTTCCTTTATCAGTGCTGATATAGAGGTGTCCGTTGGCAGCCGCCAGGCCTCGCGCTTTACCATCGACTTTAGTGCTCCATTCAACCTTGCCGTCTTGGCGATTTATGGCAATGGCCTCGTCATCTCCACCTGCCAGCACAAGATTGCTGCACACTATTAGCTCTGCATCGCACTGGCTGGGCAACTGCCAGTTGATGGATGGTGTGATATTTTCCTGCCGGAGCTTTTCAAGTGTTTCCTTCGCAGCTTTTAATTCCTGTTCGGCTTTTTGGCGCTCATCTCCCTGGGGCCTTGCAACCTTACTTTGTAGCGATTTTATCTTATATTCCAGAGAATTACGCTCGCCGCTGGCTTTTGCATACTCTAATCTGTTCATAGCGACGATTTCACTTCCGCTGGCCATATAGGCCATATTACCTGCTATGGTAAGCAGTCGGCCTGGGAACCAAGCAAAGCCGGTCTTTCCGGTTTTCTGGTCGAGGGCCAACAGATGGTACTGCGTTCCGGTATAGATTTGCTCGTCGGCTAAAAGTGCGTAGGTGCCACCAATGACACCGCCGGCTTCCTCGGCCCTCCAGCCATACTTACGGATAAAAATCAGCTTCCCTGTTGCTCGCTCGAAAGCGGCAGGCAATGCTCTGCCTGATGGGACAAAAAGTTGAGTGGAACTGGCCAGCAGGTATCCCTGGGGGGAAAGGTCGTTGCGGTTGGCGTTTTGCTCACTGATGGTGTCGTTTTTCCAGATAAGCTGGCCATCATTGACACGGACGGCGTAAAGATAAACGTTCTCATGGGGGAATATTCCGGCGCCAAAGTAGGCGGTCCCATCACTAACAAGCACGCCGGTTCGGATGGGCCAGCGTGAAATCATCTTTTCATTGCCCAGCAGCTTTTCGTCTTTTGGCCCGCCGCGTATTTTCCAGAGCAGTTGTCCATCGGCAGCGCTCAAGCAGTAAACAAAACCGTCATCCGAGCCAACAAAAACTCGGCCGTTCCAGACCGTAGGGGCCAGGCGGACGGGTCCGCCGGTGAAAAAAGACCAACGCTGCTGGCCTGTAGTTACATCGAGAGCGCAGACCTTGTGGTCGGTGGAAGAGCCGAAATACAGTAAATTACCAGCTACCGCTACCTGGAAGGCGTCATCGAAAATAACTCGATGACGGAGGACGAAACCCTCTCTCGGACTCTCGCCGGGACCGGACCAGGCCGGCCGGGGAGGATGAATCGGTGTATATACCCAATGCAGAGTCAGTGGTGCCGTAAGCGATTCGGGCGTACAGCCGGTGCGAGCGATGTCGTGCCGGTAGGTTGGCCAATCCTCTGCTGTGGCCGGGGTGCTCAGTAAAAACAGAGATAAAAGAAAGACGACTTTGAAGTGGCCGGACTTTAAATCTGACATTAAAAGCACTCCTCAACCATTTTGTAAACTCTATTGTCTATCTAAACGTGAAAAGCCGATAACCTGGTCGAAAGACAAAATTTTTAATCGCCATTTAACTATCCAAAAACACTATAAAGAAAAATTATTTTAAAGATATAAATAAGGTGACAGCGGTCTCCACGGGTAAAAAGCTAAGCAAAAAATTTATCTTTCGCTGAGGGACCTCTTTACAGATAAGATTCAAAGTGTTCATAGATTTCTCCTCGTTGCTCGCAGGACAATAATCAGACCAGCCACAATAGTCAAAGCGGCCAATCCGACAATAAAGTACAATGGCTTTAGCAATACTGGTTTGCTTTCAGCTAAGAAAGAGTTCTCCGGTGGCGCATTAGTATCAAATGTTGTCGGCCCGTGGATATTCTGGACTTGGGCAGGCAGGTTTTGCCGGGTCTGGTTTTCTGGTTCCGGTTCCATAACAAACTCCTGGTAACCGAGTGGAACAGATGGGTAGAAATCGCCGCCTATTCCTTTATTTATTATCCAGCTCATTTCCATTTTTACGGTCGGACTCTCGGGATCAAAACCGAGCGATTCAGCAGCTTGTGCTTGAATTTTTTGGTCCCATCTGACTGGCAGCATAGTGCCTCGCAACCATCTGTAATCCAGCCCACATTCGCAATCGCTGCCGATTACAAAAAGGATGGAGGCGAGGTTTTCCTCGGTTATTTGCTGGCCTTCAAACAAAGGGCCTATCCATCTTCCTCTCCCGTAAAAAATCGCTGCGTACGACCTATTCACATCTTGCGGCTCCAGGCCCAGAGACCAGAGCAAAATCTTTTCGTCAGGAAGTGTTCTCCAGTCAATTACCACTATCTCTGGAGGATGAGCGATGGGTTTTGGCATTGTTTCCATTTGCAAGGCTACGGACTTAATGGCGGCATTAGCAGCGCCTTTTGCCATTTTATTGGCCTGTTCGTCAGGTCCTTCAATCAGCAATACCGCACCATAGTTTTTGGCGACTTTTTGTATGATTTCCTGGCGTTTTGGCGAGAAGACAATTTCTTCGAGCGCCAATTGCAAAGTTTGCCTAAAGGGCTGGTTAGGTTTTGTAACCGGCACGGCAAGAGACTGCCCTTCAGGGGAAACAAGGATTACAGAGGGAAAGGTTTGTATTTGCCACAAAGCAAGATATTTCAACGCTGGATGATTTCTTTGCTGGTTTACATTGATAACTTCAAGCTTGACATTGCCGCCCGCAAGAACAGTGTCTGATATTTGGTTCGAATCGGGTATAATATCCGGCAGGGTATCCTGGTTGGCATAGACATAAAGGTAATACGGCTCGGCGCCAAGGTTAACAAACCCGGTCTCACGCACATTATATCTGCAGGCAAGAGATGCCTCGATTTCTAAAAAAAACAGCAAAAAAATAATCGAAAGTAGTCTATATAGTTTCTTCACAGAGGTATCCGTGTTTAATTTTGACAATACCGAAGATTTTGCTCGATCCCCGGTATTATTTCTTCATTTTCATACTATCATACAGCATATTGGCTTTCGGGAGAAACACAAAACGGCTATCCTGATAACACATGAATATTATGGAGATGCAGCACAGCAGCGAGATTAGAGTATGCTCTCCATTTAGCTGCGCAAATGCTGCGCCGGTTAGATGGGCTGCCGGGTTGAAAGGGGCCAGCGAGTTCGATTCTAACATGTCCGCCGCAGTTGCGCCAGCGGATAATCCGGATGGAAAATTTGTTCCGGCCTTTGACTAAGTTGGGGATATTTTGCATCACATAAAGTTCTGTCCGTTTGGCTGACTCAAGAATATATGTCATCGTTGTTGTAAAAGTCTTTCCAGTTCAAACCGTCCGGCTCATAATTATTGTCCCCCTCTTGGTCTTGTGCTTTGTGCAGAAGGTCAAAGATTCTGTTTACCACCCTGCGGATACCCCGGATTTGAATAATGGCTGTTTGTATCTGGTTGACGAATCGGGCTTATAGATTGTTTCAACTGTAGTTTTCATAACCCGATTTGCCTTCAGAACAGCTGCTTATTAGAGGCAATCTTTGCCAGAGTCGGATATGCCCGCAGAAGTCCTTCAGGGACAAACTGTTTTTCATCCGTCAATAAACACTTCAGCTCAATGGCATTGGCAAGTTCGGCTCCCCGAAAGTGGTTATTAGCAATGACCGTAAGCGTCTCAAACGTCTCAGCCAGCTTATCAATCCTTTTCTTTATCTCGGCAAGCTCATCACTATTGTAATAGTAATCGTAAGTCTCATCCCTGCCGGCCTTACTGAACCATTTTTCCTCGTTCCTGCCGTGCAACCTGAAATACCCGCTCTTACCTATGGTGCAATACTGCATATCAAATGAGTTCGAGGCGGTTGGATAGTCAAGATTGCAGACCGAGACGCCCAGCTCCGCCAAAAATTCCAAAGCGTCCTCTTCCTGCCAGGATTTGTGCCGCACCTCCACCACCAAATTAAACGCATCACGGAAGCTTTCCACTATCCCTGCCAGATGCTGGCGATTGTCCCTGCAATCAATAAAGTCATATCTGAATTGCACAAGCAGACTTTTTAACTTATCTGCCTCCAACATCGGCTCCAAACCTTTGTGAAACTGCTTTACCATTTCAGAATCGACTTTGCCTTCGTGGCTGAAATCCCGATGTAGCTTTGCCGTAAAGAAAAAGTCCGGTTTACCTGAGGTGCTTTCCAGCCAGGATTTTGTTGTCTCCTCAGACGGCGGGCGGTAAAAGGTGTTGTTGATTTCCACGCAGTCAATGAATCCACTTATGTATTTAAGCTGGTCGATTTTCGAGCTGGCATAGACAATCCCCTTCCAATCCGGATACGACCAGCCAGCTATCCCTACATAAACCCTGCCTGCCATAACTCGTGGTTCGTGAATCGTGGTTCGTGACTCGTCCGCCAATGGCGGATTTCATTCCCCAACAGATTAAATACTTTCCGTGATTATCGTTTCACTTTCGGCGGCCTCACAATATGCAGCTTACTTCCTCCGACAAGGATATTCCCATCCGGCAGTGGCGCAATCGCCAAAAACATTTCATCCGGCGCCACATAATGCCCGATACGCTTAATATACTGCGGCTGACGAACATCATAGACGGTCAGCCCTCCACCAAAGCCCCCAAGCGTATACGCCAGCCCATCCCGTACAAACACCGGTGTCGGAAACATGCCCGTAAAACGCTCCAGAGGTGTCGGTCTGTGATAGCCAGCCATCTCCAGCGTCGCAACATCATCCCTGACTTCTTTCAACCGATACACCGTAAGAGGGGAATCGTAGTCCATGCCGATGATAATATCGCCTTCGCTTGCTATCTCAGGATAGTCGGTCAGTTCTACTGCCACCTTAAGCTGTTCTTCTGTAGTTAATCCCTCCGCCGGAATTAGTCCAACAAGCATAGTTGCGAAAGTGTGTCTGCTTGCATCTCGTCTCGTGACTTTGTCATAAACCCCAACCTGCCTTTTTGTCACACTCTTAAAAGTGAGCTTACCATCTGCCCCCAAATCGAAAATGAAAACCTGGCCCGACAGATTCACAAAAACCCTGTCTTTATAGATACACATCCCATTGCAATATCCCTTTCTATTCTCGATATGCGGCAACAGGTCTATTTTGTCTGTCACAACCGCCTCACTATCAGACAATGATATTGTTAGAATCTCCGCGCAATTTAGTTTCGACTTGTCGTCCGTTTTATCCTGACTATGCAACTCCCTTACCATGTACAACAACTGCGGGTGCTTTGCCGACCAGACAAGCTTGCTCCTACCGACATTCTGCCAAACTGCCTTCTCAAGGTCCTCCGGTATAACAAATTCTTCGCCGAACGGCTCCTTTAATGAAAGGTCAAATGTCATAAGACTATAATACATCGCCTTGCCTTCAGCATACGCCGTTTTTCTGCAGTGAAGCAGAAGCACTCCTTTATCTCCATCGGAGGCAATCGCCGCGACATCGAATCCTTTTTCACTTGCTGTTTTGATTGGTATCTGTCTGATGCAGGTAAGATTCGACCTGAGTTGAAACACAACCGTCAAAAGTAAAAACATCGCCACCCCGCCCAACAGCCAGAACATAAGCTTTTGGCCCACCTTCAGCCGCCAGTTTCTTTTAACTGCAACAGCCGACAAAACAACCGCCGCGAAACTACCCGCCAGAGCAAAAGCAATATAACGCAGCAGGTCTATATTGTAGCGCAGCACCAGGTCATCGGCCCACGGTATCTTTACGACCCTCATCTTCTCGGCAATCCAGGGTTCACCCTGCACTGACTCGCTTAACTGAACTACCACTACAGGTGACTGTATCATAATATTGAACACGCTGAAGCTCTCTAATGGCGGCGCCAGTATCGGCAAGAAATAAACCAATAGCGCCAGTGCCCCCGAGAAAATCACCGCATATACAGGCATCCGTATCAGGCAGCCGGCAAGAAAGGAAATGCTGTAAATCAAAATCACTGTGAATGTGTGACAGGTCAGAATACCGGACAATTGCCCCAGCTCATGTTCCGCTCTCATCACAAAAATCTTCATCACAAGAGGCACGCAAAGCACTATTAAAACTACCGCCAGTCCCACAAGATACTTTGTCACCGCCCACCGCCGGATTGACACAGGCCGGGATTGCCAGAAGCACGCTATCTTCCCCTTCAGGTCCCGGCAGGTTACTCCCACTGCCACTAATATCGCAAAAGGGCCTCCTAACAATAAAGCTATCGCTTCCGGCATATCGGTAGAATAAAACCCACGGCCAAGCCGGTAATTACCCACTGCTTCCAGTAATGGCCAGCCGATAAAAATTGCCGCCCCTGCAACCAGGAACCAGCGAATCTCCCGCCATTCCTTCCACAATAGGGCTTTGCCGCTTTTCATTCTTTTGTCCTCCCCAACTTCCCAAAACGATACGCCGCCCACATCATAAGACAAAACCCTATCACCAATTGCACCGATATCACCTTGGGCAAGATGTCATAGTTTCTGTCCAATGTGCAATCAAAAATCCCAAAGGGCGTAATCACCAGCGACGACCCGTCCAAAAGCCATGCGCTCTCATCCAGAATTATCATGAAAAACCACACCATAAAGACCGCTATTCCTACAAGGCCTGCTCTCGCTTCGCTCGGCTGCCGAATACTAAAAGCAACCATCCACACCAACATCACGATACTAAAAGCGACACCACCAAGATAAGGCACAATTATCCGGCTCGCGCTCATTTCTCTTCCCGCAGCCATCGCCAACGACAGCACCATACAACCAACTATTGGTCCCACGCAAACCAGCGTCCCCATCGCCATTTTCACTGCAAATATCTTCCACGACCGGACCGGAAGCGCCAGGAGCATCTCTAAGCTTCCGTCGCTCCTTTCAGCCGCCACAAGCCCCATACCCACCAGCAACGGCATCAAAACCGAGCCCCCGACAGCCGCGAAAACGACAATAACCGCATCCTGAACTATCCGGCTCCGCAGCCCGACAGCCACAAACCCCATCAAAAGCACGCACCCGTACGCCAGCTTCCAGCGATGCTCACACCACTCTTTCCAGAATAGCGCCTTAATCATACCTTGACCTTCTGCCCGCGATTCCCGATAACGTATGCCTCAAAAATCTCATCCAGATTCAGGTCCACTTCATCTACAATAGCACACCTGCTTGTTTTCTCTATCGCCTCTCGCTTCATCTGGTTATAATCTTCGATTGTAACCGCTATGCTTTCCCTCATCCTCGCAACATCAAGAATCCCCCCAACTCCGCCAGGTTCAATGTCACCCGCTCCCCGCAGCAATATCTTCTTTACGCTCTGGCGAAGCTCGTCGGTTTTGGCCGCCTTTATAATGACGCCGTCATTCAATATCGCCACGTAATCGGCCACCGGCTCAATTTCATAAAGCAGGTGACTCGAAAAGAACACTGTCACGCCGTTGCTTTGCAAAAGACCAATTACATACCGCAGAAAATCCTTCCTCGCGATGGGGTCGAGTCCCAGCGTCGGGTCATCAAGTATTACTATCTTAGGCCGATGTCCTAAAGCTAAAAGTAGCGCCAATCTGCTATTCTGCCCCTTGGACAGATTTTTTACCCTGGCATCGCTCGGCAGCTCCAGCAAATCCACCAGCTCCTCCACGAATTTTTGGTCCCAGCCCGGATAGAAACTTCCCACCCATCTGATAATCTGCCCCACCCGCATCCAGCCGAACATCTGCTGGTCTTCTGCCATATATCCGACACTCCGCCGGACTGCCATCACATCCTTCTGCGAATCTAATCCGCCAATCCTGCATGCCCCCGCGCCGGGCTTGAGCAGACCTAAAAGGATCTTGATTGTCGTCGTCTTGCCTGACCCGTTAGGACCTAAAAATCCGAATATCGACCCCGCCGGCACCTCCAAATCCACGCCTCGCAAGACCTCTTCCCGCCCATAAGAAAAACGCAACCCTTCTATTTTTATTGCTGGCTCATTCATTGCTCTTTGCTCCGGTTTTGTCCCTCAATGACTTTATCGTTTCATATTCTTTGTCGAGCTGTTCTTTCATTTGCTCAAGACCGACATCCAGATGGACCGCCTGCACCGCCGCCTCGCGAAGCAGCTTTCCTACGGCTTTTTTCCTTTCCGCCGACGGGATGTTCTGTTTGCCCTCCGCCACAAATGTCCCGCTGCCTCGCTCAATCCTGAGCACTTTTTCCGCGCAAAGCTGGTTATAGACCTTCAGTATCGTATTTTGATTGACGGCCAGCTTATTGGCCAGTTGTCTGACGCTCGGCACCTGGTCGGCTTCCTTCAAGGCACCGGTCGCAATCTGATACCTAATCTGGTCGATAATCTGCCTGTATATCGGAACCGGCGATGATGGTTCTATTCGTATAAAAATTGTCAGTGTCTCCTTAATTAACTTATATACTGTTATACATAACTATAACACTATATCGCTTCTTGTCAATAGAAAAATTGAATTTTTTTCAAAAATTTTTGTCCTCTCACCCTATTTAGGTCAGTTTGACAGCTGTTTTGGACACAGCAGCACCCGGCAGTATCTGCCGGAATACGTCCGTGGGCAACTGTCCGACCTGCCCCGCAAGAGCCTGGAACCAATGGCTGATGCCGCCGGTATCTTTCTCAAAGACATAATTCCTTGCCATTGGAGTCGCTTGTAGCGTTGTAATACCAATTTCGCTACTCATAAACGTTGTTTGAGCATTTTTAGCTTTTAGGCTGCGGTGTGGATAACTTGCTGATTAGACGGATACTCAATGGTCGTTAGTTGGAGGAGTGATTGTCAGGGATCGAAACCTGCCGCGATTTTACTCCACCCTTTACGGGCTGATCGGTGGTGAGAGGCGCGGCGCCATCGGCCTGCTTTGCACCAGTCGGTACCCACTCAGCCGCTTTCAATTGGTACTCCGGCCAATGCAAAATAGGTGCTTGAAGCCTCGCAGAAAGACCTGGCCGTTGCTTATCGCTGGCGAGGCATAGCATTGTTCACCCAGCTCGTATTTCGCGATGCGCTCGAAGTCTGGGCCGGGTTTGATGACGTTCACTTCGCCGTTGTCATTTATGAAGAAGACCAGCCCGCCCATCAGGACCGGGGAGGCGTGATGCCGCCCGAGCTTCTCCTGCCAGAGTACCTTGCCGGTGGCGGCCTCATAGCAGAACGCCACGCCGGCGTTGTTGACGCTGAGCAGAAAATCGCCCGCGACGATCAATGAGGGGACGTAGGACGCTCCCTTGTTGTCTCGCCAGACGACGTGGGTCCCAGTGACGTCACCGTTGCCATCAGGCCGGATCGCAAGCAGGATTTGCTTGGGCCAACTGCTGCTGACGAAAACCAGTCCGGCTTTCTCGCTGTAAACCGGCGTGGCTACGAATTCCTGCGAGGGGCCGTCAACCGTCCAGAGCTGCTTGCCGGTTTCAGGATCGAAACTGGCCACGCAACGGTCGCCGCACTGAATCAATTGAGTGCGGCCGGCCATCTCACGGATCAGCGGGGCGCTGTAGCTGATCCCCTTATTGATGCGGTTGATGCGCCAGAGTGTCTTGCCGTCAGCGCGGCGCAGAGCAACTAAAAAGGAATCGCCTTTGCTGTCGCCATCGACGATGACCTTGTCTTTGAACAGCACCGGCTCGTTGCTGAACCCCCACTCGCCGGTGTGTGTCCCCGGCCGGACCAGCCAGAGCTGTTTCCCACTGGCTAAGTGGTGCGCGGCCACGACGATTTCGTCGCCGACGCGGAAGGTGACGAAAACCCGCTCGCCGTCGGTGGCCGGCGTGCTGGAAGCATAACTGTTTTCCTTGTTGATTTGCTCAAGCGGCCCCTGCACGACGGTCTGTTGCCAGAGGATCTTTCCGCTGGCGCGGTCGAGGCAAAGGAGCACTCGCTCCTTTGTGGCAGACAGGGCGGTGACGGTGAACACGTGATCGCCCCAGACAATCGGCGAGGCGTGCCCTTGGCCTGGGAGCTCGGTTTTCCAGATCGCGCCGGCGGGATCCCAGTTGGTGGGGACGTCTTGCTCGATGCAGGTGCCGTCGCCGCGCAGCCCGCGCCAGCCGGCCCAGGATTCGGCTTTGGACGTGTTTGCAGAGTTGGCGAGCAGGATGGCGAAGGCAAGAATTCGTTTCATGACATCTATTATTTCCTTTGCGGCAAATGCGCCACAGATCGCAAACACCATCGAAGTCCAGATTGTCCCATCTCCTAAGCTGGTGCTTAAGTCTGTAAAAACCGGACCGGGACAATAACATTCTATTGTGGCGGGATGTTACTTGGCTTGCAACTAAATTTGTGCGCATAATGATCAACATGTGCACCATGTTGATTTAGAGAGTTGTCCCTAAGTTGTTGCCATTACTATAAATTATTGAAAAGACGGGATTTCTGGAAAACTGGCTGTTTTTGCCCATAACCTTGAGGTTGTTGGACCTGTCAACTTTTCTTATTGCGCCTTTTCGACCAGTTCCTTGTGCAAATGCCTGTGGCAGTATGGTTCGTCCTCTTGCTCAAAACAGAGCAGGGTTATCGTGCCGTTTCTTGCCCTGTCAGCCGAATCCTTGATTGCTGCCTGCTGGTCGCGCATCTCTTTGCGGTACCGGACTGTGTACTCCTGCCATGTGATAGTGTGTTTCTTCCAATCTTTGAGAAGTTCTTTACTCGGTGCCAGATTCCGCAGCCAATCTGTTATTGACAGACGTTCCTTTGAAACACCTCGGGGCCAATAACGAGTGACCAATATTCGGTCACCGTCTGATTGTTCAATTGGGTCATATAAGCATTTTGTCTTTACCATGACTCTTTCCTATCGGTGATATTATGTCATACTTCTGGCGAAGAACTTCAATTCTTCAAAGAGAAAGGATCAACCCAACCATTCGGGTGCGCAACAAAATGTGCAACAACTACGCTCGTCTGAGCTACTGTTACGCTTCGGTTACGCTTCGGCCAGCATCATAAGTCTTTATTTGATAAGTATAAACCATTTTAGCTACAATACTTACAAAAGCCCGAAACGGATTTCTAATCCGTAGGTCGCAGGTTCGAATCCTGCCCCCGCTGTTGTGCCAAGATAAGGCCGGTCAATGACTTACGACCGGCTTTTCCTCTGCGCAAGGAGCGACAAAATCGGCTTGGGCTTGCCTGGGGTTTGTCTGCCTGTGCAGGTAATGTGCATTTGCCGGGCCTGAGAGTTGATTTCCCGGGTTGCCTGCGGGATATATCCATCTTGAGTGGGACCTGGACCAAAATGGGCGTGAGATTTGCTCTTTTGGCGCGGTGGAGCGTTTTTGTACCCTTATGTTGGTTTTTTCCTTGTATCCCGTTGCTGTAATGCGTAAATTCAACATATTCGGTTTCTCAGTAAACAACTAAAACCACAACAAATTAGGAAAGACCATGATGAAGACAAAACTCATTCAACGACGCCAGTTCTTGAAATCCTCCGCGGCCGCCGGAGTCGGATTTCTCATTCTACCCAGCGGCACACTCTCCGGTGCCAACGCGCCCAGCAACAAGCTCAATGTCGCCCTGATCGGCACATGGGGCCGGGCCGACGCGCATTTCGGCGCGATCTCGAAAGAGAACGTCGTAGCCCTTTGTGACGTGGACGAGAACCACGTGGCCTACGCCGCCGAGAAGTTCCCGAACGCCAAGCACTATGTTGACTGGCGCAAATGCCTCGACCAGAAGGACCTCGACGCCGTGATTTGTTGCACCACCGATCACACACACGCTTTCATCGCCAACTGGGCGATGAACCGCGGCCTCCACGTTTACTGCGAAAAGCCGCTGGCCAACACTGTGGAAGAAGCACGCCTGGTCCGCGCGACCTACCTCAAGAACAAAAACAAGCTGGCAACGCAGGTTGGCACCCAGCGTCACGCCATCGAGAATTTCAATCGCGTGCGCGAGCTGGTCAAAGATGGAGCGATCGGCAAGCTAATCGATGTGTATGCCTGGGGCGATCGTCAGATTCGCAGGTCCGGGTATCCGCCCGCCAAAGGCGAGCCGCCCAAAACCCTTCACTACGACCTGTGGATTGGGCCGTCGCCCTTCCATCCTTACAATCCTGAGTACTTCGCCGGCGGTCCCGGCATGAATTGCCTGAGCTGGAATATGTACTGGGACTTCGGCACCGGCCAGGTCGGTGACATGGGCAGTCATACCATGGACCTCGCCTGGAACGCTATCGATGCCGGTTTGCCAACGTCTGCTGAGGCCGAGGGCGAGAAGTTCAATCCTGAGGTTACGCCCGTTGAACTGCATACATCCTTTGACCATCCCGCCAATGACTGGCGCGGCCCCATTCGCGTCCACTGGTATCAGGGCGGGGCCATGCCAAAATCGCCCAAGGACTATATTGATCTGAACAAGATTGGGCACGGCGCGATGTTTAAGGGTTCCAACGGCTTTGTCATTGCCGATTTCGATTCCCGCTTGATACTTCCTTATGGCAAGGAAGCCGACATGACCTACTATAAGCCGCGCTCCAGGGACAAGCTTATCCCGCCGCTGGGCCACTTCCAGGAGGAATGGACCAGGGCCTGCAAGGGCGACCTCAAGACCTCTTGCGATTTTGATTACGGCGGTACGCTCATCGAGATGATGCTCCTGGGTCTTGTGGCCTACCGCCTCGGCAAGAAGCTCGATTACGACGGGGCCACCGGTCGCATCACTAACAGCGCCGAAGGCAACGACCTGCTCAGCCGCAAATACCGCCCCGGCTGGACCCTCAACGGGTAAAGCGACGACAGTATCAAATCTCAATTGAGATAAGCTCCACGGGGTATTCCTGCGCTAAGC
>Ga0315293_10002702_pt1 | contig 17041 bp, 15 predicted proteins | sample YL17G13_20_MG_FD_203071 | JGI IMG/M metagenome (GOLD analysis project Ga0315293, IMG submission 203071) | Sediment microbial communities from Yellowstone Lake, YNP, Wyoming, USA - YL17G13_20 | ecosystem: Environmental > Aquatic > Freshwater > Lake > Sediment | place: USA: Wyoming | collected...
CAATTATCATATCAAGCGGAACCTCAAACGGACTGTTAATGCGCAAACCGCAAGAACAAGCTGTATTGGCTCAGCTTTTTGACCTTGACCGAGAATGTGCTCTTGATGCTGTCTCAAGAAACCCAACCGCAGTCGTCACAAGAAACAGACAAAAACTGAGCCCAAAATTCATCGCCCCAGGAATACGACTAGTCAAGAAGGGAAAAGATTGCTGAAAAGAACCAAACGCCGCTACCTCGCATTGCAAGCAGAATCAACAGAGGCAGTCGATCAAACACAACTGATGAATGCTCTCTGGAACGCTATCACGAAACTCTACGGAGAACACGGAGCAAGCCAAACAGGCCTAACCCTCATAGAATACGATCCAGACGAAAAACTTGCAGTCATACGAACAAACAACACGGCGCTCAACATGACGCGAGCCTCAATAGCCACGATAACAAAAATCGAAGAGAAACCCATAGCAATACACGTATTAGCAATATCTGGCACAATTAAAGCACTCTACAAAAACCTAAGACAATAGCCTTTTATGGAAAGTTTATTTGACCCAACCGCTGCTTGAATGTGGGGGATGATGTAGCCGTCCCAGTCGGATTGCGGCTTCGCCGCCAACTCTTTTTGTTTTTCTGTCATTTCCATTCCTCTAATGGTAGAATACAACGCATTCTGGGCTTAAAAGGATTTTTCTCAACGTAAACGCAAGGCAAGCATGCACAAAGGTTTTCAACCTTAAAAGCTCTTGATGATCTGATAATCTTTGAAGTGACGTTTCCTGTCTAAAAACGGGATAAGAGTACAGTACTCTGGTTTCATGATATTTGCAGCTCAAATTTTGAGCGTAATAACAGGTCTTATTTTCACGCTTCTGCTCTCGAGAAACATGTCAAAGCAAGAATATGGTATATGGGCGAACATTTTCGACTTTGTGGGGTACTTCACTCTTTTGAGCGGATTGGTTCCGTTTTGGGCAACGCGTTTCGTTGCAAGGGGAAAAGAAGGAACCATCAAAACAGGTATCTCGGCCAGCTTGATTTTGGGTCTGATTTCTATGGCAATTTATCTTCCTTTGATCTCCTTGTTTACAGACGCACTTAACATAAGCGAAACTTATGTGCTATTCTACCTCATTGCGTCTCTTCAGATACTCAACTTGCACGTGATTGGCATCCTAGAAGGTTGTGTGCGCGCTATGAAGCCCCATGTAATAGGATACGGCTTGCTAGTAGAAGAAGTATCCAAGGTTTCTTTAGCTCTAGTGTTGATTGTGGGGCTTAGACAGATGTTTTTGGGAGCCATGCTTAGTCTGATAGTTTCCTCATCAATCCAGACATTGTACTATATGCGATTTCTATCTCGAGATCTGATGCAGAAAATTCAGTGGAAATACTTACGAGAGTGGTTGAAGGGTTCAACCGCAAACTTGTATAATGCTATCGGTAACCAGTTAGCAGCTTTTGTTCTCATCCTGCTTTTCCTTTACGGTGGTCAAGCAGCTAGGGGAGAGTATCAAGCGGCAATTACTTTTGCAAACATAGTTGGGTACTCGTCATTTCTAGCGTTTGCACTATATCCGAAGTTGCTGGCTAGAAACAGCTTAAAGGACGTGGGCTTGACTTTCAGGACAGTGTTAATGTTTGCTACTCCGATGGCAACCATCACCATAACCATGTCCAAATCGCTCTTGACTATTTTGAACGTGTTCTACGGTTCTTCTTCGCCTATACTTATACTGCTCACGCTGGACACGTTTGTACTTCTGATATCGCAGTTCTACAACTCGTTAGTTTTGGGAACTGAAGGATTCGACCAAGATGCAACGATATCCTTCAACAACCTTATCAAGAGCAGAATGTTCAAGGTGTTTACAATACCCTACATTCAAGCAGCAATTGCCCTCCCAACGACATACTATGTTCTGACGCAATTGCCAATAAGCGATTCAGTGCAAGCTGTATCATATGTGACAATCATCAACATGAGCGCCCACGTAGCTACTTTTCTTGGACTTTATGCATACTTGCGCAGTTCAGTCAAGATGCCCGCTTCTTGGAGAAACGTAGGGAAATACCTTTTTGCTTCAGCAATCACTGGGGCTGAGCTATACATCCTTCCAAATCCGACTACCGTGCTCTTAACCTTCGCTAAGGTTGCTTGTGGTGTGGCAACCTATGCCGCACTGTTGCTAGCGATCGATACAGAGGCAAGAGAATTGGTCACTCTAATATTGCACGAAATCAAGGGAATCTTCAGATTTGACAAAAGAGGCTAAGCATGCACAGATTGTATTATGCAAATGGCGCGCCCGACTTTTAACGCGCGGTAAAGCAAACAATCGCTCGCAATAGCATGCTCTAGAAGCATCAGCAGTTGAAAAGAGAAAAAAAGTTGAAGTGAACTAGAACGTAGGCGTTCTAGCAAGAGGGCTCAGCGCTTTCTTTCTTGTAGTGCGAAGTTTTGCGAATGCGACCGCAATGACCGAAGCTGCCAAGAGGAAGACAAAGATCGGGTGTGGAAACTCGGGTAGTGCAGGGGATTCTGCCTCAACTTTGCCCGAGATTATTCCTGATGGAACAGAAGACAGTTGGAAGTCAACGTTTGGAGTCACTTGATCGACAGTAACGCTCACATCAGTCACGCTGATCGTTGAGTATCCAGTTGCAGATGCATTCACGGTGTATGTGCCAGTTTCCAAACCACTGGAGATTGAGTAGTCTCCGTTGCTGTCAGTGTAGGCATCACCGGAGCCAGCTGGGCCTTCTGCAAGAACATAAGCTCCTTCAATTGGAGAACCTGTCGTGTTTGTGACTCTGCCAGTTATTGTTCCAGAGGGAGTGATGGCTAGCTGAAAATTCACATCTGGAGTCTCTGAACCCGCAACGACATTCACGCCTGTGGTCATATTGAAATCCGACCCGAAAGACGCCAATACTGTGTAGGTTTCGGTTCCTAGCCCGCTTGATATCCTGTAATAGCCAGTTGCATTAGTATCTGCAGAACCAAAGTAATCGAAGCCTCCAGAATAGGCGGAAACACTTGCGTCTGCCACAGGTTGGCCGCCTGGTATCGTGGTTACTCTACCCGAGATGATTCCAGACGGGTCAAGAGCCAAATCAGCCGTAGTCTCAAGGCCGGCGGTCACTGCAATTCCAGAGACCTCTTTAGATAGGTGACCCTCTGGAAACAGAACGCTGACATTGTAGCTTCCTGTATCGAGATTCATGTTTACGCGGTATCCTCCACTCGAGTTTGTGAGCGCATATCCGCTGAACACTCCTGTGGCACTGGACACGAAGATAAAAATGTCAGGCAAAGGCAGACTGGAGATCGAGTCGGTCACCGTTCCAGAGATTATCCCCGACTTTTCAAGGGCCAAATTGACATTCTTGGTCTCTATTCCAGCTGTCACTGCGATTCCAGTTGTATCTTTCGTGATGTGCCCAGTTGAATAAGAAGCGGTGACGTTGTAGGTTCCAGTCGCGAGATTCGTGTATATGAAATAGTCTCCGTTGGCGTCAGTGAATGCTGATTCGGATATTCCGCCGCTCATAGAGCTTTCTGCTGTGACCATGACACTCTGCAATGGTAAGTCCGTACCGACTTCAGTGATTTTTCCGGAAATGCCTCCAGAAACATCCAGCAGGAAATTGACGTTTGAGGTTTCAAGTCCCCCGGTGACTGTAACGTAGTCGATTTTCGCGTCCAAGTATCCTCTGGCAGAGGCTGTTACAGTATAGTTGCCAGTCATCAGACCTTCAGTAATAGTGTACTGCCCCGAAGAATCAGTAGAAGCGGATCCGTAACCCTCAGGGCCAGAAGCCGTGACATACGCATCCTCAAGCGGGATCAATGGTGTCGCATAGACTACGCCCGAAAAAACCCTTTTCGATGAACTGGAAAGGGTTAACGCTGAAACGCTAGCTAAGACACTGAGCAAAACCATGACAACCTTAAAGTCTGCAATTAGTTTTCGCTTTAGCAAGTTTCTTCACTTCCAATTTCAATAGGTAAGTAATAGCGATTCTCAGCACAACGACTTAAAGCTTTTTGTGGATTGCTCGGGTCCCCGAATAGCAGCGCACGCTAGAGCCATATGCCCTTTGAGGATTCCGTTTTAGTATGCGCGGAAATCGTGGGAAGTCTTAAATCTTGAACATAATGAGTCTGAGTCAATGAAACAAAAGAAACCTGGGCGACCTAGAGAGTGGGTCTTGGACGAGGAAATCGTTGAAGTACATAGGCTATCGACCGAACTGAAAACGCAGCACCCGAGAGTTCATTGGTCTGCCATCAGAAATATGTTGAAAACCCAACTGGAGCAAACGGAAAGGCAAGACCTTCTATTGAAGTTAGACAAGCTCTGGGGTTTGGTTAAACATGTCATTCCATTACCTCCTCGATGTATTTGTGGAAATAGGGTGTACACCTACGCTTACAGGAAAGTGGAAAACGAAAATGAGCATTACTGGGAAATCTTTGCGAGGTGTATGAATCCAAACTGCCGTTATGCGAGAAGGTATCTACCATCGGCTAGCTACAGCTGGTCACGACCCAAATCCATCATTAGAGAACTCGAAAAGATGCCAACCTTCTATGAATTAGATGGTCAGAAAGTGGAGGGCGAGAGATGATAATTGTGTACTGTATTATTGAGAAGGGTGCTGGTTCTATAGGTCATTTTTGTGACAACGTGCTGTCCGATTTGAATTAGCACTGCTTATTGAGAAGCAATGCCGTGTTTACCATTTATTGCATCATCGTGAGGTAGTTTGGTTAGGTGTTGGTGAGAGCTCACGCTCGCAGAATTGTACGAGGTTCTATAGAGAGCAATCTGTGTTCAAACCTTTTCAAGCCAGCACAATGCTAGCAAGGCTGATTCTTCGCAACTAGCCTCGATGATAAGGAGTCGAAGATAAAATTGAAAGAGGAGATTGCATGATAGAAAATGTGATAAGAGTAGGGGTAATTGTCGAGGCTACGCCTACAAAATGGCGAGAGCTTGAACACTTGATTGCTGGAAACTCCAGCATCGTCTACGTCAAGAAAGCTCCAGCCTCAGTTAGATTGAAAATAGTTGAAACAAAAGGAGATTTGGTGAGAGAAAATGAGTTCAACGACAGCTCCAAGTGAATTCTCTTTTCTGGATGCCTATAGAGATTTCTTTAGGAATTACAGATTCCCCGCCGATTTTTGGCGAGGCAATTGGTCTCAATCTATTGAGCTTGGCTGAAACGATTCAACATTATTAGAATGATGTTGTATGACAGGCATGCTGAAGATATGAGAAATGTGAACAATTGCTTCATATCGGTTAAATAAGCTTAATTCCCTCTAGTAGAAGATCAAGGTTTAAATATCCAGTGTCAAATCCTAATCTAAAGTAAGAGTGAAGGCAATGCTGTCAAGTAGCAGCGCAAGAAGTGTCTCTTTATCAAAGATTGTTCGCGATGATCCGTCGTTTTCTCTGGAATTTGACAATGTGGATGCTGCCTTTAGAGACTACAAAACTGCTATTGCGGAAACCATAGAAACTAATTTGAGTCTGCTCGATGAGATTCCTCTGCCGAAACACTTGTCATTAGATGAAGTAAGAGGATTTTTTAGAAAGGACATAGATACAGATTTGAGAAAAGATCAACTATTCGAAAAGGCGGTTGAAGTAGGCAGATATGCAAAGAACATGTCCAAATCAATGGATGCCTATTTCCGAGAGATTTTTGACTTACATGAGAAACGAAAGGAAAGACTGCGTCAAGAAATGTTTGAGATCTCAAAGATGTTCATAAGCTCCGATTTGCCTCTGTCATTCTTGAAAACAATTGAAGATTCTATTCTGGCAGAGAGGGACTACCTAGATATATTTGATAAGGAAATCCGGAAGGAACGGCGAGACTTGATTGCATATCGAAACAACAGGACGAAATTTGAGAGGGTATGCGATATTCACAATCTTTGGGTAAAACAGTTTAATGAAAAACAAAAAGATGTGGAACATGAAAGAGTCAGAATGATTTGGTATGTTGATCTCAACAATTCTGCAAGTGTGAATGAAATATTCAAAGACAAAATTATCAAGACGAGCCTCTTGGACAAGAAGATCTTGCTAGACTATACGAGTAGGTTGCAGAAACGAGTTCATGAAACAGAGACGCAAAATGCGTCCAAAACTGAATTCCGTCCCTTTTTATTGTACGAAGCCAGCGACGAAGCACGAGCTATGCTTGAGATAATGCAGATCATCAAGCCGTAAGAAGGAAAAAAATGTCATTCGGGCAAGTTGAAGGTTTTTTTGTAGATGCATGCGTTTTGCTTCCTCATTCTTCCGCCTCCACAAGAAAGTCATGCATAGCGTTTCTGAAAGAGCATGTTAGCCGTTGTATGCTTTGTTCTTCAGTGAAGGACGAAGCTTTCAGTCTAATAGATCAATCTTATACTATCATACTGCATTCTCTGTCTTCAGATCTGAAACTCTTTTTGCAGAAAGAGGGAATCCAAGAATTGACTAATCGAAATGGCACGATTTTGGCGGATTTCTTCGCTGAGCAAAAGAGAAGCATGAAGATAACACTTCCAACGAGATCAAATGTGAGAAATGAAATAATGGGAGAAATCGAAGACTATGTTGCTTCAAGATTACATTCGATGAAAGACGGATTCAAGACAACAATTGAAGATTTTATAGCTTCTCTAATGGTAGAATTGGCGATCACAGAGCATGATCTGAAAGCCCCATTTACAGGACTAAAAACAGTAGACATCAAACCGGATAATTCGATCACTTCTCTCATAATACTCAGAGCACTCATTGGAAACCCTAAAGATGTTGAACATCTCAGCTCGGCTCTGATATTTCAGTTTCGAGAGAACAAATGGGTTATATTTGTCACGATAGATGAGACGGATATCTTGAGTAAACAAAAAGAAATGTTGGATGTGTTTGCTCTACAATGCTCAAAACCGGAGTGGGCTTCCGACTACTATCATAAAATGACTAGGCTGAAGTCTCCCGTGGAACACTTTCGGGAAATCAAAAATCACACCGAAAAGCAAAAGGAGTTCGGAAACACAATGGAAAAGGCATTGGACATAAGGATCTTGAGTTAGATAAATACAAGAAGCCAGTCTAGGATTCAAGCAGCTTTTTGAAATTCCTTTGGAGATTTGAAGGTTAGCTTCATCGCAGATTTCTGATTTCTTTGAGCCTTCCGAATAAAATCAGGTATATTGAGGAGCGTGTGGCTCTGCCATGCGCGCGAGAGTTTTGACTTCGCTCTCTCTCAGCTTTTGAAGTCATATAAAATAAGAGATGATTGAGAATGCAAACAGAAAAAATCAACATCGGCGTTGTTTTGACGACGTCGCTTGAGAAATGGCGTTCCATTGAAGCTTTTATAGCTGCGAACGCTGAAATTGTTTTCGTGAAGAAAGTGCCTCCAGCCGTGAGGCTGAGGGTCAAGCAAGAAATCGAACGAGAAGATGGAGAAGAAGAGAATGTTAGATCAGAACGCGCTTGAACTTGCACGTCAAGTCGGGAGAAACGTGTTTCCGGCTTTTGGAGAAATCGGCGAGCAAGTTTTCGAAGAGCTTGAACTAGCTTTTGCTTCAAAGCTTCCTGGATCAACAAAGTTTTCAAATAGTGGAGAGTCTCGCTCTGTTCAACATCTGCTACTATACTGGCAAACTGGATACTTCAAGAACACGTTAATCAACGTCTTTGAAAAATGCTTGCCAGAGGGCACATCTCCGACTAGGCAGACTGGTCTCACTGCCGAAACACTATTCGGTTCCATCAACACTAGAGGTGATGCTTTAGTTCCACCAGTCTTTCATAAAAAAGATTTCTGCATCATATCTGAGCTTTCTGCTCTGCTTGAATCCGGCGAGTCTCTCTCTAACAAAGCGCACACGTTCAATGAAGCTCTGGAGCATCAACTGGTTGGCAGAAGCCTTATCAAATTCGCAAGCGCGACTGCGGATGTGAAGTCTGAATATGCGCCACCAGAAGGAAAAGATGGGCTAATTCTTGACGGCATCACATTGCATTATACTTCGAACACACTTTTCATTGTGGCAACGCATCCGCTTGATATTAAGACGTTCTCTACGCTCAACAGTTTCGGTTTTCTAAGTCGCTTCCACGTCCTTCAATATGACATTACTGAAGATATAATGCGCAACGTTCGCACTGGCACAAACGTTCAAGAAGGCACTAATCTAGGCTTATTAGAAGAGCTTGCAGCCGAACTCAAAAATGAAAACCAGAAATTGTGGGACACGCGCCCGCAAGCTGTTGCGCTGCCAGACTACAAGGCTATATTGTTACCAGTCTTTGAGCAAAGTGAGAGGTACATCGCGAAGGTAGTTGACAAATTCGACGATGAAAAGGGCAAAGATAAGATTCTCAAAGAGCTGTCGCATCCGAGAATAAGAGGTAACTTGACCAGAGAAATCGCGGCTTACAGGCTGCTAAACAAGAGCTCAACTGCAGAAGATACAATATTGTGGACTATACAACGGCTTCCGCACTTCTACAGCTTTGCTTTGCAGCCGATAATAGATGATAATTACGTGCGTGCAAAAGAGAAAAGAACAGCCGTTGAAGACTGCGCAAATGCTATCAGAACAAGCTTAAGAGGGCAAGTTCAGCGCCAAAAAATAGAAGAGGCAATGGAAAATCAAGGCTTCAAGAGAGATACTATAGCCAGAGCTTTGAAAGCGTTCAAGAAGACTGATCGTGGGATCTATGAAATAGAATAAAATACTGAACACTGAATACTGAAAACCCTGATTTTTCAGTATTATTGCTTTAAGAAACCCTTCAGTATTTCAGCATTTCAGTATTTAGGTTTAGGAGAAATCAGAACATTCGCAAAATCCAAAACTGAACCACTTCAGAAGCTGCAGGAGGTGAAAAACACTGCGTTTCCAATCGCATTGTAGAATCTGCAAGTCAGATCTGGCGACCGCGATTTTATATCTACATCACTGTGAAAGCTTCAGCTACAGGCAGCTCATAGAGCGCTACAAGCATGCTCTAAGCATCAACCAGTATAACCTGTCCTGTCATTTCCACCGACATGTCGAACAGTCTGACATCTATGAGGTTGAGCAAACTAAGCTTCGCTGGGAAAAAATGAAGCAAGAAAGCAAAACTTGAACATAACCCTAGTCACAGAACAATCCCCACATTCAATATTGAAAACTATCCTCAGCAAAAAACAGCCAAAAACTCTTTACATCTCACCAAAAGCTCAGAATTTCTTGATGATCTTTTAGAGAAAGAAGGTTTATGGTGCCGAGGGCCGGGTTTGAACCGGCGACAAATGGAGAGATCACCGCAGCTTTCCCTTTTTTATGTTTTGAGAAAGAAATGGAACTTTTTTCTATAATTGGATACCAGAAAGTGAGAAATACTACTTCGTAGCAAACGTGGGATTCGCTTAAAAAAGAGGAGAAAAAAGATGAAGAAAATTTGCATTACTATAGTCTTTTTGATGTTACTTTCGACATTGTATGTACCATCTGTGCAGGCTGCAATTAGTCATGATTTGGCAGTTACTTCGTTGTCTTCACTTAACGGAGTTGCCCAAGTATCATCAAAGCATGTCGTTAACGCAACCGTATCCAACCTTGGTTCAAGCCTGGAACGCAATGTAGAAGTCCGTTTTCTAGTCAATGGAAGCTTGAGCCAAACTAAAACAGTCGCTGCATTAAAAAATAGTTCATATGTGGAAATGAGTTTTCTTTGGACACCGCAAACAGAAGCAACCTACAACCTGACGGTTTACGTTCCTCCAGTACCTGGCGAAACAAATATGACAAACAATGCCAAATCCTCCATCGTCAAGGCATCGATATGGATGCCAACGAAACAGGTAGGCTATGGTGACTGCCCTTCAATGGCAACTGACAGTAATGGATACCTCTACGCAACATATCATCAATATAGCACAGGGTATAGCTATGGATATGAAATCTACGTTAGTAGATCCACCGACGGCGGCTACTCATGGACGCAGTTTGGAAAATGGAGTCATCCAGGATACAGAATCGGTAACCCATCCATAGCCATTGATCCATACGACAATAGAGTGTACGTTGCATACGAAGTGGAGCGCACCACTTCAGATCATGATCTTTTCTGCAAAGTTTATGTGCCTGGTCAAGGCTGGGTTGAGTCGGTGCAGTTTGCGTTCGGGACTGGTGACCATCGTTTTCCTTCGATAACTTCCGAGTACCAATATGGAGGCAATTGGCAATACATTGTGTTTGAGGAACTGATTGACGTTAACAATAGAAATCTATACGTGATAAGATCTACTGATCATGGAGTGACTTGGCCAACTCAGTGGGAAATCCATGGATACGGGGAAACAGCAACTTACACTCAAGCTCGAATCACCAACTCTGAAGGCAATCTCTACGTCGTCTACCGTCGGTCAACAAGTTACTATAGCGTTGACGGTGACATTAGAGTCGACATCTCCAGCAATTTTGGGGTAACTTGGACAACGGTATTGGATGTCGACGGAACTACAGGCGACTGTTGGTATCCATCAATAGCAGCTACTCACGGCGGCGACCTCGTGATCGTAGCCTTTCGGTACAGTGGCAAGGTGCTCTATTCATACAGCCAATTTAAGGGAAGTACCCCCTGGCAGAAAGGACACATACTTGACCCTCAACTGCCGTACTCGGACAGGCCTGAGCTTACGGTTGATGGAGGAGGAAGCACCAGCAACTCGATCTATGGGTATGTGCATGCAGCATATATCCCGGGATGGTTCAGAGGCAACGAAATATTCTATAGGAAAGTGTTGTGGTACGAGCCGACTAATTGGAGCGAACGTCAGAACATAACAAGCAGCTCAAACACAGGATCGGCAGCGGTGATCACGACTCAAAATAGAAGCTCCGGGGCAGGCTACTTTCCATGTGTGGCTTTCCCAGCCATTCCAAGCCCATATATAATCCAATATTCTACGGTCACTCCCTTGCCTTTCAACTACAGTCTCTCAGTTTCACCCTCATCTATCGAAGTCGAAGCTGGCTCATGGACAACGTACCAAGTTGATGGAACTCTGATTAATGGACCCGCACAAACCGTAACCTTGACCCTATACGGTTTGCCAAGCGGAGTAGCCTTCACGCAGTTCACATCGAAATACGTTACTCCAAGTTCTGTGTCCACTCTAATAGTAGGTGTATACAATGATGCTCCAGACGGCAACTACAGCCTAGCAATTGTTGGTGAAGGAGGCGGTGTACCTCATTCTGCGACATTCAACTTGCGCATCAAAGCTAAACCAAAGCTAACCCTATCATTGACTCCATCAACAGTTCCGCGAGGGCAAAACCTGACCATAAGCGGACAACTCACGCCAAGTCTGAAGACGACGATCAGGCTCTACTACAGAACGCATTCGACAGGTACATGGGGCTTGGCAATTATATTGCCAACTGATTCCAACGGTGTCTACAAGATAACGGCAACTGTTCCAACTGGGCTGACACCCGGTAGCTACGACTTGGTTGCTGTCTGGTTCGACGAACCTCTAGGATACACGGCCAGCCCCATAATGGTCTTTACCATAACATAGCGCAAACCGAAGGCGCCAGCGCAAAAATCAGGTGGACGCTGGGATCTGAAACCTCATCAACCGGGGAGATGTCTCGCGCCCATTCCCTTTTTCCCATTCTTCAACTGCTGTGAACTCAAGACAATCTTTTTGACATGTCGGCTTGACGCTAAAAGTCGTGTGAAAGCAAGTTCTAGTATCTATTCGAGTTCAGGCAGAAAGTTGCAATGATAGCAACCACTATGTCCTTCTTAGTAACCATTGTATCACCTCCTCCCTTCTCCAGAAGATAACAAGAAAAGATTAGCCCTGAGAGATTATTAGACTTGTGAAGAAAGATTCTATAAGAAAAGCCCGCGCTCGCTACTTAGTCGATCAACTAAACGAATGATTCAGACATATTCCCAATTCTAGAACGCTTCTTTTAACCCAGAACGCCGGATTATTCTATTAGAAAATCACGAGTTGTTGAAAGGACATGGAGAAGAAAATCTTCTGTGATAGATGCGGATGCGAGCTATCAGCTTCAGAAACAATCCAACTGTACGACTATGACTTATGCTATACCTGTCGCAAGGAAATTGTGCCCTCCAGATAGTTCGGCAGAGTTCGCGCGCTTACTTGTGAAGAAGGATTCTATAAGAAAAGCTAATGCCACAATCAACATAGAATCAGAAGCAACTCGGTTGCTTTTTCAACGTGCTTCTTGTATTGATTATCACACATTCTTTGTTCTAGAAACTTCCTCCACAAATTATATCAGCTGTTTAAACTATCTTGAATTGAGGAGAGAGAGTGTTAGGGAAGCTTGTTTCTTGCGTCTTGTTCTCAATCTTGTTGACTTCTATACTAATTGTGGCAAATACGATTCCTGCTAAGAGCCAAAACACCATTACAGTTCCAGACGATTTTTCAACTATTCAAGAAGCCATAAACAATGCAAACGAAGGAGACACAATCTTTGTCAGAAATGGAACATACTTAGAAAATGTTATTGTGAACAAAACCGTTGTACTTTATGCAGAAAGCAGAGAAGCTACAATTGTTGATGGAAAAGGTGTTGGTGCAGTCTTCCAAGTTGAGGCATCAAATGCCATCTTATGCAACTTTACTATTCAGAACGGAGATTATGGAGTTCTTGTCAACAATACAGAACATGTCAAAGTTTCTGATAACTGCGTAGTAGCCTGTGGATTTGGAGGATGGACAGCTGGTATTGCGGCATATTTTTCCACAGACATTGTTATAAACAACAACTTGGTTCTTGGAGGCAATCACACAGCAACTTCAGGTATTTTCCTAGCATCGTATTCAACTGGATGCAAAATCCAAGCTAACAAGGTGTCATTTTTTAATTCAGGAATTTATGTACATAGTTACTCAAATTCCAATATTGTTTCAGACAATTATGTGACCTATAACACAGCAAATAATCTGGCAGGCTGCATGGCATTCAACAATACATACACTGGCAACATTGAATGTGGTGCAGGCATCTACAGCATTGACTTTTGGTATCCAAACTATGAAGGTGGCAACAGATTTTATCATAACACATTTTCTGGATTAGGAGTATTGCCTGGAATCTCCAACTTCTGGGACAATGACTGTGAAGGGAATTACTGGAGCAACTATGCTGGAACCGATTCTGATGGTGATGGAATAGGAGACATTCCCCACATTATAGATAGTTCTAGTCAAGACAATTATCCATTGATGAGTCCTTACATGTCTGGAGACATAAACCATGATGCTATTGTTGACATATTTGATATTGCTAGGATTGCTGGAATCTTTGGCTGTTCCTCAGTAGATCCTCAATGGAACCCTCACTGTGACGTGAATGAAGACAATGTCATTGACATATTCGACTTGGTTGTTGTAGCAGTAAACTTCGGCAAAGAATGGTCTTCACCATAGATAGAGCACACGCAACCTGAGTCTGCAGAGCGCAAACTTAGGAAAGCCAAAACCTGAGCATTTTCTGTTCCAAAGATATTCCTGTGCTGAGCTACGCGAACGGTGAAACCCTATACCCCGACTTAGCTTAGCTTCATAGTTTAACAGAAGAGGAAGAAGATGAAAGTAAACACTGCAGCCTGTGCTTTCTCTCGCACCTAATACACGCTTGCAACGTTTGAGTTCAGCGAAAGCCAAAACATCTAACTCTAGTCATTAGTCTCAGTTGATAAGCCTTTGAGGTACTACACAAACTATGTCCCAGAGGCTCTTTATCCGAGGTAGTGGTGTTGTGTAATCTCTTCGATTCTCTGCCGCGCGACTTGACTAGTGTTACTCACAAATTCTCTGAATAGCTCTCTTCTAAATTTAGGCCCTAACCCACTGTTTGGAACGGCACTCCAGACGTTATCTGTAAATACTGCCTTGTATTCGTCCTCCGATAGACAACCTATCATCTGCACTATGTTTCTTATCACCCTCTCATCCCCTGTCCCGATTAATGCGCTTAAAGCCTGTTTCCTAACTTCCATATCGATATCATGGTTAGCGACCTTAATTGCTAAGGGGAGAATCTTCTTGTTGTACTCTATTTTATGAGAAAGTGAGGCTTGGTAATTCAGTAACTCATAGAGTCGAAGTGCTGATTTCCTAACGCTTGCATCAGGATCTTGGAGGACTTTGGCAAGCTTAAGAAGGAGTTTTTTCTGCGTTTCAATCACGGTATAAAACACTAAAGATGACAGATTAGTTAGCGCATTGAGTTTAACCCTTGAATCCTTATGGGACAATCCATCTACAAATGGCTTCAGTTCGTTCGTGTCAGGTTTTCTTCTTTCTCTCGTTTCTTGGGGGCGAGTAGGCTCTCCTCCAACCAAGTTTCTTTCCTTAGCATAAGCTAGAACCATACCTAACTCCATGAATGATGTCACACTACCCGTCCGTAAAGGAAATCTAAAGCCCTTATCAGTATGAAGGTACTCACTTTTCGGGACAAAAACCTGCAGTACCGTCTTGCCTTCTTCTTGATAGAGGTTCAATTGCACTTTGACTGGCGGTTTACAGTTGGCTGCCTCATTTGAAACCCTATCCATGATTCGCTGGTCGATATTTGCTCCCACAATCTTCCCACTTCGATTCACCCCTATGACTATTGAACCTCCCTGTGTATTCGCGAATGAAGCACAGGACTTAGAGAACTGATTTAACACATCTTCGCTTGGAGTTTCTTTCGCTTCAATCTCTAATCCTTCCACTTTGGATATGAGTTGTTTTAGCTCCTTGGGGAGTTTCGGATATTCTCTGTCCATGAATCTGAGTAAGTCATCGTTCCTTAAAATCTGTTCCGCAAACTTGAGGTGAGATGGAATAGAACGAGTTCGATTAACCCTTCAGAATGGGAAGAAAAATCAGTGTTTGAGAGTCTCGGTACTCAATGCTTTACAATAGCGTGAAACATCTCGTCTCGCGGAAGAATGGATTAAATTCCCATGTGACTCCTATTCGCTTCGTATAATATTGTCGGTTGGTTGGGGCAGAGTTTTTTCCAGATTGCATTGCTCTCAGAATACAGACTGGATTTCACGAAACGCAAGGTATGGTGGGCGGGTTCTTGACAAATGGCTTTGCTTTGGTTCGGTGGCAGTTTGGCGAAAGCCAAACATTCTATAGCGCGCTCTGGTTGTTTGCTTCTTTAATATGACTCAGAGCGTTCTTTGGCAAAAACACACGTCCTGCACCTATGTCTTCTAGTTTTTCTTTTTTTGCTTGTTTGAGAAAATGCCTTTCGTCACTTGTCACGAAAATATCGCCGTGATGCCAGATGTGACTCCACATTCCAAGTACGTCACATTTCTTATTTGCCCATCTGCGCCATGCCTTATCGTCATCCAGTTCAGGGTGCTTTTTGCGAAAATCATCAAATTCTAAATCAAGTTTTGGGAATAGGATTTCTTGGATCTTTCTTTCAAGCTCATCCAGTTTCCCTCCGCTAAAATAAGCATAGCCGATAAAACCGAGCCCCAAATAGAGAATAGTGCAAAGGATTTCAACATCGCCCAATCCTAAAGGGACAAGTCTTGATGTGAATTCACTGATGCAACGTGCGTAAGTGTCATCTGGCTTCCTCTCAGAAGCACTTGCCGCTGGCACTCTCAGAATGATTCTTCCGCAGTCGTGCAACTTGATTAATTTTCTCAGGTCACTTGCACGGGCATCATTCTCTTCTAAACTTATGATGCAGTTGAGATCAAAGGTTACCTTTAACATTCTCCGCTTTATCCTCTAGTTAAACACCTAATTCTCAAGAGTCCTGCAATTTAAAAGTGGCGATGTAATGCTGTAAGTGCTAGCGCGCGAGGGGGAATGTCGAAAAGGGCAACCTGTGGCTCAGGGGTTATTCCAAAGCGGTAAATTTCCTTCTGAGCCCAACACGCAAGAGAGCCCAAACAACATGCATAAAAAAAGAGGATGATTGAAAACTACTTTCTCTTTCTGAACAGCTTCACGCCGTCGAGGTCGCACACGAATTCGAAGCCCTGCTCAATGAGCTTAGAAGCTTCTTCGACTGTCTTTGCTGTTGCTGAGCAGAATTCGTCGCCTGCAAAATCAATTAGCTGAGTATATCTCAGCGTGGTTCTCAAGTCTTTGTGGCCAAGCATTTGTTTGATGTAGAGCAGATCTTTTGTTTTGTGATATGTCATTGTTGCTCTGAAATGTCTGAAATCGTAGAGTCTTATCGACTTCATGCTCATGTCGCCGAGTTTTTCTGCGAGTCTGTTTCTTATTCTTCTGTAGCCCTCACTGATCGAACTCGACTTGATAGGAAACAGCTTATCATTTTGTGCTAAATTCTTGCTGAGAGCGTAAGCTTTCAACATCAACAAAGTCTGAGGCTTCAACCTCAACGTTCTTCCAACACAATGTTTAGCGCTTGTGATGCTGACTGCTCCCGACTCTAAGTCAACGTCTCTTAGTTTTAGCCAAGTAAGCTCAATAGGTCTCGTTCCCAAATCGCGCATCATAGAAAGCATCAAAGCAAACTTCCTCGAACCATCAGCAATAATCATGTTCAACTTCTCTTCACTCGGAATCTTCGGCATCCTATCATAACGCTGATAAAACGGCTTACCCCAAACGATGCCGTTTGCTCTGCAATACAAGTCGTAAGCTTCAACAAGCGATTCCTTGAAAGCAGCAGAACAGTCTTTCTCTGCAATGCAGCCCTTAACGATCTCAGCATTATCCAAAGCACAACGCTTAGCTAAGTGCTTAAGACGCTTGCCAACAGCTTGAGTAGTCGATTCTGCGTAAGCTTCTTTCTTCATAAACCACAATGTCGCAAAGATTTTATCTGTCTGTGACGCTGTCACAGTGTGGGGGATGATGTAGCCGTCCCAGTCGGATTTATACAGATGACGAACTTATGACGGACAGACCCCAAAAACATGTTTTATAACCGCATACGTAGGTCTCTAGCCTTCTTTCTTCTGCGTCCAACA
>Ga0315293_10002704_pt1 | contig 17037 bp, 15 predicted proteins | sample YL17G13_20_MG_FD_203071 | JGI IMG/M metagenome (GOLD analysis project Ga0315293, IMG submission 203071) | Sediment microbial communities from Yellowstone Lake, YNP, Wyoming, USA - YL17G13_20 | ecosystem: Environmental > Aquatic > Freshwater > Lake > Sediment | place: USA: Wyoming | collected...
TTTTGCCTCCGGCTTCCTCCGGACCCCGCCTCACGACGACGCCCTTGCCCTTGGCTATGGTTGGTGCCATCAACCCCCGGGAAGGACTTCCACCTTCCTAGTCAGCGCCCATGCTGGGCGTACGACACGTAGGGGCACGGCATGCCGTGCCCCTACAGATTCCGGGGGGAAGACAATCGCGTGAGGCCGCGAGGCCTGATGGGCCTAGTAGGGGCGAAGCACGGCAGTTCTGTGCTTCGCCCCTACGGTTCGCTTGCGGGACCGCGATGGCTGGAGCGGCGTCAGCCGCATCCGCCGCCGCTCGGACTGCGCTTGCGCTCGAGCTTGATCAGCGGCGTGTATTCGAGCTCCCATTCGTGCGGGCTCGGGCTGGCGGCTTCATATCGGTCGCCCAGTGCCACCGGGAAGGCATACGCCAGCACATCCTCGCCGGCCGGCTTGGTCAGCCGGACGATGTCTGCATCGCCTGCGCCGAAGGTCCGGATCCAGTTGTTGACCCCGCCGCCAAGGATGTAGACGTTGGCGACGCTCTCTCCCTGCAGCAACTTCCAGGCTTCGGTCGCCGCCGCCTCATCGTTGCTCATCACGACGGTCACGGTGACGGCCGCCGGCTCGTGTAGTAGTTCTGGCACCAAGGCTTGGATCTCGTCCAGCGCAACGTGGCGCGCCCCTTCCAGGTGGAACAGGTTGTAGTCGTTTTCCGAGCGCACGTCGAGCATGACGACGTTCAGCTTGTCGTCGCCCAGGCTGGCGAGCAACTCTCCAGGGGAGATCTGAACCTGGCGGGAGGCTAACGTTGCCTGCTTCTCGACGGCAATGCGCGCCCACTTGTCGGCGGCATCAGGCTGGCCGATGACCAGGACGGCCAGCGCCACGAGCACGAGCGCGCCAGCACCGGCGTAGCGCAGCCGCGGCTCACGCTTCAGGTCGCGCTTGCCGAAGATGCGCTCGAGCTGTTCGCCGCCCCAGAACATGAACAGCGCCATGAGCACGACGAGCAGGACGACGACCCCGGTCGGCAGGTGGAACACGTCCATCAGCGTCAGCCGCCCGTAGTAGCCCGAGTGCCAGAAGCCGTCGAAGTACTGCTCGGTCTCGCCGAAAGCGAACACGCCGAAGAAGGCGCCCAGTAGGAACAGCTCGCCGTCGATCTTCAGCGTGGCGGTCGAGACGACCGACGTGCCCGGACAGAAGCCGCCGATGATGAACCCGAAGCCCATGATCACGCCGCCCAGCAGGCCGGGCCACAAGTAGGTCTCGGGCACGTACACCAGGTTGAAATCCAGAATCCCGATGGCCGAGGACAAGGACAGCAGCACCATGGCGGTGACGATGGCACCGAACATCACCTTCAGCACGGTCAGATCGCGGAAGTAGAACTGCGCCGCCAGCTTCTTCGAGTTACCGAAGCCGGACATCTCGAGCACGAAGCCGAAGCCGAAGCCGATCAGACCGAAGACCAGGTAGGTCCACGGGTTCTCACTCAGCGGCCGCAGGAAGGGTTCGAGGGGGAAGATGTTCATTGCGCGCCTCCTCTACAGCCAGGCCTTGCGCACGAAATAGGCCAGTGCGTAGGCTCCTCCGAAGATGCACATCATCAGCGCCCACGAGCCGGCGGACAGCGTGGCCCCGCCGGACAGCGCCTGCCCCGACGTGCAGCCGCGGGCCATGCGGGCGCCGTAGGCCATGATGGCGCCGCCCGTGAAGGCCATGATCAGCCGGGTGCGGTTCGAGACCCGCGGCCCCTTGTTGATCTCGGGCTTGACGCGCCCGTTGATCAGGCCGGAGGCGAACCCGCCGAACAGCGCGCCGGTGAGCACCGGGACGCTCCAGTCATCCAGCGGATTCTTCTCGCCGCCAGCCAGCTTGAGCAGGTAGGGCGTCTGGTCGATGTGGCCGGGAGAGATGGCGTCCTCCACGACGGCGACATAGCGGTTCATTCCACCCGAAGCGCCCAATCCGTTGCGCGTGATCAGGAACGCCAGGAACATGACGAGGCCAAGAAGTGCTCCACCCAGGTACGGATGGATGTACGGCTTCTCCGGGCGGGAGAACAGCGCCCGTAGGCTGAAGCGGGGACGAGCAGGGGCGGCGGTCGTCATTTCGACTCCTTCTCGGGGTTCGGATTGGGCCCCGACTCTGCGTGCGTGTGCGCCTCAACTTCCTCCCAGCCGTTCACCATGGCTTGCAGGGACGTCAGCGGGCGCGGTCCGGTGGTGGTCAGGTAAACATGGCCGACGATGAAGGCGGCAAAGGTCCAGGCGACCAAGCTGTGGAACGGCGCCAGGAAGGGCAGCCCGCCGAACCAGCCGGCAACCTGCGGGAAGACTTGGACGCCCATCATCAACGCGCCGGTGAGGATCTGCAGCGGCAGCAGGACGTTGAGGATGGCGAAGTAGGTCGCCTGCTGCAGCGGGTTGAGCTTCTTCTCGGGCCGCTTCTCGAACGGGTGGCCGGCGCCCTTGAAGATGCCGCGCAGGTAATACTTGGCCTGCACGATGGCTTCATCGAAGAAACCGTAGGGCCGCGGCAGGTACTGCCGGATCTCGCCGCTCACCAGATGGTAGAAGAGAGACAGCCCGGCATTGACCACCAGCAGGCTGGCGATCACGTTGTGCACGGTAACGACCGCCGGGAAGGAGAAGATGCCGAACACGTCCGGGCGGTGGATGATCAGGCCGGTGAACAGCAGGAGCACGATGGCAAAGGTCTGCAGCCAGTGCCAGAAGCGTTCGTACACGGCGTACATGTACACGCGCCTGAGCTCCAGCGTGGGGCGCGGCGCCTTGAGCGCCGAGTAGAACCGCAGTCCGCCGTGCCCGGCCACGCCCACCAACACGCCGAGGAAGAACAGCCCGCCGAGCCAGTCGATCCAGCCGACCCGGCTATGTCCGAAGACATACAGGTCCTGATCGCCTGCGGCCGGCGCGTAGGTCAGCCTGCCGTTGGCCGCCGAGAGTTCACCGGTGGTGCGTGTGTTGGCGTCCGAGACGAAGGCCGGCAGGACGCCGCCCGGCAGGCGATCGGCCAGCACCATCGGCTGCGTCAGGCGCGAGCCGTCGGCGTGGCAGGTCTGGCAGTCCTTGATCGCCGCCTCGCCGCCGGCGACATTGTGGTTGATGCTGTAGGGCTGCACCTCGGCCTCGATACGCGGGTTGGCGAGGCCGAGCACTTCCAGGCGGCCGGTGATCACGGCCTGCTTGTCCGGCGTATCGAGCACGAGCTCGGCGTCGGACAGGCTGCCGTCGGCGTTCGTGTCGAGGGCGGCGAGCACCTCGGGCGCGTAAGAGTCGCGCGTGAAGTACGCTGCCTGCAGGTCCTCGAGCCGCACCGGCCGCGGGCCCTGCGGATCGTCGTACACCCAGTACCAGGCGGTGATCAGGTTGTAGGGAGCCAGCAGCGACTGCCCGTCGATGTTCTGCCGCGAGAGCAGTACGGGCGTGAAGCCGGTGACCAGGTCGTTCACCGTCCCGCTCGTCCCTTCAACGCCGCGGCAGCTGCTGACCGGCTGGCCATCGGCCCGCAGCACGGTCCAGTCGTACGACTGCACCGCCGGGGCGTACAGCTCCGGCGTGTGGCAGGACTCGCAGGCCAACTCCTCCATGTGCCGTGCAGCAAAGGGAAGCCAATCATGGACGGGCTCGGCGTCGTGGCAGCTTTCGCAGCGCCGCATCGTGCCTTTGAGCTCGGGCGCCACGGTTGTCTGCGCGCTCTGCCCGCGGGCGATGTTGTGATCCGGCCGCTGAAGGTACTCGCCGATCTCCAGCCGCCGTGGATCGAACTCCAGATGCCCGGGGCTCTCGTCCGACAGGTAATAGGCCGGGTTGTTGACCGAGTAGTGGCAGTCGGTGCATTCCAGGCCGCGCTCGGCGTGAATATCCCACGAGCGCGACAGGCTGTCCTTGTTCGCCACGTTGACGCCCGAGGCGGAGATCTTATCGGGCGAGATCACCTGGCCGGTGGTGGCTGTCTGCCACTCGTCCAGCGAGCATCCCGCAAGGGCCACGGGGTCCTCGGAGGTGTGGACCAGGCCGTGGCACTGCGCGCAGTTGTCGTTAGTCGGGTCCTGGATGGCGATCGACTCGAGCTCGCCCTCGGCGGTGAATGCCTCGGGGTTCCAGGTGAAGGTGCTGCCTGAGGCGCTGACGATCCCCGTGCCGAGGAGAGTGGCGGTGCTTGCCAAGCGGAAGTCCCCCTTGCGGATGGCTTGGATGCGAGCGTCGTTGTTGGGGTCCGGCAAATGGCACAGGAAGCAGTCCATCTCGAGCGTGCCCGACTGCAGCCAGTCCCATCCTTCGGGGTTCGCATCGCCGGCGGGCAGCGGTTCGCCGCTGCGACTGGTGACGCCCGGGCCGCTGCCGACGAAGCGCTCGGCGTTGGCGAGGATCCAGCCGGACGTCCCCAGATCCAGGCGTTCGTCCCCGGCAGCGGATAGGGCGCGGTAGGTGAGCGGATTCCACTTGCCGAACGGGCCGTCGCTCAGATCCCACGGACGAGAAGACGCCGTGCCGAAGTCGCTCAGTCCCAGGTCGGCATGAAACGAATGCGAGGCGATGTACTCAGTGTCGTGACACTGCCCGCAGGTCTGCACGGTCGAGACCGGCGTGTTGGCCTCAAGGACGTTGGCTCCGGATTCGTCCAGCAGCACGAAGGTCGGATGGATGGGCGAGGGCTGTGCCGGGGGCGCGGCGCGCCCGCGAGCGAAAGCCGCACCGCCCACCACCGCGGCGGCAACCAGGATGATCAGTCCGGCGAGGAGTAGGTGCTTGCGCGTCATTGGCCGAACCTCCCGCCCCACTCCATGGGATCGCCAGGGTAGCCGAGCGCTTCCCAGTCGAGGCGGCCATTCTCAGCGTGGCAGTCGGTGCACTGCAGGGCATTCTCCTTCGGCTGGACCATGTGCGTGGTCGGCCAGTACATCCACGTCTCGGCGAAGCCGTACGCGCCGGAGTACTTCAGGCCGGTGATCGGCTCCGCCAGGCGGAAGGCGTTATCCCAATCGAAGTTCGTCCAGTAGCCATTCTCACCGGCGGTGATGGGTTGAAGCAGGTAGTCGTTGATCGTGTCGTAGGGCTGATGGGCGACGTGCAGCTTGAAGGGGAAGATGCGCGCTTGCGGATCGTCGAGGCTCCCGGCCGGTTGGTCAATCAGCGTCGGCTGGGTGGGATTGATCTTGTCGCCCAGCAGGTAGCGGTACGACAGACCGCCGTTGAACCACAGGTAGGTCGGCTTGAAGTCGGTCTGGTAGACGAACGAACCCTTGATCTTCAAGTAGGTGTAATGGTCCTCGGCGATGTCCTGTCCGGCGGTCGACCAATCCCAGTACGTCTTGGTCGGGTCTTTGACGGCCATCGATGGGATGTGGCAGGTCTGGCAAGCGACTGCGTCGAGGTGGGTATTGAGGCGCTCGTCCTCGTGCAGCTCGGAGGCGTGGCACTGTGTGCACGAGACCTGCTCGGCCGGGTCGACGGTCACGTTGTCGGCCACAATCCGTCCGAGGATCTGGTGATCCTTGGTCGTGTGGCAGGCGGTGCACTGCAGACCGAGGTCGCCCATGTGCACGTCGAGCCCTTCGGGCGGATAGATCAGGCTCTGATCGAGGTCGCCGTGCTTGACGCCGTTGCCGCCGCCACCGTCAAAGTGGCAGTAGCCGCAGTTCTCGCGCGTCGGGGCCCGCACCGATTGGGCCGCGGCCAGCAGGTCGACCCTCTCGGCCGGGTTCCCGTACTCACCCTTGGCGTATGTGGTTAGATCCGCGTGGCAGATCAAGCAGTCGACGTTCTGCTCGGCCGAGAAGTCGTAGGAAGCGCCCTCCTCCCAGCCGTAGCCGGCGTGGCAGGACATGCACTGCTTCTGATTGCCCTGGGCACCGATACAGAAGTTGTTGATCTGGTTGGCCTTGCCGATGGTCACCGGCACATCGCGCCAGGCGACTTCGAACGGTTCGGACTCCCACGTCCAGTGTGTGGTGCCCATCAGTTGAGATGCGGCATCGGGATGGCAGGTCAGGCAGGCCTGGGTCACCTGCTGGGGCGTATCCAGCGGCCCCTGGACAATATCAGCGTGCGAGACATGGATGGGTGTGGGCAGCAGGCCGGCCGACGGGTCGTCGCGCACCGGCGGCGCCTTGGGCCAGAAGATCGCCAAGGGGATGACGATCACGGCCAGCGTGACAAGCAGCCCGATGAGCCAGACTGGGATGCGCTTCTTCATAACGGCTCCAGAGATGGGAGGGATCCTATTCCGAGATCAATTGGGCGCGATGGGCCAGGCTGTCGCGCAGGACGGCCCGAAGGGTGTCCAGGGCGTCGATGATGCGGTGATCGTTGAGGGCATACTCGATACTCTGGGCCTGGCGCGTGGCGCGCGCCAGCCCGCGGTCGCGCAGGACCTTGAGGTGGCGCGAGGTCGCGGGTTGGGAAAGACTCAGGGCAGCCGAGAGCTCGTGGACGGTGTGTGGCCGTTCGGCGAGGGCGTACAACAACAGGATCCGGGTTGGGTCGGCCAACGCCGAGCAGATCTCGGCATGCAGGCGGGTGACTTCTTGAGTGAGTTCGCTGGTGTCCATGACACGCTCGATTCGAAATATATGTACATGCGAATAGTCGCAGCACATGATAGACTAGATCCCTGCCTGTCCCGCAAACAGTGACGGTTGTCACATCCGATTGTGACGATTGTCACGTGAAGGACGACAACTGTTACCGGTTGTCGCCGGTCGGAGAGCGAGATGCAGGAGTCGGTTCCGGGAAACGTGGGAAAGCACAGGGAGACCGGTGAGCTTCCCGAGCGGCTCCGTCTGCTGCGCAACGAGCGGCGGATCTCGCTCCGGGAGCTTGCCCGGCGGTCCGGAATCTCGGTCAATGCCCTCAGCCTGATCGAGCGCGGGTTGAGCTCGCCCTCGGCGAGCACGCTCTACCGGTTGGTCGAAGCGCTGGGCGTCCCGATCACGGCGGTGTTTGGCGGGCCCGAGCGGCGGGAGGAGATGGTCTGCCGGCGCGCGGCCAACCGCACCCGGCTGGCGCTACCTGCCGGGGTCTGGGAGGGGTTGGGCGGCGAGGAATTCGCCGGGAGGGTGCAGCCATTCGTCCTGACCCTGCAGCCCGGCGGCGACAGTGGCACGGAGCCCATGCTGCACACCGGGCACGAGTTCATCCTGTGCCTGCAAGGCAGCCTCGAATACGAGGTTGAGGGCCGGCGGTTCACGCTCGATACCGGGGACAGCCTGCTGTTCGCCGCGCGTCTGAGGCACACCTGGCGCAATCCTGGGCCGAGTCGGGCGCAGGCGCTTATCCTCTTGGCCGGATTCGAGGAGTACGATAGCCCCCAGGGATTGCACGCCCCGCGGACCGGCATGTAGACTGGCCGCAGATCCGGTGGCGGGACTTGCGCCGTGAGAGGCCGGACGTCCATCCCCGCGATGTCTGTTGCATTGGCGCGAGATGCGGCGAATGCTGACAGTGAATCCCCTCACTGGCCGGTGACCTTGGTCACGGTGAGACGCAGGAGGTGCGTGCATGGCTACAGAGACACCCTTCCGCGTTGCGTTCTGGGTGTTGCTCGGCCTGCTGGCGCTGATCCGCGTCGTCTTCGCCGTGCGCGTTCGTCGCTCCGGGGAACGGCTGATGCCCGATGAGGCCGCCATCCGGCGTGAGGGCACCCCGCTCTTCGCGCTGCGGATCCTCTCGTTCCTCCTGCTTCTCGGCCTGCTCGCGGCGTACCTCGCCAACCCACTCTGGATGCGCTCCATGCAGTTCCCGCTTCCGGGTTGGTTGCGATGGGCTGGATTCGCCCTCGCCTTGCTCAGCCTGGCGCTGCTGGCATGGACCGAGGGGGCGCTCGGCGCGCAGTGGTCGGCTCAGTTGCAGATGCGCAACCAGCACCGGCTGATCACCAGCGGGCCGTACGCGCACGTCCGACACCCGCTGTACACATCGATCCTGGGTCTCGGCCTCGGACTGGCGCTGCTGACGGTGCACGTTCTGCTTGTCGTCTTCGCCATCCTCGCCCCGGTAGGCGTGATGGTGAGGGCTCCGAAGGAAGAGCAGATGCTGCTCGAGCGGTTTGGCGAGGCGTACCGCACGTATATGCAGGCAACAGGGAGATACCTCCCGCGCTGAGTCCCCCCGGTTTCGACCTGGTTTCGACCTGGTTGCGGCCTGGTCCCCTCCCCGAAGGCGGAGATCCCGGCCCACCTGATACAATCGCCCCACGTACGATCCCTTGCCGCGGGTTGCCTGCCCCGGCCGTACGCCGGCCAGCTGAGTCGGATCGACACGCTGGATGCGGAGGTGGTCTGCTGTCTCCTATGCCTCTTCGCAACGGAGCTGTACCTTGACGCGCGCCCTCCCAGCCCGTGGCACCGCCCTGGCCGCCGACGGACAGGCGAGGTCGCTAGTCCTACGCCTGGGCTGGACGCGCTCGAACACCTGGCTGATGAGCACCTTCCTGGCGGTCATCGGCCTGATCATCGTCGTCTGGTGGCCGCTGGTCATCGACTACGTCTCCACCTTTGACCCGCGTTACCCACTGTGGATGCAGATCGACTGGCTGCTGATTGGCACCTTCGCCGCCATGTCGCTGCTGGTCATGGCCGGCGCCGACGTGCGCACCGACTGGGTTACCCTGCTCGTCGGTCTGGGCGGCGGGTTGGTGATCGAGACCTGGGGCACACAGACGCAGTTGTGGACGTATTACACGCTCGAGCGTCCTCCGCTGTGGATCATCCCGGCGTGGCCGATCGCCAGCCTGTCGATCGATCGGTTGTACCGGGTCCTCAAGCGGCTGACGAAGTCATGGCGACCGGCCGTCTTTGAGCGGCTTCACTGGGTGATCATGCCCGGTTTCCTGGCGCTGATGCTGGCCTTCGTCGCTCCGACGCTGGACAAGTCGCTGACCTGGGGGGCGCTGGCGCTGTGCCTGTTCCTGACCCTCACGCCCCGCGATGCGCGCGGTACCTTCCTGACCTTCGTCGCCGGTGCCGGGCTGGGCTATTTCCTCGAGCGTTGGGGGACGACGCGCGCCTGCTGGACCTACTACACCGGCGCCACGCCCCCGCTCTTCGCCGTGTTAGCCCACGGCATGGCTGCACTGGCGTTCTGGAGGACGGCAGCCCTTGTCCGCTCGGTGGCGCCATTCCGTCCGAGGACGATCGCTCAACCGGTGCCCGATTGACCTGCAGGATGCTTCCTTTGGCTGGGCCCCTTTCGTCGAGCCGGCCAGGATCTCCCACCCCGCGCGGACAAGGGACTCGATGATAGCCCGACGCCTCTCGCTCGCGATCGTGCTCTGCCTGCTGGTCGCGGCTGCACTCTGACTCCTAACCCCCCGCCCGCTACCCAGGCCGTCGAGACTCCTGTCCCCGAGCTGCCTCCGACGCCGGCCCTTGCCGACGTCTCAGCGCCGCAGGGATGGAGCACCTACCGCAACGAGGAGCTGGCATTCGGCTTCGCCTATCCCGCCTCCGGCCTGCTGGTTCCGAGCGAGGGCGAGATCCTGGCGACCATCAGCTACCCTCCCGATCCGGCAACGAACGTCCTCGAGGAGACCGTCCTGGTGAGTGGCCTCGCGGGTGGCGAAACCTGTGCCAGCCCGTTGGCACAGGGCTGGGATCCAGGCGAGCTGGCGCCGGAGACCGTCGAGGTGAACGGCATCTCATTCCTGCGCCAGACACATTCTGGCGTTGCTGCTGGGACGTCGGCCGTGTGGGTGACCTACACTGCCCGCCGCGACCAGCGCTGTGCAGGCCTCGGCTACGTGCTGCGGACCTTCGACCCGGCAAACCTCGACCCGACGCGCTTCCCGACTCCGCCGGCGGCTGTCGATTGGCGGAGCAAGGTACAGGGCTTCGAGGCGATGGTGGCGACCTTCACCTGGCTGAGGTGAGGCGGGAGGGAGCGACTGGCGACGAGAGAATAGCGGCTAGCAGCTGGCAGGCAGCAACTAGCAGGTGGTGATTGGCAGTTGGAGATTCGGAGTAAGCAGTCAGCAATTGGAAGACCGGCAAATGGCAGTTGGCAGGCAGCGTCGGGCACGCAGCCATGGAACCTCAGTCGTCGATTGAGGGGAAAGGATCGTTGAACTCGACGCTCTCCATGGTTCGTGCTGGTTGCCCGGAGCCTGGTGCGGGAATGCGCCGGGTTATCGCGCGAAGGGATCGTGCATGAGGCGGCTTGAACACATCGTCCGCTTTGTGGTCATCGGCGCCATGCCGCCGATCATCGGGCTGCTCGCCGGCTGGTGGGGCGCCATTGCCATCCTCCCCGAACGCGGCTGGATGCTCGGTGCGTGCACCGGCCTGGCGGCTGGATTGATGCTCGATATCCTCTTCCTCCGCCGGGCTGTCGAGCGGGCACATTCGGCCAGCCTGTGGATCTGGGCGGCGGTCTACCTGTTCTATTCGGTGGGCACCTTCGGTTTCTTCATGGGCGTTCCGGCGTTCAACATGCTGCTCGGCGTGCCATGCGGGCTTCTGCTTGGCGGAAGACTCGCGTACGCGAGTGCTCCGCCCGAGGTTGTCCGCCGGCAGGCGAAGCAGGCAAGCGCCTTCACGACCGGGGTGCTGGCCATCGCCTGCGCGGCATCGGCCGCGCTGGCCCTCGCCGATCCGTACACGGCGGCCAACCTGGAGGGCATGCTCGGACTGGGATTCGAGGTCACGCGCCCGATGATCGTGGCGCTGATCGTCGTCGGCGGGGCCGCGCTGCTTGGGGCGCAATGGGCGCTGACGGGCGGCGTCGTGCGCTGGGCACACGCGCGGCTTCCGCGTCGCGGAATATCCCCAACGGATGGAAGCGGGCGGCTGACGACCAGTGAACCGCACGGCGTTCACGGCTGACCGCCTCTCCTTCCGCTTGGCCCTCCTCTTCGGCCAGAGTACAATCGGGCCCTTCGCCGCAACGTTCAGAAGGAGGCAGCCGATGCGACCGGTCTACGCCCTGTCGGGCGGCGTCTCGAAGTTCGCCAAGGCCCGGCCCGACAAGACCTTTCAGGCCATCATCAAGGAAGCCTACGACTACGCCATCACCGACCTGGGGCTGGATTTCCCCACGTTCACGCGGCTTGTCGACGGCTCGGTGGCGTCGTACTTCTCCGACCACTTCACCCGCCAACTGATGGCCGGGATCATGGCGCAGGACTACCTCGGGCTGTGCCCCAAGCCGGGCCACCGCGTCGAGGGTGGCGGCGCCACCGGTGGGCTGTGCCTGCAGGAGGCCTGGAAGTCGATCGCCTCGGGCCACATGGACGTGTGCGTCGCCTACGGTTTCGAGACGATGAGTCACGTCGAGACGTGGAAGGGCAACGAGTTCATCGCTCTCGCCTCCGACGTCTCCTGGGACTATCCGGTCGGCGGTTTCTACTCCGGCTACTACGCCATGATGGTCACGCGCCACATGAAGGAGTTCGGGACGACCGTCGAGCAGATGGCGGCGGTGTCGGTCAAGAACCACCTCAACGCGTACCACAACCCGTACGCCCAGAAACGCAATCGCTACACCATCGCCGACGTGCGCGCCGCGCCGATGGTCGCCTGGCCGCTGACACGCCTCGACATTTGCGTCATGTCGGACGGCGCGGCGGCTGTCATCCTGGCCTCGGAGGAAGGTCTGAAGCGGCTCGAGCAGGCTGGAGCGAAGGTGGCGCGGCCGCTGGTGCGCGTCTCGGGCATCGGCCGCGGCACGGACGCCATGCGCATGTCCGACCGCCCGCACGTCGACTACGACACGTTCCTGCGCGACTACGCCACCGAGCAGGAGGCCGCCTCGAACGAGACCAAGGCCTATTACCGGAAGTTATGGGACCACGGCACGCGTTACCCAGGCGTGCACTCGTTCCGCGCCGGGCGCACCGCCGGCAACATGGCCTACAAGCACGCCGGCATCCACGATCCGCTGAAGGAGCTCGACTTCATCGAGCTGCACGACGCCTACACCTCGTCTGAGGTCCAGACGTACGAGGACATGGGACTGTGCCGCTACGGGGAGGGCGGGCCGTTCGCCGCCTCGGGCAAGGCCTTCATGCCGGGGATCGACTACGGGCTCAAGCTAGCCGAGAAGCCGATCTGCCCGGTCAATCCGTCGGGTGGGTTGATCGCATGCGGGCATCCGGTGGGCGCCACCGGGCTGATGCAGGGCGTGTTCGCCGTCTGGCAGCTGCAGTCGACGATCCAGAAGCACTTTGGCGACGCGACCTTGCAGGTGAAGGACGCCCGGCGCGGCGCCATCCATTCGCACGCTGGAACCGGCACGTACGTCACCGTCTCGATCCTGGAACGCGAGGGATAGTGCGATCGACTTCGAAAGTCCGATGGACTTCCGAGGTCGATCGGCATGGAGGCCTTCATGACCAAGCTGCCTGATCAACGCGACGAGACGCTCGGCGGGTACATCGTCCACGGCGTGCCGTTCCCAGTCGAGACGGATCCGGACGCGCTGGCGATCCTCAAGCGCCTGGCGCCGATCCAGATCGAGTACCCGTACCAGGTGACCTACCTGCACTCGTATGGCCAGGACTCGCCCTGGTTCGCCGGCGCGGCAAACAAGCACCTGCTGGCGACGCAGGACCCAGACTCGGGCTACACCTACGCCACGCCGCGCGGCCACGACATGTTCTCCGGCCACGAGACACGCTGGATCGACATCACCGACCGCAAGGCCAAAGTGCACGCCTTCACCGTGTGCCACTTCGGGTCGGAGGAATTCCTGCCCGAGACCCCGTTCGTCCTGGCCCTGATCGAGTTCGAGGGCGTCAACACGCTCTTCCTGACGCGGCTGATGGGCGTCGATCCGCACGCAGCGGCGCTGGATTGGATCGGCATGGACGTCAAGCCGCGCTTCCTGCGCAACTCGAAGCTCAAACCGACCGACGTGTACTTCATCCCGGCGGGGAATTGAACCTGGCATCCTCCCACTTCGCATGAGCGCCACGGATCTGACTCCCGAGCATTCCAACCTGCGCCAGGCGGCCACACGGCTGCGCCGGACGATGTGGGTGTGGGCGGCACTGGCCGCCGGGATGGGTGTGCTGACCGCATCCCAAGGGATGGGCGGATCTCTCCTTCCAGCGCTCGGCTGGTTCGCCGCCGCGGTGCTGACGGCACTCTTCGTCCAGCCCGTGCTGCTGGGACTGGCAGCGGTGCAGTGGGCGCTGTCGCTCGTGACGTGGATCCCGGGCGTGGCGCTCGTCGTCGGCGGCGACGCGCTCACAACGTTGCTCAACCCGGGCGCCTTCGAATCGTTCGGGCTGGCGCTGGTGCGCGTGCTGCTGGCGATCACCTCCTGGAATCAGTTCCTGTTCTACCGCATGTTGTACGGCACCGGGCTGGCGGCGGGCCTCGACCCCAGCCTGCCGCCCATCCCGGAGATCGTCCCCAATCGCACCGACACCTGGGCGTTGGCGGCTCGGACGCTTGGCTGCTTGGCTTTGGCGGCGGCGCTCCTGGCGCTGGCACTCGCGGCTCCCGCCCGTCTGCCTGCTATCCAGGTCGGACTTGTTCTTGCATCCCTCGGCATCGGCCTGGGCATGGGAACAGCCTTCTCGCCGACAGGTCGCCGCGGCGTGGCACTTCTCGGCGTGGGAGTCGCCGTCGCCGCCTTCGTCCTGGCGCTTGCCGCTGGAGCTACACAGCCCGGCTGAAGCATCCACAGAGCCACCGCGTGAACCCTGCCGCCTCCCCACCCGGCCTCGCGCCGACACAGGCCGTATTCCGAGCCCGGGCTCTGGAGGTCAACCTGTTCCTGGTGGCTGGCATCATCGGCGCGGGGATGGGATTGGCGGCGCTGGCCTTCGGCGGGTGGGCGTCGGTTTTTGCGACGATGACCTACGGCCCGGCGGCCGTCGCGCGCTGGGCAGGCCCTTGGTTCACCGTCGCGCCGGTACTCCTCGGCATCGGCATCACATGCCTGGCGCGGGCATGGTGGGTCCGTCGCTTGTGGATCGAGGTCTTCGCCGACGGGCTACGCGTGAACCGCGGCCGAAAGGCGGAGTGGATGGCGTGGACCGCCGTGCGGCAGATCCGCACTCGATCCGCGGGCAGGCGCGGCTTGGTCTACGCTGCCGTGGACCTGCGTCTGGACGATGGCCGCCGGCTGCTGGTCACGCGTACGCTGGCAGGCCTGGATGCCCTGGTGGATCTCGTCAAGCGCCGCGCGTTGCCCGCGCTGCTCGAGGGCTGCCGCCGGCGATTCAATCAGGGCGAGCCGCTCAGCTTCGGTCCGATCAACCTGACCTCCGTAGGGGTGCAGGTTGGCAAGAAGCTCTTACAATGGGGGGAGGTTGAGATGGTCGAGCTGCACGCCGGGCGGCTGGTCATTACCGCTCGTGGACCTGGCGGAATGCGGCTGCAGACCGCGGCCGATCGGGTGCCAAACATCGACGTGTGCGTGCAGCTCGTCCGCCTCCTAGGACAGGTGCCATGAAACCCATGCTGATTCGTTGGATACCGCTGGTCTTCGTGCTCTCCGCAACGGCAGGCTGTACGTTGCCATCGCTGGGCGGCGGGATTGCCGGACCGACGCCCATCCCCGGCGGGACGACCGGACCGCTTCCGCTAGCCGAAGTTGTCTTCACCGTCACCCCTCCGGCGGGTACGCCGGAGGACGCCGGGCTGCAGATCCTTGTTCTCGACGAGGTCACCGGACTGCCGTACGCGGCACAGACCGTGCCCATGACGCGGCTGGCCGACGGCCGCTGGCAGGCGCGATTGGCGCCCGCCGTCGGCAGCGTGCTGCGCTACCGCTACGTGCGGCAGGCTCCCTCGGCATCGGATGAGTTCGACGGGCTGGGCCGGCCGGTGCGCGAGCGTCTGTTGCATGTCACTGGCCCGACGGCGCAGGATGATTTGATCGCAGCCTGGCTGGACGCGCCCTACCTTGGCGCCAGCGGGCGGGTTATTGGCCGCGTGGTGGATGCCGCAACCGCACAAGGCCTGCCGGAAGTCCTGGTGAGCGCCTCGGGCGTCACTGCGTACTCGGACGGTGAGGGCGCATTCCGATTGGACGGGTTGATCCCGGGGATGCATGCGCTCGTTGCCTTCACCACCGACGGTGCCCACCGGCCGCAGCAGCGGCAGGCGATCGTCGCCGCCGAGAGCGCCACACCGGCTGAGCTTGCGCTTGATCCTGCTCCGCTGGTTGACGTCGCCTTCGAGGTGACGTTGCCGGAGGACACGCCAGCCGCCGCCCCGATCCGCATTGCCGGCAACCTGCGCACCTTCGGCGCGATCTTCGCCGAGCTGCCGGGCGGTGTCAGCACGAGCGCGGCGCGCATGCCGGTGATGGTGCGCGTCGACGCCACCCACGCGCTGCTCCTGACCCGACTGCACGCCGGCACGGACCTGCGCTACAAGTACACGCTCGGCGACGGATTGTGGAATGCCGAGCGGGACGCCAACGGAGCGTTCGTCACACGGCAGCTGATCGTCCCCGAGCAAAGCCAGGACATCGTGGACACCGTCACCTCCTGGCACTCGCCTTCCTACGGCAGTCTGACCTTCCACGTCACGCCGCCGGCCAACACGCCGGCGTCGGACTCGATCAGCATCCAGTTCAACCCGTTCACCTGGTTCGAGCCCGTGCCGATGTGGAAGGAAGCCGACGGGACGTGGACCTACGTGCTCAACGGCCCCCTCGACTTCGGGGGCACGCTCGCCTATCGGTATTGCCGCAACATGCAGTGCGGTTCGGCGGACGACGTCGACACCGCCGGTCCTTCTTCCACCGGCCGTTCGGCCGCACCGTCGGCAGTGCCTCAGACGCTCACCGACGCGGTGCGCGAGTGGCAATGGCTGCCGCCGGCAGAGCTCCCGACCACCGAAGTCGTCGCGCCGGCGATCACCCCGCGCCCGGGCTTCGTTGTGGGCTACGAGCTCCTGCCCGCGTACCGGCCGTCGTGGTCCGGCTTCCTGCCAGGGGCACTGGCCGAGATGGCCGCCCGCGGCGCGAATGCCGTCATCGTCACGCCGACGTGGACCTTGCACGTCAACCGGCCCTTGCCCATCATGGGCCTCGACACGACGCGAGCCGCGTTCCGCAGCGATGTGCTGGCAATCTCGGCCGAGGCCGCCACGCTCGGCCTCCAGGTCGGGGTGCGGCCGGTGCTCTCGCCCGCTTACGGGACGCTGGCCGACTGGTGGATCGCCGCGCCGCGGGACGCTGCTTGGTGGGCCGTGTGGTATGAGGCCTACCACTCGTTCATCCTGACCCAGGCGCGGCTGGCTGCGGAGGCCGGTGCAACCTCGCTGATCCTCGGAGGCCCGGAGGTCGCGCCGGCGCTGCCCGATGGACAAATGGCGGACGGCACAGCCTCCGGCGCGCCGGCTGATGCCGACGCTCGCTGGCGGGGGCTGATCGCCGATGTGCGCGCCGTCTTCCCCGGACGCCTGGGCTTCGCCCTCGACCTGGGCGATACCCTCCAATCCCCGCCGTCGTTCCTCGACGCTGTGGATGAGGTTCATGTCACCTGGCATGCGGCGTTGACGCCGGGTGGGCCGGTCGACGTGCAGAGCATGCAGGCGACCGCCGCCGGGTTGCTCGATCGCCTCGTGCTGACACAGCCGGCGGTGGCAGCCAAGCCGATCGTCGTGCATGTTGCCTATGCCTCGGTCGATGGCGGGGCCCGCGCCTGCCCGGCGGCGCCGGACGGCTCCTGCCGCAACGCGGCCGAGTTCGACCTCGGCGCCATCGTCGACCCGGACCTGCCGGTCGATCTGGCCTCACAATCCCAGGCGCTCAACGCCATGCTGCTTGAGACCGCCGGCCGCCGGGCGATCACCGGGTTCTACGCCGCCGGCGACTACCCGATCGCGGCCCTGCTCGACAAGTCCGTCTCGCCCTACGGCAAGCCGGCGCAGGACGTGCTCACCTTCTGGTACCTGAAGCTTACCGGGCGATAGTCAACTTTTCCGACCTTCGATCGAGTAGGGAGGATGGGTCGCCCATCCTCCCTCTCACACCACCGGACATGCGGGTCCGCATCCGGCGGTTCGGTGAACGTCAGGGCACCCAACGAACCTTAGCCCTCGAGCCCTTGTTGGCGGTC
>Ga0315293_10002707_pt1 | contig 17032 bp, 12 predicted proteins | sample YL17G13_20_MG_FD_203071 | JGI IMG/M metagenome (GOLD analysis project Ga0315293, IMG submission 203071) | Sediment microbial communities from Yellowstone Lake, YNP, Wyoming, USA - YL17G13_20 | ecosystem: Environmental > Aquatic > Freshwater > Lake > Sediment | place: USA: Wyoming | collected...
TGGTGGTAATGAAAATCAAAATAGTGGTTTGAATATAAATAGGAATGAGATTATTTCAAAACCCGAGAGTGAAAATGTGGATGAGAATGCAACCAATGCAACCAATGTTACCAATGTAGAGGATAACAGTTATACCCCAAAGGAATTTGATAAATGGGAAGATTTGGAGGGCATTATAAGCGAGGAAATTATGCGAGGAATTTATGGACATGGTTTTGATTCGCCGAGTTTGATTCAAAGGAAGGCGCTTCTAACTATTTTCGATAAAAAAGATATTATTGCACAAGCGCAGTCAGGAACAGGGAAAACGGGTGTTTTTACTATTGGTGTTTTGCAAAAGGTAAATACTGAAATAAATAAAACTCAGGCGATGATTTTGGCGCCAACACGTGAACTTGCTAAACAGATTTATGATGTAATCACTTCAATCGGGTCAATGGTTAAAAATATTCGTTTCCATCTTCTTATTGGAGGAACATCAACGGATGAGGATGCTCATCAGTTGAAAACTATTATGCCTCATATAATTGTCGGATGCCCGGGACGTGTGTATGACATGATGCGTCGAAATCACATCATTTCGAAAGACATTAACTTGCTTGTATTAGATGAGGCAGATGAGATGCTTTCGGTTGGTTTTAAAGACCAAATTTATAATATTTTTCAATATTTGAGCGCCGATATTCAGGTTGGACTATTTAGCGCAACAATGCCGAATGAGTTACAGTCTCTTACAGATAAATTTATGCGCAACCCTGTTCGTATTTTGGTGAAGTCGGAAATGCTTACCCTTGAGGGCATCAAACAGTATTATGTTGCCCTTAATGATGACACCCAGAAGTATGCAACACTAAAGGACATTTTTAATATCATTTCAATGTCGCAGTGCATTATCTATTGTAATAGTATTAAGCGTGTTATGGACTTAACTGATGCAATGATTAATGATGGATTTCCGGTATGCTGTATTCATAGCAATATGGATAAAACGAAACGTGATGAAGCGTACACTGATTTTAAAGCAGGTAAACATCGCGTTCTCATATCTTCAAATGTAACCTCTCGTGGTATAGATGTACAGCAAGTTAGAACAGTTTTGAACTTCGATTTACCGAAATGTATATTTAACTACTTGCACCGTATTGGGAGGTCTGGGCGTTGGGGTAGGAAAGGAACGGCTATTAACTTTGTTACTAGATGGGATATTAAAACAATGAAGGATATCGAGAGACATTATCATACTATTGTAGAGGAGTTGCCTTCGAATATTACTATTGATTAAAATAACCAATAAGTACAATAAGTACGATAAGTATAACCAGTAATTTAATAAATTTAAGACAATAATAAAATAAATTCGTATATTTATTTTATTATTTATATTTTAACATATAAATATGATTGACCTTGAAAAATATTTAACCGATTTGAAAAATGAACAGATAAAAAAGCTTGAAGCTTTGAATGGAAATGTTTGTGATAATACTACAAGTACTAATACATGCAGTCATGACCCTAGTACCAATACCAACACCAACACCAAAACCAAATATAGCGCAACATCATCATTTAAATTTCCTATTTCATATTTAGAGAATAAACAAGAAATTAATGAGAATATTATAAATGATTTAGAATTAGTAGAGTCAAAGGACCCTGAGGGACAGTCGATGTATAGCCATATTTTGAAACCTGAATCAATATTTAGCAAAAAGTTTTTAAATGAGTGGAGTAGATATTATACAACTGATGTTACATTTTTGAAGGAATCGCAACTATTTTATAAGGCTTATGTTAACCTATATGATGGCGACTTAAAAGCGCAAGTAACGATGACTACTAGCGATAATGAAGTAGTAATAAATCCGCATGATATTTTTGAAAAAATAGATAAGTTATGGATTGATATTGCCGGGGATAAAAATTTTAAACAGCGCTTTAATTATATCGAAATTCCAATTTTGGATAGACTTAATAAGTCACCTGGGTTTTTACAGTTATTGAGTCTTTATAATCTTACATCTCCTGTTATTTCTCTTCTTTCTCCTCTTATATTACTTATTATACCATTCTTTCTTCTTAAGTTTCAAAAGATAGATGTTACTATTTCTGGATATATAGCAACACTTAAGAGAATATTTGCTACACACCCTATTGGTAAAATGTTTTCTTTGTTAGACTTTTCTAGTATGCCGTGGGATAAGCGGATATATGTACTAATGTCATTTGTATTTTATGTTATCCAGGTTTATCAAAATATAATGTCATGTTACCAGTTCTACAAAAATATGATTTTAATTCACAAAAACATTTTTATTCTTCGCGACTATTTTAGGTATACTACTCGTAACATGATGCATATTATAAATATCTCATCTTCGCTAGGAACATATAGCAAATTTGCTGCCGACCTTACACATAATAAAGATAAACTGGAAAAACTGTGTAAAGTATTTGATAAAATAAAACCATTTAAGATATCATTTGGTAAGATGCTGGATATTGGTAAAATCATGAAACTAAATTATGAAATATTTGTTGATAATGATATTAAGCAATGTGTTGACTATAGTTTCGGATTCAATGGCTTTTACGAACAAGTTGACCACTTAAAGAGCATAATTGATAGTGGTAGAATTAATACATGTTCTTTTATTGATGCGAGCATTGAGGAAGATGAGGAGGAAAAGGAGGAAAAGGAGGAAAAGGAGGAAAAGGAGGAAAAGGAGGAAAAGGAGGAAAAGGAGGAAAAGGAGGAAAAGGAGGAAGTAAGAGAAGAGGAATCGAGTGATGTAAAAAAACACAAAAAACATAAATCCAACAAATCTAACAAATCTGACAAGTCAAATAAATCGGAAAAGTCAACTACATCGATGGTATCTACAAAATCAAAAGATACAGAGTACTCACAACCAAAGTCAAAGTCTAAAAATGTTACAAAATTTAAAAATTTATATTATCCTCCACATGAAAGTCCTGTAAAAAATAGCGTGACTATAGATAAAAAAATTATAATTACTGGACCGAATGCTGCTGGTAAAACTACAGTTATTAAATCAACATTGATGAATATTATATTATCTCAACAGATAGGTTATGGATTTTATGAAACGGCCGAAATTAAGCCATATGATTATTTACATTGCTATTTGAATATTCCAGATACATCAGGTCGTGATAGTTTATTTCAAGCAGAATCTAGAAGATGTAAAGAAATCCTGGATTGTTTAGAGAAAAATAATGATAAAACTCATTTTTGTATTTTTGATGAATTATATTCAGGAACAAACCCATATGAGGCTGTTGCAAGTGCATATGGATATATTGACTATTTGTCTGGAATGAAAAATGTAGATATAATGCTTACTACTCACTACATTGAGTTATGTAAGAATTTGAAATCAAATAATAATGTTAAGAATTACCACATGAGTGTAAACATGCTGGAGGATCATAATGTAGAATATTTGTACAAATTTAAAAAGGGAATATCAACAATTAAAGGCGGAATAAAAGTTTTATATGATTTAGAATATCCTGAAGCAATTATTACAAATACTAAAAAAATTCTTGGTTCTATGTAATTAAGGATTTTATAAATAACAAAATAACAAAATAATGAAATAACAAATAATATTAAGCGTTAAATATTTTATTTTTATTTATGTATAAAAATAAAAGATGTCTCTATTTAATTCACAAACTATTTTTAGTCTATTTATTACATTATTGATTGGTTTTGCTTTATACTACTATATAAAATATAAATATCGTGTTTTAGAACTTACACAGCGTGAGCAAGCAAAAGTATTGCAAAGTGTAATAATGGCGATGAATAATAATAATCAAAATATAATGAACATAGTTCAAAATAGAAGCCAAGAAGAGGTTGTTTCAGATGCTGTTAATGAAGATATTAACAGATTTCACCATGTGAATTCAAGCAATGAGTTGATTGATGTTTCCGATGATAGTGGTAGTGAGAGTAGCGATGATAGCGACGAGAGTAGCGATAGCGAGAGTGAATGTGACCAAGGCGAGGAACAAGGCGAAGAGCATGAAGTTTGTGATAATACTACAAGAAAAATCTTATTTACAGGGAATAATGACTCTCATGTAGTAGAACATTTAGACGGACCTGATGTAAAAGTAATCGAGTTAACACATCCTTTGTACCCTAAAAATAGTGGCGAAGAGTATAGGGATGAAGATGATGACGATGATGAGGAAGATGGAGACGAGGATGAAGACAGTGATAGCGAGTCTGTGTCCTCAGACCTTGATGGGCCACATGAGCCACATGAGCCGAGTGTAAGACATGAGAAGAATGAGGTTCATGAGATTAAGGAAAATGTTGTTATAAGTGAAATTAATAATCAAATAGATTTAGAAACAGATAATTCTTTAGATAACATTTCCGTAAAAGCGGTTTTCAAAACAAAAGATTCTGAAACACACTCAGATTATAATTCAATGAATGTACAGTCTCTTAGACAACTTCTTAGAAACAAGTTATCATCAGAGGGTTCACATATGAGCGAAGCTTCTATTAATAAGTTAACAAAACGGGATTTGATTAAACACCTGTCATAATTACTACAATAAATAAACTATATATAAAATTAATAATATTAATATGAATTCGAATGTTAATATTATTTTTATCTAGTTTTAGTATATATTATACAATCATATAATAAATGTCTTGGGCTACTTGTTACGCAGGTTCAAATAATATTCATTTTAATTTTCCCCCTATTATGATGGACGGTCGCAACTATGCAACATGGCAGCCAGGAGCTGTTGTGAATGAACAAATACGCGAAAACAATCATATAACTTCAAATTGGGACTATAGAACCTTTTTACAAAAAAATGCTGTTAAAATCATGAAAGCAAATTCCATATCATCTTGCAATAACTGTGGAGCGTGTCCTCCAATGTATACAGGACCACAAAATCCTGCAACACAGTCAAATACGCCTTATGTTTTCTCATCCGCACTTGATATGAGCCAACCATTCGGCTATGAAACAAGCGATCTCAAAAATGTGTATCTTTCTCGATACGAACTACAAAGTCGTATGATGGCTCCTGCTCTTACACAGTATCAGTATTTGGCTGATGGTATTCCTAGGTCAATATAATACGCAAATATAATACGCAAATAATGTTTTACTTTTATAAGTTAAAATATTTTTCACCAATCAAATAATTCAGTCCCTTTTGTATGTTATTAATCTCGTAAATAAAAAAAAGTCCTACAAATGTAGAGGTAATACAGTCTATGGTATAATGATTTCTAGATGCACATATCAGCATAAATGCTAAAACATAAACAATAAAATATAATAACCAATATTTTGGGCCATAATATCTGTAAATAAGACCCAACTGAAATACAATATTAATAAAATGTCCACTAATTCCAAGGTTATTACATGAACCCATACTCATCGCTGTTTTAAAAAAGTCTGCACCATATTTACATTTTTTGCTGCTATCAGGAAGAGTTGTAGACACAAAGTAAATAAATGTAATTAAACGCATTAATAAAAATACGAAAAAATATAAAATAATATACCGGTATTTACCATTTATAAGAAAAATAACAATAAAAATAAATGAAAATAATGAAGTAAATAAGTCACTTACCACATCTAAATTTCTAACTAATGGTATACTTCCCTGTATAATATCGGGAATTTTTACTTTATTAATCGGTTTACCTTTTTCATATGAATATTTGTTGACAACCCTTTCCACAAAATAAGATATCACAAATAATAATATAAATAAACACACTAGTTTAAAATATATACCGTTTATCATTAAAAATTATTATTTACTTTATTATAATAATAACAGAATAAAAAACAAATATAAAACAAATATAAAACAAATATAAAACTATATTTGTTGTAAATACATATATATGAAATGAAAACTATTATTAGTTTTGATGTAGGTATGAAAAATTTAGCATACTGTTTATTTCAAATTGGAGATGATGCAAATAATTTGACAGATTATAAAGTATTACAATGGGAAGTTATAAACTTGTGTACTCCTATAGTTAAAAAATGTAACAACGGGGGTTTGCAATGTTGTTCAGAAGTTGCAAAATATTGTAAAACATTTAAGAGCAATGAACATGTGGGTACCGATGAAAACGAAAACGAAAACGAAAATGAAGAAACTGTTATTATTGATTATTATTGTAGTAAACATGCAAGAAAGTGTAAATTTAAGATACCACCAAGTGAACTGGATATTAAAAAAATAAAAAATAAGAAATTATTGGATATTCAGAGTATTATTGAGAAGTATAATATAACTCCTATTTTTGATAAATCTCACGAATCTCATACATCTCATACAAGTAACGAACCTATAGAACAAGCACCTAAAAGACAAAAAAATACGAAAGAACAGTTATTAGACATGATACAACAAGAGTTAGATAAAAACTATTTAGAAAATATAGAAAATGTAAGAGCTGACCAGATTGATTTACTGACACTTGGTAGAAACATGATGACTGAGTTAGATAAATTTATATCCCCTTATACAATTACAAGCGATATCGCAAGTATAGGAGATACTGGAGACTCGGGAGATTTAGGAAAAATGGGAGGGCTAGAAAAATACAAAATAGATATTGTAATTATAGAGAACCAAATAAGCACAATAGCAAGTAGAATGAAAACGCTTCAGGGTATGATAGCGCAGTACTTTATAATGAGAGGTACACCATGTATAGAATTCATATCAGCTGCAAATAAACTAAAAATGTTTATCACTAAAAAGAAAACAACATATACTGAACGAAAAATAGAAAGTGTAGAAGTAACAAAAGAATTATTAGAAAAATTACCTCAATTTGAAAAATATAGAGGATATTTAGAGAAAAATAAAAAAAAAGACGACTTGGCCGACTGTTTTTTACAAGGAATCTATTATCTTACATTAAAAAAGATGATAGATATTGAATTATAAACATTTAATTATAAATATTTAATTATAAACATTTAATTATAAATATTTATAATGCGCACAAACTTAAAATTAAAGTTCTAAATTATAAATAATATGGCTGACGAAATCATTGACCTTGGAAATTTATCCGAACTTGATAATAGTTTTATGGGAGGAAGTAGAAGTGGCGGCGGTCGCAGTGGTTCTAAGACTGTAAACTTTGGTGGGGGTTTAGAGCTTTTGATGAATGATAAATTAAAATCTGGTAATAAGGGTGGAGGAGACGGCAATATTGATTTAGATGATTTGAATGAACTAGAGGATGAGTTAAACGAGTTATCTGATTCTATAAATCCTAGCAAAGTAACTAAAAATTTTAAATCTGATTTTTTTAGTGGTTCAAGTATAAAATTAAACAACTATGATAATACCGATGACCATAGCGATGGAGGGTATTCAGATTCTAAGCATAATTTGGGAGGAATAAGTGGACCACCGGTTGGTGGAAGTAATACTAGCGGTGTTGGTGCATCAACGGCAAATACCGACCCTGATAAAAAAACGTGGGATGGTTTTGGAAAATTTAACAATGTACCTATGAACCCTGATGCTCCTCTCGACTCAACTCCACAAATGTCCAAAGAAGAATTACTTCGCGAGAAATTTAAAATCCTTCAGAAACTAGAAGAACTAGAGACAAAGGGAATTCGTCTTACAAAAAAATATACCATGGAGTCATCTCTTCTCGAAATGAAAGGTGAATACGAAACACATGTAGAAGAAAGAGAAAAGAAAAATAGTATTAAGTTTCAACAAAAATTGCTTATGACAGCAATTACAGGTATAGAGTTTTTAAATAATAAGTTTGATCCATTTGACTTGAAACTCGATGGATGGTCAGAACAAATCAATGAAAATGTAGATGACTATGATGAGATTTTTGCTGAACTACACGAGAAATACAAGTCTAAAGCAAAGATGGCGCCCGAATTGAAGTTGCTCTTTCAACTTGGAGGAAGCGCAATTATGCTTCATATGACAAATACTATGTTTAAATCCGCTATGCCCGGTATGGATGATATTATGAGACAAAACCCTGAGCTCATGAAACAGTTTACACAGGCTGCAGTAAATACTATGTCCCAATCAGCACCCAATTTTGGTAACTTTATGGGAGACATGATGGGAGGTATGGGTGGTGGTGGTGGTGGTGGACAACAGCAACCGCCTAGCAATTTTAATAATCAGAGACCTCCTCCTCCACCAGTAGCAACCAAAGGTCCCAATTCAATCCCTGCTCCTAGAAGGGAAGGTGATATTTCAAATCGCCCTGATTTAAATTTTGGAAGAGGAAATATGAATGATGGTGTAAATCTGTCTGAAAATTATATAAATCCTTATGAATCAAAAAGTACGCGTGGTGCACCTCCTCCTCTTCCTCAAAATCCTCGCCCTGAAATGAGAGGACCATCTGATATTAATAATATTTTGTCAGGATTAAAGACGAAGAACGTAAATATCACACCGTCATCATCGAGTGCAAATGCAAATCAAGCATCAGAAGATAAAGGAAGCACTATTAGTATCTCAGAGTTGAAAGACTTGCAAAATGATAATATGCCTAATAAAACAAAGCGCAAACCTAAATCCGAACGCAATACTATTAGTTTAGATATTTAATAAGAAACAATATAACAATATAATAATATAATAATCTTAGTTACAATATAAAAATAAAATATTTTACTATACTATAACCACTTTGACCCTCCACCCTTTCGCTTGACAGATGTTCAACTACTCTCTTTATCCCAATGCCGCTTTGCCCGGTAGAGTTTGCGCACAAACTACCTTCACCGCTAGTTCTTCTTCTTCTTCTTCTTCTTCTTCTCCTACCCACTTGTTAAACTTTAGCAAACCAACTACCGTGAATGCTGATACTTCCGCATCAGGACCTGAGTCTAAAAGCTGGTTTACTAAAAAATTTATCCCCACATTTAAAAAAGTAGGTGACATTGCAGGTAAAGTAGCAACCGTTGCTAGTATTCTTTAAGTGCATACATGCATGCATGCATGCAAATTGTATGAATCTTTGTTATTTTCAAAGATTCATAAACTAATAATAAATTAAAGATTTTTATATAAACATTATATTACAATAATATTTATATAAATGATTTCTATTTTAGCTTTACTAGACAATAATACTATTAAAAATAACAGTATTACAGATAAAGCTTTTGATGATTCGATTACTTCTATTATAAATCAAACATATAAAGAGTGGGAATTAAAAATTGTACTATATAATGTAAAACAAAATGATACGTGTTTTATACAAAATTATAAGGACATTGATAGTCGTATAGATATTATAAAGTACTTCGAAAACGAAATAAATACGTCATCAAAAGCACTGATAAAGGCGGCAGAACATGAATGTAAATATAACCATATTGCCGTTTTATATATGAATGATATTTGGGTACCAAATAAGTTAGAGTTGCAGACAAGTATACTTTTAAAATATCCAAAAATTGATGTATTAGGGAGTAAAAGTAGATATGAAAGTGAAGTATCGTGTATTCCAGAAGGGGAACTATACCATTATAATATACTTAAAATAAATCCGTTTATAAATTCAACGGTAGTTATTAAAAAGAATATTTTAAAATACCTAGAAGCAGTCAACCCATTTTTAGAAATTAACATAATACTTAATATTCTATGGGTTCAACTAGCTATTCAACAGTGTGTATTATATAACATGAACGACATAGTAGTGAAACATAATGATAATGAAACCTTTTTACATTATAAAGTATGCTATAACACAATCGTGTTCAAAAAAGTATTAGATGATTTTAGGTCGAAGTATATAAGAGTTAAATTTTTTAGCGACTACTGTGTATCGGGACATTGTAAACAAGAATACGAAAGAGCATGTCTTGTTCAAAATATAGACTACTATGGTAAAACTGAAAAAATATATTTTACAACAACGGAAACATATACACATGCAATTATATTGAACTGTCCTACTCCTCCAAATTTACAAGTACCACCTAAAAATGTTATCGGGCTTGCTCAAGAACCACATGATACACCATTTTTAAAAATTCACCAAAATAATTTTATAGACTATGCGCTAAAAAATATAGGAAAATACTTCATCGGTTCTGTTGATAAATTCCCAACACCAACTTTTGTAGGACATCATGGTTTTCTATTTTATGAAACACCCAAACCTTTGCCTTTTAGACCACAAAAATCAAAACTAATGTCAATTATGGTGTCGCATAAAACATATACACCCGGTCACCAATATCGTCACATAATTGCTCGCCATATTTTAAAATATAACTGGCCCATCGATATATGGGGTAATGGTGTGGAAAACTATAAACGGGAATTCCCTAACAATAAAAATATAATGGGTGGTTTTAAGTCGATGGAGGATATGTGCAAAAATTATTTGTTTACGATTGCAATTGAGAATACGAGTCATGACCATTATTTTACGGAGAAAATAGTAAACCCACTTATAAACAATACAGTTCCACTATACTGGGGGTGTAAAAGAGTCGAAGAATATTTTCCAAAACATACTATTCGACTTACGGGAAATATTACTAGAGATGTTATCATTATTCATAGCGTATTAAGAAACCCTAATAAATATATTGCCGAATATAAAATAGACCAAGAAATGGTATTAAATAAAGTAAATCTTGTTAAAAATATTGAAAGAATATTTGAAGTTTGACGTAATGTTATCTTATGTCTGTGATGTTAAGAAAGATGCGAATGATAACCAAATAACATATGGTATTAAACAATAACCGGCAACCATATTAATGGGAAAAAACATTACTGTAATAACTAGTGCAAAAATAGCTAACAAGATTAGAGTCACTGTAGAAAATAATTTGTTAGGGTAGTATACAAAATAAGGCCACCAAGCCATAACAAGTAAAACCTGAATAGCATATAAAAATAAATAAAAATGTTTACTATTTATACTTAAATTATTACTATTCCATATAAGATAAGAGGAATAACCTAATAGTAAATACAAAATAGGCCATACTACACCAAATAGCCATGATGGAGGACTTAGATAAGACTTTACTTTTGGTATTTTTTTACGAGATACAAAGTAACCAGACCCTAACCCTAAAATAATTGGAGCAGTCAATAATATATAAGATATAATACTACTGTTACTTTTAGGCATTTTAAATAAGATTGTACTTTATCGATAAGACAATACTATAACATATAAAAATATAATATTATAAAAATAATATTATAAAAATTATAAAAATAATATTATAAAAATTATATTATTTTTAATGTAAATGAGTTATAAATATCTTATAATATTATTTAGATAAAATAACAGTATTTATAAGTAAAACAGTATGAATACCAATGATAGTAATGTATTATTAATACAAACTATTGAACAAAAAACAAGTAACAGTGGTTATAACATTACTACAGGAGATATACCTAATTATGATTTTAAAACAGTTTGCATAAAAGAACGTGTTTTTTTAAAAAGAGAAAAATCTTGTAACATATTTTTATTACAGTTTAATTTAGAAAATAGAAGTAAAAATTTACATGATATCATAAATATTAATATCTACAGTCTACTTTTTAGTTTAAATAAAGATAATTTTGAAAAAATAGAAATAAAAAAATGGATTTCTCCAACTGAAGTAGAAGTTCTTTTTTTATTTAAACCTTTCGGTAAGGAATTGGGAATTAAGCCAAAATATATGTATATAAAAACTTTAGCGCAGATTACAAATGAAAAACATATATATACTAGTTTTGATATTGACTACCCCAATATTGGAGAATTAAGTAACTATGAAAAAGTTAAAAATACTATATCAACTATGGTTGTAAATTTCGAATCAGATTTAAAAGTAAATATAAGTTATATTTTTAAACTTGAACTAGTTAACTCATTACCAATATATATGGAAAATATTCTAGGACTTACTATGAAAAAAATGTTTTTAAATTTAAAAAATTTTATAGAAATGGTATAATAATTTATAAATATATAAAGATTACTATACATAATACTATTATAAAACATTATTATGTATAAAATAATAAAACAGTCTGTATACCCAGAGAATCACGAAGAAGATGAACGCTTAGAAGATGTAAAAGTAGATAGTCCCGATAACGTATCTAATAATAGTGACAGCGATACCGATACCTATCAAAAAAATACTTTTTCAAGTAAGATATCAAATATTTTTAGTTATATTACTAAAGGACTTGCTGCACATATAGCATCAGGTGTATCTAATTCATGGTTTATAACATGCTGTGTTGGTATATATACAAAACATTATTTCATATACAGGTTATCAAAAAAGACGCCAGCAGATTATAATAACATGGTAAAAAACATAGCCTCAAAAATGGCTGATAAAAATATATTTTTTACAAAAATATTCCAAGCATTCGCAAATAATAATAACTTGGTCGATAAAGATTTATTTCATCACTTTATTACATACACTGATAATGTTAAATATAGTACAAATGAAATCGACTATAATGGTTTATACGACTTGATAAATATTTCTAGAAAAAATGGAGACGAACTTTTAATTGAAAGTGAAACTCCTATTAAATCGGGTAATATTGCACTTGTATATAATGGAAAACTAAATGGAAAAAATGTTATTATTAAATATCGTCGTACAAATATTATACAAAAGTTTAATAAATCAATTAATGAACTGGAACTACTAGTAAACCTCTCTAAAAAAATACCATACATACGAGACTTAAATATAAGCGACCTATTTGAAGAAAATCGTGAAATAATGACAAACCAGTTAAACTTTTCAAATGAAGTAAAAAATATTAATATATTTTATGAAAAATTCAGTGAAGTACAAAACATTTGTATACCAAAAGTATATTCTTATTTTACAGACGATAACCCATGTGCTATTGTAATGGATAAACTCGAAGGTAGTCGAATCGAAAATATTTTACATGAAGATAAACATGAGTATTCAAAAATATTATCACGATTTAACTTAAAATGTGTTTTTTATGACTCTATTTATCACGCTGATTTACACTCTGGTAATGTTATTTTTATGAAAGAAAATTGTATATGTAAAGACGAAAATGATAATGAAATACTAAAAACTATATTAAAAATAGGTGTAATAGACTATGGAATTATCGGAACAATGACACGAGAAGAACAAAATGTATTTTTCTTATTTTTTAAAATTCTTGTTAGTAAAAATCATACAGAGTTATCAAAGTTTATTACTGAGAGTCTATCTGAAAAAATAGATAAGTCAAAACCTACTATTTCAGAAGGAGATAGAAATATATTGATTAATAAAATTTCTACAATATGTAATGACGTATTAAGCAATGATACGAAGTTTTTTGGCGGGGAAGAGATATACGAAATAAATAAAATATTAAAAACACAGAATTTACAGTTTTCAAAATTCTTTTGTCGTGTTGAACTAGCAATCGCTATTTCAGAAAATGTATGCAACTCTCTAGCAACAAATTCATCATATATAGAACAAATGATGATAGCATTTAAGGATATTTTTGGGGATAGTATAGACGACATATTATAAGTATTATAGGTATTATAGGTATTATAAGTATTATAGGTATTATAAGTATTATAGGTATTATAAGTATTATAAGTATTATCGATAATATTATTACTATATATTATATATATTATATATAAACCTTTTAATAAATATAGGTATGAATATGAAAATATTTACAACTATTATTTTCTTCATTGTTGCTATTTATATTATTATTCGTATGAATAAAACATTTTTTGATATATACGATGTGATTCAAATGAATAGTAAACAAAATTTAATTAACTATTCCAAATATATTTTTATATATGTCCCAATAATGTTTTTTATTGCTTCAAAGGCAAAATACTTTCAATTGGCTGATGGATTTTTTGAACTATATATCAAAAAAATGATAGAAAGTGCAAATAATCATAAAAATGCTTATTCCAAAACAAGTTATTTTGTTGGAGGAATATCAAATATAGCAATTTATATATTTTCTTTATTAGCTATTGCTTCGGGTGCAGCTATAGGCAATGAAGGTGTAATTATTTACTCTTCTATATGTCTACTATTATACTTTTATTTCAAAACTAAAAACATACTAGGGTTGAAAGATATATATACAGAATTAATAATATATTTAGGGTATGCAATTGGTTTTACAATTACATATGGTTCGATGGTATCTACATTTTTCTATATACTAGAACACATGGTAATAAATAAAGATATAAACTTTTTTTCAAATTTTGGAGCAATGGTCTGTGCTATTCCATTTATTTACTATTTGGTAGGTGAAAAAGATAACTTAATAAAAATAGATAAACTTTCATTCCAGTTTAAAAATTTTGGATATATTGGATTATTTTCAGTAATAATGGGAATTTTGTCATTCGGTTTTTTTAAGTCTATTAATGTTATATTTAACTATATTAAAACATCAAAATTTAATAACTTATATGTTATACTATTCGGGTTTCTCATTGCCTTTATTATTAAAAAATTAGGATTCTTAACAATGGGTGTAGGAGAATCAGCCATAAATGAAGGTTTTCAAGCCGTCGTTAACAATGAAAAATTAAAACAACTAGAAAAAGAACAAAAATACGACGAACTTGACAAATTGAAAAAATTAGAAAAAGAAGGAAAATTTGATACTACAAATCGGTTTAATATTTATAGTGTTGTTGGTAGAATGATAAATACTAATGTTTCTATAAGTTCGGGGTTAACAGGTGGTCTTGTAGTACCTAGCATGACAATTGGTTGTGGTATCGGTTCAGTATTATCTGAATACATACCTATTCCACAACAAAATCTCATGTACTTGGGCATGACTGCATTCTTAAGTCCATTTTTAGATGCACCAATAACAAGCGCCTTGGTAATCAATAAAATATCTAATCAATCATACGATACATTACCAATTTCTTTATGCGTTTCATTTATTTCATACTTTACTTATATTTTCTTAAAAAAAAAATTACATTAACTTTTTAAATACCATCTTACTGTCCTGTTGCTTTATTCCTTTATTCCTTTATTGCTCTATTATTTATTATTTATTATTCGTAAAAACCAATAATAAATAACTACATAACTACATAACTACGCATGCTTTATCGATTATGCTTTATAGACCATGCTTTATAGTCTTTTTTTTACCTTTTCTGTTTTTCATTTTTTTAGTTCTTTTGTGTTTTTTAGTTGACTTTGATGATGATTTTTTATGATACTTATTTTTAATCTTTTTAGTAACTACTGGACTATACTTATAATGACCTCCTTCGCCACCTCCTTCACTTCCTTCGCCACCCCCGCCGCCACCTACTTCAGTACCTTCGACACCGCTATCAGATTCAACACCGCTACCAGATTCATCGACTAATAAGTTCATGTTAACAGCATATGACCAGTGTCCTGTTCCTCCTACCAGAAAATATGAACTAGGATAGTAAAGCAAGAATACCGAAATATCATCAACACCACACGACAACTGTTGACTAGAGTTTTCTATAAAATTTAATACTTCTTTTGCATCTATATCTTTCGCATCTCCTTTAATATAGTCAGTAAACGGAACACCATTTATATCATAGTAGTCCCAATAAAATACATTAAACACGCTAACATCAGATATTCCTGTTACCGTAACTATTGGTTGTTTATAATACAAAGATGCAAAATATATTTCAGAATCTGTTCCATAATACCTACTACCAACCTGTCTCTTTATCGTGCTAACATATTTAAAATTATTTTTATCACCAGTTGTTACTATATATTTTATAATCGGAGAATCCATGTATTGTTTACTTTTCTTGTCAACATTTTTTATTATATTATAAATTTGTGTCATAAGTTCAGCAAGCTCCTTTCTAACCTTTGACTGTTCGGCAAACTGAATATCATATTTTTCTCTTATACTTTTGCGTTGATATTCACCAAACATATCTTCAACTATCACATGTTCGGATGATAACATTCCAATGGAATTATAAAAACAATTACCATCACCATTAGACCTCTGTTGAACATAGTTAACAGCTTTTAATAATTCACTCGCCCCCTTTGCACCATCTGCGCGCTTTGGCCCCAACGGTCCTTTCGACCCCTTTGGTCCCCTTAATTTTTTTGGAATTTCAGGTGGTCCTGTTTCTCTCTTACTCCTTTTAATGGTAGCAGCCAATTCATCATTTAAATTATCAACTATATATTCAACCTTGTCATTCTTTTCTTCTATTACGGTTGAGTATAAACTTAACAATATTCGTTTGCCCTCGGTTGGTTTTGTACCATCTATTAAATACAAATACAAACTATACCTTTGACTATCATATAAGAATCCTAATATTTCATCTACTATTTCTTTTGTAATATCATTACCATCGTAGTCTTTATATTTACCTGCTTCTATAGAGTCCAGATATTTTGTTCTATCATCTACCATTTTTTCTAATAATGCATCTTTCCCAGTCAAATAATTAGCATTAAATTGGTCAGTACTTAGTAAGTTTATACCCGCTAATAAATTTGTATTTGATTCCCCATTTGAAAGCAAATTTTGTATAAAACAGTGTTCTGGATCTATTTTAAATACCTTGAAGTAACAGAAGTCGTTTAGAATATAATATATTTTAGAGTCATATATATTTTTTAAAAAACCCTTTATACTTTTAGAATCTATACCTTTTTTATTATAAACATCACAACTTATTAAATCATTCATAACTTTGTCAAAATTAGCTTCATCTTTAATAGTTTCACTGTCAAACATAACAAAAGTATTTATTTCAATAAATATGTTTCTATCCTTTTCAGGTATATCATCTAGTTCGCCAGCTAATAAGTCAATCTGATAATCGCTCCATTCTTCATCGTTGAGTATATCAACATCTTCGCCAATACCCTCATAGTCACCCATCTCAAAATCATGG